>TARA_R110002096_G_scaffold65006_4_pt1 | contig 107749 bp, 93 predicted proteins | sample TARA_R110002096 | Tara Oceans TARA_R110002096 (sample SAMEA4397295) | marine metagenome | biome: Polar Biome; feature: [DCM] deep chlorophyll maximum layer (ENVO:01000326); material: water (ENVO:00002006), including particulate matter (ENVO:01000060) such as... | depth 35 m
CTCGCGGAAGATGTAGCGATCGAGGATGCGGGTCATGCGAGTCCGGGTCTGGCGTAGCTGTAGGTAGCTGAAACGGTTAGACTACCGCTTTTATTTTGTCCGTGACAGCCCCGCAACAAAAACAAACCAGACAAGGGATTTATGAAATATTTTACGACTACAAGTAAGGCGTCTCGACGTGCTGTCGATTGCGTCATAGTCGGCGTTTACAAACGCGGCAAGTTGGGTATCGGTGCCACCGATATCGACACCGCGAGTAAAGGCCGGATTCGCTCACTCGTCAAGTCGGGTGACATTTCCAGTGACCAGGGCCAGTGCACCGTCCTGACCGATGTGCAGGGTGTAAAAGCGCCGCGCGTCGCCATCGTCGGACTGGGCAAGTCGGATGGCCTTGATGCCATCGGCTTTCGGAAAGCCGTTGCCGCGGCGACCCGTGCGCTTCGCGAAACGAAAACCAAATCGATTTTGAATGACCTCACGCTGGAACCGGTAGAAGACTGCAATGCCTATTACCTGGCGCGTCATTCTGCCGAGATCATCAGTGACGTGTTGTATCAGTTCGATCAACTCAAGAGCGGTCGCAAGAAAGCAGCGATGCCGCTTGGCAGTATCGGTCTTTCGATTGCCAAACGCGGCGATGCCAAATCGACAATGCGTGGTGCAGAACATGGCGACGCGATTGCAAAAGGTGTCGCAATTGCGAAAGACCTTGGCAACCTGCCGGCGAATGTCTGCACACCTTCATACCTTGCCCGTACTGCGAAAAAGCTCGCCAGCGGCAACGGCAAACTGACGACACAGGTCTTGAGTGAAGCTGACATGAAGCGGCTCGGTATGGGTTCGCTGTTGTCGGTTACCGCCGGCGCCACCGAACCGGCAAAACTCATCGTGATGAAGTACAAAAATGGCGGCAGCGCGCGACCGTATGTACTTGTCGGCAAAGGCGTCACTTTCGACACTGGCGGTATCTCGCTCAAGCCCGGCGCCAACATGGACGAAATGAAGTACGACATGTGTGGCGCGGCCAGCGTTATCGGCACAATGGCGGCGATCGTCCGCATGAAACTGCCGATTAACGTCAATGTGGTAGTCCCGGCCGTAGAAAACATGCCAAGTGGAGATGCAACCCGACCGGGCGACATCGTCAAGAGCATGTCCGGCCAGACCATCGAAGTACTGAACACGGATGCCGAAGGCCGACTGATCCTTTGCGATGCGCTGACCTATTCGAAACGTTTCAAGCCCGAAGCGATTATCGATGTGGCGACACTGACGGGCGCGTGCGTTGTTGCACTCGGTAATCACCGCTGTGCAATTTATGCCAACAATGACGACCTGCAGGAACAACTGTTCGCGGCCAGCAACAGCTCTGAGGATCTCGGCTGGCCGATGCCGATGGGCGACCAGTACGCTGCGCAGCTGAAAAGCAACTTTGCAGACATGGCCAATATCGGCGGTCCCGGAGGAGGATCGGTAACCGCAGCCTGTTTCCTGGGCAAATACACCGACGGCATGAACTGGGCACACCTGGACATCGCTGGCGTCGCCTGGAAATCCGGCGCACAAAAAGGGGCTACCGGCCGGCCGGTGCCGCTGTTGTCGGAGTTTCTGCTTGCGAAGGCCGGCGCACTGCCCTGAACCAGGCCGTGGCTCAAGTTGATTTTTACGTGTCCGATCGCGTCGACGAGCACGCGCGGCTGACCTTCGCCTGCAAGCTGGCGGAGAAGGCGTGGCGGCTGAAGAACAGCATTCATATTCACACAATGTCGCAATCCGATGCAGAGCGGCTGGATGAATTGCTGTGGACATTTCGTGACGGCAGCTTCGTACCGCATGAACTCGTCGGAGGTGATACGCAAGCACCGATTAGCATCGGCTTCGGTGATGCCGACGTAGAGCCGCGCGATTTGTTGATCACCTTGTGCGACGACATCCCGCCGTTCGCTGAAGCTTTTCCCCGTATCGCGGAACTTGTAACCTCCGAAGAAAGCTGTCGGATAAAAAGCCGCAAGCGATACGCCACCTACCGTGACAATGGTCACACACTCGAAACACACAATATCTGATGGACAAGTCCTACCAACCTCAAGACATCGAACGGCGCATCTACGAACGCTGGGAAAAGCACGGCTATTTTGCACCGCAAGGCGATGGCGACCCGTACTGCATTGTTATCCCGCCACCCAATGTCACCGGCACGTTGCACATGGGGCATGCGTTCCAGGACACAATCATGGATGCGTTGACCCGCTTCCACCGCATGAAGGGGCATCGCACGTTGTGGCAACCCGGCATGGATCATGCCGGCATCGCAACGCAGATGGTCGTCGAACGGCTGCTCGATGCCGAGGGTAAGACGAAGCACGATCTCGGCCGCGACAAATTTGTCGAACGCGTCTGGTCGTGGAAAGAAGAGTCTGGTGGCCAGATCGCGCAGCAGACACGACGACTGGGAGCATCAGTAGACTGGAGTCGCGATCGCTTTACGATGGATGAAGGCTTGTCGGAAGCTGTACGCAAGGTATTCGTGCAGCTCCATGACGAGGGCCTGATTTATCGCGGCAAGCGGCTCGTCAACTGGGACCCGGTTTTGCACACCGCGTTGTCGGATCTTGAAGTACTTTCGGCGGACGAAGACGGCCACCTGTGGAATTTCCGCTACCCGCTTGCATCGGGGGACGGCCACCTCGTCGTTGCGACCACGCGCCCGGAGACAATGCTCGGTGATAGTGCCGTTGCCGTGCACCCGGACGACGAGCGCTACAATCACCTCGTCGGCCAGGAGATTGTCCTGCCGATCGTCGGCCGGCGTATTCCGATCATCGCGGACGACTACGTAGATCCGGAATTCGGCACCGGCTGCGTCAAGATTACGCCGGCACATGATTTTAACGACTACGAAATCGGCAAGCGCCATGACCTGCCGATGCACAACATCCTGACCGATGACGCGGCCTTGAACGATGACGTACCGGAAGCCTATCGCGGTATGGATAGATTCGATGCGCGCAAGGCAATCGTTGCCGAGTTTGAAGCTCTGGACCTGCTCGAAAAAATCGAGAAGTATGTCGTGAAGATTCCGCGCGGTGATCGCAGCGGCGTTGTCGTCGAACCGTACCTGACCGATCAGTGGTACGTAAAAATCGAACCGTTGGCAAAACCGGCTATCGAGGCGGTTGAGTCCGGACGCATCAAATTTGTACCCGAGAACTGGTCCAAGACCTACTACGAATGGATGTACAACATCCAGGACTGGTGTATCAGCCGGCAACTATGGTGGGGGCACCGCATCCCAGCCTGGTATGACGACGATGGCAATGTCTATGTTGGTCATAGCGAAGATGAGGTTCGCAAAAAACACGAGCTTGGCGACCGCGCGCTGCGCCAGGATGACGACGTTCTCGATACCTGGTTTTCGTCAGCCCTTTGGCCGTTCAGCACGATGGGCTGGCCGGACAAGACAGACGAGCTGGATGAATTTTATCCGGGCAATGTGCTGGTCACAGGCTTCGACATAATTTTCTTCTGGGTCGCCCGAATGATCATGTTTGGGCTGAAATTCATGGACGACGTACCGTTCCATGAAGTCTACATACACGGTCTTATTCGCGATCAGGATGGGCAGAAGATGTCCAAATCGAAGGGCAACACACTGGACCCTATCGATTTGATTGACGGTATTGACCTGGAATCGCTGGTTGAGAAACGTACCCGGGGCATGATGCAGAGTCACCTCGGCCCAAAGATCGAAAAAACAACACGCAAACATTTTCCCGACGGTATTGATCAGTACGGCACCGACGCACTACGCCTCACGTTTGCCGCACTTGCGACGACCGGGCGCGACATCCGTTTCGACCTCGGTCGTATTGAGGGCTACAAGAACTTCTGCAACAAGCTGTGGAACGCGGCGCGCTACGTTTTGATGAACACTGAAACGCTGGATGACGGCGACGTCGAATTCAGCTCGGCCGATCGCTGGATAAATGCACGGCTGCAACAGACAACAAACGAACTGCACCAGCATTTCAGGACCTACCGGCTCGACCTTGCGGTGCAATCCGTTTACGACTTTACCTGGCATGAGTTCTGCGACTGGTACCTGGAACTGTCGAAGCCGGTCTTGCAGTCGGAAAACGTATCGTCTGCATTGCAACGGGGTACGCGGCAAACGCTTATCAATGTGCTCGAATCGATATTGCGGCTGCTGCACCCGTTAATGCCGTTCGTGACTGAAGAAATCTGGCAGCAGGTGGCACCGCGTGCCGGCATCGCAGGCGACACGATAATGTTGCGGCCATTTCCCGACTTGAAGGACGAGTCCGATGAGGACGCGATCGCCGACATCGAGTGGGTCAAACAATTCATACTCGGCATTCGTCAAATTCGTGGCGAGATGGACATCTCGCCAGGCAAACCCCTGCCCGTGCTTTTACAAGGTGCGAGTGAACGCGACAGGCAACGTATCGATGAACAGGCGATGCTGCTGCAGCGCGTTGGACGCGTCGAATCGGTCACTACACTGGACAACGGTGCGGCACCATCGGCCGTTGCAACCGCACTGCTCGGTGAAATGCGTTTGCTGGTGCCAATGAAGGGTCTGATCGATGTTGATGCCGAGCGTGCCCGCTTGCAGAAACAGGTTGAGAAAGTCGGCGCTGACCTAAAGCGCAGTAATGCTAAGCTCGGCAATGATAAATTTGTGAACAATGCGCCGCTTGACGTTGTCACACAGGAACGAGATCGTGTTGCCGAGTTTGAAAGGACTCTGGCGCAACTCGGCGAACAAATCGAGAAACTCGACGAACTCGCCTGATCCGCGCACATTCTGAGTACTGCATCACATTCTGGCGCGGATCGGGTGCAAATGAATCCCGGATCGGTGACGATAGCGGTTGGAGTGATAAAGGCCTGTCAACACTATGGATGACATCGCAGTAGCGACGCTCGAGAAAGTTCCGGCAAGCGTTGGCGAACAACGCGCCGCGATTGAGCGCGCACGCGAAACCCTGGGTACGATTATTCTCGGCAAGGACGACCAGATCGACCTTGCCCTGTCCTGCATGCTGGCACGTGGTCACCTGCTGATCGAGGACTTGCCGGGACTCGGCAAAACCATGCTGGCACAGTCGCTGGCGAGGACGCTTGGGCTGTCTTTTCGCCGCATCCAGTTTACCAGCGATTTGTTGCCGGCCGATATTATCGGCGTTTCTGTTTTTCGACAGGAGCGTGGCGAATTCGAGTTTCAACCCGGTCCGGTTTTTTCGCAGTTAATCCTGGCCGACGAGGTCAACCGCGCGACGCCGAAAGCTCAAAGTGCGTTGCTTGAGGCAATGGAGGAATACCAGGTATCGGTTGATGGCGAAACGCGGGCACTGCCCTCGCCTTTCTTTGTCGTGGCGACACAGAATCCGGGCGATCAGATCGGGACGTTTCCGCTGCCGGAATCGCAACTCGATCGCTTCCTGATGCGCGTCGAAATCGGTTATCCCAACGAAGCCAGCGAACGCGAACTGATTGCAGGTGACGATCGTCGCTCGATGATTGACGACATCGACGCCGTCGCAGGACCCGAAATGCTGGTGGCATTGCAAGCGTCGGCACGTCGTCAGCATGTCAGCGAACCGTTAATTGATTATGTCCAGGCACTGGTTCGTTTTACACGCGAGTCAGCGGATATCGAAATCGGCCTGTCACCGCGCGGCGCACAGGCATTGGTTGCGGCGGCCAGGGCGCGCTCATTCATCGAGAAACATTCCGGCGTTTATCCCGACGACATCCAGGCGGTGTTTCCGTCCGTTGCAGGACATCGACTGAAGCCGGCTGGCAGCACTCGCTTCCGCAGCCCAATTGAGCTTTGCCAGCATGTCCTCGATTCAGTGGCAATTCCCTAGCCCGCGATCCTATTTCGGACGCGTACGCGAGCAAGCGACGACTCGGGTTCGCCGCTGGGCCCGCAAGCGCCAGGGCCAGGACCCGACAACGATACAACTGCGTCCTGGACGCGTTTACATTTTGCCTACCGGCGTTGGCCTGGTATTTGCGCTGATGGCATTCGCCATGCTGATGGGCTCGATGAACTACAACAATAATTTGTCGTTTGTCCTGACGTTTCTACTCGCCAGTATCGGCTTTGTGTCGATGCACCAGTGCCAACGAAATCTGGTAGGCCTCGAACTCACTTTTGCAGGTACTGAGCCGGTATTTGCAGGGCAAACCATCCGCTACCGCATCGCAGTCAGCAACCAGTCGAAAGTGGCCCGTTACGGCATTCGTCTTTATCACGAAAAAACACAAAGTGATTTGCAGGATCTTTTGCCCGGCGAGTCAAAAATTTTTGTCTTGCCCATCGCGACGCAACATCGCGGCTGGAGCCGCCTCGAGCGCTTCGGCGTGCGTACGTTATTTCCGTTCGAGCTGTTTCGCTCCTGGGCATGGCTGCATATGGACCTCAGAGGTCTGGTGTACCCGACACCGAGCGACGATGCGCCGGAACCGCCACCGACGCACGTTGCACATGGACACCGCCAGCAGGATGCGCGCGGCGAAGAAGACTTTGCCGGGTTACGCCGCTATCACGAGGGCGACTCGCCACGCCACGTTGCATGGAAGGCCTTCGCTCGCAATGGACAATTGTTGTCCAAGCAGTTCGCCGGTGCCGATACCAGCAGCCAGTGGTTCGATTTCGACGAGGTTGCCGCCGACAGTGTCGAAGAACGTTTATCGATCCTGACCCGCTGGATCATCGACGCGGATCGGACAGCAGAGGATTTCGGCTTGCGCCTGCCCGGCGTCGAATTTCCGCCCGCACACGGCGATGCGCATCGTCGTCAATGCCTTGAGGCGCTGGCGTTGTTCGAGGGCGCGGCATGATCAAGGCACAGCCAAGAGGCACAGACGGTTCCCTGCTCGAGAGCCTGCCATGGACACTGGGTGCATTGGCGATATCGCTTTTGCCACACCTTCCCTACCTGGCCTTCTGGATAACCGGCGCTTTCGTATTCTGTGCCGCCTGGCGCTACATCATCGAGCGACAACGTCGCATGCTGCCATCCCGGTGGGTTCGCGGTGGACTTGCACTGGTGTGTTTCCTCGGCGTGCTGGGTACCTATTCATCGATCAGCGGTGTTGGCCCCGGCTCGGCACTGCTCGCAATCATGGCCGCATTGAAACTGCTGGAAACCCGCCGGCGGCGCGACCAGTTCGTGTTGCTGTTCATCAGCATTTTCCTGGTCATGTCGTCACTGCTCCGCGAGCAATACCTGTGGTCGCTGCCCTACCTGGTCCTCAGCACGCTGGCGATACTGTCTGCGTGGCTGCGCATGTCCGCGGGGCCGCTGGAAACGGCGCAGCAGAGTTTCGCGACCAGTGGACGTCTCATGTTGTATGCGGCTCCGCTGGCCATCGCCATGTGGATATTCTTCCCGCGGCTGGCATCGCCATTCTGGGCGGTGCCGATCGATACCAGTCGCGCCACAACCGGGCTCAGCGACCAAATGAGCCCCGGGGATATCAGTTCGCTGTCGCAGTCGGATGAGGTTGCTTTTCGTGTGCGTTTCGACGGTGCGATTCCGGAGGCACGCGATCGTTACTGGCGCGGCCTTGTCATGACCAGTTTTAACGGCCGCACCTGGCGCGGGTCGCAATCCGGCATTGCGCCTGCCGTGCAGGAAAAGATCGAGGTCACTGGCCAGGCCTATTCCTACGAGATCACGTTGGAGGCGACGCAACAACAATGGGTCGTCGCGATGGATATGCCAATCGAGTGGGACCTCAGCCGGACGTTCATGAAACCTGAGCAACAGCTTGCGCACATCACACCGATCGAACAACGTGTCGCATACAACGTGGTTTCGTACTCGGACTACTTTGTTCCTGCACTGCCATTTCGACCACCGAAGAGCTGGTATACCCGCATTCCGTCTGACAGCAATCTGCGCACCATGGAGCTCGCACGTGCATTGCGGGCCGCCGCCGCATCGGATATGGACTTCATCGATGCGGTACTGCGAAAATTCCGCGAGGAAGAGTACTTCTACACGCTACAGCCGCCGACCCTGGGCAATAATCCGGTTGACGAATTTCTATTCGAATCGCGGCAGGGCTTCTGCGAACACTACGCATCGGCCTTCGCGGTACTGATGCGCAGCGCAGGGATTCCGGCGCGAGTCGTGCTGGGCTATCACGGTGGCGAAATCAATCCCATGGGCGGACACCTCATTGTGCGCCAGTCAGACGCGCACGCCTGGACCGAAGTTTGGCTGGACGAACTTGGCTGGCGCAGGGTCGATCCAACCGCCGCTGTAGCGCCCGAACGTATTGAGTACGGTGCGCGCGATGCAACGTTTGGCGGCGTCGGCGAGTCATGGGGATTCTCCGCGCCATCCGAGCTGTTGCAAAAACTGACAATGACCTGGGACGCGCTCAATGCGCGATGGAATGACTGGATTCTCGCTTACGGTCCCGATAAACAAATGAGCTTCATGGAATGGCTCGGTATGAAGCAGCCGAGCTGGCGCAAGATGCTGCTGACGCTGGTCTTCCTGGTCATCGCATTGATTGTTGCGATCAGTGGTTTCCTGATGTTGCGCTATCGCCCACCCAGGAAAGATCGGCTGTCGATTCTTTACCAACGATTTATTAAAAAAGCCGGAATAGAGCCCCGCGTGGGCGAAACGCCGCAGGAGTTTGCCGCACGTGTCGCCGCTACCGACGCGATCCCGATCGATTCCATCAGTACCGTGACCGAGACTTACCTGGATGCTCGCTACGGAGCGGATTCATCGCAATCCGTCGCCCGCTTCGAACAGGCGGTCGACGCACTGCGATAAAAGTGACAGTCTTGCCGGTCATCGCACAATGACCGGAATCCAACAATGCCCGATAAAGACCTGTGGTGGAAAACACTCGGCAGCAAGGCTGGCCCTGAACTGCCGCTGTTCAACGTTCGTTACGATCGACTGCAACACCCAAGCAGCGGCGCCGAATTCGAAAGGCTTGTGCTGGACACACCCGACTGGGTCAATGTGGTCGCAGTGACCGACGACGAACAACTGGTCATGGTCGATCAGTATCGATTCGGCATTGCCGATATGTCCCTGGAACCGGTGGGTGGCATCGTCGACCCTGGAGAAAGTCCGGAACAGGCCGCGAAACGCGAGTTGCTCGAAGAAACCGGCTACGGTGGCGGTGAGTGGCACTATCTTGGCGCCGTCAATGCCAACCCGGCATTCCACAACAACGATTGCCATATGTGGCTGGCGCAAGGTGTGAAGAAGCAACAGGACCAGGCGCTGGACAGTGGCGAAGCGATTCGCGTGCACCTCAAGTCCCTGGACGACATTCGCGAACTCGTCGCCGACGGTAGCTTCAAACACCCTTACGGCCTGATTACCCTGGCACGTGTATTTCCAATCTGGGACTACCCGTTCACGCCCTGAGCGCCGGGCTCGACAGGTGGCACACGAACCAGTGCCAGCAACAGGGCTCCGGCAAGAAATAACGGCACAAGTGCCAGCAAGACCCACTTCGGATCGTCTGACAAGACGGCAGCAATGGTGACAGTTGCCGGGCCGAGTACATGCGCCAGCTTCGTCGTCATACTGTAGAAACCAAAAAACTCACCGGGCTGTTGCGCAGGAATCAGTGACGCGTAAACCGAGCGACTCAGCGCCTGCACCCCGCCCTGCACGGCGCCGATGATGATCGCCATGATGTAGAACTCGCGGATGCTGTTCATCTGAATTGCCCAGAGGCAGGCGCCGACATACGCGAACAATGCAAAATAGATACCTTTCTTCGCGCCAAAACGATGTGCAAGCGCACCGTAGAGCAGCGTTGCCGGGAAACCGACGAAATTCGAAATCAGCAACGCGAACACCAGGTCACTGTCATCGAAGCCCAGTCGCTGACCGTAATTAACGGCCATGAAAATGACGGTGAATACACCACCGACGTAAAGCCAGTAGCCGCCGAGAAAGATCGTTACATTGCGGTACTTACTGACTTCGCGAAGTGTCGAACGCAGTTCGGCATAGGCAGCACGAATCGGATGGCTGCGGGTTTCTATCGGACTGTGTCGCTCGCGTACAAACAGCAGCAACGGCAGCAGGAAAACCAGCCACCAGACGCCAACTGAAACAAACGCCGCGCTGAATGCCTCGGTGGCGTTGGCCAGGCCGAATGTTTGCGGCGACTTGAGCATCCACAAGTGCAGTGCAAGCAATACCGCGCCACCGAGGTAACCAGCGGCAAATCCCATCGTCGACACCAGGCTGTAGTTGCGTGGCTCGGTGACGTCGATGAGCAGCGAATCGTAAAACACGATGGAACTGTAGTAACCAATAGATGCGAACAGGTACAGGGCCAGGGCCATCGGCCATTTCCCCTGTGCAACAAATCCCAGCGCGCAGGTTGAGAGTGCGCCGACGACAGCAAAGATGAGCAGAAAACGCTTTCGATAGCCCCCGGCATCCGCGATCGTGCCAAGTATCGGTGCGGTGAGAAAAACAATAATGCTGGCGAGTGTTGTTATGGAGCTCAGCCTTACTGTCGTGTCTGCACCGCTGCCGTCACCCGCCCAGAAGCGGCCGAGCACCAGTGGAAACAACACGGCGAGGACGCTTAGCGCAAACGCAGAATTCGCCCAATCGTACAGCGCCCAGGTAATGACCTTCTTGTTCAGAATTTGCGGTGCCGGCAAAGGCTTGCCTCCGACAAAGGATTGTTCGCTAGTGCTCCCGCGTTGCTCGGAAAGCAATGTCCGGCCAGCGTTCCTCGGTCAAGTTGAGATTAACTCTCGTAGGTGCAATGTAGACCAGGCTGCCGCCATGATCCAGTGCAAGATTGTCGTGTGCCTTGCGTTCGAAGTCGCGCAGCATTTTTTCGTCATCGCATTCGACCCAGCGCGCCGTGGCGACATTAACTGCTTCGAACTGGCACTCCACGTTGTATTCATCTTGCAGGCGGTGCGCCACCACTTCGAATTGCAGCGGTCCGACAGCGCCCAGGATCAGGTCGTTGTTGCGCATTGGTTTGAACAGCTGTGTCGCACCTTCTTCGCAAAGTTGCGCCAGACCTTTTTGTAAGGCCTTCAGACGCAATGGGTCTTTCAGAGCTGCGCGCCGGAAGATTTCCGGTGCAAAGTTCGGAATTCCGGTGAAGCGAATTTCCTCGCCTTCCGAAAAACTGTCACCGATATTTATGGTGCCGTGATTATGTATGCCAATGATATCGCCCGCATAAGCAGTATCGGCGTGCTGACGGTCGGCAGCCATAAACGTAATGGCCTCGGGAATTTTCATTTCCTTTCCCGAGCGCACATGCAAAGCCCGGATGCCCTTTCGATATTCTCCGGAACAAATTCGCATGAATGCAATTCGGTCACGGTGTCCCGGATCCATGTTCGCCTGAATCTTGAAAACAAAGCCGGTCAGCTGTTCTTCGGTCGGCAAAACTTCTCGTTGTTCGCTTGCGCGTTGCAGCGGTGCCGGTGCGTAATTCACAAACTCGTCCAGCAATTCCTTGACGCCAAAGTTGCCGATGGCCGAACCAAAAAAGACCGGTGTCTGTTTCGCTGCCAGGTAGTCATCAACGGACAACTGTGGGCAAGCACCTTTCACAAGTTCAATTTCCTCGCGAAATTCGTCGGCCAGCTCGCCCAGCGCAACGGTCGCCTTATCCGAATCGAGCCCGTCGATAATTTCACGGCCGGAGGCCTTTTGCCTGCCGACCTTGTCGTACAGGTAAATCTTGTCCTGCAGCAAGTGATACACGCCCTTCAGTGACCGGCCCATACCAATCGGCCACGTGACTGGAGTGCACTGAATTTTCAGCACCGACTCGATTTCGTCGAGCAGGTCGATCGGCTCCTGACCGTCCCGATCGAGCTTATTGATGAACGTCATGATCGGCGTATCGCGCAGCCGACAGACATCCATTAGTTTGATGGTCCGGTTTTCGACGCCTTTCGCACAGTCAATAACCATTAATGCCGAATCGACCGCCGTCAGCGTTCTGTAGGTATCCTCGGAAAAGTCCTCATGGCCCGGCGTGTCCAGCAGATTGACGACACAATCGTTGTACGGAAACTGCATCACCGACGATGTGACGGAGATGCCGCGCTGTTGCTCCAGTGCCATCCAGTCCGAGGTCGCGTGCCGGTTCGCCTTGCGGCCTTTGACGGTGCCCGCAAGCTGGATCGCACCGCCATACAACAGCAGCTTTTCGGTCAGCGTCGTCTTGCCGGCGTCCGGATGCGAAATAATCGCAAAGGTGCGCCGTTTGCTAACTTGTTGGTCGAGGTTTGGCATTGCTACAGATGTCGACAGGGGCGGCGCAGTCTAGCCGAATCACCGCCCGCTGAAAACTAATCGTCGATTTTAAGCTTTTTGGAGAAAACGGCTGCGTCCTCGCGGCCGTCCTTTGCCTGGTAGTACGCCGGCCGCGCGGCAATCTGGTGAAAGCCCTTTTTCCGATACAGCGCAATAGCGGTCGCATTCGAGGGCCGGACTTCGAGGAAAATCTCCCGGACCGATGCGGATCGGGCACGATACAGCAGCTCGTCCAGCACTTTTTGGCCGTAGCCGAGCGCACGCACCTCCGGATCGATACACAGGTTCAGGATGTGAGCTTCGCCGGCAGCGACGGACAGAATTGCATAGCCGGCCACGCGATCTTCGCGAATCAATACCAGGCATTGATAACCTGCCAGCAAACAATCCCGAAATACGCCGTGGCTCCAGGGGAACTCGTAACTGCGCCGCTCGATATCCGACACCATCGCAATATCGTCGTGGTTCATGTCGCGTATGGTGGCAGGCGGCTCGGCCATTGGCGTAATCATGGCGCGGCCCCGTCGGCCAGGCGCATCGCAAGGCAGAGATCGCTCCAGCTCTTGCGTTTTTGCGACGGGCGGCGCAACAGGTACGCCGGGTGATAGGTCACCACCAGGGGTACACCGTTAAGTTCATGCTGGCGGCCGCGCATGCGCCCAACCGGGTCGTCTGTCTGCAACAGGTTTTGAGCCGCAATCTTGCCAACGGCAAGAATCACCCGCGGCTTGACAAGTTCGATCTGGCGTTCGAGATAGGCGCGGCAAGCGGCGGCCTCATCGGGCTTTGGATCGCGGTTGTTGGGCGGCCGGCATTTCAGGACATTGGCAATGAATACGGCATCGCGCTGCAGGCCTATCGCCCTGAGCATCTCGTCCAGCATCTTGCCGGCTCGTCCCACAAACGGTTCACCGCGCCGGTCTTCTTCCGCGCCAGGCGCTTCACCAACGATCAGCCAGTCTGCTGTGGGGTTGCCGACACCGAAAACGGTCTGTGTACGACTTTGCGCCAGTCGGCATTGGCTGCATTCGGCCACGCAGACTCGCAGCTCATCCCAGTCCATGGTGCGCGCTGCAGCACCGATGGCCGCTTCGGTTTCATCCGCAACGACATCCGCGCTATCGCGCGACAGCCACACATCGACGCCCATCGCCTGCAGATAGGCGCGCCGTTGTCGTTCAGGGTGGATCATTTGCCAGCCGGAGTCTTGCCATTCAAAAAGCGAATAGTGCCATGCCGCACCGTGCTTTTCACGAAACGACCGTAGCGCCGGTGTTCAGCGGGGGCTATGCACTGTGCCGAGCAAGTCGGTGCCGGCCTTGACGACTTGCCCCACTTCAACGGCCACCTTGCCATTGACGGGCCATTGCACTTCGGCGATTCCGGCGAGACGCAAATAGGCGCAGCGCTGGCCCTGCCCGAGTCGCTCGCCGTAGCGGGCAAACGCGTGCGGCGCGAGACCCAGCCGGTAATTGCGAAATTTTAACGTGACGTCAACGCCTTCATCGGTTTGCAACCACAACGCGTTGCTGCCGAGATCCTTGATCGAGCCTTCAACCGGGCTGCGCGCGGTGTAAGTGCCGAGGCTGTTGATAGCGAGTACGACGCGTAACACAGGCTCGCCCGTGTCGCCTGTCTCGAGTGAATCCACCTCAAGCACCTTGCCGTCGACCGGGCTGAAAACGCCGAGAGCAACTGACGACACCTCGCGATGCGGATCGCGAAAGATGAAGAGCAGCAATGTGAACACGACAAGTGGCGCCAACGCGTGCAGCGGTTCGGAATACCGGAACAACAGCGCCGCGATCGCCAGCAGCAGGATCAACGGCAGCAACCCCTCATGGGCAACAAACGGATTTCGACGACCGCGCAATGGGCATACCTGCAAAAAAAAGACCCCGGACCTTCTCTTGCTTTGGCTTATCTGTCAATACGGTTAGAATGCGCGCCTTCGTTCACAGAAGGTTTTTCTCGTAATGCGTTTCTCGGAATTCGGGCTGACAACACTCAAGGAAGTCCCGTCAGATGCGGAGATCATCAGCCACAAGCTGATGCTGCGCGCTGGCCTCATACGGCGCCTGGCGTCCGGCCTGTTCACCTGGATGCCGCTCGGTCTGCGCGTATTGCGCAAAGTTGAGGCGGTTGTCCGCGAAGAAATGAATCGCGCGGGTGCGCTGGAATTGTTGATGCCCGCCGTTCAGCCTGCCGAATTGTGGCAGGAATCCGGCCGCTGGGACCAGTACGGTCCGTTGCTGCTGCGTATGAGCGACCGGCATTCACGAGATTACTGTTTCGGACCGACTCACGAAGAGGTCATTACCGACGTCGCGCGCCGGGAACTGCGCAGCTACAAGCAGTTGCCGGTTAATTATTACCAGATACAGACGAAGTTTCGCGACGAGATCCGGCCCCGCTTCGGGGTGATGCGCTCGCGGGAATTCATTATGAAAGATGCGTATTCGTTCGATCTCGACCAGCAGGGCCTGGAAGACTCGTATGCGCGAATGCACGCCGCATACACCGCGATATTCAATCGACTCGGCCTGAAATTTCGCGTCGTCGATGCAGACTCTGGTGAGATCGGTGGCAATCGCTCACAGGAATTTCACGTATTGGCGGACTCCGGCGAAGATGCCATTGCCTATTGCGACGCCGACGGCTTCGCGTCCAATGTCGAGACGGCGGCAACATCACCTGTTGCCGATGGCTACCCGGCAGCTAAGAAAACGCTTGAAAAGCTGTCTACTCCCGGCGTACGGACAATCGAAGCACTGTGCGATTCTTTGGATGTCGATGCAACGAAGACCCTGAAAACCCTCATTGTCGAAGGCGAAGACGGCCCTGTGGCGTTGTTGCTGCGCGGCGACCATGAGCTTAATGCCGTGAAAGCACAGAAACTCCCTGGCGTTGCGTCTCCACTGACGATGGCCAGCCCGGAAGCGATAGTAAAAGCAAGCGGATGCGGACCCGGCTTCGTTGGCCCGATCGGGCTGAACATGCCGATGCATTTCGACCATGCAACGGTGGGCATGAGCGATTTCGTCTGCGGCGCCAATGAAAAAGATATGCACTATGTAGGCGTCAACTTCGGGCGCGATCTGGATATTCCGGAAACGCAGGATCTGCGTAATGTTGTCGCCGGCGACCCGACGCCGGGCGGCAATGGCACGCTAAGCATCGCACGCGGCATTGAGGTCGGCCACATTTTCCAGCTAGGTACAAAGTACAGCGAGGCGATGGACGCTACGGTGCAGGACCCCGATGGTAAAAACCGGGTCCTGTCGATGGGCTGCTATGGCATCGGAATCACACGCATCGTCGGCGCTGCCATCGAGCAAAACCACGATGACGCTGGCATCATCTGGCCCGAGCCGCTGGCACCCTTTGACGTGGTGCTGGTGCCAATAAATGCACACCGCTCCGATGCGGTACGGGAAGCAGCGGAATCGCTCTATGAGGAACTTAAGTCAGCGGGTCTCGAGGTATTGCTCGATGATCGGGATGCGCGGCCCGGGGTCAAATTTGCGGACGCCGAACTGATCGGCATCCCGCACCGCCTGGTCATCGGCGAGCGCAGCCTCGCGGCCGGTGAACTCGAATACCGGCATCGAAGCGATGCTGAATCACGCAACGTGAAACGTGAAGAGGCTCTCAAATTACTACAGGAATCAGCTGTAAGCTGATAATCCTGTTAGGATAATTGGCACAATGAAGCCATTCTCTGTTATCACCGCCGGGCTTGTGCTCGCCGCGCTGCTTACGTCAACCAGCGTGCGTGCGCAGGCCGCGCCGGACCCCGAACTGCGTGAGGCACTGCGCGCTGCTGCCAGTGACAGCGCCAGTTTCGCGGACCGCTTTCATGCGGAAGTCTGGCTCACGGACATGTCGCGCCGGCTTGAGCGCCAGGTCAAAGACCACGAGCTGCGCATCAGGATCCTGAAACTGGTGCACCTGGAAGCAACGCGTGCCGAGCTGCCGCCGGAGCTGATTCTCGCCGTCATTGAGACAGAGAGTAATTTTGATCAGTATGCAATCTCAGTTGCCGGTGCCATCGGTTTGATGCAAATCATGCCCTTCTGGCTCGACGAAATCGGTCGCCCGAACGACAACCTGCTGCACATCGATACCAATCTGCGCTACGGCTGCACCATACTCAAGTTCTACCTCGACAAGGAAAAAGGCGACCTGCGACGTGCACTGGGCCGATACAACGGTAGCCTGGGGCGCCGAAAATACCCGAACAAGGTCATCGATAAATTGAGCAAGAAGTGGTTCCAGGGCTAGCCGGCGGCTAGCCAATCTCGAAGGTCGTCAGTTCGCGGTATTCGGCTTCGGTCTCGGTCAACTCGGTGACCTTTGCCAGCGGTGGGCCCTTCGCCAGCCAGCGCCGCAAAGTATCCAGCGATTCAGCAGTACCCACCGCCAACACTTCTACGCTGCCGTCAGGCAGGTTTTTCGCGTACCCAGCAATACCGAGCATTTCGGCTTCGCGCCGGGTGCTGTCTCGAAACCAGACGCCCTGCACACGACCGCGGATGGCGAAGCGCCGTGCAAGCTGCGCGTTGCTGTCAGTTATTGTCGGATTCCCGTCCGTTTTCGGCCGCTTTCAGTGCGTCGAGCGCCTTCATCTTTGCGTGATTCGCATCGCGCCGGGCCTGGTTGTATGCCTTTCGGCCCAGGCTTTGTTCCGCACTGGCCAGGTACTTTTCGGCGGCCTGAAGATGAAAAGCCGCAAGATCTGCAGCGCCCGCCTCCTTGGCTACCGCGATGGCCTGTCGCGCATCGCTCATCTCCTGGACAGGCGGTGCCGTCTCACAGGCCGCAAGACAACAAATCGCAGCAACTACCAGTACTTGCAGGCGTTTCTTGAAGATCGGTTTTAAAAGTTGATTAGCCACAGTTTTTTATTTTATTTGGGTGTCGGCAAGCGGTCAAAGCTACCAATAGCCCCGCCGCTTCGTCAAGCGCCAAGTTGGGCGCTGACGGCGACGAAACTGCCTGCTAGAGTGCGCCTTTTGTTCATTTACTTAAGGAATCAGGCGAAGCAATATGGCCCTCACGATCTATCACAACCCGCGCTGCAGCAAGTCGCGGCAAACACTCGAACTCATCAACAACGCGGGCATTCAACCCAATATCGTGCAATACCTTGCCGACGCGCCGGATGCGGACACCTTGCTCGACTTGTCGAAAAAACTGGAGAAACCGCTCGCCGACTTGCTTCGCAAGGGCGAAACGGTATTCAAGGAGGCCTCCGATCTGCCGCCCCTGGACGACGATCGCGCATTGGCCGACTGGATCGCGGCGCATCCGATCGCGCTGGAACGCCCAATTGTCGTCGACGAGGATTCCGGTCGTGCGGTTGTTGGCCGACCACCGGAAAACGTTCTGGCGCTGCTGCCCTGATGATCGAAATACTGGTCCTGTATTACTCGCGCTACGGCGCCACGGAATTGCTGGCACGTGAAGTGTGCAGCGGCATCGATTCTGTTCGCGGATGCAGTGCTCGCCTGCGAACTGTCCCGGCAGTCTCCGCCGTCTGCGAGTCGACCGAGGATGCGATACCGGCGCAGGGCCCGCCTTATGCGACCACTGCAGACCTGGCCGAATGCCACGGCATTGTGATGGGCAGTCCGACGCGATTCGGCAACATGAGCGCTGCGCTGAAGTACTTCCTCGATTCGACCGGAACGGACTGGCTAAAAGGCACGCTGGTCGACAAGCCTGCCGGGGTATTTACGTCGACCAGCTCGTTGCACGGAGGCAATGAGACGACATTATTGTCGATGGCGATCCCCCTGTTGCACCACGGCATGCTGTACGTCGGGCTGCCCTACACCGAAGCGCGACTGTCCACAACAACCACCGGGGGCTCACCCTACGGCGCGTCACATGTCAGCTGGAACCGCAAGCCGGACAACCTGAGTGACGACGAAAAATACCTGGCAACGGCGCTGGGCCGACGCGTCGCCGAGTTGGCTGCCAGGCTGCAGGACTAGTCTTATTCGGCGCTGTTGCCGATTACATTCCTGACAAAGGGGATAGTTAACCGGCGCTTGGCGCGCAATGCCGCCTTGTCGAGCGTATCCAGGAGCTCATACAAACTGGCCATGTCACGGCGACTACGACGGAGCAGGTACTGCGCCGTATCGTCGGGCAGCTCAAGGCCGCGGTGGCGCGAGCGCAACTGCAACGCCAGTATTCGCTCGTCATCGTCGAGTTCGTGCAGTTGAAAGACCGGCAGCTTTGCGAATCGGCTTTTCAGGTCGCCAAGCTGGAACGCGCTTTCACGTGGCGTCGAGTTTGCGGCAATGATCAGGTCGCCGCCGACATCGACGAGTTGATTGCAGAGTTCAAACAGTGCCGACTCCCAGTCACGCTTGCCGGCCACTTCATCGATGTCATCGATGCAGACGATCTCGCGACTGGCCAGGCCATCCAGAATTTGCGGTCCTGCGGCCGCGACCATTGTCATCGGCACATACGCAGAGCGATCGCCAGCCGCCTCGCACATCGCCTGGATCAGGTGCGTTTTGCCACTGGCAGCCGCGCCCCAGATCCAGCAGCCCTCGCCTTTGCGTTCGTTTACCGGCAGCTCGGCGATGTTGCGCAGCGTGGCGACCAGTGCTTCATTGCCGCTGGCGAGGAAACTTGCAAACACCGCATGGTCTGCAAGCTGCAATGGAAGTGCCAGTTGACTCATTCAAGCTCCGCGTCCGACTCCGGTTGCAGAGCGCCATCCGTCAGCTCATCGAGCTCAAGCCCTTCCACGGGTTCCAGATCCGGGTGTTCGATCAGGTAACGGTGATACGCAAAGCGCACCAGCACCGACAATACCGCCGCCGCCGGCAATGCAAGCAAGATGCCGAAAAAACCAAACAATTGCCCGCCCGCCGCCACCGCGAAAATGACCAGCACCGGGTGCAAGCCAATGCGATCGCCGACCAACTTCGGCGTCAACAACGAGCCCTCTATGAGCTGGGCCACAGTGAAGGTCGCGATGACGCCTGCAAGATGCCAGAGCGGATTCGGTTCCAGTGCGACAGTCAGACCGGCAAGTCCAATACCGAAAACGAAACCGAGATAGGGAACGAAGCTGACCAGGCCGGCGACCACTCCGATCGCGATTGCAAACTTGACACCCACCAAGGCCAGGCCGAGCGAATAAATCGCCGCGAGTGCGAGCATCACCAGCAATTGCCCGCGCAGAAAGGCGCCGAGCATGTCGTCGGTTTCGCGCGCCAGTGCGAACACTGTTTCGCGTTGGCTGTGTGGCAGCAGCGCCCCGACATTGCTCATGAACGCATCCCAGTCACGCAACATGTAAAACGTCAGGATGGGCACGAGGAACAGGCTCAGGACAGCGGCAGCCAGTGCACCGCCCGACTTACTGACGCCGAGAATGACTTTGCCGCTCCAGGCGCCCAGCATTTCGCTGTAGCGCGCCAGGAAGGCTTTGATCCCGACATCGTCGCCCGGCTCAATATTCAGCCAGCCAAGTACGTTCGGTAACCAGACTCGCTCAACCTGGTGCGCAATATCCGGCAGTGCGTCGACCAGCGCCCCGATCTGTGAACTGACCAGCGGTCCGACTAACAAAATAAGGAGGCCGAGCAGGAGGAAGGTCGTGAGGAACACGATAACGACAGCCAGGGTGCGGGATATTTTGTGTTTTTGCAGCCAGTCCGCAAACGGGTCGCCCATATAGGCAAGCAAGCCCGCAGCAATGAATGGCGTTAACACTGGCGCAAGCAGGTACATCAGCCAGCCCATGATCGCGATAGCGATCATCCAGTTGAGTCGCAAGTTCGCCTGCATGAATTACTCCCCTGACTTTGCCCGGCGCGACCAGGACCAAACGTAGTCAACACCGCTGATGACTACGGTTACCAGAATTGACGCGCCCAGAACGGTATTCGTGATTGCATCCGGCCATCCGAAGCCGGCACGACTCATGACAAAAACCAGGTACAGCAATTCCAGTGCAGTATTCAGTTTGCTGATCCGCGTTGGCTCACCCTGTACCGGGCCCACAATAAAATTGTAGGCGGTGGCACCCGCGACAATCACAACATCGCGAAGGATAACGACCGCTGCCAGCCACACCGGGATGTGTTGCAAATACGCCAGCGCTACGAAGCAACCGGCCACCAGCAACTTGTCGGCGATCGGATCCAGCAACGCACCGATCCGCGTACGCCAGTCGAATCGTTTCGCAAGATAGCCATCGACACCATCAGAAAAACCCGCGACACAAAACAACACGAGTGCCCAGCCGAATCCGCCATGCAAAATCAACCAGAGTATCGGCGCCACCAGCGCAATGCGCAGCAGCGAAATCGCATTGGGTATCCAGCTAAAATTCATTCGGTGAACTGGCAGCGGCATCGGCGCCATAAAAGAATTCGAGCGTCGGCAAGGGTTCGGTACCGGTAAAATCGATACTGTCCAGTCTCGATTCAGTTTCCAGCAATCCGGCAAATCGCAATGCACGGCGCAATCGTTCTTCGCCGCCTCGCACCTCAACTTCATAGCGTACGACATCACCGGTCACCGACGAAATCCTGACCTTTTCGATCAGGCTGACTCCGGACAGCATCGCCTGCACCGAGCCATAGGCATCCACGCTCTCAATGCCCGCGACGTTGAGCGCGAATTTCTCCAATGGGGTATTGCCGCCAACGGCAAATTCCGATGCCAACAAATCCGCTATCTGGCTGACGACGGTTTCAGGTGCGCCGGTCCAGGTAAGTGTTTCGGTACCAAAGACGTAGGTCCAGCGATTGCGTTGGCTACTCGACGGTCGAATGCGACCGATCAGGATCGAATTGGCGTCGTAGCGCTCCGAGGCCGCCGCAACACGCTCATCGAATCCACCCCAGATATCGCTGAACGAGACCTTTTGCAGATCGGCGGTATCGAGCAACGGAAATGCGAGCGGCAGGCCGCGTTTGCGCGCGATTTCCAGGACGCGCTCACGCAACAAGCGATTGCGATCGATCGACCGTCCCTGCTGCACGGGTTGCTCCGGCTCACCGGCAGCAATAATTTCGCGCTGCCCCTGCCCCCAATCGACAGCCAGCCACACCAGTGTCAGCGGCCGCTCGCGACCCCAGACCGTCTGACCTGACGCGCGCAGCACCCGCTCAATGGCCTCATCGTCGAACGAGACCCAAAGGGTGTCTTCCTCACCGGGCCGAAATTGTGTGACATAGGCCGCCGGCACCGGGAACATTTCCTCAATCGCCGCAGAATTGTTGCTCAGACTGGAGCCGGAAACGCGCGCGAGCACCTCGGCCAGGGCCCGTTGATACGCGTCATCGCGCGGATTCTTTGCTTCTTTGTCGATCACCACCTGCGCGGTGAACAAGGTCGGCACATCAACCGCAAGCGCGATTTGCACTGGCAATGCCACACAGGCCAGCAACAAAATCGCGTAAGTGAGATGATGCCGCCGCCCTGCAGCAGGTTTCGAAAATGCAGTAATTTGCAAGGGTGGTTTCCCCATTGATCGCCAAGCACTATTATATCGCCCTCACACAGTATGCCACCCCCCAATGAGCAATAAACCACTTACCTACAAAGACGCTGGCGTCGACATCGATGCCGGCAACGAATTAGTCGAGCGCATCAAGCCCCTGGTGAAACGTACGCACCGCCCGGAGGTGCTGGCCGGCCTGGGCGGCTTTGGCGGCATGTTTGCGCTCCCGCCCGACCGCTACCGCGAACCGGTGCTGGTATCCGGTACCGACGGCGTCGGCACCAAACTGATGCTGGCGCAGCACCTTGGCCGGCACAATACCATTGGCATCGACCTGGTCGCGATGTGCGTCAATGATGTCCTGGTACAGGGCGCCGAGCCGCTGTTTTTTCTCGATTATTTTGCCTGCGGCAAACTCGACAACGCGGTTGCCGTCGACGTTGTTGCCGGAATCGCCGCTGGCTGCGAACAAGCGGGAGCCGCACTGATCGGCGGAGAGACGGCCGAGATGCCGGACATGTACGGCGACGGTGAATACGACCTTGCCGGCTTTACCGTGGGTGCCGTAGAACGCGATGAACTCATTGATGGCAGTCGCATCGAAGCCGGCGATGCCATCATTGGTATTGCGTCGAGCGGGCCGCACTCAAACGGCTATTCGCTGATAAGAAAAGTGCTGGAGCGCGCACCCGACGACGCGATCGCGGGCAAAGCGGCGAGCGAGGCATTGCTGGAACCCACCCGAATTTACGTAAAACCCGTGCTGTCGTTGCTACGGGCGCTGGACGTCAAAGGTCTCGCTCACATTACCGGCGGCGGCATCAGCGAAAATGTTCCGCGCGTGTTGCACGGAAAACTGGATGCCGAGATTGATACTGCCAGCTGGTCGCAGGGCCCGGTATTTGACTGGCTCGCGGACACCGGCGGGATCGAAATCGCTGAAATGCGCCGCACATTTAATTGTGGCGTCGGCATGGTTGTCATGCTCGAGGCGCATCTGGTGCAGGACGCGATACGTCTGTTGCATGAACATGGCGAGTCCGCGTGGCAGATCGGCCAGATCGTTACCGGGAAATCCGACTCCGTCAGGGCCGTGCACTACGTCTGATGTCCAGCGCCTGTAAAACAGCCATACTGATTTCCGGATCAGGTACCAACCTGCAAGCTTTCATCGACGCTGTCGATCATGGTGAACTGGACCTCGACCTGTGCGTCGTATTCAGCAACAACCCGAATGCCTATGGACTGCAACGCGCGGAAAAAGCCGGCATACCCACGGCCTGCATTCAGCACAGCGACTACCCTGACCGGGCCTCCTTTGATAAGGCAGTTATCGCAGAACTGGAGCGTTTCTCACCGGACTTGCTGGTGCTGGCCGGGTTCATGCGGATCCTGAGTACCGAGTTCGTTGCGCGCTACAGTGGCCGAATATTGAATATACATCCGGCTCTTCTGCCACTTTATCCCGGATTGAATACGCACCAGCGCGTGCTCGACGCGGGCGACGACTGGCATGGCAGCACAGTGCACTTTGTCACCGAGAAACTCGATGCTGGGCCGCGAATACTGCAAGGCAGGCTCGCCGTGAATTCAGGCGAATCAGCAGAAGAGCTCGCGCTGCGTGTCCAGGCAATTGAGCATCAGATTTATCCCCAGGCCGCCGCGTGGGTGGGTTCGGGTGCCGTCGAGTTTCGCGACGGCGAGTGCTGGATTGACGGCAAGCTCGCCGACGAACCGGTGATCCAGACGTACTAGGCTTTGGGTAACGTAACGCCCGTCTGCCCCTGGTACTTGCCGCCGCGATCACGGTACGACGTTTCGCAGGGCTCGTCGGATTCCAGGAACAGCATCTGCGCGACACCCTCGTTGGCATAGATCTTGGCCGGCAACGTGGTTGTATTGGAAAACTCCAGCGTCACATGCCCTTCCCACTCCGGTTCCAGCGGTGTGACATTGACGATAATGCCGCAGCGCGCGTAGGTCGATTTACCGAGGCAAATTGTCAGCACGGTGCGCGGAATACGGAAGAACTCAACGGTACGAGCCAAAGCGAATGAATTCGGCGGAATAACGCAAACATCACTCTTGATATCGACGAAACTCGATTCATCGAATGCCTTCGGATCGACCACCGCCGAGTTGATGTTGGTGAAAACCTTGAACTCGTCCGCACACCGTACGTCATAGCCGTAGCTCGACGTACCATAAGAGACAATGCGGCCGCTTTCGTTTTCACGCACCTGGCCGGCTTCGAAAGGCTCGATCATCCCCTGCTCTTTCGCCATCCGGCGAATCCAGCGATCCGACTTGATGCTCATTTCGATTCCTCAACCACGATACTGCCAAATTTCGAACTGTAGTCTGTACGCTGTGCTGCCTGCGCCGCTGCGATGCGAAGCGCCGCCGCACGATAGGCTTCGGCCGCGGACGAATCGGGGTCTGACAATATCGTCGGCACACCGCTGTCCGTCTGTTCACGAATACTTGCCGCGAGCGGTAACCGGCCAAGCAGCGGGATGTCAAAGTCCTGCACCATCTTGTCCGCCCCGCCGCTGCCAAAAATAGCGTCTTCATGCCCGCATTCAGTGCAGACGTGCATCGCCATGTTCTCAACCACACCCAGCACCGCGACGGACACCTTGCGAAACATCGCCAGGCCCTTGCGCGCGTCCAGCGTTGCGATATCTTGCGGCGTCGTGACAATGACGGTGCCCGAAACCGGAATCTTCTGCGACAAAGTCAGCTGAATGTCGCCCGTTCCTGGTGGCATGTCGACCACCAGGTAGTCCAATGCGTCCCATTGCGTCTGGTACATCAACTGGTTTAGCGCCGATGTCACCATCGGACCTCGCCAGACCATCGGCTGATCCGGGTCGACCAGGAAACCAATCGACATGACCTGCAATCCGTGCCCCCGAAGCGGCAGCATGGTCTTGCCGTCTTCACTGACCGGTTGTTCGCCGGTCAGCCCTAGCATGTGCGGCTGACTCGGTCCGTAAATATCGGCATCGAGGATGCCAACCGCAGCCCCTTCGCCCGCCAGTGCCAAGGCAACATTGACCGCCACCGTCGATTTGCCGACGCCGCCCTTGCCGGAGGCAACGGCGATGATGTTTTTGATGCCGGGTACCGGCTTCAAATTTCCCTGCACCGCATGTGACGTGACGCGACTCGAAATCTCGACATCGACCCTATCGACGCCGGCAACATGCTTCAAGTCAGCGGCAATTTGCGCAGTCAGCGCCTCACGCATTGACGCCAAGGGAAGGTCGAACTCGATCTTCGCGCGAACCCGATTGTCGTCGGCTTCCGCAGAAAGGACCTTTGCGACCTGTCCCAATTTCTGACCAAACGCCTCTAACTCAATGGAATTGAGGAACTTATTCACATCCGTTTCTGTTGACACCGTCACACTTCGCTGGCTGGCATTAGGTAAAATTTGCGTGCGAAGGATCGGCTTGCCGGAAATTCGCGTGCACATTGTAACGGAGCTGGACGATGGCTGAAAGCCAGTATTGGCGGGCGATGTGCGGGGTCCGATGTGGCATAATGCCGCGTTTGGGAGTCGCGGAAATGGCGCATGGCGTAACAGGCCTGGCGTCGATCCGTTCAGCTTGGGCATGAGCGAATAGTCATTGGTATTACATAACGCAAAATCACATCGGGCTGGCTGAATGGGCTTTCTCGCTACATTCCGCTCGGACCAGATTATCGGACAGCTCATCGCTGAACCGGATCCAGCATCTCCAGCAGCACAAAAGCTGGTCGACAAACTGAAGTCGGCCGGCAACAAGGTGGTGCCGAAAATCATTGATGCCCTGGCGATGTCGGACAAGACTCACACGATGGTGCTGGTGGACATCCTCGGCGCCATGGTCAACGACAAGAATCTGCCGATGTACCGTGAAGGCCTCGCCGACGGCAACGAGCGCGTTGTATCCGGGACCGCCTGGGCCCTCTCCAGCAGTACTTCCTATAACGCCAACGGCCTGCTCGAGTTCTTTGAAGATCCGGAAGTCTCCAAACCCGCACTGATCGAGGTACTGCGGGTCCACAAGCAGGACCTGAGCGTGCACGAGTTGCTACGCCATGCCTACGAATGCGAGCCCAAAGAGAAGGCCGCGATCTTCAAAATTATTCGCGAGACCATAAAACCCGAAATGATTCCGGACCTGATTGCCCGAATGGGCGGCAAGGACCCGGTAATCAAAATTCACCTGATGCAGTTGCTGTCAAAATTCGACAAGACCGAAATTACCCATGCGCTCGAAATGCAGCTCAAGGATCCGAACAAGATGGTGCGCGCCGCCGCGTTGTCGGCACTGGCGACGCGTAAGCAGGATGCGATCAGCATCGACAAAGTGGCAGAAATCCTGACTGACCCCGATCTGGACGTGCAGAGCAAGGCGGCCGATGTCCTGATCAAGATCAATCACCCGGAAACGGTCAAGTATCTGATCCCGGCACTGAAAGACGAGTCGGAGTACGCGCGACGCGCCGCCGTCGAGGTGCTAAATGAGGTCGGTAACGAAACCTCCGTCGAAGAATTGCTTGGTGCCATCAAGGACGATGACTGGTGGGTCCGTTCCCGTGCCGGCGATGCGCTGGCGGAAATTGGCGGACCGCGTGTCGTGGATTCAGTCCTGAAACTGGTGACCTCGAAAGACGAGGAAATTCGCCGTTCCGCCATCGAAATTCTGAACAACACCAAGGACGAGCGTGCGGTCGATGGCTTGATCAATGCAACCGACGATACCGACTGGTGGGTCCGAGAACGGGCTGTTGATGCGCTGTCGAAAATCGGCAGCCCCAAGGCGTTGCCAAAACTTGAGAAGATGCTCGGCGCCGACCCGAAAACCGATACTGTTGTCGTACGCGCACTGGGCATGATCGGCAATGCCAAACACATTTCAAAAATTGTGCCGATGCTGCAGAGCACGGAACGTGCCGTGCAGGTTGAGGCGATCAAAGCACTGTCTCACCTGGCCGATGAATCTCATGCCGAAACAATTCGTACGGTGTTGAAGAAGATCAAGCAATCCGATGAGCATACGATCATCAATGCCGCTGATACCGCGCTGAAGAGTCTCGATGACCGTTATTCGGAAACCGTTATCGAAGAGAATGTGCGGGCAGAAAAACTCGGCGCACACACGCAGACTTTGTTGCTGGACAATTCGGATCTCGACAAATTGCTGGGTGCGCAGGCAGCGAAGCAGGAAGAAGCGCCGACTCCGGATGCGCCGCAAGCCCCTGAGGCGCCGCCAGTGCTGGACATCGCCAAGCTGAACCCGGGCGATGTGATCGACGGGCGTTACAAGTACATTGAAAAGATCGGCAAAGGTGCGTTCGGCACCGTGCTCCTGATGGAGGACGAAGTTGTTGACGAACAGCTGATCCTTAAGTTCTTGAACCCGAATGTTTCGTCTGACGAAGAGATGATGAAGCGCTTCGTGCATGAGCTGCGTTATTCGCGCAAAATTACCCACCGCAATGTCATTCGAATCTATGACTTCCTGCACTTGCAGGGTTGTTACGCCATTTCGATGGAATACTTTCCGTCGCACACCCTGTCCGGTGAAATTCCGGACAGCAAACCGATGGATCTGAAGAAGGCGCTCAAATTTTCACGCGACATGGCAACGGGCATGACGGTTGCGCATCTTGCCGGCGTTATTCACCGCGATCTGAAACCCGCCAATATTCTCGTTAATGACGAGGGTCTGTTGAAGATCGTGGATTTCGGTGTGGCCGCAGCAGCCAGCAGCGGCGATACCCAGCTCACCAAGACGGGCTACGTTATCGGCTCACCCAAATACATGGCACCCGAGCAGATTCTTGGCAAGAAAGTGGACCAAACCGCCGACATCTACAGCGTCGGTGTCATCATGTATGAAATGGTCACCGGGATTCCACCGTACAGTCGCGGTGATCACATGTCCGTGATGTATCAACACGTGCAGGGTAAGGCCAAGAACTGCCAGGAAATCAATCCGGACTTGCCCGACGACTACGCAAACCTCATTATCAGGGCTATGTCAGTTGACAAGACCAAGCGCCACCAGTCGATGGAAGAACTGACAGAAGAGCTCGACAAGATCAACCTTTAAGGCACGTAATGGCAAGAATAGACGCCTTTCTCAAACTTGGACTCGCGCAGGGGTGTTCAGACATCCACCTCGCGGTTGGTGTACCGCCGATGCTGCGCATGAACGGCGACCTGATGCCGATCAAGTTTCGTGAATTATCGGACAATGAACTCGAGTCCTACATTCAGGAAATTCTCACCAGCAAGCAAAAAGATGTGTTGCAATCGGGTCACGACCTCGACTTCTCCTATGTCGCCGACGAAGGCGGCCGCTTTCGAGTCAACGTGTTCCGCAAAGCAACGGGCTACGGCGCCGTATTTCGCTTTATTCCCGGTGATGTGCCCACGCTCGACCAGTTGAACGTACCGGCCATCCTGAAAAAGTTCTGCGACTACCACCAGGGCATGGTGTTGGTGACCGGCTCAACGGGTACCGGTAAGTCGACCACGCTGGCCGCAATGATCGACCATCTCAATTCCACCCGATCGTTAAACATCATCAGCCTCGAAGACCCGATCGAATTTGTCCACCCCAGCAAGCAAAGCCAGGTCATTCAGCGCGAGCTGGGCACCCACGTTGCGAGCTTCGCGGATGGTGTTCGCGCGGCGATGCGCGAGGACCCCGATGTCATCCTGGTCGGCGAGCTGCGCGATGCCGAAACAATTTCAATGGCCATGACCGCGGCCGAAACCGGACACCTCGTATTGGGGACGCTGCATACAACCAGCGCAACCAAGACGCTCGATCGAATTGTCGATGCCTTGCCTGGTGAACTCCGCGAACAGACAAAAAGCTTCCTGGCGATGAGCCTGAAAGCCGTGGTGACACAGGTACTGGTCAAGACGCCCGACGGCAGGGGCCGGCGAGCAATTCTCGAAATTCTCGTTAACAACCGTGCCATCGCCAAACTGATTACGTCCGACCAGACGCACCAGATTCCATCGCAAATGCAAACCGGCAAAGACCTTGGCATGCAGTTGATGGACCAGACCCTGCTGGACGCAATAAATGCAAAGGAAATCGATCCGGACGACGCGATTCGATTCGCGAATGACAAAAAGAAGTTCCAGCGTTTTGTAACGGACACGGATCTCGTACCGATTATTGACATCGGCGACGAGTCGAAGCTGTAGCGCCATGAGCAAGATTGACCAATATCTACAAACCGCACTGAAGCAGAACGCGTCGGATTTGCATTTCGTGTCCGGCGACCCGGTGCGTGCGCGCATTCACGGCAGCCTGCAGTCCATTATGGATGAAGTCCTGACCGTAGAAGTCGTCAGCGAGGCCATGAAAGAAATCATGGACGGCACAACGCAGCGCACGTTTGAGCAAGAAGATTCCGCAGACTTCGCCTATGAAATCACCGGCGTATCGCGTTTCCGCGTTAATGTGTTTCGCCACCTGAATGGCATTGGCGCGATTTTCCGCGCCATTCCGGCCAATGCGATGACGCTCGATGAACTGGACATGCCGGACGTGGTCCGCCAGCTCTGTCGTCACACGCAAGGCATGATTCTCGTTACCGGCAAAACCGGCTCCGGCAAATCGACGACGCTGGCGGCCATGATCGATGAAATGAACCGGCGCCTGAAAGGCCACATTGTGACCATTGAGGACCCGATCGAATTTGTTCACGGCGCCAAAAGCTGCCTGATCAGTCAGCGCGAGGTCGGCGTGCACAGCGCCAGTTTTGCGGATGCGCTGCATTCCGCATTGCGCGAAGACCCCGATGTCATCCTGGTCGGCGAAATGCGTGACCTCGAAACCATCAGTATCGCCGTCACTGCGGCCGAAATGGGTATTCTCGTCATGGGCACGCTGCATACCAACGGTGCCGGACAAACCGTTGATCGCATCATCAATTCATTTCCGGCCGACAAGCAAAGCCATATCCGTACGATGATCTCGACATCGTTACGCGGAGTGGTTTCGCAGCAACTGCTGCCGACCATTCACCGGCCCGGCCGAGCAGCGGCGCTGGAGATCATGATCAATACACCGGCTGTTGCCAACCTGATTCGCCAGGGGAAACTCGACCAGCTTGAAACGGCGATCCAGAGTGGCGGTCGAATGGGCATGAAGACGATGGACAATGCCCTGATGGAACTTGTCGACAAGGGATGGGTATCAGGCAAAGAAGCCTATCAGCAGGCCAATAACAAGCATAAGTTCGAGAAAGTCAAAGACATCGAGTAATTTCCGCCCAGCGTGGCATAATCGCGCCCATTGTCCACGCGAATGCCTGACGCATGCCTGAAAAGCCAAGAAAAATTCTCGTCACCAGCGCCCTGCCTTATGCCAACGGGTCCATCCATATGGGTCACCTGGTTGAGTATCTGCAGACCGATATCTGGGTGCGTTTCCAGAAATTGCGTGGACACCAGTGCACGTACGTGTGTGCCTCCGATGCGCACGGCACGCCAATCATGCTCAAGGCACGTGAACTCGGTGTAACGCCTGTCGAACTGACGCAAAAAATATCGGCCGAGTTTGTCCGCGACTTTTCCGACTTTGGTGTGGAGTTCGACAACTACTACACCACGCATTCGCCCGAGAACGAAGCACTCGTTACCGAGATATACGAGAGGCTGCGCCAGACGGGCGATATCTACACGCGGACGATAGAGCAGTCTTACGATGAAAAGGAAGGCATGTTCCTCCCGGATCGATTCGTACGCGGCACCTGCCCGATCTGCAAGAGTGCCGACCAGTACGGCGACGCCTGTGAAGTCTGCGGTGCGACCTATTCGCCGGAGGACCTGATCGATCCGCTGTCTGTCCTGTCCGGCACCACCCCGGTCAAGCGCGAGTCGGAGCATTATTTCTTCAAGCTCAGTGAATACGCCGACCGGCTTCGCGACTGGATGAACAGCGCCGCACTCGACCGCAACATGCTGGCCAAGCTGGCGGAGTGGTTCGAGTCAGGATTGCAGGACTGGGATATATCCAGAGACGCACCGTACTTCGGCTTCCAGATACCGGGAACGGACGATAAGTATTTTTACGTGTGGCTGGATGCACCTGTTGGCTACATGGCCAGTTTCAAGAATCTCTGCGACAGGGACGAAAACCTCAATTTCGAGGAATACTGGAACGCTGACAGCGACGCCGAGATCTATCACTTCATCGGCAAGGACATCATGTATTTTCACACGCTGTTCTGGCCAGCCGTGTTGAAGGGCTCCGGGTATCGCACGCCAAGCAGCGTGTTCGCACATGGATTCCTGACCGTCAACGGCCAAAAGATGTCGAAAGCGCGCGGTACTTTTATAAACGGCCGCGCGTATCTTGATCATCTGAACCCCAGTCACCTGCGCTACTACTATGCAGCCAAGCTGGGACCGACAATCGACGACATCGATCTCAACCTTGAGGATTTCATCGCGCGCGTCAATTCGGACCTGGTCGGCAAGCTCGTCAATATCGCCAGCCGCTGCGCCGGATTCATCAGCAAGCGATTCGACGGCCGCCTGGCGAATGAACTCGAGAATGCCGAATTGTTCCATAGCATCGCCGCGCAGGCCGACACGATCGCCGGCTATTACGAAAATCGCGAATACTCGAAAGCCATGCGCGCGATCATGGCGCTGGCTGACGATGCCAATCGGTATATCGACGAATTCAAACCCTGGGTCATGATCAAGGACGAAAAACAGGTCGACGCCGTGCAGAATGTCTGTACCCAGGGCTTGAACATGTTTCGCAGCCTGATGATTTACCTGGCCCCGGTGATTCCGGCAGTCGCGACGGATGCTCGAGAGTTCCTGCAGGAATCCGCATGGTCATGGGATGATGCAGCAGCACCATTGCTGGGCACGACGATTAGCAAATTCAAACCCCTTCTGACACGAGTCGAGCAAAAACAGGTAGATGCGATGGTTGAACAATCGAAGGCGTCGCTGGCGCAAAGTGAAACTCCACCTGCGGAAACAGAGGACGACTACATCAGCATTGATGACTTCATGAATGTCGATCTCAGAATCGCGCGTATCGAGAAGGCTGAAGCCGTAGACGGCGCCGACAAACTGCTAGCGCTGACGTTGAATGTTGGCGAAGAAACCCGCCAGGTTTTTGCCGGTATCAAGGCTGCCTATCAACCGGATGCACTGATCGGCCGTCACGTCGTGGTCGTCGCCAACCTCGCGCCGCGGAAAATGCGCTTTGGCGTCTCAGAAGGCATGGTGCTTGCTGCCGGACCGGGCGGTGAGGATATTTTCCTGCTATCGCCGGATGATGGCGCAAAAGCGGGCATGCGCGTGAAGTAATCCCTACAATAGTGACATGACCGACCTGATTGTCATTCTTATCAGTACCGTACTGGTCAACAACTTCGTGTTGGTCCGGTTTCTCGGTCTGTGTCCGTTTCTCGGCGTGTCCAGGAATCTCGAAGCCGCGACCGGCATGTCACTGGCAACCGGATTCGTATTAACGCTCTCGTCGGCCACCGCCTATCTTTTACACGAGTACATTCTGGTACCGTTGCAACTCGAATACCTGCGCACGATCAGCTTCATTCTCGTCATTGCGGCCAGTGTGCAGTTTACTGAGATCATGGTGCGGCGCCTGAGTCCGATGCTGGACCAGGTGTTGGGAATATACATTCCGCTGATCGCAACGAATTGCGCCGTTCTCGGCGTTGCGCTGTTGAATGTCCAACAGGCGAACGGATTTGCCGAATCCGTGGTATTTGGTTTCGGCGCATCGGTGGGCTTTGCACTGGTGCTGGTCATGTTCGCAGCAATTCGCGAGCGCGTGGAAGCCGCGGACGTTCCGGTGGCGTTTCGCGGCACCGCTATTGCACTGGTAACTGCCGGCATCATGTCGCTGGCATTTATGGGCTTCGCCGGTATGGCGCGACCCTGACGGGGCATTATGTGGATCGCTGTCATCACCATCGCCGCCATTGCCCTGATCGCCGGAATCGGCTTGAGCTATGCGTCGCGTCGCCTGCCCTCAAACGAGAGCGATCTTGTGGAGCAGGTCAATGAGTTGCTGCCACAGACACAGTGCGCGCAGTGCGGCTACCCCGGCTGCCGCCCATACGCGGCTGCAATCGTCGACAACAACGAGGCCATTAACCTGTGCCCTCCCGGTGGCGACGACACGATTCGCCGTCTTGCATCCTTGCTTGGACGTGAAGTGGTTTCCGTTGCTGTTGCCACCACTCCGTCCGTCGCGGTCATCGATGAAGCACTGTGCATCGGTTGCACTCACTGTCGCACCGCCTGTCCCGTCGATGCGATTGTCGGGGCACATCAGCTAATGCACACGGTAATAGAAAGCGAGTGCACGGGATGCGAACTCTGTGTAGCACCCTGCCCGGTTGATTGCATTTCGATGAGACCGCTGCCATGAGCGCCCCAACCTATGACCTGGGGCAGTTGCATGGCGGCCTGCGCTTGCCAGCGCACAAAACGCAGTCCACCGCGCAGGCCATCCAGGTTGTGCCGATTCCGTCGCAATTGATATTGCCCATTACGCAACACGTCGGCGACGCCGCGCAACCTCTTGTTGCAATCGGCGACCGGGTTCTAAAAGGTCAAATGATAGCCGAGGCCGGCGGTACGCTCAGTGCCCCGGTCCATGCATCGTCGTCCGGGAAAGTGGTTGCCATCGAACCCTGGCCGGTGGCTCGTCGCCAGGGCGACAATGCGCCCTGCGTCGTCATTGAATGCGATGGTAAGGACGAGGCAATAGACGTTGGCGCGCCAGTCGATTACACGTCGCAAAGCCCTGAGGAATTGCTCGCACTGATCCTGCAAGGGGGCATCGTCGGTCTCGGCGGCGCGGTATTTCCGACCGCGCAAAAACTGATGCAGGCGCGCACCTGCGAGATCGACCATTTGCTGCTAAACGGCGTCGAATGCGAATCGTATATAAGTTGCGACGATATGTTGATGCGGGAACACGCCACTGAAGTCATCAGTGGCGCGCAGATACTCATGCAGGCTCTGCAGCTCGATGTCTGCTTCATCGCGGTCGAAAGTGACAAACCGGATGCCATCAACAAGCTTGGTGAAGCACTTGCCGCGGTTAACGACCCGCGTTTCGTGATTAAACAGGTACCAACCATTTACCCGTCCGGCGGCGAGGATCAGCTGGTTCAGCTGGTCACAAGCCGTGAAGTACCCAGTGGGGGCTTGCCTTCGGATGTCGGCTGCCTGGTGCAGAATGTTGGCACCGCAACCGCAATACATGACTGGATCAACAAGGGTCAACCACTGATCTCACGGGTAACGACGGTGACCGGCGATGGCGTCAACAAGCCGATGAACGTGCGTGCCCGAATCGGTACGACGATTGCCGATATCGTCGAATTTACCGGCGGCTACAGCGAGCGCGCCAAGCAATTGATTATCGGTGGGCCGATGACCGGTAATTCTGTCACGACGGACCGCGTGCCGGTCGTGAAGGCAACCAATTGCATACTGGTATCTTCCGAAACACCGTCGACGGGCCCGGAACTGCCGTGCATTCGCTGTGGCGCGTGTGCCGAGGTCTGCCCGGTGCAGCTGCAGCCACAGCAACTTTTCTGGTATGCCGCGTCCGACAACGAAGTGAAATTACGGGAGTTCGGCCTGATAGACTGCATTGAATGCGGCTGTTGCGACGTCGTCTGTCCCAGCCACATTCCGCTCACCGCCGACTTCCGTGTAGCCAAGGGCCGTATTCGGGAACTTGCCGATGAAAAAGCCAGAGCAGCACGTGCGCGGCAACGATTTGAAGCACGGAATGACCGGTTGCGCCAGCAGCGAATTGAGCGTGACACCGAGCTTGCGGAACAAAAAGAATCCGCGAAAACTGCCGGTCCTGCAGCAATCGCCGAGATTCTCAAACGCAAGCAACAAGAAAAGAAGGATCAGGGCTAATGGAGTTTCAGCGCCGCGAAGCCCCGTACCTGATTCCCGAGGTGAGCGTTTCCTCAATGATGCTGCAGGTCCTGGCCGCGCTGGTCCCCGCGGCAATTGCACACGTCTGGTTTTTCGGCCCCGGCTTTATCTTCAACCTGCTGATCGCCACGGGATTTGCGATCGCTGCAGAAGCGGTGATGTTAAGCTTGCGCAAGCGCAGTCCGGAAACCGGCTTAAGCGACTACAGCGCACTGGTAACCGGCGCATTGCTCGCGTTTGCTTTACCTTCATTGACACCCTGGTGGGTTACCGCGACCGGTGCCCTGTTTGCCATCGTCGTCGCAAAGCACCTGTATGGCGGGCTGGGCTTTAATATCTTCAACCCGGCCATGGCGGGTTACGTCGTTATTCTCGTAGCGTTCCCTATGCACCTGAATCTGTGGGTTGCGCCAAGCATGGGCGATCTCGACTACCAGCACCTGACGATCCTGCAGACCCTGCAATTTACATTGACCGGTAGCTTGCCGGACGCCATTTCTTTTGATGCGATCAGCCGCGCGACGCCGCTGGATGTCATGAAATCCGGGTTGAATAACGCCCGTACGGCGGCGGAGATACGTGCAATACCGATCATGGGTGATTTCGGTGGTCGCGGCTGGGAGTGGATTGGTAACTTCCTCGCGATCGGCGGCTTCTGGCTGATGATCCGCAAAATTATCCGTTGGCAGATTCCGGTTGGCGTTGGCCTCGGACTACTGGTGCCGGCAACAATCATGTACATGATCGACCCGGGTTCGCATGCAAGCCCCGGCTTTCACCTGTTTGGCGGTGCCACAATATTGTGTGCATTTTTTATTGCGACCGATCCGGTATCGGCGGCCACCAGCCCGAAAGGACGCTTCGTATACGGGATCGGGATCGGCCTGCTCATCTATTGTATCCGCCGCTGGGGCAGTTATGCGGACGGCGTCGCCTTCGCGGTATTGCTTATGAATATGGCAGTGCCTGCCATCGATTACCTGACTCGACCGCATATCATCGGACACAAAGTGCGGGAGTCCCGCCATGACTGACCGGCCGTTGTGGCAAAGTGGTCTGACGCTGGCACTCATTGCAGCAATCTGCACGGCCATGGTTGCGCTCACGTGGCAATTGACCTCTGATCGAATAGAGGCCAACAAAAAGGCGTGGCTCGAACGCAGCCTGCAACCCGCGCTCGCGGGCGTATTCTTCGACAGCCCGGTAACCGAGTCGATGTTGACGATCCCCCCACCACACGACTTGCCCGGAACGGACGCTGCAATTATTTATCGGGTTTATGCCCAGCAAGAGCCGGTGGCGGCATTGTTCGTTGTCTCGGCACGGGATGGCTATGCCGGGCCTATCCGTTTGCTCATTGGGATTTCCATGGACGGCACAGTCACCGGTGTGCGCGTTCTCGAACATCGTGAGACGCCCGGGCTCGGTGACCGTATCGAAACGACGAAGTCGGACTGGGTGCTGCAATTCGATGGCCAATCGATCGGCGACCCGGCCCTCGAACACTGGAAAATCAAAGGCGACGGCGGCTCCTTCGATCAATTGACCGGCGCATCGATTACACCGCGCGCGATCGTGAAAGCCGTCAAGGAGACATTGATCTATTTTGCTGCCAACCGTGATGCCCTGTTCGCGGCACCCGCCGATACCGGCGACGATGAAGGCAAACAGGCAGAGTAATGGCAAGTCAATTTCTCAAGCAGTTAAGTAGCGGGCTCTGGCACGACAATCCCGGACTGGTGCAATTGCTGGGCTTGTGTCCGCTGCTCGCCGTTACCGGCACCTTCGTTAATGGTCTCGGGCTGGGGCTGGCCACACTCGCGGTCCTCGTCGCATCGAACGCACTGGTCTCCGCGTCGCGTCGCTGGATTCAGCCCGAAATTCGCGTCCCGATTTACGTCCTGATCATTGCAAGTCTCGTCACCTGCATCGAACTCATCTTCAAGGCATTTTTTCCCGATCTCGATCGCACGCTCGGTATTTTCGTGCCATTGATTGTGACGAACTGCGCCATCGTTGCGCGTGCCGAAGTATTCGCATCGCGGAATCCGGTCGGTGCAAGCATGTTGGATGGCTTCGTCATGGGACTCGGGTTCGCGTTGCTGCTAATGATCATCGGCGCATTTCGGGAAATCATCGGCCAGGGCACATTGTTCGCACGCATGGACATGCTGTTTGGTGGCGAACCGGTACGCGGACTGGTATTCGCGGACAACGGCTGGCTGTTGCTGGTACTGCCCCCCGGCGCATTTTTCAGCCTGGCGCTGGCAATCGCTGCAAAAAACTTCATCGACAAGCGCCGTGTCGAATCGCAAACACCGTTGCCGCGTCGTGCGCGCACCCTGAATCGCTAGCAAAGTATGAATACCGAAAAACGCACCGCTATTTACCGCGTTCTACGAGAGCGAATGCCCGCGCCGACCACTGAACTGCAATACGAATCACCGTTCGAGTTGCTCATCGCAGTCATTTTATCGGCACAGGCGACCGATATCAGCGTTAACAAGGCAACCGAGAAACTCTACAAAGTTGCCAATACCCCTGAGGCAATTTTCGAACTGGGTGTTAACGGGCTGAAGCCATATATTCGTACTATCGGTTTGTTTAACACCAAGGCCGAAAACATTATCAAGACCTGCCGGATCCTGATAGACCAGCACGATAGCGTCGTGCCGAGAACCCGCGCCGAGCTCGAGGCACTTCCCGGGGTTGGCCGCAAGACAGCAAACGTCATTCTCAATACGGCCTTCGGCGAACCGACGATCGCGGTCGACACGCACATCTTCCGCGTTGCGAACCGTACTGGTCTGGCGAAAGGCAAGACGCCGCTCGAAGTCGAAAAACGCCTGGTACGATTGACGCCAGATGAATTCAGGAAAGACGCGCATCACTGGCTGATCCTGCACGGCCGCTACGTTTGCAAAGCACGCAAACCGCTGTGCCCGGAATGCCCGATCATCGAGTGGTGCGAATATAAGCAAAAGGTTGCCCCGTGATATTCGGCCAGGACAGAAATGAGCTGCGGCAAATGTACAGGGATGCCTGGGCCAAAGCCCAACAAGACGCACCGCTGACACCGCTCGAAGCACAGATCGTCGCCGTTATCGAGCTGCATCCGGAATATCACGACGAAATAGAAAATGCTGATCTCGCACAGGAATACACGCCTGAGAGCGGCCGCAGTAACCCGTATTTACACATGGGGCTACACCTCGGTATCCGTGAGCAGGTGGCAACGAATCGCCCGGGCGGTATTCGGCACATTCTCGACGTCCTGGCTGGCCAGCTCGGCGACCCGCACGATGCCGAGCACCGCATGATCGATTGCCTTGCGGAAACGCTCTGGGAGGCGCAAAGTAAAAACGCCGCGCCGGATGAGAATAGCTACCTGCAGCGCCTAAATCGCCTGATTCGCTGAGCTTTGTAATAAAATCGTGTGGTCTAAGGTCTGCTGTGATAATTCTGCACAGGACAATCGATGAGCGATCTACAGTCACAATACCCGGTTCAGGGTGCGGGCCTCGGACTTCGCCGGCCACTTGCCGACAAGTTGATGGCCGATCCGCCGGCGGACATCGATTTCATGGAAGTCGCGCCGGAAAACTGGATTCATGTGGGCGGCGCACTCGGCAAGAAGCTGCGTTTCTTCACGGAACGCTACCCGTTCCTGATTCACGGACTGTCCCTGTCGATCGGTTCCCCGGCACCGCTTGACGAACAACTGGTTCGTGACATCAAGGCGTTCATGGCGGATCACAGTATTCGCCTGTACTCGGAACATCTGAGCTATTGCGGTGACGACGGACATTTGTACGACCTGATGCCCATCCCGTTTACCGACGATGCAGTGAAATACGTTGCCGGCCGCGTACAACGGGTTCAGGAGATTCTCGAGCAACGTATCGCACTTGAAAACGTGTCCTACTACGCGCCAACCGACTCGTCGCTGGACGAAAAGGAATTTCTGCTCGCGGTACTCGAAGAGTCGGACTGTGACCTGATGCTCGACATCAACAACATCGTCGTCAACAGCATCAATCACAACTATGACGCCAGCGCCTTTCTTCGCGACATGCCCGCTGAGCGAATCCGCTACTTCCATATTGCCGGTCATCACGTCGAAGCGCCGGACCTGCGCATCGATACCCACGGTGCGGCAGTCGACCAGCAGTCCTGGGAACTGCTGGACGAAGCCTACCGTCATTTCGGACCCGTACCGACGCTGCTGGAGCGTGACTTTAATTTCCCACCCATCGAGGAATTGCTCGATGAGGTCAGGCGCATCAAGCAACTTCAGACTGACATAAAAACAGTGCAAAGCGCCCATGGATGACGATCGCACATTCCAGGAAAAACAGTACGCTTTCGCGGCACACATTCGCGATCCGGAGCATACGATTGCGCCCGAGGGAATCGAGGACCGGCGCATGGCGGTCTATCGTGAACTGTTTTTCAATAACTTGTCGAGCTTGCTGTCGAAGTTCTTCCCGGTGCTGCGCAAGATTCTGTCCAAGCAGGAATGGCGAGCAACTATTCGTCAATTCATGGTGGTACATCGTGCGAAAACGCCCTATTTTCCGCAGCTGCCAGAGGAATTCCTGGCCTTTCTGCAAAATGAATACCGGGCTCTGGATGAACGCTACCCGTTTATCTGCGAGTTAGCGCATTACGAATATGCCGAGCTTGCATTGCGGGTGTCGCCGGAAGAAAACAGTGACGATGGCGTCGATGCCAGCGGTGATTTGCTGCAGGACGTGCCAGTAAAGTCGATCCTGTCCTGGACGTTTGCTTACCATTATCCGGTGCACCGGATTTCGGCCGATTTCCAGCCAGTCGAAAAGCCGGAACAACCGACCTACCTGGCTATTTACCGCCGTGACGACGACAAGGTTCGATTCCTTGAGCTGAATGCCGTCACCGCAGGACTTCTAAATGCCATTGAGAATAACGACGACAAGCGCAGTGGCGAGACAATGCTGCGCGATCTCGGTGCACAGATCGGCTACCCGGATATCGATGCGCTAGTTCAGCACGGTGCTGATGCACTTCAAGAAATGCGGCAACTACAGATCCTGATTGGTACGACTTCGGCCAGTTAGCGGAGATGACAATGCGAAAACTGCTACTACTCAAGAATAAACTTGTGGGCATCCTGGATCCGGCCGGCGACTACGTGGCATTGTTGCCTATCCGGCTGCTGATGGCCTATGAATTTGGCAAGGCCGGACTGACGAAGTTTAATGGCAACAACTGGTTCGGCCGATACCAGGAGGACTTCCTGTTTCCATTCAACCACGTGCCGGTCGAGATCAGCTGGTTCATGGCTACCTGGGCGGAAATTCTGGGGGGGCTTTGCCTGTTTTTCGGCCTGTTCACTCGTTTTTGGGCGCTCAGCCTGATCATCGTTTCGATCGTGGCGATATCGGGTGTGCACTGGCCTGACGACTGGAACAGCCTTGCCGAATTGTGGAAAGGCTATGCCATCACCAACAAGGGATTCGGCAACTATCGAGTACCGCTTTTGTTTATCGCAATGCTGATACCGTTAGTCTTTCGCGGTGCCGGTAAATTAAGCATTGATCAACTCCTCGCAAAGCGGTTTCTCTAAGTCATGGACAGCGCTGTCGATTGGGTAGCAACACTATCGTCGATCTTCGTCTTCGTCGTCGGCGCCCTGCTGCTGTCGATCGTCGTGATGTTTATCATCGACATCACGCAGACCAAGCATGCGGTGCGCCGCAACTTCCCTGTGATTGGCCGGTTTCGCTATGTGTTCGAACATATGGGCGAGTTTCTGCGGCAATACTTCTATGCGCAGGACCGCGAAGAAATGCCGTTCAATCGTGCACAGCGATCGTGGGTTTATCGAGCAGCGAAGGGCGTTGACAGTACGGTCGCATTTGGCTCGACGTTGAATATCTCGCCAACGGGCACCCCGATATTCGTCAACTGCCCCTACCCGACACTGGAAAGTGACACCTCCCCCAGCCCAGCCATGTTGATCGGCCCCTATGCGCGCAAGCCGTTTGAGGCCAAATCGCTGGTGAATGTTTCCGCTATGAGTTACGGGGCGCTGTCCAAGCCTGCCGTCCAGGCGCTGTCGAATGGCTCGCGCATGGCAGGCAACTGGCTGAACACCGGCGAAGGTGGTATTTCACCGTGGCACCTGGAGGGTGGTTGCGACCTTGTGTTCCAGATAGGTACAGCCAAGTACGGTGCACGCGATCCTGACGGCAACCTGAGCGACGAAAAAATTCGTCAGATTGGCGAGATCGAGCAGGTCAGGATGATCGAACTGAAACTAAGCCAGGGTGCCAAACCGGGCAAAGGCGGCATCCTCCCCGCAGAAAAAGTGACTGAAGAAATTGCGGCGATTCGCGGTATCCCGGTGGGCGAAGCATCGATCAGCCCCAATCGTCACCCCGACATCAATTCGGCAACCGACCTGCTGGACATGATTAACAGGTTGCGTGATGTGTCCGGCCTGCCGGTTGGATTCAAGGCCGTAATCGGGGCGTACGGCTGGCTCGACGAACTCTTTGCAGAGATCAATCGACGTGGCATTGAGTCTGCCCCAGATTTCATCACAGTGGACAGTGGCGACGGCGGTACCGGTGCTGCACCGATGAGTTTGATCGATAACGTCGGTCTGCCAATTAAAGAAAGCCTGCCTCTGGTCGTCGACATGCTGTGCAAGTACGGACTGCGTGAGCGCGTGCGCGTGATTGCCAGCGGCAAACTGATCAACCCGGCTGACGCGGCGGTGGCACTGTGCATGGGTGCAGACTTTATCAATACAGCCCGCGGCTTCATGTTCGCATTGGGTTGCATACAGGCGCTGCAATGCAACAAGAATACCTGCCCGACCGGAATTACGACGCATAACGCGCGGCTGCAGCGCGGCCTCGTGCCGGAAAACAAGGCAAAACGCGTACAGCGCTATTCGGAAACGATTCGCAAGGAAATTGGCATCATTGCACATTCCTGCGGCGTGCCCGAGCCGCGTCGTTTGCGCCGCTTCCATTGCCGTATTGTCCAGGAAGACGGTCGTTCAGTACCATTGGACGAACTTTATCCTGAGGTTGAGCAATCCGCCTAACTGACCAATGTCTCGCCGACTCGTCAAACTCGTACTCTCGCTGCTCGTACTTGTCTGCGGAACAACTTTTGCAGAATCACTCGCCGAACGTATTTGGATGCGGGTTTCCACCGATAACTTCCACCTGCACTCGGTTCTCGATGAAGAGCGGACGCTTGAGTTATTGCGCACGCTCGAAGTCATGCGATCCGCATTTTCCGATCCGGACGCGGCGCAGACATTCCAGGCTGGCGTCCCTACTATAATCGTCGCCCTCGACAAGGAGGACGACTACAGGATGCTCGGTGTGCCCGCCTCGACAGTGGGTATATTCATCGCGGATGCACGTGAAAACGCCATCGTAATTCAGGACAACGAACGGGTGACGGCGGTACGCACGATCCTGCATGAATACGTGCACTACCTGTTGCGACAAAACGGACGGGTTGTTTATCCCAAATGGTACGAAGAAGGCAATGCAGAATATCTCTCGTCTTCCCGCATTCACAATGGCGAATTCGAGTACGGACTGCCATTGCAGGGACGCATCGCGACGCTGAACTTCGCTGCATGGATGCCATTGGCCGACATTCTAGCGGTGGACGACACCAACGAACTGGAAAGCGCTGCAGGCGACCTGTTCTACGCCCAGGCCTGGCTGCTGGTGCATTACCTCAACAGCCTGCCGGATGCCGAGCAACACTGGGATCGTCGGCTGCAGGACTACAACCAGCTTCTGCTCGAAGGACTGGATCCCGTTGCCGCTTTCGAAGCGGCGTTCGAATTATCAGTCGAGACGCTCGAGGATACGCTGCTCAAGTATTTCCTGGCCGAACGGTTCGCAAGCCGGCGTATTCCGGTTGATACATCGTTGCCGAATTTTGCTCCCCGCATCACCGAGTTGCGGCAAGCACAGATTGAAATCGTGCTGGCGCGAATGGCGATGCGCTTCCACCAAGAGAGCGTTGCCGAAGACTGGTTTCGTTCCGCACTCGCCGATGAGGAAACGCGGCCCAGCGCCGAAGCCGGACTCGGCACAATCTACGGACGCCGTGGCGACATCGACCAGGCCGAAGCGCACTTTGAAGCGGCAATTTACCTGGTCTCCTACGATTTCCGGATGTGGATGGACTATGCGCAATTCTGGGCTGAACGACTCTACAGCGCTGCTGACCGGGAGGAATCCGCGCTTTACGCCAAGCGGCTTGAAGAGGCGCTGCGCAACGCACTCACTATTTCCGACGCAACCCCGGAACTCAATACATTGATGGGCCTTGCGTTTCTTGCGCAGGGGAAAGACGTTGGCGAGGCTATAACCTTCCTTCAGGAAGCAGTCCAGCAGTCACCGATCGACCAAGGCAGCCGCCTGCTGCTGGCCAGCGCCTACTTGCACGACTACCAGCCGCGGCGCGCCATCGAGATAGCCGAATCGGTGCTGAGCTTCGAGCATGAAAGCAATGCGGCAACCGCATCTGCTCATGAACTGATTGATTTAGCCGAAGCCATGTTGCGCGAACAGAACTAGGACGCAACGGGTCTCACTTGCGTTTCTTTGGCATGTAGAGGTCAGTCAACGTACCGTCCATCGCTTCGGCTGCGAACGCGATGGTTTCCGACAAAGTCGGATGCGGATGAATCGTCAAACTGATATCAGTCGCATCCGCGCCCATTTCCACTGCAACACCAATTTCGGCGATCAGGTCGCCAGCACCGGGTCCGACTATCGCTCCGCCCAAAATCCGCTCTGTCGTCTTGTCGAACAGCAGCTTGGTGAACCCCTCGGGCCGCCCCAGCGACAACGCGCGCCCGCTCGCCGCCCATGGGATCTGGGTTTTTTCGTAAGCAATGCCTTTCGCTTTGGCTTCCAGTTCCGTCAGCCCAACCCACGCGACCTCGGGGTCGGTGTACGCGACAGACGGTATCGCACGAGCATCAAAATAGCTTTTCTCGCCCGCAGCGACTTCGGCGGCGACCTTTGCTTCGTGCGTCGCTTTGTGGGCCAGCATCGGTCCTCCCGCGAGGTCGCCGATCGCAAAAATGTGCGGCACGTTGGTGCGCATTTGTTTATCGACGGCGATGATGCCGCGCTCATCGACGTTGACGCCCGCCTTTTCTGCGTCGAGCGTGCCGCCATTCGCGCGCCGGCCAATCGCGACGAGTACCCGGTCGTACACACCGACCGAAGGTGCCTTGTCGCCTTCGAACGTGACCTCGATACCCGGCACGGTTGCACGCATCCCGGTAACCTTGGTGGACACCATGATCGCCTCGTAGCGTTGCTTGACGATTTTCATGAACGGACGCAACAAATCCGGATCCGTCCCCGGCATCAGCGAATCGGTTAATTCTACGACGCTGACATCGGTCCCGAGGGCGCTGTAGACACACGCCATTTCCAGACCGATGATGCCGCCACCAACCACCAACAGGCGTTTGGGCAATGGCGTCAGTTCGAGCGCGCCGGTGGAATCGACAATACGCGGATCGTCGGGCAGCCCGGGCAGCATTGCCGGCTCCGAGCCCGCCGCGATGACGCAGTTTTCAAAATCGACGGTTTCACCATTACTCAGTCGCAAGCGATTTGCTGACTCGAATTTTGCTTCCGCTGTTATGACCCGAACCTTGCGTTGTTTGGCCAGCGATGCCAGTCCGCCGGTGAGCTTGCCAACGACTTCGTTTTTCCAGCCACGCAGTTTTTCGCTGTCGATCTTCGGTGCGCCGAACGTGACACCATGATCCGCCATCGCGGCGGCATCGTCGATGACCTTGGCGGCGTGCAACAGGGCCTTGGATGGAATGCACCCGACGTTCAGGCAAACGCCGCCAAGCACTGATGACCGCTCGATAAGAATCACATCGAGGCCGAGGTCCGCACCACGGAACGCGGCGGTATAGCCGCCCGGTCCTGATCCAATAACCACCAATTGTGCGGCATGGTTGGCATCACCCGAGCTGGCAATTCCGGCCGCCGTAGCGACCTCCGATACAGACATGCTTTGTGTCTGTTCGATATCTTCAACGGGTACCTCATCGCCGTCCGCCGCGGCGGCGGCTTCAATGGTTGCGACCAGGCTGCCTGTCGACACCTTGTCGCCCACCGTAACCTCGATAGTTACAATTTTTCCGGCGAGCTCGGCCGGCACGTCCATTGACGCCTTATCGGTCTCGAGGGTAACGAGCGGATCTTCAACGGCGACCGTATCGCCTACGGCTGCGAGCACCTCGATAACTTCAACATCGTCGAATTCACCGAGATCCGGTACCCGCAGTTCTTGCGTATCAGCCACTACGGGATCGCCTTGAGCAGGGAATCAACATCGGCCAGCATCTCGCCGAGATACGTTGTAAAACGCACGGCCGCCGCACCGTCGATTACACGATGGTCATACGAGAGCGACAGTGGCAGCATCAACCGAGGCTCGAAATCCGATCCTGTCCAGACGGGCTGTATACTGGATCTCGAGACGCCGAGAATGGCGACTTCGGGTGCGTTTACGATCGGCGTAAATGCCGTGCCGCCGATACCGCCGAGGCTCGACACGGTGAACGATGCACCCTGCAGCTGCGGTGCCTTCAGTTTGCCCTCGCGTGCCAGCGCCGACAGTTCTCCCAGTTCCGACGCAATCTCGTAGACATCCTTCGAATCGGCATCGCGAATGACCGGAACGACCAGGCCACCGGGCGTATCTGCTGCAAATCCAAGGTGACAATACTTCTTATAAATCAGTTCATTACCGTCATCACTTAATGATGAATTGAACTTTGGATGTTCCTGTAATGCGCTGATGCAGGCCTTCATAATGAACGCGAGCGGCGTCAGCGAAATGCCTTTTGCCTTCGCCGGGCCTTTGAGCTCCTGGCGCTTCGCTTCCAGGTCAGTGATGTCGGCAAGGTCATGCTGCGTGACGTGAGGCAAATTGACCCAGCTTGCCTGCAGTCGCGGACCGGAAATTTTTTGAATGCGCGTCAGCGCCTGCGTTTCGATTTCGCCAAACTTGCTGAAGTCGACACTTGGTGTTTTCGGCAATCCGCTGCCACCGACCGGTGCACTCGCCTGTCCGGTGAGAATGGCTTTTACAAACGACTTCACATCGTCGTGCAGTACTCGATTCTTGTTGCCGCTGCCTTTAACCTGGGCAAGGTTGACGCCGAGTTCGCGCGCCAGTTTGCGCACTGAAGGGCTGGCATGCGCTTTCGAAAAACTTGCCTCGTCGATGGCCGGCAACGTCGCCGCTTTTGTCGCGGCAGCGGGTGCGGCGGGACTTGTGGATGGCGGCGATGAAGCAGTCGATGCGGCAGCGGCCGGGGCTGGCGCAGCTTCCGGCTTGCTGTCAGCAGGCGCCGAAGCAACAGCATCGATGACCGCAAGAGGCGAGCCCTCAGAAACGCGGTCCCCGACTTTGACCACTACAGACTCAATCTTGCCCGCTGTAATCGCCGGTACGTCCATCGCCGCTTTATCGGTCTCCAGCGTCACCAGTGGATCTTCGACAGCAACGGAATCGCCGGACGCGATATGCACTTCAATGACTTCGACATCGTCGAAATCACCAAGCGCCGGTACAACCAGCGTCTGCTGCCCCACCGATTCGGCGACGGTTTCTGACACGGCTGCCTCAGCCGGCGCGGCCGGCGCGGCCGGCTCCGGTTCAGCCGTCTCTGCAGGCGCCGCTGCTTCGCTGTCTGCGCTGCCGGTCGCACTCATCTTGCCGATCACGTCGCCGCTCGAGACGGTATCTCCGACCGCAATGCTGAGCGATTCGATCGCGCCGTTCTCGGGCGCCGGAATATCCATGGATGCCTTGTCGGTTTCAACCGTGATGAGGCCATCCTCTTTTTCAACGTTGTCACCGGCACTGACCAGGACTTCGATCACTTCGACGTTGTCGAAGTCGCCGAGATCAGGGACCACTATGTCGATTGAATTCGCCATATGCGTTCCTCGCCGCCTACAAGGTCACCGGATCGGGCCGATCCGGGTCGATGCCGTATTTCTTGATCGCTTCAGCAACAGTCTTGTGGTCCAGTACGCCATCGTCAGCCAGCGCTTTCAGCGCCGTCACAGCAATGTAGTGCTTGTCGACTTCAAAGTGTTGCCGCAATGCCTTGCGCGCATCGCTGCGACCGTAGCCATCAGTGCCCAGAGAAACAAATCGACCGGGCACCCAGCTCTGGATCTGGTCGGCAATAATTTTCATGTAGTCGGTCGCCGCGATGTACGGGCCCGGACGATCGTCAAAACATTGTTCGACGTAGCACTTGCGTGGCTTCTCTCCCGGGTGCAGCTGGTTCCAGCGATCAACCTCGAGTGCGTCACGGCGCAATTCATTAAAGCTTGTCACTGACCAGATGTCTGTGGGTATGCCGAAATCTTTCATGAGTAAATCGGCGGCCGCGAGCACTTCGCGCAGGATCGTACCGGAACCGAGCATCTGCGCCCGAATCTTGCCCTGTCCGCCAACCTGCAACAGGTACATGCCGCGCAGGATGCCATCCTCAACACCGGCAGGCATCGGCGGATGCACATAGTTTTCATTCATGCAGGTGATGTAATAGAAAACGTTTTCCTGCTCACCCACCATCCGTCGCAGACCGTCCTGCACGATAACCGCCAGCTCGTAAGCGTAGGTTGGGTCATAGGAACGGCAATTCGGCACCGTTGAAGCATTCACGAGGCTGTGACCGTCCTGGTGCTGCAGCCCCTCACCGGCAAGCGTCGTGCGTCCCGCCGTGCCACCGACCAGGAAGCCGCGAGTCTGCTGATCACCGCCGGCCCAGATAAAGTCGCCGATACGCTGGAAACCGAACATCGAGTAGTAAATATAAAACGGCACCATCGGTACGTCGTGATTCGAATAGGCGGTACCCGCAGCGGCCCACGAGCAAAATGCGCCAGCCTCGTTGATGCCTTCTTCGAGAATCTGGCCTTTCTTGTCTTCTCGGTAGTACATCAGCTCGCCCGAGTCCTGCGGTTCGTAGAGCTGACCCTGAGACGCGTATATACCTACCTGGCGGAACATGCCTTCCATACCGAAGGTCCGTGCTTCGTCAGGAACAATGGGCACAATGTGCTTGCCAATCTGTTTATCGCGCACCAACGCAGTCAGGATGCGGACGAACGCCATTGTCGTTGACGCTTCGCGCTCGCCGGTGCCCTCGAGTTGCGTTTTAAATGTCTCCAGTGGCGGCACCGGCAATGTCGTCGACTTCGCCCTGCGCGCCGGCAGGAATCCACCGAGAGAATGGCGTCGTTCGAGCATGTACTCCATCTCGGTGCTATCTGCGGCAGGCTTGTAATAAGGAATGTTGTCTATGTCTTTGTCGGCGATCGGGATGTTGAATCGATCGCGGAATTTCTTCAGGTCATCAACGCCGAGCTTCTTTTGCTGGTGCGCGGTGTTCTGGCCTTCGCCCGCGGCGCCCATGCCGAAGCCTTTGACCGTTTTTGCAAGGATAACTGTCGGTCCGCCGGTATGCGTCGTAGCCGCATCGTAAGCTGCATAAACTTTTTGCGGATCGTGACCGCCACGATTGAGGCGCCAGATTTCATCGTCTGACATATTCGCAACCATCGCCGCGGTTTCCGGGTCCTTGCCGAAAAACGTGTCGCGAACGTATTTGCCGTCCATCGACTTGATTTTCTGGTACTCGCCGTCGACAGTTTCTTCCATGATTTGCCGCAACTTGCCGTTCTGATCTTTTGCCAATAATGGATCCCACCGGGAACCCCAGACAACTTTGACGACATTCCAGCCAGCACCGCTGAATGCGGCTTCCAGTTCCTGGATGATCTTGCCATTACCGCGTACCGGGCCATCGAGGCGTTGCAGATTGCAATTGATCACAAACACGAGGTTGTCGAGACCTTCGCGAACCGGCATCGTCAATGCGCCCATGGATTCCGGCTCGTCCATTTCACCGTCACCGAGGAATGCCCAGACCTTGCGATCGCTCGGCGGCACCATGCCGCGGTTTTCCATGTAGCGCATGAAGCGCGCCTGGTAAATCGCCATCATCGGACCGAGTCCCATCGACACTGTCGGGAACTGCCAGAAGTCCGGCATCAGCCAGGGATGTGGATAGGATGACAAACCGCCACCGCCGACTTCCTGCCGGAAACGGTCCAGCTTGTTTTCGTTAAAACGTCCCTCGAGGAACGCGCGCGCGTAAATGCCGGGTGACGAATGCCCCTGCATGAAAATCATGTCCCCCGCCTGCTTTTCGGAATCCGCACGCCAGAAATGATTGAAGCCCACCTCGTACAACGTGGCCGACGATGCGTAACTGGAAATGTGGCCGCCGTACTCGGAGCTTTCCCGATTCGCGCGCACTACCATCGCCATCGCATTCCAGCGAATATAGGCCTCAATGCGGCGCTCCAGCGAACGGTCTCCCGGGTACTCCGGTTGCCGTGCCGTCGAGATCGTATTGAGATAGGCGGTGTTCGGCGTGTACGGCAGGTAAGCGCCCGAGCGCCGCGCATAGTCGATCATGTGATTCAACAAAAAGTGCGCACGTTCGGGGCCGTGCTGTTCGAGTACGGAGTCAATCGACTGCAACCACTCGGTGGTTTCTACCGGGTCAATATCGTCAAAAGGATTAAACTTAGCCATTCATTCGTCCACTGAGCGACTGCCGTTGCTATCGGCATGTCGCGTGAATTAGTTGGGGTGTCCTGCTAGGATCACCGCTCTATTGCACCGGACCGTGCGATTGTTGTTGCGGTCGCCATCTTCAATGTTTGCGCCCACAGGGTCAAGTCTGGTGCGGCCACGTTATAAGGTAACAAAATGAGCGCAGCAGTTCCCGATATTCCACGCATCTTTCAAAAACCCGGGCGCATCGATGTGCGGTCATTGGAGGCGTGCAACCAGTTGCTGCTGATACTACCCGCAAAGCCCGGTGCCGCACTCTTCAAAGCACTGCCGGAAGGCAGCAAAGTCCGTCAGGCAATGCGAACATCCGCAGCCGATTCGACTCCCGCATTGACGACGCGCCTGTCGAACAAGAAACAAACGCTGGTCGTTGGCGGAACATTGAATCAGGACGCGAGTGCGTTCGATCAGTTGACGCTGGGCCGCAAACTGGTCGCAGCACTCGCGAACGAAAAAGCCGGTAGCGTAGGCATTGCGGCCGTTGGCTTTGATCACAAAGAACAAGTCACGATCCTGAATAACATCCTTGCAGCAGTTCTTGCCGCTGCACTTGTATTGCCATCGTTCAAGAGCAAGGCGTTGCCACCGAACATCAAAAGCGTTCGCCTGGTCGGTATCGCCGAACGCATCGATACGTCACGCACCGAAGCCGAAGCGGCAGGCAACAACCTCGCCCGCTGGCTTACAGCGATGCCGCCGAACAAGATGGATGCAATCCAGTATGCAGACTTTACAAAAAACCTCGCAAAAACCTGCAATTGGTCATACCAGCGACTGGGATCCAAAGAGCTGAAAAAACTGGGCGCAGGCGCATTTCTGGCTGTTGCCCAGGGCAACGACGATGACAGCGCAAGTATCGTGCGCTTGCGCTACCAACCCGGGAAAAAGAATGCACCGCCCGACCTCAGCCTGATCGGGAAAGGCATCATTTTTGACACGGGCGGCACCAATCTCAAGCCGTTCAATTCGATGCTGGATATGCACGGCGACATGCAGGGCAGCGCAGTTGCGCTCGGTATTCTGCTGGCCATCAGCAAGCTCGAGTTGCCGTTGTCAGTGGATTGCTGGCTGGCGCTTACCGAAAACCGCACTGGCCCGAATGCCTACAAGTCGCGAGATATTGTGACTGCGGCCAATGGCAAGACCATTCAGACGATTCATACCGATGCAGAAGGACGTATGGCACTGGCGGATACACTGGTTCTGGCGAGCCGCGAAAAACCCGGCATCATGTTCGACTATGCAACTCTCACGGGTACCTGTGTCAGCGCCATCACGACGCGCTATTCGGGTGTCTTCACCAATCGTCCGGATCTGCACCCGCGCCTGAAGAAAACTGGCGTCCGCAGTGGCGAGCGCGTATGGCCGTTTCCGATCGGCGACGAGTTTCTTGAGGAATTGAGATGTCACAGCGCCGATATACGGCAGTGCTCGCCATCCGGTGCCGGAGATCACATACTGGCTGCAAGCTTCCTCAGCGAGTTTATTGAGAACAATACGCCGTGGGTGCACATGGACCTGAGTGCCAGTGACAACGACGACGGTCTCGGGCACATTGCCAGCAAATTCACTGGATTCGGCGTCCGCTACACAATGAGCGCCATACTCGACGACAACCTGTTCAAGGCGAACGTTTAAGTGACAAAAGAAATTGGAATGGCCGAACGCTTTCGCGGTTTTCTCCCTGTTGTCATTGATGTCGAAACCGGTGGCTTCAACTGCAGGACCGATGCATTACTCGAAATCGCAGCGGTGCTGCTGGAGATGGATGACGAAGGCCTTTTGCACCGCAGCGAGACGATACGCTATCACGTCAAGCCTTTTGAAGGTGCCAATATGGAAGCGGCATCGCTCGCGGTGAACGGCATTGACCCGCACCACCCGTTACGTCCTGCCATCGATGAAAAAGATGCACTGCAACGCGTATTTCGGGAAGTCCGTCGGTCAGTGAAAGAACAACGCTGCAGCCGCGCCGTCCTCGTTGGGCACAACGCACATTTTGACCTTGGCTTCATGAACGAGGCAATCGAGCGCGCAGCCATCAAACGTAACCCGTTTCACCCGTTCAGTTGCTTTGACACTGCAACAGCCTGCGGTATCGCGTTCGGTCAAACAGTACTCGCACGCGCGGTGGTCGCCGCCGGTCTGGCGTGGGACGAGACACAGGCGCATTCGGCGTCGTATGACGCCGAAATGACGGCCGAGGTTTTTTGCGAGGTCGTCAATCGCTACCGGGACATCTTCGAGGCATCACTCGGTAAGCACTGAAAACGCGTCAGGCGTTTAACAACTCTTTCAATTCACCGGAGTGATACATCTCAACGACGATGTCGCAGCCGCCAATAAGCTCGCCCTTTACATAGAGCTGCGGAAATGTCGGCCAGTTTGAATACACTTTCAGGCCCTCGCGAATTTCCGGATCTTCGAAAATATTGACGTAGGAAAAGGGTTTACCAACTGCATTCAAGGCGGCAACCGTCTGCCCGGAGAAGCCGCACTGCGGAAAATCCGGCGTGCCTTTCATGTACAGCAATACGTCATGTGATTTCAGTTGATCTTCGATTCGAGCGTTAATGTCCACTGTTTTTCCTGTTAAATCCTGATTTATTTCTGATTCGTTCGCCCCTATCTGGGGGCGATTCAATTTTCTACAACTATCTGGTTGGTTACCGTTTTGACGCCACTGGTTGCCTTGGCAAGTCGACCTGCCTGTTCACGCGCCATGTAATCGTCGACGGTGCCATTCAAAGTCACATTTCCCGCAATACTCCTGACGCCGATATCGTAGGCCGCGACGGTCGAATCCGCGGCGAAATGCCCGCGAATTTGTGCCGTTATCTGGGCATCTGAACGACTATGGCTGCTGCCGCTGCCTGATCCCGTCGAGCCACCGCCCAATACCAGCGCCGTGCATCCCGAAACCAGAACCATCGTCAACAACAGCGTTATCAATCGCATGTCAGTCTCCTCCGCATGGCGTGATTGTAGCCGCTTTTGCCTGGCGACGAACGGCCAAGTCATCAACCAGTTGCCACTGTTCTGCGACGCTCATCAGCGACCAACGGGAGATCTCTGCCAGGGTCCGTCCGCAACCCAGGCAATGTTGTTCGTCGTCCAGTGTGCAAATCATCACACACGGCGACAGGGGCCGTTCTCGCCGGGCCGCGGAATTATTCGCCTTTTCACTGTTCATTTCTTTTGAAATCAATTTGTTATGATTTTTTGCTCACTTTTTCAGCGCAATCTCTATAATACCGACTGCGCTGGAGCATGGGGTCTCCAGATCCACGAAAAATACAAACGTCGGAGAAATAAAAATGAATCCGCTTAAAACAGTGGCAGGCACAATTATCGGTGGCATCGTTCTGGCCGTCATTATCGCAGCAGCGACGTCAGGAATAAAATTCAATGCAAACAGTCTGGTCGTCTGGATACATTTGCTCGCCGGCATTACCTGGATCGGTATTCTGTATTACTTTAATTTCGTACAAGTGCCTGCCCTGGCAGATGCGGCGGGCGACGAAGGCGGACCGGGTGGCGCGGGTATTACCAAGTATGTCGCACCACGGGCACTCTGGTGGTTTCGCTGGGGCGCCGCATTAACCTGGCTGTCCGGCGCAGTACTGTTGCATCAAATGGGAATATTGCATCACGCGTTTACGCTGGGCATGACAGAAGGCGGTAACCCAACGCATTTGACGATCGGCGTAGGCGCCTGGTTTGGCACCATCATGCTGTTCAATGTCTGGGTACTGATCTGGCCGAACCAGAAAAAAATTCTCGGTATGGTCGAGGCAAGCGATGCCGAGGTTGCGAAAGCCCGTGCAGTTGCGTTCGCTGCGTCACGCACCAATACCTTGTTGTCGATCCCAATGTTGATGAGCATGGTTGGTTACGGCCACGGCGGCTTCTTCCTGTAAGTAGCCCGACAATCCAGCAAGAGCCCGGCTTTTGCCGGGCTTTTCATTTACAGCATGACAATTACCGATATTGAAAAGCAAACCATCGGCCCGAGCGTTGCTAATGCATTGCGCGAGGACATTGGCAGCGGTGACCTCACTGCTTCGTTGATTGGCGCGGACGTGGTCTCTGGCGCAACGATCATTGCCCGCGAGTCGCTGTTGTTATGCGGCCAGGCCTGGGCCGACGAAGTCTTCGCGCAGCTTGACGAGTCGATTGTCGTTGACTGGTACGTAACGGATGGACAGAACGCCGAGAATGGCGATGTCATCTGCAAGCTGACCGGCCCTGCTCGCGCCTTGTTGAGCGGTGAGCGAACTGCGCTTAATTTCTTACAGACCCTGTCTGCGACTGCAACCGCGACCAGTCACTACGTTGCCGCCGTGCAAGGGACCGGAGCGCGCGTGCTGGATACCCGCAAGACCATACCGGGGCTGCGGCTGGCGCAAAAATACGCTGTGCGTTGCGGCGGCGGCAAGAATCATCGCGTCGGCTTACACGATGCAATCCTGATTAAGGAGAATCACATCAAGAGTGCCGGCGGAGTAGCTGCTGCGATAAAAGCGGCGCAGGCACTCGATGCGGGCGTTCTCGTTGAGGCCGAAGTGGAGTCTTTGCAGGAGCTCAAACAGGCGCTCGATGCCGGTGCCGAACGCATTCTGCTTGACAACTTCTCACTCGAGGACTTGCGCGAGGCCGTAGCGATAAATGCCGCACGTGAGTCTGCCGCATCCGAACTGGAAGCATCCGGCAACGTCACTCTGCAGACAATCCGGGAAATAGCCGAAACCGGCGTGGACTACATTTCGACCGGGGCAATTACAAAGCATATTATTGCCAGCGATTTGTCGATGCTGTTTCGGATCGACTAGGTCACGCCACCGCGCGCGTTACGCGCTTCGGCTCTGATACTCCGTAGCCCTGTGCGTAATCAATCCCCATGCCACGCAGCATGGTAATGATTTCTTCGTTTTCGGCGAACTCGGCAATGGTCTTCTTGCCGGTCAGGTGACCGATCTCGTTAATCGAGCGCACCATTTCCCGGTCGATGGGATCATGCAGGATTTCCTTGACGAAACTGCCGTCAATTTTCAGGAAATCCACCGGGAAGTGCTTCAGGTAGCCAAACGACGACAGGCCTGTTCCAAAGTCATCCAGCGCAAACATGCAGCCCAGTTCCTTCAGAGCATTAATAAAGCGATTGGCTTGCGAATAGCTGGCGATCGCCGCTGTTTCCGTTATCTCGAAGCAGATCTTGGTCGCGTCTATGCCACTCATCTGGAACTGATCGATGACAAACGGCAGGAATTTTTCGTCACCCAGGCTTTGCCCTGACAGGTTTATCGAACACAGCGACAAGCGCTCGCGCTCATCCGCCTCGGATACCAGCCAGCGGAATGCCGCGCGTATCACCCAGCGATCAATGCTCGGTGTAATGCCGTAGCGCTCCGCCGCTTCAATAAACAATCCAGGAGAAATGATGCCGCCATTCTCATCGCGCATTCGCAACAGGATCTCGTAGTGCGCGCCGGATTCTTCTGCCTGCAAGGGTTGAATCGTTTGCCGAAACAGCTCGAAGCGGTTCTCTTCCAGTGCATTGTTGATGCGGGCCGCCCACTGCATTTCGCGACGCCGGCGCATCAGGTCGATATCGTTTTCCTGGAAACTGTGAATGCGATTGCGGCCCGCTTCCTTGGCGGCTGCACAAGCGCTGTCGGCGGCACTCAACAAGGCGGCAACGTCTTCGTTGTCTGCTGTAATCGGCACCACGCCGATGCTGACCCCCAATCGAAAATTGCGTTCCTCCCAGACAAACTTGTAGTCGCCAATTGCCATGCGTAGCGTTTCGGCAGTATTCATCGCCTCTTCCAGGCTGCAACTTTCGAGCAATACGCCAAACTCGTCGCCACCCAGTCTTGCCAGCGTATCGCGCCAACGGATCTTGGATTTCAGCAACGCGCCAAGTTGCCCCAGCAATGCGTCGCCAGCACTGTGGCCGCAGGAATCGTTAACGATCTTGAATTGATCGAGATCCAGGTATAGCAGTGCATACGACGTTTCGCGGGCGCGCGCGCTCTTTAACGCACGCTCGAGCCGATTCTCAAATTCACGGCGATTGACAAGGCCGGTGAGAATATCGTGACTGGCGTGATAGCTCAGGCGCCGGTTCAGCTCGCGAGACTCACTGACATCGTGAAAGACCAGTACGCCGCCCGTCACACTGCCCTTGCCGTCGCGAATCGGCGATGCAGTGCTTTCGATATAGAGTTCATTGCCATCACGACGAATGAGCAAGGTCGGACGCACCGACTTGATCGCTCGGTCACGTCGGATCGACACGGCCAGCGGATTCTCAAGTGGTTCACAGGTTTCTTCGTGAAAGCCGCGAAAAATCTCATCGATTGACCGGCCGCTGGCATCGTCGACTTTCCAGCCTGTCAGATCCTCGGCCACCGGATTAATGTATTCGACGTTACTGCTGGCATCCGTCGTAATGACGCCATCGCCAATGGATTGCAACGTAATTTGTGCGCTTTCTTTTTCACGGAACAACGCATCTTCGTACAGTTTTCGTTCCGTGATATCGACCTCGACGCCGAGCAAGCGCAGCAAACGTCCGTTGGCGTCCAGCACTGACTTCGCCCGGCTCTTCATCCAGCGCCAGTCGCCGCTCTGGTGCTTCATCCGGTGCACCGACTCGAAGAACGGCGTCTCACCCTCGAGGTGCTGCCGCATCATCGACTGCACCCTGGCGATATCGTCGGGATGCACCAGGTGGTACCAATCCAGCGACACGTTGTCGTCTTCCGGGTCGTAACCGAGCATGACTTTCCAGCGACGTGACAGGTTGATGCGCTTGGTGTCGCCGTCGAAATCCCAAATACCGTCATTGGCGGTCATGGCTATCAACGAATTCCGTTCCTGCAATTCATCAAGCAGTTCACGGTCCCGCACGCGTTCTAGGCCGACGGCAAGCGAAGAACCGAGCAACTTCATCAGCAAATGCAGGTTCGCGTCCCAGCTATCGACAGCCTGTTCGTTAGCAATACCAAGAAAACCCGCAATCTCACCGAGTACGGAAAAGCCGATGATCAATGACGAACCCAGATGCAATTCGTTGAGCCGCCCTAATTCACTGGTTGCCGACTTCGGGCCTGCCACAGTGTCAGCCACTTCGATGACTCGCAGGTGCCCGAGCCGCTTGCAGAGCCACGGCCAGTCATCGAGTTTTTCGCCCTGCAAAACGCCCGGGCTGCACTGGGCGAATCCATTGCAGGAAGCGAACACCGTTTCGATCTGCGCGCCGTCCTCACTGATCAGCGCGATAAATGCCGAATCCGTGCCGGTCGCCTCGGGCAATTCGTCAATATTTGCCTGCAATTGCTCGCGATAAGAGTAGGTATCGAGGTTTTGCATGCCCACTGCAATCTTGGTTTGCAGTGCGTCAACCGCTCCGCGGGTGCGCTCGCCGGCGCGCGGCCGCCGATGCTGCATTCCCTGGCTGGTACTCGTGTCAGAGGGTCGGGTCATTACGGTGGAACATTTTGACACGATGTCTATGGAATACAAGCTAAGTAGCTGTATTTTTTTGCATTATGTGTGGCGGATGGCGATCGCATAGCGGCCGTATTCGAGCCGTTCGTCAACCAAAGCGCAAACGAAGCGTTAATGGCCCTGAGAACCAACAATTGTGCTCAAGGAGAGAACCATGAAAGCCAGCAATTCTGCACTGCCACAGGCAGCAGGCTTAACCCGGTTTGCGCTATGGATGACGATGCTCATTACGCTCGTCATCCTGTCGGCCTGCGGCGGCGGCGCTGCAACGGAATCCAGCAACCCGCCGGTCGTGAACCTGGTCTGCGATCCCGATGACGCGACGACATTCGACGAATGCGGCACCGTCATGGTCGCACTCACCGATGCCGACGGCGACTTTCTCAACTATACGGTTGACGTAACGTCGTTAACCCTGGAAACCGCGAATGGCCGGATTATCGAAACCCTGCCGAACCGGACCCGCATCAACTTCACCGATTACGTCGACCTGACGGAACTCGTGGCGATCAGGGCCATTCCACCGGCAACGTACGTTTCCGGAACAATCAGTATCGACTACACCGATGCCGAGGTCTTTGTCGAAGCGGACGGCGACTCGAAGGCGGCCGTGGTTACGGATCTCGACGGTAATGCGCTAACGCAGACCGACTTGAAGATCACCTTGTCGAATCGTGACCAGTTACGCATCGTTCGCGGACGCTCTGCGCTGTTGCAGCTGGATTTCGATCTGGACGCATCACACGCAGTGGACATTGTGCCGACCCCGGCTACCGCCGCATCCGAACAGTTCATCGTCGCCGAAGTATCGCCGGTGGACGAAAAAGACATTCGTGTGCGTGGCCCATTGGCGAACGTCAACGAAGATGACATGAGCTACACGGTAGCGGTGCGCCCCTTCCACGATCGCGACGGCGATTTCGGCCGCATGAAAGTGTTTGTTACCGATGACACGGAATTTGAGGTCAATGAAGAGGTGTTCGCAGGCATCGACGGCCTGCGCGCACTCAGTGCTGCCGGTCTGGGCACCGCGACAATTGCCCAGGGAACCCTGACGACCGGTGACCGAACGTTTACTGCGGACATCGTGCTGGCCGGATCAAGCGTACCCGGCGTCGATCAGGACGCCGTACATGGCAACATTATCGCGCGCAGCGGAAATTTCCTGACAGTACGAGGTGCAACCATTATCTCGTCGGATCGGGTGGCTCACTTCCACGACGATGTTGTTGTCGAGGTCGGTCCCGACACCAAGGTATTTAAGGACGGTGACCGATTCGCTGATCTCGACATCGGCGCGATTTCTGTCGGGCAGCGTGTCACGATTCGCGGCAACAAGTCACAAGCAGAAACCGACGCTGCATCGCCACAGATACTGTTCGATGCCACCGAAGGTGCCGTTCGCATGCACGTCACGCACTTGCTCGGCATGGTCAACACAGTGACGCCGGGGCAAGCCGACATCACGCTGCACGGAATCGACCGTCGCCGTGTGGATATCTTTGACTTCGCCGGGACGGGTGTCTCGCCGGACATGGATGCCGATCCGGACAATTACGAAGTCGCAACAGGCGCCTTACCATTGGCCAACTTTGCGGCCGGCAAACCGATCGCAGCCTGGGGCTTTCCGTCTGCCTTCGGCATGGCACCGCCGGACTTCAATGGTCGCACGGTCATTGACTATACGAACGTCCGCAGTGCGCTGGGTGTGGGCTGGGGTTCCAGCGGAACCGTCGCACCGTTTGTCCGTGTTGATATCGATGGCCTGGTACTCGACAACGACAATGCGGACATTGACCAGCGCCACCACATCAAGAACGGTCCATTACTGATCGACCTGACGGAGCTTACCTCGGATACGAGTATCGTGCCGCGCAGCGACGGACGCAGCCTGTACTACATCAAGTCACAGGATAGCTTGCGGCAGTACTCCGACTTCGGAGACTTTGTAAACGACCTGAGCCTGAGCCTTGACGGCGCGACAACCGCGCGTTCGATGCATGCGCGCGGCATGTACGACGCAGACAGCAATACGCTAACGGCATACAAGATAGGCGTCTATTTGCTCGAGCCCTGAATTCAGAGCAGCGCAGATCCCCCTGCACATGCTGCCCTGATGGCTCTGCCCCGCTACCGCAAGGTAGCGGGGCTTTTTATTGCAGGCCGTCCAGGTAGCTGCGAACTTCTTCCCGCGTGACAACTGCTTGCTCATCCCAGCGACGCAGCCCTTTCTGGACACGAGGATCCGCGGCCACTTCGCCCATGTGTGGAAACTCGAAAATCTCGCGCCACCAGATAGCGTCGGTAAATTCATTGCGCAGCACGTGATCCAGAGCAAATTCCACCGCGACATCGGTTTCAGCGGTCAGCGCCAACAAGTCGAGATACGATTCTTCGTACTCTTCAGGATCGGCGCCCAGAGTTTCTAGAATATCCCAGACCTGGCGCAGCATCTCGCCCGCTTTTTCCCGGCCGTAGGCCGCGGCCCATGCCGAGCTTGCACCAGTCTGCGCAAATCTCACTTTGGGCGAAATCTCGTTCGACATCGGATCATTGAATCCCGGCTGATAACTCTCGATATATGCCAATGCTTCGGCCGCGTCTTCCTGGCGAACGCCATTCATTAAGACCGTGAATACGGCCATGAAATAGGACCCATGACGTTCGTCAATATTATCCCTCACCATGTTGCGTGCCAACTCGTCGCTACGACGCCAGTCGCCTCGTGCGCGCGCGCTGACCAGCACAGCCAATCGGGCCGATGGGCTGTCCGGGGCGATAAGCCGGGCACGATCCCGGTAATAGTCCGCGTGATCGGGCAGCCCGAGCCTGTACAAAAACCACGCCAGGCCAGTAGCAATCTCATGATCCTGAGAATCGATTGCCATCGCATTCAGCAAGTTCGTCACATAACCTACACCGTCCCCCATGGACAGGCTGACATTCGCAAGCCGATTGTAGACGTTCGGTTGATCGGGCCTTAATTCCAGGGACCGCGCATACGAATTGCGGGCTTCCTCATAACGGGCCAGGTCCTCCAAAACTCGGCCATGAAGGTGGTGAACCTGGGCATTGATCGGATCAATAAGTTGCGCGGCCTCGATTTGCAACAAGGCTTCGTCGCTTTTCCCCGCAAAAGACAAAACGCGTGCACATTCGATTCGTACATCGATATCGTTCGGGGCCTCGGACACAAGTTCCAGCATCTTTGGTACCGCGTCCTGAATTGCGCGGTACGACCCGGTATTTTCCGCGCGAAACGCGTTGATTGAAGTCAGCAGGGCTTTTGCCGTTGCATCACCCGGCCTGACGGCAAGTACCTGCTCAAGGAGAATGACTGCATTTGCCAGTGCCTGGTCCTGGTCCTTCAACCCGGTTTCCTGTTGCGCATAGTAGACACTGCCCAGGACGCGTTTTGCATCATAAAATTCCGGGTCGCGAAGCAAGGCTTGCTTCAGGAGTTCCTCTGCTTCTTCGAGTGCCGCATAAGAACCTGCGGCCCGGTGGCTAAGGGCCTGCAAGTACAGGTCATACGCAAGCACGTCGTGCGTACCGATACTTTCGATGCGGACTGCATTGCTGCCCAACAGAGATGATGTCAGAGAGCGTCCGACATCAGCCGCAATCTCATCCTGGATCGCAAAAATGTCGTTCAACGTTCGATCGTAGTTTGATGACCAGACATGAAACCCGTCATCGGCCCGTATCAGCTGCGCCGTAACCCGCACTTTGTCACCGGCGCGCTGCACGCTACCCTCCAGTACGTGTGCAACACCAAGCTCTCCGGCGATCTTGCGAATGTCCTGCTCTTTGTCTTTGAAAGCAAAACTCGACGTACGTGCAGCGACCTTGATATCGGGAACCTGCGATAACATGTGCAGCAGTGTTTCAGTTAGTCCGTCAGAAAAATATTCGTTGTCGATATTGCCGGACATATTGACGAATGGCAGGACGGCGACCGATGGCGGAACAGCCGTGTCGCGATCATCGACCGGCAATGCACTCTTATCGACGCCGGCATTCGACCATGCAATAAATGCGACACCAAGAACGACCGCCGCGATAGTAACGTAATTAAGTTTCTTGCCGGTCACATCCGTGATGGACTGGCTGCGGTCCACGTCTTTTTCGCGCTTGATTCCCTCCGGAGTCAACTCGAATGCCCAGGCAAAAATAACGACCGGGATAAACGTGACCGCCACGACGACTACGACAGCCTTCCCGACCCAGTCCGGCGCACCGAACATTGGCAGCAGTGTCGCGAGCACTTCAGTCAGTAGCCATCCAACAATTATGTATGCAGCAGCGACGCGAAAAACATTTCGACGCTTGAGCTCAGTAAAGAGGGACATTCAGCGATCCGGGCGACTGCAGATGGTGGCTAAGGGTACACTAATGCTGTTAAAAATTATTGAGTTGCGGGTGAATTTTCTGCCCAGTTCAGTGGCGTTACGTGCCCCTCTATCGTCCAGCCTTCACGGACCGCGAGAGACTTCAGGTCAGCAACACGTTCCCCGCTGTCGGGATGCGTTGACAAGTAGGTTACGAACTTGATCATCGCCTCATCTTCGATACTCCAGCGCTCGAACAGGCGCCAGGACTGGTTCACATGGCGATATTCGGCATTCACCAGTTCGAGGCCGAATGCGTCTGCGTCACTCTCCTGCCCACGGCTAAACCGCCGCAACGTTACATCGGCAACACGAATACCGATGCCACTGGCGTCGCTTCGGCCGAGCACTACCGCATAGAGGAGTCCCATCACGGTACCCCGACCGAGAGCACGCAGGTGGTCGCGGTTCTTAAAATGCCCCAACTCGTGGCCCAGCACGAACGCAAGTTCATTTTCCGATTCGACCTGGTCGAGCAGCCCGGACGTAACGATGATCAAGCCACCCGGCAAGGCCATCGCGTTGGCAATCTCCGAGTCATCGATCTCGACGCGGAATTTGTAAGGCGTTTCGGGCCAATGCACCGCCAGTCGATCGACAAGTCGCTGTGTTTCATTCAGCCGCGCATCGGTGTGCGCAACCGTCACCAGGTCATCGGGTAACCAGCCATCAAACAGTGCCGCCTCGTCGTCTACTGACACGAAACTCAGCGATATCTCCACAATAAAAATCAGTGCGACTGCGATGGCGACAAAAATAATCGTCAATCCGGCGATCAGCGTGCCCGCCTCAACCAGGGGGTGAGTCTTGCTGACGTTAATTCCCTCCTCTGCCTGTCGGGCAACGTACCTCATCGCGAATTGGCAAACCTGCTGGCAAATTTCACGCCGGTGCCAAATGCGAGCATCTCAACGCCGGCAACACCCTTGCCATCACGACGCGCATTCGCCAATCGCGACGTTTCCAGGCGAACGTTGAACACTGCGTCAAAACCGAGCTCACGCGCTTCCTCGATCATTCGCAATACAGCTTCGCGACGCGCCCGGTCCAGTAGTGGCTCATAGGTCTTCACACGGCCGCCAATCAGTCCGCGCAGCCCTGCGATGATGCGTTTGAAGTAATCGAGTGAAATGACAATACTGCCGGACACCAACTCCGACTGACTGGCACTCCAGTCTTCGGGCATGGTGTCAAACGTTACCACCGGGAAACCGGCAGCCTCCTGCTCGCGCGCACGAATGCTGTCGAAGTGCCGCGTCTCGAGGAAATTGCCAATAAAATAGGCGCCCAGTAACGCCAGCGGAAACCAGCCGTATTGGAGAATCAGGAAAATTGAATCGGCACTCATATCATTCAACTTTGACTGCGGTACCGTAGGCAAACAATTCGGCGGCACCCTGTGAAATTGAGCTGGTCGCAAAACGTACATTGACCACCGCGTTCGCACCCATGGACTGGGCCTGTTGCATCATGCGTTCGGTCGCTTCCTTGCGTGAATCCTGAAGCAGTTCAGTGTACCCCTTCAGTTCTCCACCAACGATATTTTTGAGTCCGGCCATGATGTCGCGGCCGACGTGTTTTGCGCGCACCGTATTGCCAGTCACAACGCCGTAAAATTCGACGATACGTCGGCCCGGAATACTTTCAGTGTTACTGATGATCATGTGCACCTCTGCTTGACAATAAGTGTCGAAATCGGCGCTTATGGTAGCATCGTCGGCGCCTGTCGAAGGCGATGCGGGTCACAACCGCAATTAGTGATAGCCTGTAGCGGTACATGACGATTCAGGGGCCTATGGCGAGCACATACGAACCGGGTATTTACCCGATCCTGGAAGAGCGCATCAACGTGTTGTCGCACGCTGTCGGGCTGTTACTCAGTATCGCCGCACTGGTGCTGCTTGTGATCAAAGCAACGGGCACCCTGCAAACGGTCAGTGTGACAGTATTCGCGTCTAGCATGATCGCCCTGTATGCGTCATCGACGCTCTACCACCATGCCGATGCGTCGTCGTTTCGACACTGGATGCGGACGGTCGATCACGCGATGATCTACGTCCTTATCGCCGGAACCTATACGCCGTTTACGCTGCTGGTTCTCAAAGGCGCACTTGGCTGGTCTTTATTTGGCATTAGCTGGGGCCTGGCCGCCATTGGCATCGTGTTGAAGCTGTTTCTGACTGGCCGCTTCGACCGGACCTCCACCGCGATGTACGTATTCATGGGCTGGATTATTGTCTTTGCAATTGAACCCCTGATCGCGAACTTTTCCACAAGTGGCCTGCTTTGGCTTTTCGCCGGCGGAATTGCCTATACGGCTGGCGCACTGTTTTACAGCCTCAGGTCCATGCCCTATGGCCATGCTGTCTTTCATATCTTCGTCATCGCCGGCAGCGCCTGCCATTTCGTATCCGTGTATTTCTTCGTGCTTTCGCCCGGCTCCTGACAGCCGTTGCTCGCCGCGCAGGTGTGCCGGCAAACAAATTCCGCAAAAACACGGAAAATCGAAAATTCGGCATTCTCTCGATATCCGGTGGTGCATTCGGACCCGACATCCGCATCCCGGGCGATGCGCCCAGCGTGTAATATTCAGTCGAGAAAATAAGAATAAACAATTGATAAATATAATAAAATAACAATTCTCTGTTGCTTATCAATCACCCGGTGAAGACTCGACAAAAAGCGCAGCGGGAGGCGCCAAGCGGCGCACCCCGGGCGCTGTTACTCGCCCTCGGCTGCGCAAAATAACTGACCAGATTCATTGACTTAAGGCCGTCGGGGGCTATACTGCCCGCAGCTAGATTGATCGGCTGAATTTATGTACACCATTACGAAGTTCCACTGAGACCCTCGTCCTGATCTTCATAAGTTTCAAGCACATCTCTTGCGTAACCGCCCTCTTCGGATGGCAACAACTTTTGACTATTTAGGATTTAGAAAATGTCTACAGTAACCGGAACCGTAAAATGGTTTAACGAAGCCAAAGGCTTTGGCTTTATCGAGCAAGAGTCAGGTCCTGACGTATTTGCTCACTTCAGCAACATTCAAGGCAGCGGATTCAAGACTTTGGCCGAAGGCCAGAAAGTCGAGTTCACTGTCACTGACGGCCAGAAAGGTCCTCAGGCAGAGAACATCGTACCGCTCTAGTCAAATCGACTTTAGCGTTGCGAAGCTGAACAGAAAGGCGAGGCCTCCGGGTCTCGCCTTTTTTTATTCCGCAGGAGACATTTTGGTCGCCTGCCAGGCGACAGCCTGCCAGGTATCATTGCGCTTTAGAAATGTGCCGGTATTGAGGTAAAACTGTACGGCAGAATTGTCAGATTGCGTCGCGCGTAGCCTGAACGCAACCACGGCCGTCTTTCCGTAGACCCGTATATCAACATCCTCCGCGACATAGCGCGTAACAGGGCCACCGGGCTCCTCGCTCTCGTTGAAGCCACTCATGATCTCGGCTTTGCCGAACCTCGTGCCAGCGGACGACGTGTACACCAGGTCGTCGGCCCAAAACGCGTCATGCGTTTCCGCCTTATCGACTTCTACCAGGAACCATCCGAGCAGTACCATGAGATCGGCCTCATCGGACGACGCCTCATCAGCGATACAAGCTGTCGCAAAAACAACCAGCACCAAAGTGCTTGCAAGTCCCGAGATGATCTTCATATCCGCTCCATTCAATTCGAGTATTCTAGGCAGCAATGGCCGATAACGATAACTCAACCGCCGGTTTCCTGCAGCGCGCGCTCGGTGTATTCGGCTACAGTCGACGCGCAATCGAGCTCGTCTGGACCACCAGTCGGCCCCTGACGGTTAGCCTGGCACTGCTCACGATCATCGGTGGGGTATTGCCGGCGTTGGTCGCCTATATTGGCCAGCTGATCGTTGACGGCGTTGTGCAGGCGTCCCAGGCCGCCAATCCCGATACCCGTGGCATATTGCAACTCGTCGGTCTCGAGGCGCTTGTCGTTATCGGTGTCGCCGCAACGCAGCGCGGCATCTCGGCCAGTCAGTCGCTGTTGCGCGCACTACTGGGGCAGCGCGTGAACGTCATGATTCTTGAAAAAGCCATGACGCTTGAGCTTGCACATTTTGAAGATTCCGAGTTCTACGACAAGCTGACGCAAGCGCGCCGCGAAGCTTCCAGTCGTCCATTGAGCCTGGTCAACAAGACCTTCGGGCTGGTACAAAACGCCATATCTCTGACCAGTTATTCGGTCTTGCTGTTCGCATTCTCACCCTGGGCGGTATTGATTCTCGTGGCGGCAGGCCTGCCGTCGTTTTTTGCTGAAGCCAAGTTTTCCAACGACGCTTTTCGTCTGTTCCGCTGGCGTTCACCGGACACTCGCATGCAAATGTACCTGGAAACGGTTATCGCGCGCGAAGACGGCGTCAAGGAAGTCAAGCTGTTTCAATTGGGCCCCAGGTTGCTGCAACGTTACCGGGATATATTCCGCAAACTGTTCATCGCCGACCGCAAGCTGACCATCCGCCGGGATTCCTGGGGGTTTGTACTCGGGCTGGTTTCGATTGTTGCCTTGTACAGTGCCTATGGCTGGATCGTCGTCACGGCGATTGCGGGCAGCATCACGCTGGGAGCCATGACGATGTACCTGGTCCTGTTTCGCCAGGGACAATCTGCGGTTGCTGCCATTCTGACCGCGGTCAGCGGTATGTATGAAGACAACCTGTATCTGTCAAATCTTTACGAATACCTCGAACAGCCGGTTCCACAACGACCCGGCAGTGCCGTCAAAGGGCCGCATCCCGAACGCGGGCTGGAATTCGAAAACGTATCGTTTACCTACGCTGGCGCAAAACAGAAGGCACTCAATGGCATCAATCTGCAGGTGAAGCCCGGCGAAAGCCTGGCACTCGTGGGCGAAAACGGCTCCGGCAAGACAACGCTGATCAAACTGCTGACTCGCCTGTACGAACCCACCGAGGGCAGAATTCTGCTCGACGGTCTCGATCTGCAGGAATGGGATGTCGAAGCACTGCGGCAGCGGGTTGGTGTCATATTTCAGGATTTTGGCCGCTACCAGTTTTCCGTTGGTGAGAATATCGGTGCAGGCGATGTTCGATACATCGACGACAAAGAACGCTGGCAACAAGCCGCCAAAACCGGCCTCGCCGCACCGTTCATCGAATCAATGCCCGATAGTTACGAGACGCAACTGGGTCGCTGGTTTAAAGGCGGTCGCGAACTCTCCGGCGGGCAATGGCAAAAAATAGCACTGTCGCGCGCATTCATGCGCAGTGACGCCGATATTCTCGTGCTGGACGAACCAACGGCCGCAATGGACGCCTCATCTGAAGCTGAGGTTTTCGAACACTTCAGGACCGCGAGCAGTAACAAGATGACGATTCTGATTTCGCACCGATTCTCAACCGTGCGGGCAGCCGCCCAAATCATCGTTATTCACCAGGGCGAGATTCTGGAACGCGGCAACCACGAAAGCCTGCTGGCCGAAAATGGCCAGTATGCCCATCTGTTTAACTTGCAGGCGCGCGGCTACCAGTAGCCTCTAGCGAGTCATATTGCTCGCAAGTGACAGCACGCGATCTTCCTGCTGCTGGTTCAGGTCCGCAATGTCATGCAGTTCTGCGTCCGACAGCCGCAACGGTTCAGCAATAGAAGTCAGGTCATTTCGCTCATCTTCAGGACGGGCCACACTCTCAACGGCGGCGACACTTGCAACCAGAATTGAGCCCAACCGCGCGTCGCAATTCATAGTCTCGAATGCACGGCACTGGTACGCCGCCAACATTGGCTGCGGCAACTCCCACGAGCGGGCGAGCTCAACGGTCACCAACTTATGACTCGTTTCCAGTTCTTCCTCAAACAGGCGGGCAAGCGCGCCGGCTTGCGTATCGCTGGCGTATAGCCGCAAAACTTTGTCGCTGCGCTGTGGCTCCATGTGCACCAGCCCCATCAAGCCCAGGTTGTGGCATAACCCGACTGAAAACGCGAGATCCCGGTCCGCTTCGTCTGCTGTTTCGTCTATCGCGGCCAGCTTCTTGCAACACTCGGCCACCAGGAGTGACTGCAGCCAGAATTTCTCGATATTGAATGCCGGACAATCCTTGCTGTTAAAACACTGCTGTATGGCCATTGCCAGCGCCAGTGAGCGTACTGTATCAACGCCAAGAACCCGCGAAATAGCCTCGCGAATCTGGTAGAGGGGCTCCGCCAGGCCGAAATAGGCCGAGTTTGTCAGTGCGAGCAGTTTTGCACAAATCCCCGGATCGCCCTCCACCACTTCGCCGACCTGGTCTGCGTCAATAAACTCATCGCCGAAGCACGTCAGTATCTTCTGCGCGGTAACGGGCAGTGGCGGAAGAACCGTGATCGATTCTGCAAGCCGTGTCGCCGTATCGGTTATATTCTGAGCCGCTTTCATGTCGTACCTCAACCCGTCTTCGCTGGAAAAATAGCCACTTCGGAATTGGCTGTTCTGGGAAATCTCGGTGCAAGTTCGTACGGTCGCCCTATGGCAAACCCTTGTGCGTAACCCGCTCCAAGCTCGGTGACGATCTGCAGCGTTTCCTCGTTTTCAACAAACTCAGCAATCGTCTTGATGTTCAATGTTTTGGCGATATCAATAATGGACTTGACGAAAATTCGATCCGTCTGGTCATTGACCAGGTCACGAACGAACATGCCGTCAATCTTCAGGTAATCGACCGGAAGCTTTTTCAGGTAACCGAAGGAAGACAGGCCACTGCCAAAGTCATCCAGGGCAAACTGACAGCCCATTTCACGCAGCGCCGCCATCAGGTCTCCGGCCTCGGACACGCTGCGAATAACGGCAGTCTCGGTGATTTCGAAGTTGATAGTTCCAGGCGGCAGCGGCGAGCGCGCAATCGCATTTTTCAGAAATTCAGCGAAGCGTTTGTCGCCAACGCTGCTCCCCGACAAGTTTATCCAATAGCTGCGCTGCTCAGCCTGGAAAGCACTGTGAATAAACAGCGTATCGAGCAGACTTTGAACGACCCACTTGTCAAGCTCAACGCTCAGCCCGTAACGTTCGGCTGCAGGTAGAAACGCACCAGGCGGAATAAGTTTTCGGCTGTCCGGGTCGCGCAGCCGAAGCAGAATTTCCAGGCGATCCGGCTCATCGGGGTTTTCGATTGTCGGGCGAATCGGCTGCGCGTAAATAGCGAACCGGTTCTTGTCCATTGCCTCGCGAATACGTTGTACCCAACGCACTTCACCCCGATGAATGCGGGCAGAGTCGGCATCGCCATCGACCATGTGCACACGGTTACGGCCCGCCTCTTTAGCTGCGTAGCAAGCCGCATCGGCGAGCTGCTGCAATTCATTGATATCACCGACAGCCTTGTCAATTGATAGCCCGCCGATGCTGACACCGATTCGATACGTTTCCGAATCCCAGTGAAAACGGAAATTTTCAATTCGGCTGCGTATCGATTCCGCGATACGTTTCGCGATATCCGTCGGGCATTCCCAAAGTATGATGCCGAATTCATCGCCGCCGAGTCGCCCAACAATGTCATCGGCACGAACGCTGTCATTAAGAATGTCGCTTACTGCACGCAGCAATTGATCGCCAGCGGTATGCCCGGATGTATCGTTAACCACTTTAAACTGGTCAAGATCCATGAACATCAGGTAGCTGAGCTTGTTGGTGGCAGCGCCACTTTGCCAGGCTTTCTCGAGTTGCGCTTCAAACGCGCGACGATTCAGGAGTTCGGTAAGCTCATCGTAACTGGCCTGGTATTCAAGTTGCACCGTAAGTTTCAGTGATTCAGTAATATCCTGTAACTGCAACACCGCGTACAGGAAATCGCCGCGCTCACTGCGCACTGCCGATAAATGCGCCACGACGTGTAACTCGGCATCATCGTGGCCAATACAGGTCAGGTTCAGATCAAGGTCATCAATGCTGCCAGAAACCAGCTTGTAATATCGGGATTCGAATTCCTGGCGTTCGGCATCCGAGATATTTTGCACGAATTTCGTATGCGGGAGTTCCTTACCTTCGGGCCAATACATCGTCGCGAGCGCCGGATTTGCGTCAAACAATACACCGCGCGCATCAACGAGGCCGAGGCCAATGGGTGCATTTTCGAACGCCTGTCGAAATCGTGTTTCGATTTCGTTGCGAGCCTCGACTTCTTCGGATAGGCGCTCATTTGTCATCTGCAGGTTCTGGCGGGCAGTCTCAATCGATTCGGTGCGCTCCTCAACCTGTGCTCGGAGCGTTTCATTCATCCATTCGACCTGGCGTGTCCGGTACAGGACGACGTAACGAACAATCAGCAGGCACACCAGCAGCGACGCGATCACGAACCACGGTTGTTGCCAGAAAAACGGCAATACCGTAAAGCGATGACTGGCAACGTGCGGACTCCACTCACCGCCGGAAAAACGCGCCCGCACCATGAACTCGTAGTCGCCCGGCGGAATTCTTGGATAGCTGACCGATCGATTCGTCGTCGGCGAGCCCCACGCCTCGTCTTCCCCCACCAACCGAAAGCTGTATTCCATGGCCGTTGGCGCAAGCAGGGAAATGGCTGCAAACTCGATCTGCGCGCCGAAGTCATCGGGATTGAGTTCCTCGCCAGGGGCTATTTGCTGGCCAGTTATCTGAGACTCCACGCGCACGATTTTGGGCGTTGGATTAACAACTTCAGGCATCGGCATCGCCGTGTGCATCCGCGTCGCGCCGTCGACCGTGCCGATCCAGAGTCCGCCTTGCGAATCCAGAAAACTCGCATGCACATTGGTTTCCATGCCGATAAAGCCGAGTTGCGGGCTGTAATGAGCGAACCGGGACTCGCCTGGAATAAATTGATATAGGCCCTGCTCACCGCCAGCAACGACGGTGCCGTTTTCAAGCGGCTCGACAAGATATGCCGTCTGGTCCGACAACGGCGTGTGGACGCCGTGATCCGTAAAGACCCCATCCTCAAAAAAGAACACGCCGCCTTCTTCTGTCGACAACCAGCCCGAGTCCGGCCCGGTCAGGCGCAAATGATTGAACAAGCGCCGCGTCTGGTTTTGCGGATCAACAATGACGCGCTGCTCGTAACCGCCCATATCGTTTGCTTGCAAACGGACGAGCCCCACCTCATCCGCGGCAAACCAGATACTGCCGTCGTCCCAGGTATCCAGCGTGTAGACAGACGTTGCTTGCGGTGCCGGGAAGTTCTGTAACTCCCCGGATAGTTGGTCGTAGCGAAATACCCCCGAGCGGATGGTCGAGAACCAGATCGCGGTATCCGCTGCAATATCGACGTCCAGAATTTCCAGCTTGTCTGTGCCGTCGATCATTTGAGCTTGCAATGAATCAACGTCGATCGCGTACAGGCCTTTGTTGGTCGTACCCGCCCAGACAGTATTCTGCCCGTCGACGACCAGATCTCGCACCGGCACCCGCGGCATGCCGTGGTCTTCCCCAAGGACATGCAGGCTTTCATCCAGATTCCTGAGCAGCAGGCTGCCCTGGGTCCCGAACCAGAAGCGACCATGCCGATCCTCGCCGATTGACCATACTGTTACCAGGTCGTCACCAGTGCGGAGACGAAAATGCCGAAATCGATCTCCCAGGAAACGCGCCATCCCGGCGCCGGTCGACACCCACAACGTGTTTTCGACGTCGATAAAAATTTCGGTCGCTCGATCCAACCCGCCATACCGGGTAATCGCTGGAGCTGACACTTCCGACCCATAAGCGCTACGCTTGAATGTGTAGAGTTCGTGTTCGGTGGCGACCCAAACACGGCCTTCACGATCCGTGGCGATACTCGCTATGTCCTGGTCAGTATCGATCATCGCCTGAGTTGAAAACTTGCCGTCAACGAGAACACCAACGGCAGCTTCATCGTCGGAGAACCACAATTCACCCTGCCCGTTGAGATGAATTCGTCGAATGCGTGAGTCAATCAATTCGATTTCAGAATCCGGCGTCAGTTCCAGTCTGTACAGGCCGGTACTGGCTTCAACCCAGACGGTTCGACCGTCGACTTCGATATCCGTTATCCCGATCGATGCATCGCCTGCAAGGTGCGAATTAACGTAGATATCGCCGTCCCGGGCAATCTTGACGATACCGATGCCCTCGACGACCGCCAGGACAACATCGCCGATTGATTCGAGCGCAAGAATCGGTTTGGCAACAGACTCGTACGGGGCGACGGTGTAGACCACCCGACCGCCGGACAAAATCGATACGCTGCCTTTTTGATCGCCGACCCAAAGCTCATTCGAGTTTGAAACGTGCAACGCTGTCAGGCCGTTGTTCGGCAGTCCGTCGCTGATCGTGTAGTGCGTGAATATCTTGCCGTCGTAGCGGTTCAGCCCGCGGTCCGTTGAAATCCACAGGTAACCGGACTGGTCCTGCTTGATATCCACTACATTCGACTGAGTAAGTCCGTCAAGAACCGAGTAACTGCGAAACGGCAATGCGGCTGAACCGTTGGCTGCCTGCACCGAAGCAGCAAAGAAGAGTACCAGCAGTATGAATGCCGGCCGAATGTAGTTTCGCTGACTCACTCAGGCAAGTTCCCGAAATCAATTGGTTCAGATAATTACGTCATCGGCGGAATCCGGCGTATCTTTAGCGCCCACGCCAGTTTTCTGGCGGTTTTCGGAGCCCGGAAGTCGGGGCGAATATCACCTGAACATTATGTAATATCCTCGTCTATAACATTGACCGAAAGGCTGGACACTGATGTTTCAAAACGGACAGATCGCTGCACCACTGATTATGGCAGTCACCATTGGTGTCAGTTTGCTGGGGCTTTTCCGGATGCCGCGTATCATCGACATTTGTCTGTTCCGGCCTTACTACTTTGTGCGCGACCGGCAATACGACACGATGATCCTGAGTGGCTTCGTCCACGCGGACGTCGGGCACTTGCTGTTCAATATGTTTACGTTCTATTTCTTTGCGTTTCCAATGGAGAGATTTATCGGCACAACGGCGTTCCTGGCACTGTACTTTTTCGGTCTCGTCGTTAGCCATACCTGCACCTGGTACAAGCACCGCAATAACCCGGGCTACGCCTCGTTGGGCGCTTCCGGCGCAATATCGGCCGTATTGTTTGCCTACATTGTCTATTTTCCCAACGCGACGCTTATGATCCTGCCGATCCCGGTTCCTATTCCTGCACTGCTCTTCGCCATTGGCTATGTTGCCTACTCGTACTGGGCGTCCAGTCAAAATACCGGTCGAATTAACCACGATGCGCATTTGTGTGGCGCCGTAAGCGGGCTGATTTTCGTCGCGATTACCAATCCCGGCGCTTTTACGCGATTGCTCGCGTAGAATGCGCATAACATTCCTTCATACAATCAGGATAGGCCTCTATGAAACTTGTGTACGTTGTCCTTTCGCTACTGGTAGCCACGCATGCATTCGCTGACAACGAGATTGATGAAAAAGTTGTGGCTGCAATGGCAGCCGAATCCCGTCCACAGGCCGATCGGGATCGTGACCGCAACAGGCTGCCTGTTGAAACGCTGAATTTTTTCGGGCTCAAGGATGACATGCGCGTGCTTGAACTGTTCCCCGGCGGTGGCTGGTACACCCGTATCCTCGCACCCGTCCTGGCGGAGAACGGCAAGCTTTACGTGGCGCTTGGTACCCGCCGCGTCAGTGAAAACATTGCTGGAACGCCTGGCTTCGAGGACATCCAGATACTCGAGACCAGCGACAACTTGCGTCGTCCGCCGGGCAGCCGGTTTTATACGATTGACGAATTCGAGTTTGGGGTCAATGACCTTGATATGGTCCTGACATTTCGCAACCAGCACAATTTCGATGTTGCAGCGCGAGCGATTCTTAACCAGCAGGTATACGACTCACTCGCCAGCGGCGGCCTGTACGGCGTCGTTGATCACACGCGGCGGCACATGGAAGGCCTGAATGACGAAAACCGGCGACGCGTTGATCCGGTGCAGATCATCAAGGAAATGCTCGATATCGGCTTTGAGTTCGTCGACTACTCGGACCTGCACTTTCGCGCAGATGATGAACTGGAATATGAAGTCGGCCGTCGCTCGGTGAGCGGCAATACCGACCGCTTCACGCTGTTATTTCGCAAACCGTGATGTATCAGCTGTGACCCGGCAGCTCATAACAGACGTGCCGCTGCTGCACAGGGCAGACAAAGGCCAGTCTGCAGGCGGTTAATTGCAGATTCACGTCCTTGGCGGTCGCGTTGCCGTATAGCCGGTCGCCGACGATTGGATATCCAAGGTATTCGAGGTGACGGCGAACCTGGTGTTTTCGCCCTGTTTCGATGCTGACGTCGAGCAGCGATTGCGCGGATTCACTATCGAATTCACGCAATGTAAATTCACTGACTGCATGCTTGCCGTCGATATCCCGCTGTACTCGAGTGGGCGACGCGAGCGCGGAGAAATCGCCGTGCACCCGGGCCAGGTATCGTTTCTCGATTTTTCGCTCGCTGAATAGTTTCGACAGCGATGACGCCATGGTCTTGCTGTGCGCCACCAGGATCAGGCCGTTCGCTGCGCGGTCCAGGCGGTGCACGGTAAACGCCGGGCGTTCCGGCGACAGGTGCTGTTCGGCCCAACGTGTGATCGTGCAATGATCGCCCCATTTGCTCCCCTGCGAACGAAGTCCGAATGGTTTGTTCCAGACCGAGTATTCGCCAACATCCGCGATCAGTTCCGGTTCGACGGCAACTTCGTCGAGAACCTTTGGGTCGTAGTAGAGATGCAGTTCATCGCCCACCTGCAGAGCGCGCTTCACGCGACGCAGTCGCTGCGTATTGCGGCCGCGGCTTAACCAGACAGCACCCTTTTGCATGGCGCGTTTGATCGCTTGCCGCGACAGGCCGGATGCCTGGGACAGCAAGTCGACGGAGAATTCGCCTGTTGTTGTAACGCGTTGGTGAATTTCTAAACGTTTGTCTGACCGCACAATTCGATTGTCAAAAAACTACGCGACAGCATCCGCGATACTGACGTCAGCGTCAGCTAACTTGACCGCATCGAGCTCGAGTTGTTGCTGGATTATTTTCTTACCGAATACAAAATCACGCGGCATGTTAATCGCATCGACGGCAAGCAACTTCTTGTTCTTCAGATACAACAGGGAAACCGAACGACCCGTTGCAATGTCACCCCGTGTAATTATTTCATCCGCACCTTCCGCCAGGCCCGCAATCTGCAATTTCACATCGTATTGATCCGACCAGAACCACGGCACGGCATCATAGGGCTCAGCTATGCCACAAATTGATTTCGCAGCCACTACCGCTTGGTCATTCGCGTTTTGTACGGACTCCAGGCGAATTTGCCGATTGTATTGCGGATGATTGAAGCTTGCACAGTCCCCTATGGCGTATATGTCCGGATCGCTCGTCTGTGCAAACTCGTTGACCTCGATACCATTGCCGACGACGAGGTCCGCATTTTCGGCTAGTTCGGTATTGGGAATGACACCAATCCCGATGATCACAAAGTCTGCGTCTATGACCTCTCCCGTGCTGAGTTCGACTCCGGTGACCGCGTTGGCACCGAGAATCGCATTGGCTTGCGCTCCGATTCGTATGTCAACGCCTTCTTCACGATGTATCCGGGTAAAGAAATCAGAAATCGCCTCACACGTGATTCGCTGCAGTATGCGCGACATTGCTTCAAGAACCGTCACCTCGATGCCCAACATGCGCAGTGACGCGGCGGTCTCCAGGCCAATGTAGCCACCGCCAATCACGACTGCACGCTTTCCTGTTACCGTTGCATCCCGGATGCGGTCAACATCATCCGCACTTCGCAGGTAGAAGACGCCCTCGAGATCCGCGCCGGGTAATGGCAATATTCTTGGCTTCGATCCAACGGCTAACACGAGTTTTGAGTAGCCGATCGATTGGCCATTATCAAGGACAACGTGCTTTGAGTTCCGATCAATCCGTTCAACGCGAGATCCCAGCAAAAGATCGACATCCGATTTCGTGTACGCCGCTTCGTTGTGAAGCTGTATACCTTCTCGGGTCTTGACGCCCTTCAGATAGTCCTTTGATAGCGGCGGTCGATGATACGGCAGATGAGGTTCATCACCGATCAGGCTGATCTGACCTTCCCAACCCAGCCGACGCAAGCGCGTCGCGACTTGTGCACCGCCGTGACTGGCGCCGACGATAATGCATCGGTTATTTGTAGCAGCAGTTTTCGTCATGCCAATAATTCCGTATCGATCTGTGCTTGTGTGGCTGGTTAGCGGGGCCCGGTATTATGGACATATTTTTTCCGCGCTGCAGCCCCGCGCAAACTCAAATTACACTAATGTCGCCGGAGTCCGCGCGCGACCAGAATTACAATGAGCAGGCACCCGGCCGCATACGTGAATTTTGTCGCGCCAGGACCCAGGCTCCCAACCAGCCAGCCGCCCAAAACACTCCCAATTGCCGGCGCACCCATGCTGACCAGCGACCATAAACTAATGACGCGGCCTCGAAGACGGTCTTCGACGCGAAGCTGGACCAGGGTCTGTGTGCCGACGCTGACGAACGTGCTCGCCAGGCCCAACAGCGCGATCGCGGCGATGCCGGTGTAAAGATTGCGGGCCAGACCGAACGCTGCGAGCGCAATCGCGACGCAAAAGCATCCACTGATTATCAGCAGGCGTAGCCTGACGCGCAGAAGCTCAGTGGACATCGCGATACTGCCCGCCAGGGCACCCAGTCCTGCGGCGGCCATTAACGCCGCGAGAACGTTACTGCCACCCTGAAACGTTATCGCAGAGAATGCCGGCAAAAGCTCAAGGATGCCGCGGCCAAAAAACGCTGCCGCCAACGATACCAGGATTGCCATCCTGATCTGCGGGTGATCGCGCGTGTAGCGTAGCCCTTCTTTGAGCTCATCAAGATACGGCCGCTTCTTGCGCAATGGCTTGCCCGCATGGTCAATCGTAAGCAGTGACACGGATAACAGTACTGGCAAATACGTTGTGGCGTTGATGAGATAGGCCCAGCCGATACCCCAGTAGGCAATAACAAACCCCGCCAGCGCGGGGCCGACGAACCGGGACAAATTGAAGGTTGACGCCTGGATCGCCACAGAGCTTTGAAACATTTGCTTCGGAACGAGGTCTGGTAGCAGTGCCAGTCGCGCCGGAGAGTAGAAGCTCACCACGAAACCGTGTGCGAGTGAAAGCGACAACAAGATTTTGGTGCTCATGCTGCCGTGCAGCGTTATTGCCCCCATCGTCGTCGCAATGATGCACATAAGGACTATGGCAACCATGAATCCTGTTTGCGCGCGGATACGATCGACGAGCACGCCGAAGAACGGCGTCAAGAAGATTACAGGGATAAATTGCACGGCCGAAACGAGGCCGACGACGAACGCGGACTCGCTCAGCTGCCACGCATGCCAGCCGATCGTCATGCGTTGAATCCAGACGCCCAATAGCGAGAAAATACTGCCGTACAGGAAAGTACGGTAGTTTTTGCTATAAAGCGCGGATGTCGTAGGGTCGAGTTTGATCTGCAGTCCTGGAATCTCAGTTCCGATTAACGGATAGAATCACGGTTTCCGACTGCAGACGTGCGTCGCCCCGGTAACCAGCGCAGCGCCTCAACCAGGCAAAGCGCAACCAGAACAACGTAAGCGAGCTGCGGTTCAAATGCCGTCAGTATCCAGTGCGCAAATACGAGCGCGGCGGCAACGTAAACCAAGCGATGCAGCGACTTCCACTTCTTGCCCAGCTTACGCACAGAGCCATTATTGCTCGTTATCGCCAATGCCAGGAATATCACCAGGGCGATCCAACCCGTTGCAATGTCGGGCTGCAGGCCTTCCTTCAGTATGAGTTGTGCTCCCCATTTTTTTTCCAGGTAGGTGACCGTATGCAGGGCTGCATACGCAAAACTGGCAACACCAATTGCGCGGCGGTGGAAGCGAAAAAACGCCAGCCAGCGCGATTTGGGGAGAGCCCTGCCGAGCGGCGTAATCGCCAGCGCAACAAATAGCAAGCCAATACTCCAGTCGCCGGTTTCATGTATCACCTCCCCGTAGCTCACCGAATCCGCGAGATAGCGAAAAACAATGATCAACGCTGGCACACACAGTGCTACCCAGGCCGCGTATTTAGCAATTCGGGATCGAAACTTCATGGCACGACAACAATTCTTAACACGACTGTTCTGCTTTATGTATGATAATCCGGCTCGTAATCACGCAACTATAGTCTTTGACAGGATCATAAACGACATGAAATTGACAAGTTTGTTTTTTCTTACAACAACCGTGTTTTTTATCGGCGCATGCAGCCAGGACAACGATACAGCTGCTGGCGCAGCCGCAGAAAAAGCCGATTCCGAAAAAGTGGCTGAAATGACCAACGAGGTCACCAACACATTCACTACGGCCGCTTTGATTGATCCGAATACCGCAAGTGCTGACGTAATGGCCGGAATACCGGGCATCAGCGACGAGCTAGCGCAGCAGATCATCTCCGGTCGTCCCTACGCGACACCGACCGCTTTGCATGCGGTTCTCAAAGATGCCGTGGATAAAAGTGAGCTAAGAGCGATTTACAGCGCCATGTTTGTGAAAGTCGACTTGAATAACGGCAGCAACGCCGACTACCAGCTCATTCCAACAAGCTTGTCGCCACGAAAACTTGCACACGAATTCGAAGAATACCGCCCGTACGAATCGATCGAGCAGTTCAGTCGTGAAATGAGCAAGTACGTCAGCGCAGAGGAAGTGGCGTTTCTGACGCGCTACGTAACGATTAACTAGGCCGCCGTAAGACCTGCCGCGCGGCTTACTGAAACACATTAACAATTTTAAATATCTACAGGAACCACCATGCACCGAAGACACTTCTTGATCGGCCTGCTCGCTCTGACAGCTTCTAGCTGGGTTAACGCCGAACCGAATTACTATCGACTTGAACTGGAAATCACCGTGGAAAAGCCTGCGGCTGATGTCTGGTCGAAGATCGGCGATTACTGTGACATCGGCGAATGGCTGAATCTCGATTGCGAGATCACCCAGGGCGACGGCGGTATTGGCACCGTTCGCGTCCTGAATGGAAGCATTGTGGAGCCCATGACTGCGCTGACCGAACTTGCCTATGGCTACACACAGCCCGTCGTCGAAGGTGAATACTACACGCTATATCATGGATTTATGGAAGCAAGGCCAGTCACCGAAACCACGTCCAAACTGATCTACACCACTATGTGGGATACGTCTCAGCAAAGTAAGGAGAAGAAAAACGCGGACATTGACCGTCGTCGCGAAACCTTTACGAAAGCGTTGGCAAGAATGAAAGAAATCGCTGAGGCAGAATAATTGTGCTGGTCGCTGTCATACAGTCTGCCGTACATGTGGTCAGCAGGTGATTGTCTATCCAAGAAGCAGAGAGACTAAGCATCTCATATAGTTTTATTTTCAATCATCTAGGCTTAACTGATTGATTGTTAATTATCGACTTCATAATGTAGTCTCGTTGCTCAATCATTAAATCAATAGACAGAAACCTACAAATATGAACACTACACTTAGCAAAAGTTACTTATTGTTAGCAGTACTCATCGCTTCTGTTCCCGCTTATGCAGAATCTTTGGTTAGCGCCGGTGAAGACCACACATGCGTACTTGACTCCGATGGTGAGGCGTCTTGTTGGGGCGATAACTCGGTAGGTCAGTTAGGCAACGGCTCGACCAAGTCCAGCATGAGGCCAGTTTCCGTTTCTGGAAATCTTCGGTTCAAGTCTATTAGTGCTGGCTGGGATCATACCTGTGGTGTTACAGATGACGGTAACGCCTATTGTTGGGGACGAGGTCGATACGGACGACTCGGGAACGGGTCTACTGAAAACAGCATGGTGCCAACAGAAGTGTCCGGTGGCCTGTCTTTTCAATCCGTCGATTCTGGAATGGCTCATACCTGCGGATTAACGACCGATGGCGATGCTTTTTGCTGGGGAAGAGGCGAAGATGGAATTCTTGGGAGGAATTCAGTCGAGAGTTCATCGGTACCGGTACCTGTTTCTGGCGGCCTGACTTTTGGTTCAATCAATGCCGAATCGGCAACAACCTGTGGCATAGCAACCAACGGGAATGCCTATTGCTGGGGAGCAAGTGACTTCGGCGCTTTGCTAGGACAGGGCGACAAAGACCGTAACAGGAAGCTCGCACCGGGGCTTGTAGCCGGTGAATTCAATTTTCAACCAGACTCAATAAGTGTTGGCCTTGATCATGTTTGTGCGATAACAACAGCGGACAAGGGTGTCTGTTGGGGACGTGGCCGATATGGAAAATTAGGCATTGGTTCCGGTGATGGCTTGGGCGTTATTGAAAACTTAAGAACGCCCCGAGAAATTAAAGGGAACATGACTTTTGGTTCAATTTCGACTGGAATATTTCAAACCTGTGGAATCACAACTGATGGTAAAGCGTATTGTTGGGGAAGAAATGGTTCAGGACAATTGGGTGATGGAACAACGACCATGCGAGTCGAACCCACCGCTATTTCCGGCGACGTCGCGTTCAAGGAAATAACGATTGGCAATGATCATGCATGTGGAATTTCTGCAAATGATGATCTCTACTGTTGGGGAAATGGCAAAGCAGGCAAACTTGGCACACGTTCATCTGACAATAAACTGACTCCTACTAAAGTAAAATTATGATGATGCAAAATAAACTGATCAAAAAAGTCATGTCCAGGAAAGTAATCGTTATTCTGCTTGGACTACTTACATTTGCCAGCGCAAATTCACATGCACAACGCTTGCAGAACAATCAAGAACAGTTTCAGGTCCTTTTGTTCACGAAATCTTTGGACTATCAGCACCTTTCAGTTCCGAGTGGTGTGCAGATGTTCAAAGAGTTAAGTACGGACAATCACTTTGGTCTCACCTGGACTGAGCAATCTGACTTCTTTGATGATCAGGCACAGCTGAACAGCATGGATGTCATTGTCTTCATGAATACATCCGGCGATATTCTCAACGACAATCAAAGAAAGGCGCTACAAAACTATATACATCAGGGCGGCAATTTTGTCGCGATACACTCCGCCTCATTCACAATGATGGAATGGCCATGGTATGTCGACCTGGTTGGTGGTGTCTGGAACCGTCATCCGAATCCAGGCATTTGGACAGCAGTTGCCAACAACGTAGACCCGGAACATCCATCAACCGCCCATTTACCGAAGAAATGGATAGTGACTGAAGAGTGGTACAACTATCTGGAACTATCCGACAACATTGAAGTTGTCCTGACAGTCGATGAATCCACCTACCCCGGCGGAAAGATGCCGGACTACCACCCAATGGCCTGGTATCAGGAAGATTTTGAAGGCGGACGGTCGTTTCATACAGGCCTGGGACATCCGGAAGGCATTTATGAGCAGTCCTGGTACAGACAACATATTCTTGGTGCCGTGTGGTGGGCCGCAACTGGCGGTAAAGCGTTCGAATAGACGATCCGCGCCAGTTTGATGCGAGCAACGACTTAAGCGTGTTGCGCGGTTAAGGCTGCGGAGGTAAACAGGGAATTGGCCGACCGAGCTGGTCGGCCAATTCCTTCACAAGTTTACCCACACGGACCCGTCGTTACTCGATATCACTGCGTCCTCAACAAAAGCAATACCCTTGCGGCCATCTTCGCCCCGGGGAAACAGTCCGGTTGACGTTGTGCCGCTTCGCACAGCACGAATCGCTACTGCGATCTCTTTGTACAAAGTCGCGAACCCCTCAAGATCGCCCTCCGGATGTCCCGCAGGAATTCGTGTCGCTGCGGCGGCGGCGCTGCACGCGCCGGGGCTACCGCGAGTTATGCGACGCGGAAATTCGCCAAAGGGTGAGAATTCGAGTTCGTTTGGATTCTCCTGACGCCAACTCAGACCGCCTCGGGTTCCATAGACACGCAGTGTCAGACCATTCTCATTTCCTGGCGCGACCTGGCTGCCCCAAAGTGACCCTTTGGCCCCGCCTTTGAATCGCATCAAAACATTGGCGTTATCGTCGAGCCGGCGGCCGCTAACAAATGTGCTGAGATCGGCACACAGTGACTCGAGTTCAAGGCCAGTGACAAAACAGGCAAGATGATAGGCGTGCGTTCCGATATCGCCGATACAACTGCCGGCCCCGGACTGCGCGGGATCGGTGCGCCAGCCGACCTGCTTGTTGCCGGATTGTTCGACAGCCTCGGTTAGCCAGTCCTGTGCATACTCTGCCTGCACGATGCGAATGTCACCGAGTTCACCCGCATCGATCATTTCCCTGGCCTGCCGAATCATCGGATAAGCCGAATAATTATGAGTAACCGCGAGTATCCGATTCTGCGCCTTCGCAAGCGCGATCAACTCATCAGCCTCTCCGCATGTCACCGTGATGGGCTTGTCGCAAATTACGTGTATGCTGGCTTCAAGGCACGCTTTGGCAACCGGAAAATGCACGTTGTTCGGCGTAACAATTGATATTGCTTCGATGCCATCGTCGCGCGCGCTTTCGGCAGCTACCATGGATGTGACGTCCTCGTAGGAACGGTCCTCGGCCAAGCCAATTTCACGCGCCGAAGCCAGTGCACGTCGCGGGTTAGATGACAATACGCCGGCGCAAAGGTCGTACTCATCATCCATGCGAGCTGCCATTCGGTGCACCGCACCGATAAAAGCCCCCTGTCCACCTCCGGCCATTCCCAGTCGCACTCGATTTGGACCCGTACATAAATCCTGCGGCTTGCTCATGTGCCATTCCTCACTCCAGTCCCAGCGCGCGTCGATTGGCCGCATCATCAACACCCGCGTCGGCGAAATCATCGAATGCCTTTTCTGTGACACGGATAATGTGCTCATTGATAAACTGCGCACCTTCGCGAGCCCCATCTTCAGGATGTTTCAGACAGCATTCCCACTCGAGCACTGCCCAACCGGCAAAATCATACTGTGCGAATTTTGAAAAGATGCCGCTGAAATCAACCTGTCCATCACCGAGCGAACGAAAGCGCCCCGCCCTGTCCAACCAACCCTGATAGCCACAATAGACTCCCTGCCGACCAGTCGGATTCAACTCGGCATCCTTCACGTGAAACATTTTGATACGGTCGTGATAGATATCGATGTGATCAAGGTAGTCGAGCGCCTGCAGAACATAATGGCTCGGGTCGCACAACATCTGGCAGCGGGGATGATTCTTGACGCGCTCAAGAAACATCTCAAAGGTCACGCCGTCGTGCAGGTCCTCACCGGGATGAATTTCATAGCAGCAATTGACGCCGGCATCGTCGAACCCATCCAGAATCGGCTGCCAGCGCTTCGCCAGCTCATCGAACGCCGTCTCGACCAGCCCGGCCGGACGTTGTGGCCATGGGTACAGGTATGGCCAGGCGAGCGCACCGGAAAAGGTGGCATGATTCTCCAGTCCGAGATTTTCTGGCGCCTTCGCCGCTTTCAACAGCTGGTCTTCGGCCCAGGCCTGGCGTGCTGACGAATTACCGCGCAAGGACTACGCCGCGAAGCCGTCAAACATCGGGTCGTATGCCGGGTGCACCGCGATCAACTGGCCCTGCAAGTGGGTCGACAATTCCGTCAGTTGCAGGCCATACTTTTCCAGGGTACACACGACCTCGTCGCAATAGGTTTTGCTCTCAGCTGCTTTCTCGTGGTCGAGCAAGCGAGCGTCCCAGCTTGGCATCTGCACGCCGACGAATCCGAGGCTTGCCACCCATTGGGCAATACTATCCAGCGAATTAAAAGGTGTTTCATCACCCGCGAACTGCGCGAGAAAAATAGCCGGTCCCTTAATTGGCCTCATTCGTGCGGCACCTTAACTTTTTGCACTCATATGCGATGTCCAAAGTGGCTCGATCGTGTCGAAATTGTGCTGCAATGACTAGTTAATGCCTTTCGAATTGTCACGCTCGATAAAGCCGTGTTGCACGCCGGCGGTATCGAGATATTCGAATATCAATGCAAACGGGACGTTGCCGTCCCCAATATCCGCCTCGTCGCCACTGGTATCAAAGTCCTTGATGTGCAACATCGGGAAGCGTACCGGCCAAGTCTTTAGTTACGCGACTGAATCTGCGTTTTCCGCGCCTGCCAGTAAGAAACTGCGTCTATCCATAGCCCGAATCCTTCGTTATTCGCCGCTTGCTGGTCTTTTTGCTCGAAGATCACGTTGAATGAACCTGCGATGGAAACGATTCCAAGAGAATATTAGTACAACTACCCTCCACATAGCGAAGAGTCCCGCCACTAAATGCTGGACTTCACATTAATTACGCGACAGTCTATTGCAGCGCCACAAGTACGATATCAAGAACAAAGGGAAGTCATTGTGACTCATTCAAATCAGGAAAACGGCCACACGTCTTACATCATTCTTATCAGTTGCATAGCGACGCTGGGAGGCTTTCTGTTCGGCTTCGACAGCGGCGTAATCAACGGGACCGTTGACGGGCTGCAAACGGCGTTTGATTCCGACAGCGTTGGTACTGGTTTCAATGTTGCATCGATGCTTCTTGGTTGTGCAATTGGCGCCTATTTTGCGGGTCGCCTGGCTGACCGCTTCGGTCGCCGTGCAATCATGCGGGTCGCTGCCGTGTTCTTCGTGATCAGCGCCTGGGGATCGGGCATCGCAACCGGTTCACTCGAGTTTGTTTTTTATCGCGTACTCGGCGGTCTCGCGGTGGGTGCCGCCAGCGTACTTGCACCGGCTTACATCAGTGAAGTTTCACCCGCGCGCTACCGCGGTGCGCTAGCGACGGTGCAACAGATCGCAATCATCTCCGGCCTGTTCATCGCGTTCTTCAGCAACTATCTTCTGGCAAATGCAGCCGGTTCGTCGATGACCGAGTTCTGGCTGGGCTACGAGGCCTGGCGCTGGATGTACTGGGTTGAAATTCTGCCTGCCGCTACCTTCTTCCTCGCGTTGTTTTTTATTCCGGAAAGCCCGCGCTACCTCGTGCTGCGACGCAAGAAAGACGAAGCGGAGAAAGTGCTGACCAAGTTGCTTGGCGCCGTTGCGGCCAAGACCAAGGTAAACGAAATCGATGCTTCCCTCGCGTCGGACCACCATATTCCGAAGCTCAAGGACCTGATCGACCCGAAGACCAGGCGCCTGCGCAAACTTGCCTGGGTTGGTATCGGGCTGGCAACCTTCCAGCAACTGGTTGGCATCAACGTCGTATTTTATTACGGCGCGGTGCTGTGGCAATCAGTTGGCTTCACGGAAAGCGACGCGTTGCTTATTAATGTCTTGAGTGGCGCCTTGAGTATTGGCGCCGTTGTTGTTGCGCTGTTGCTGGTCGACCAAATCGGCAGGAAACCCCTACTGCTTGTTGGTTCCATCGGCATGGCCGCATCACTCGCTACGCTTGTCATCGCGTTTCTGAATGCGACGACAGCCGCGGACGGCTCGTTGACACTCGAGGGCATCTACGGACCGCTTGCCCTGATCGCTGCAAATGTCTACGTGATTTTCTTCAACGGATCCTGGGGTCCGGTAATGTGGGTCATGCTCGGTGAAATGTTCCCGAACCAGATTCGGGGTACCGGTCTTGCAGTGAGCGGATTGGCGCAGTGGTCGGCGAACTTCGGCATTACATTGACGTTTCCGATCATGCTGACGTCTATCGGGCTCGCGGGGGCTTACGGTTTCTACACGGTTTGCGCGGCGATCTCGATAGTGTTCGTCGCGAAGATGGTGCACGAAACACGTGGCATCGAACTTGAGGACATGAAGGGTTAGTCAAACCCAGTCGGCGAAGAAGATTGCACTGCCCCTACCGCGCGATTTCGGGTGCGTAGACCTCCCGCAGCCGCTGATGGTACTCGCTCATCAGACCCTGAAGCTCCGCGTGCTCCTCGGCAATCACATTCCGGAGTGGCTCGTTGGTCAGGTAGTCATACAGGATGGCCGCCATAATTTGCGCGTCCATGCGAAAGGCTGCATGTCCGACCTCGCCCAGGGCGTCTGCCTCCATGCCCTTCGTATGGTACGTGTCACTCGAACTGTAGACACTGACCCCAACGCCGGGAATCTCGCGGGTGACCCACCCGGTTTCTTCGTAACCGGCTGGGCGCTGCGGAACGTGATTCAGGTTCGGGGCGCCGATAACTTTTGCATACTCGAAGTAAAGCTCATCCAAAGTGCCAAGCGTGATCCCGTCACGATATTCCCCATACCGATCGATGGTGACTTCCGTGCCCGTCGCCATCGCTGCCCCTCGAGCAGCGTCATCAATCATGTTCGTAATGTGCTCGAGATAGACCTCGTCCGGGTAGCGGATGTAATAGTCCACCACGGCGTGCGCCGGCACGACGTTCGGTGCGACTCCGCCTTCGGGAATGACGCCCTGTATGGATGCTTCCGGCCTGAATGTCGAACGGAGTCCGTCTACAGACGTGTAAAACCGAACGGCGGCGGACAACGCGTTTCGGCCATTCCACGATTTCAGTTGGTGTGCGGGCCGCCCGGTAAATGTGTACTTCACCTCGTTTATGTTCAGGCAGCAGACGCCGAAGCCGGCACGCCCGCGCGCGGTCTGATCTGAAGAGTGACTGCGCACCAGAATATCCGCGCCCTCGAAAATCCCTGCCTCGTACATGATAGTCTTGGCGGGAGGTCCGACTTCCTCGGCCGGTGTGCCATAGAGCCGGATCGAACCCGGGATACCGGCATCCGTCATGTGAGCCTTGAGCCCCAGCGCCGCCGCGATGGCTACTGGCGTCTGGGCATTGTGCTGATCTCCATGGAACGGACCGTCATTGTCGCGAAGAGCGTCATATTCGCCAATCAAGCCCAGTGTCGGACCGTCGATGCCGGTGGGGGAATCCCAACTGGCAACGAAGGCTGTCTCGAGGTTGGCGACTCCCGTTTCAACGGTGAAGCCTTTGGCGCGCAGAACTTTCACGAGAGTGGCGACCGTGGCAAACTCCTGCCAGCCCACCTCCGGATTTCTCGCGATGCGGTCGGATAGCGCTTCCATCTCCTCATCCCACAATGTGCCCACAGAACGCATGATCTCTTCTCGCGCAGGAGCGTCGATACCGACAATCCGTGCCGCTCTGCCCGCAGGGTCGATCCGAGCCTGCAGCGCCTCGATTCGCTTCAGCACATCTGCAGCGGCGGCGATCTCGGTCGGAGTCGTCTGCGCGGAGGCGACGGAGGGTGCGAGCACGATCAGGAGAAGAATTTTTGGAATGCGCATCGTGCTACCTAGTCGCTACTCGCAACTCGCTACTCGCAATTCGCTGCAGCAACAGGTCTTCCAGCCTGATCTGGTCGGCGATGAATCCACGGATTCCCTCCGCGAGCTTCTCGGTCGCCATCGCACTGGCGTTCAGCTGCATTCGAAAGTCGGCTTCATCTGCAAAATCACAGTCAACGAACTCTAGGGCTTGGTCCGGCTCGAGTACTCGAGGCAATTCACCCTTGTCGTCCTCAAGTTCCTGCAGGAAATTTGGGCCGATCGTCAGTCGATCACAACCAGACAATGCCTCAATTTCACCCACATTCCTGAAGCTCGCGCCCATGACAATCGTCTTGAAACCTCGGGACTTGAAGAGCTGGTAGATATTGCGGACAGACACAACACCGGGATCTTCGTTTGGCGGGTAACCGTCCACGCCTTCTGCCTTTTTGTACCAATCAAGAATCCGGCCCACGAAGGGTGAAATCAGATATGCACCCGCTCTTGCGGCTGCGACGGCCTGAATATCGCAGAACAACAACGTCAGATTGCAGTTAATCCCTTCACTCTCGAGTTGACGCGCTGCTTCTATACCCTCCCAGGTCGATGCCAGCTTGATCAAAACGCGTTCGCGTCCGATGCCTTTTGAATCGTAAAGATCGATAAGTTTGTGCGCCCGGGCTACGGATGCTTCGCGATCGAATGACAGACGCGCATCCACTTCGGTTGATATTCGACCCGGCACAACCTTCAGAATCTCGCATCCAATTGCAACAGCATAGCGATCAGCAAGTTCATCAATCAGATCATTGTCGGCGACGTTTTCGGCCTTGACCGCGGCGACAGTAGAGTCAATGAGATCAGAGTATTGTGGCAAAGCCGCGGCTTTCAGCAACAATGACGGATTCGTCGTCGCATCGACCGGTTTGTATTTCGCGATAGCTTCGATGTCGCCTGTATCGGCAACAACATCAGTCATTTGCCGCAATTGTTCTAGCTTGTTCATATCTTCAGTCCGTAAGGGTCAATAGTGTTCCTGACAAGCATTTTTTCGCTCGCTGTCAGCTCCAGCATCGGTGGTCGAACGTAATTGCCAACCTGTCCGAGTGGCTCCTGCCAATACTTGCCGAATGCCTGTAGCTTGTCACACGCACACATCGCAAAGGGTCTTGCAGTATTGAAAAAGCACTTCCCCGCGATCGTACACGAAACTTGATACTGGTGCGTAGACAACAATGCCCACGTCATCGCGACATGGCATCGTGCAGGGTTTTCCCCCTTGGAACGCTTCTCCGGCATTTGGTCAACTGTTGCCTACACCTGGCCATTGACATCTGTTACACACGATACAATCGAGTGCTCGCCGGGCATCGCATCATATCTATTTCACAACTCAGGCCGGCAGCAATGAACTGTGGCGAAATATTGGGAACGGTCGCTTTGAGGATATCACCGAAGAAGCTGGATTGGACGTCGATGATCGAATCGGCGTTGGCGCATCATTTGCGGATATCGATAACGACGGTGACCCGGACCTCTTTTTGACGAGCGTTCGAACTGGCAACTTGCTATTCGAGAACGATGGTAATGGTCATTTCAAAGATATAACCGACCATTCCGGAACTGGTCTGAAGGCGCATTCGTCCGGCGCCGTATTCTTCGATTATGATCGTGACGGCTTATTGGATCTCTTCGTTTCCAATGTTGGCCGATACACGACAGATGCTCTCTCGAATGTGACGTTTTATACGGACAAAGGACAGACAAGCAGTGACTACCAATATTATGTCGGCTTGAAGGACGCCTTTGCGGGACACTTGAACCCGGAACGCACGGAATATAGTGTGTTGCTCAAGAATCTGGGCAGTAACCGCTTCAAGGATGTTTCTGAAGACGTGGGTCTTGTTGATTCAAGTTGGACTGGCGACGCAACAGTTATAGATGGCAAATGACAACACGTTATCCGGAATCATTCTTGCAAACCAGTGGCAGTAGTCTTTTTGGAAATGCTATCTATCGTAGCGATGGCGATGGCCAATTCACTGAAATCTCTGACCCTATCGGTGCGGAAAACTATTGGCCATGGGGCCTGAGTACTGGCGACTTGAACGCGGATGGTTTCGAAGACGTATTTATCGCATCTGCAATGAACTATCCCTTTCGCTATGCGGCCAACACTTTGCTTCTTAACGATGCGGGCAGAAAACTTCTCGATAGCGAATACGTGGTCGGTGTGGAGCCCAGGCAAGGCGGCGTGACGGCTGCCCCATGGTTTGAATTGATGTGCTCAAGTCGAGACAAAGGCCATAGATTGTGCGGGTCATCTAGAGGTCGCCGTGTAATTTGGGGTGCGCTGGGCTCTCGATCGTCCGTTATTTTTGATCTGGATCAGGATGGTAATCTGGATATCGTGACGATGGAAATGAATCAGCCGCCCATGGTGCTTAATAGTAATCTGAGCAAAAAGAAAGAGATCAACTATTTGGAGGTCGCACTCGTCGGGAGCAAATCGAATAAAAGCCGCGTGGGCGCAACGGTAAGAGTCATCGCCGGGAATGATGCCTACACAAAAAAGCAGGACCGTAAGTCCGGTTATCTTTCTCAAAGCCTGTATCCACTCACTTTGGCCTTGGCAATCACACTGAAGTAGATCGAATTGAAGTGACATGGCCATCCGGGAAAACTCAGACCGTCGATAGCGATATTGAACTGAACCGACTCATTAGAATTTCGGAGCCGACGTAGTCATAACTTTGCGCCCCAAGTACACCGGGATTCTTCCCGGCATTAGGCGAACTCACCGGTAATCTCGATAGCTATGACACAGCTGCACGAGTGATGTTCAGTATGTACAGTGAAGCTGGACGGGGACGCGGGTTAGTTTGTCGATTGCTGATTGAATTTTTGAGGGCGACTACGATGAAAATGAAACTGGTATTCTTACTGTCGGTCACGCTAACCACCATTTCCGCCTGCGGTAATTTAGGGGAAGTATCTGAACCCGTTCGGCCGGAGAACCTTCTCGAGCACCCTATGACGGCGACTTTCGATCCTTCAGGAGCAGCGTTTTTTACCCTGGAGAATGAGGTTCTCGCAGCAGTACGCGGTGAGCAAGTTCATTTTATTGCCACCAAATCGACCTACGACGATTTTCTTCTAACGGTCGAGTATTGGGTTGAGCCGTCCACTAACAGCGGCATCTTCATACGTTGCGAAAATGCCGACAGCTATTCGCCGCAAACCTGTTACGAAGTTAATATATGGGACGACCACCCGACTCCGGAATACCGTACAGGATCCATCGTATCGCTTGCCGCGCCTTTAGTGACGATCAATTCGGCCAACCGCTGGAATAGACTGTCAGTCCGCGCGGAAGGTGCACGTATTACGGTCAATGTAAACGGTATTGTAACCGCTGACATTAGCGACAAAACTCATGACAGCGGCTACATAGCATTGCAAAACGGTGGCAACAACAAAGTAGTGCAGTTTAAAAACCTTTCGATAACGCGATTATGATTTTTATCAGACGTTTGCGAATGCCTTGTCAAACTCCTCGATAATATCGCCGACATCTTCGCAGCCAACCGAAATTCGTATCAGGTTGTCACGCCAGGGTTGCGGATACACCAGCGTAAATACATCGCCTAAACTCACGCCTTTGCCGAAAAGTTCGTGGCTGTTCGCAAACCGATTCATTTCATCCGCCCCGCCTTTGATTCGGAAACTAACAATTCCGCCGCAGCCATTGGGCAAAGTGGCTTGAGCCAGAGCATGCTGCGGATGGGACTTTAATCCTGGGTATTTCACCCATTCCACGAGTTCGTGACCTTCGAGGTACTCAGCCAGTGCTTGCGCGTTAGCGGAATGCTGGCGCATTCGCATTGGTAATGTACGTACGCCACGCATCACCAGCCAGGATGCAATAGGACTCAGACACTGACCGAAGGAGTCCAACTTCAATCGCGCCGTGTCCATACACTTTTTTGACCCGGCCAGGACTCCGGCAACGGTATCACCGTGTCCGCTGATGTACTTGGTTGCAGAGTGCAGCACGATATCGGCGCCCTGCTCAATGGGTCTGGACAGGTACGGACTCAGAAACGTGTTATCGACTATCAATGTCAATTCGTGCTTGTCCGCTAACGAGCGAAACGCGGCGATATCTGAGATGTATATATTCGGGTTGGTGACCGTCTCGACGAACAAAGCCTTCGTGTTGGGTCGAACAGCATCCTCAACTTCCTGCAAATTTCGCACATCAACCATCGTTACTTCGATCCCCATTGCAGGGCAATCTTGTTCGAAGAACTGGCGACTTATCACAAAAATGTCATTCGTCACGATGACGTGCTCGCCCGCTTTCGCCGATATGAGTACCGAGATTGCAACCGCAGCCATTCCTGATGAGGTGACCAATGCTGCTTCAGCACCTTCCAACGATGCCATTTTCTTCTCAAGCGCCGCAGTTGTTGGATTGGACGTTCGCGAATAAAAGAAACTTTCTAAGGGATTATCCATGATGGCGGCCGCCATGCCTTCAGCAGTCTCAAACGAGAATGTGGCCGTCTGGTAGATAGGGGTATTGTGGGCGCCAGTGGACTTATCCCACCCTTCACCGTCGTGTATTGCACGAGTTGTAAACTTACGAACCATTCTTCTTCCTAATTATTAAGCTAAAACTAAATATTGCTCACGACATATCCGCCGAGCACGATCAACATCACACTTGGGACGACCCATTTCAACCAATAGAAATAGTTCGTGTGCCAGCCACCGCTTGCTTCTCCGAATATTTGCAACCTGGTCTTAAGTTGCCCCAACCCCCATGTCACCGTGATGATGGCGATTACACTGCCCAGCATCTGCATGCCCGAGCCGAAGATTAAATCGAGAGTTCCGACGATGCTCGGATCGAGCGCGCTCGGCAACATGACGATCGCCTCCACGAATAAAATGGCAATGATCATCCGAGTTCGACTGGAGCGGATGCGAAGCTCCTCACTAATGCTGCCGACAATCGCTTCGATCGCTGCCATGGCGGACAATAATGCGATCAGCGTCAACGCCAGCAGGAAGCCGCTACCGAGAATTCGGCCACCCGGCATGACGCTGAACAATTTCGGCAACGTAGCGAAAACCAGTGTTGGTCCTTGCGACAGGTCCAGCTCAAACACCAGAATGGTCGGTACGATAAATAACGATGCCAGAAATGCTGCACCAACATCGCCAAGTGCGGTGAATACAGCGACTCTCGGAATATTCTGGTCGTCTCCCATGTACGAGCCGTAAATAACCATGATCGTTCCGGCAAGTCCCAGGGAGAAAAACGCCTGGCCGAGCGCCGCGAATATATGCTCCACTTCCAGTACTGAGAAGTCGGGCTTCAGGAATTCAACGATCTTTGCCGGTGCGCCCGGAAGAAAGAAGGCATTCACAACCAGGTAAAAAATAACCAGCGCGAAAAAGGGCACGAAAATCCGACTGACGGCTTCTATACCTTTGTTCAGCCCACGGTACAAAACGAACATGATGAAACACAAAACACCGAGGCTAAAAGCATATTGCAACCAACCGTTCGATATCTGCTGGTCAAGCGCCGTAAACGTGGAATCCGAAAAACCATTGAGAATGGAAAAAGAGGCTGTAAATGCGATGTTACCGATGACGACAATATAATAGGACGTCGAAATAACCATCGTAAACACCAGCAGCGCGCCGATTCGCTTGCCCCATTTCGAGCCCCATACACTCGAAAGCGCGCCAATCGGCCCTTTCCGTGTTTCGCGACCCAGGCTCCACTCCGCCGTCATTGCGGGGATAGCGAGCAAGAGCGTGAATACCAAATAGACGATGAGAAAGGCTGAGCCACCATACTCACCCATCATGTAAGGAAATCGCCACACATTGCCAAGGCCCACAGCAACGCCGACCATGGTCAGAATGGTGGAAAATCGTGAGGTAAACGTTTCTCTGGCAACCATCGAGATGCCCTTTATTATTTTATTTCTCGATCAGTAAGAGAGTGTAACGGGTGGAACGCTGACCACCAAGTTGGATGACCGCGTTAATTAAACAACCCACTTTTCAGTGCTTATAGAGTTTCCGCAATTGCTTCAACCTTTTTTGAAAACGCCTTAACCGCCGCTCTGTTTTTCTCCTCATCCTGAGTCAGCAGTGTTTTGCCGGAAACAACGATCTTCCCATTGACAATTACGGTATCTACGTTCGAGGCATTGGCTGAATAGACCAATACTGAATAGGGGTCAAACATGGGTTGCATATTGGTCGATGTTGTCTCAACAACTACGACGTCCGCCAATTTTCCGGGCTCCAGGGAACCCAATTCGTCTTCCCTGTTGATAGCTCTCGCGCCGCCCATCGTCGCCATCTCAACCACTTTGTACGGCGGCATTGCTGATCTGTCTTTATTAACCAACTTATGTAGCTTTGCGACGTATCCCATTTGGCCAATAATATCCAAAGTATTGCCGCTCATTGGACCGTCGGTACCAAGACCAATATTCAGGCCATCGTCAAACATCTTAAGCGCTGGTGAAACACCCTTTGCCGACTTTATATTGGCCACCATGTTGTGAGCGACCCCGACATCTCGTCGCTTCATTAGCTCAATATCGCTGTCTGTAACAAAGATGCTATGGGCTGCGATAAACCTCTCGTTAAGTAGCCCCACGGAATCCAGGAATTCGACCGGCGTCATGCCAAAATCCGATTGAAACTTATCAAATTCTTTCTGGGTCTCCGCCACGTGCATGGACACCGGAACATCGTATTTTTCAGACAACGCTGCTATTTTCTCGAGGTTTTCCTTCGTTACAGTGTGTGGAGCATGAGGCCCGTATCCCGGTGTAATTAATTCGTCACCTTTGTATTTTTCGACAAGTGCCGTTGCCAGCTTCAGCTTGGCATTGCCATCCTCACCGTCAGCGGTGGGATACTTGATAATATTCTGGGTCATTATGCCGCGAAGGCCGATCTCCTTTACAGCTCGCGCGGCACTTTCTTCAAACAAATACATGTCAACTATCGTGGTAACGCCTGCCTTGGCCATCTCAATCGCCGCGTGAAACGCTCCGATATACACCATCTCCTCGGACACCATTTTATTCTCGAGCGGAAAGATATATCTGTTCAATCTATCGGGAACGTCGTCGGCCAAACTCCTGAACACACTCATGGATGCATGGGTATGAGTGTTGATCATTCCTGGCATTATGATGCCGCCGTTTGCATCTATTACATGGTCGGATGAATATCGTTGCAGGATCTCGACACCGCCGACCGCAACAATCTTGTTCCCATTGGCAACAACGACACCTTCGCTGAATATTTCTTTGCCAGCATTCATCGTCAAGACAATGCCGTTCTTCACGATCAAATCCACTTCTTCAGCGTTGCTTGCATGCACGTTTGTGACTGCGAACAGTAGAGCGGCTAAGCCTGTCGAGATTGTCCTACTCATCATTTTCCGCCATCCCAATTTGTGGATTTACATCGATTTCCGAGTCTAGCAGCTATGTGCCCGTATCCGATCACAATGGGGCAATCGATTCACCACGCCTTGCGTATTACGCGAACACGAACTCTACAAACGAATGCCATCCGGGGTGCTGCGACACGGTGAGTTTTGCTGCAAGCGCTGCTGCAAACAGACCAAACCCCAATACACTTGCCCAGCTGGGGCGACGCCGAGTAACAACATCGTAAATAAAGAGTGCAGCAAACAGCAGAAGCTCCAGAACGGCGATCATGGGCACTGCTGCCTCGAGCGTCATAACGAGCCGCGCGACGGCAGGATCAATGATCAAGATGCCCGCCAGCAACATCAACCGTTTGTGCGCGGCAGGATTGCGACGGTTTGCCAGCGCCAGGCTATACACAATAGTGAAATTGAGCATATCCGTGAACGGGAACATCACCGAGGCGGCACCCGTCATACCCGCAATATTCCAATCCGGATTGGCATAGGCGCCCCGAATGACGAAATAGCCCAGGATGATCATTGCTGATGGGATCAACACACTCGCTTTTCCAAGGCGCATGTGAAGCTCTATATTGCCGGATCCAGCCAACCTGGCCTGCGCGCAAAATAGAAGGAACCACGAGACGAACACTACGCCGTGAACGTGGAGCAACAAAGGTATTGAAGCTATGCCGCCGGGACGAACGAGCATCGGAGGGAGGAAGCCTCCAATGACAATCGCAAGGAGCAGCAAACCCATTACCAAAAAAAACTGTTCACCCTGCCCGTTTCTCATTTTCATTTACCCATGTTAGCCAAATTGCCTATGTCCGTTAGCAGATCTCCATCAACTCCAAGAACCGGCTAATGACTGTGTTGATCTTCAACGCGACGCCGGGTGTCCCGTATCGCTTGCTCCAGAGTCGGGTGATTTTCCTTGTAATGCTCCGCCAGCCAGTCTTCCCCATAGTCATTTGCAGGGTCACGCATGATGCTGTGGTCGTGATTCGCATTCTGCCGGTTATACTCAATCAAGAGTCGCGGGCCATGAACCCGATAATAAAACTTCTCAGCAATATCGACCGGGCCACGCCACGAAAACCAAAGCTCCCCCCACCCATGCGCTTCAATCAAGCTGAGCTGTGCAGCGGCCGCATCATGGTCAACGTTTCCCAAATATTCGCGGACGAGAATTTGCAGTAATTGCAGTTGACGACTGGACAATTCGTCGGCCTTTAGACCTTCAAATTTGGCCAAGCTCGCCCGCCTGCCTGGCCCTTCAAAAATGTCTCGGGCTAATTCTGGCGCGATGATGGCTGTCTGCTGTTGTGACTTGCTAAGCGACTGCATTAACTGGATACCACGTTCACCTTCATGGGAAAGCACCATACGGCCAGAGTAACGACCACTATCAATAGCCATCGGGCTACTGCCCAGAAACGTCGGTGTGAAACCAACACGATCACCAGAAACCGTGAAGTTCACGGCTAGATGATGCCCGGCCAGCTTCCATCCCCAATCACCGTCGCCGGGATTACCAAATATGGCGACCGCATAATTGCCCGACCCTCTGGAATCGGCCATGGCCTGGCGGTACTGGGTATTGGATACCCCCGTTTCGCCGTCGATTGCAGCTTGCTCAATCTCTCCCAATACGTCATCGAGCCACATGACACCGGCGACCTTGGCGTATCCCTGGCTCGACATTGACGCGCGCAGCAGCGCGTGTGTTGCCTTACGCTGTTCGTCGCTCATATCCCGGATCAGTAAACCACTGGGTTCGAACATGACAATAGGCAGATTAGACCAACTTGCACGCTCGTCAGTGTCCAGTGCAAACAGTGCGGCCTCTCTTTGGCTGGCATCAAGTGTTTCAATAAACGAGGTAGCCGCTGTCGCCATCTGATTGGCACTAATGGATGAATCTGCATGCGCACCGGGGATCGCGCTGCAACAAAATAGCCATCCAAGTACAACACCAATTGATCGTCCACTGATTGAATATCGAAAATTCATGCTGCACCTTTTCAGATTTGTTGCGTCCATGCTTTTGCTGGCGTAGTGGTCCGCTTCGCGTCGAGAGCGGCACCCAATGATACCCCGAAAGCGGCGATTCATGAGCGGCAAGTTCGCGTCTCTACGGTAGAACTATCAGTTCTTCACATATAGGATTGAATCGTACCAGCAAAGACTCAACCTGATTCTGGTCGCGCGTACGGCTGGACTTTTCGCGATCGCAACCCAGCAATAACAAGAGACAAGATGATTATGAAACGAACTGACTCCTTTATCGAAGGGCTGCCAAAAGCCGAGCTGCATCTGCACCTGGAAGGCAGCCTTGAACCGGAGCAACTGTTTGATCTCGCGGGTCGAAACAGGATCGACATCCCGTTCCAAACAATCGATGACGTTCGCGCCGCATACAATTTCGCAAATCTGCAAGATTTTCTGGACATCTACTACCAAGGTATGAATGTCCTGAGAACGGAGCAGGACTTTTTTGACCTGACGATGGCCTATTGCCGTCGAGTGCAAGCCGATAATTGTCGACATGTTGAAGTGTTTTTTGACCCTCAGGGTCACACAGAGCGTGGTATTCCTTTCCAGGTATTCATCGACGGTATAACGGGAGCACTTCGCGTTGCTGAAAATGAACTCGGAATGACCTCAAAACTGATCATGTGTTTTCTGCGCCATTTGTCGGAGGAGTCCGCGCTCGAAACGCTCGATCTTGCGGAACCGTATTTGGACCGTATCGCAGGTGTGGGGCTTGATTCCAGCGAGGTCGGGCACCCACCATCTAAATTTAGCAACGTTTTTAGACGTGCTGGAGACATGGGACTCCTTCGCGTCGCTCATGCCGGAGAGGAAGGGCCGCCAGCTTATGTCTGGGAAGCGATTGACCTGTTGCAAGTCGACAGGATTGATCACGGCAATCGGGCAATGGAAGACTCGGAACTCGTTGCCCGGCTGGTAGACGCTAACATGACACTGACAGTCTGTCCTCTTTCGAACACCAAGTTATGCGTCGTCAAGAAAATGGCTGATCACCCGTTGAAGGAAATGCTGGATATTGGTCTCCGTGCGACCATCAATTCCGACGACCCGTCTTATTTTGGCGGGTATTTAAATGACAACTACCGGGCAGTCGCAGGCGCACTGGCACTATCGAAGAAAGACCTGACCACTCTAGCCATCAATAGCTTTCTTGGCTCATTTCTGAGCCCGGAGGAAAAAGCGGCACATATACAGCACGTAACCGACTATGCCGGTGAATTCGGGGCCATTGACTAACATGCCATCACTGGAATCGTTGTTTGAATTAAAAAAACACGGCTCGACTGTTCGCATCGAGTCGCTCGGCGGGGTGACAACCTTCCTCGCGATGGCCTACATCACCGTCGTAAACCCTTCGATACTCTCCCAGGCGGGCATGGATTTTGGTGCCGTTTTCGTTGCTACCTGCATTGCCGCCGCATTTGGCTCGATCATGATGGGCTTACTTGCCAATTTCCCCATCGCACAAGCGCCTGGCATGGGGCAAAACGCATTTTTTACTTTCAGTATCGTTCTCGGCATGGGCCACGCATGGCAAACAGCTCTTGGCGCCGTGTTTGTGTCCGGAATAATTTTCGTGGCACTGAGCGTATTGCCGGTGCGGGAATGGCTGGTCAACGCGATTCCACGTAACTTGAAATTGGGAATGGCTGCCGGAATCGGCTTGTTTCTGGGTTTCATCGCTTTGAAGAACGCAGGCATCATCGTCACCGACCCGGCAACGCTGGTGACACTGGGTGACTTATCCAGTTTCGAACCGCTTGTCTGCATTCTCGGGTTTGTCGTTATGGTGGCGCTGTCCGCGAGAAAAATTACCGGCGCTGTGCTCATCGGCATACTGTTCGCGACCTTTCTGGGCTGGACTTTCGGCAGTACGGAATTCCAGGGTTTCGTATCGATGCCACCTTCGTTTGCACCGGTGTTTTTGCAACTGGATATTGTCGGCGCGTTGCAACTTTCCATGGTTACGCCGATCTTGTCGATGTTGATCGTCGATATTTTTGACACAGCGGGAACGCTGATTGGCGTCGCAACACGCGCCAACCTCCTTGGCGATGATGGCAAGTTGCCACGATTGCGGCGTGCCCTACTCGCGGATTCCGGCGCAACCGTGGTTGGCGCACTGGCAGGCACGTCGTCAACAACAAGCTATGTCGAAAGTGCCTCCGGTGTTGAGGCAGGTGGCCGCACGGGCCTTACTGCTGTTGTTTGCGGTCTGTTGTTCCTGGCATGCCTGTTTTTTGCGCCGCTGGCGCAAAGCGTGCCAGCATTCGCGACGGCCTCAGCGCTACTGTTTGTCGCCTGCCTGATGGCACGCAGTCTTGCTGACCTTGACTGGCAGGACATCACGGAGAGTGCTCCCGCGGTGGTCGCAGCGATTACAATGCCATTGTCGTTTTCAATTGCAGATGGCATCGGGCTCGGATTCATCAGTTACGTGCTAATCAAGATCGTCAGCGGCCGAATTCGAGACTGCAGCATGGCATCATTCGCGATAGCACTGATCTTCGGCCTCAAGTATGCATTCCTGTAAGTGATCAAGGCGAGCCCAACTCTGCGGACAGGATAGCACCGCTACCGGCCGCAAAGATTTTCACACCTCGCGTCCACACCCCCAAGGCCGTCGCAACTATCTTGGCGCGGTTTTTCCGCGTTTGTCGCATGTATCAGGGACAACCAAGAAATCAGGGGATCCCGCCATGCGACTCGTACTTCTGTTCCTGTGTATATTCGCTACGACATTTGCGTCCGCGCCAGCTGCCGCGCAACAGTTTCAATATGACAATGCCGGTCGCTTGACGGCTGCTCTGTATGCCGACGGCGCGAGCATCCGCTACGAATACGATGCCGCAAGCAACATTACGCGCGTGCAATATATCGCTGCGCCGGAAGCGCTTCCGCCTGACGGGGCTATCGACACTCCCGCCGACGATGTCACGGTTGATGCGGGTCAGTCTGTGAATTTCACGGGCACCGGCTCCGACCCGGATGGCGCAGTCCCACTGACGTTTTTATGGGATTTTGACGGTGCCGCACCAAATTCGAACGATGAAGATCCGGGCGATGTGACGTTCGCATCGGCAGGAACCTACACGGTGGAATTCACGGTATCGGACGCGACGAATCTTGCGGATCCCTCGCCCGACACTGTCGTTATAACTGTTAATCCGGCACCACCAAGCGGTTCAGGTGGGGGCTCCGGCGGTGACGGTGGCGGTGGCGCAATGTTTCTTCTGCCGCTACTGGGGGCCGCCTGGCTACTGGCACGGAAAGTCCGCGCTGCAGTGCCGCTACTCCTGCTTATCCTTGCCGGCAGCGCAAACGCACAGACGTGGTTCAACGAAGCCTCCGGCACGGACCAGAATCTGAACGACGTCTGGATGCAGTCGTTAACGCTGGCCTATGCCGTCGGTGATTTGGGCACTGTCGTGCAATACGACGGTGCGGTATGGACGCCGGTTGATGTGGGCACAACAGAGAATCTCAACGGTGTCTGGGGTACCGGCGCAAATGATGTCTGGATAGTCGGCGCGCGTGGTACGGTCCGGCATTACGACGGCACTGGCTGGACGCCTGTCGACATCGGAGCCGGTAACGCATCTCTGAATGATGTCTGGACACGTGGCGCTGGTGAGACCATTTACATCGTTGGCACGCTGGGCGTCTGGTATGACAGTGGCAGCGGTTGGGCAAAGCAAGGCATCAGGGTATCCAATACCTCGGTCACACTCGATCCGAACCAGAATTTCACTGCCATCCGAGGTTCTGACAACTACCTCGTACTAACGTCCAACGGCGCGTTCGGTACCGATACTGGACTCTTCGTCGACTTTGATTGGGTTGGTCTTTCGACTTTTGGTCTTGAGGATGTCTGGGTGTATGACGACAGCTTCATGCTAGCTGTCGGCGAAGGTACTCGCCTGATGGATGGTGGCGACCCGACAAATGGATCGTCCGCCAACTGGCAGAATTATGCCGTCGGTTTGCCACCACGTGGCGTCTGGGGTGCTGACCCACAAAATATCTGGGCGGTTGGTGGCGACACCACGTTTGGCCGCATCACACATTACGACGGCAACGTCGAGAACACCTGGACTATTGAGGTCACTGAAAGCTTCCGACCATTCAATGGCATTGACGGTGTTGATGCGGGCAACGTGCTGGTTGTTGGCAATCTCGGCACGATCTATCGCCTGTCGACACCTGAGGCTGGCCCGACGGCCGCTAATCACCCGTTCTCCGGGACAGCGGAAGGCAACGTCAATGCGTACACCGGCGAGGTAGTCTACGAAACGGTGGATTTCGCAATCGGTAGCGACCCTCTGGAGTTTCGGCGCTATTACACGTCAAGTCTCTGGGACCAGGGAACGGTCGGTGAACGACTGGGTGACAACTGGACGCATAATTACGAATGGCGTCTGGACACAAACTATGAAGGTATAAGCGACCGGGTTCGTATTACGGACTATCGTGGCACCGAGTACGTTTTTGATGTGGGTGCAACGTCCAACACGCAAGTCTCGCCGACCTGGGCAAACGTGTCACTGACAATCAACAATGGCACCTACATTCTCGTTGATCATGAAGAAGAACGCATGTACGCCGTCGACACCAACGGTCTGCTTTGGATCGAGGATCGAAACGGGAATCGCCAAACACTGATCTACAATCAGGGCTATCTTACGTCGGTCATTAACGGCAAGGAAAATCAGATTGCGTTCGAATATACGCAAGGTGGCAAGCTGGCGCGGGTCTTCGTTCCCGAAGGCGGCGAGGAACTGGAAGTCGCCTTTACCTATAGTGGCACTGAACTAACCGCGGCAACCAAAAGCAGCGGAGCAATTTCGGAATACGCGTACACGGGCGCCGCGCTGTTGACGTCCGTAAGTGTCGGGGGCGCAATACGCAAAGTCTGGGATTACGGCTCACAAGATCGTGTTATCGCTACTGCGCTGGCCGGCGGTGGGCCGTTCATCTACACCTACAACGGGAACGAGTTTCTTGTCACCGAGCCGGGCGCAACGACACGCCGTTATGTGCATGACGACGAGGGTCGGTTGCTAAGCATGACCAATGGCGTTAATACGACCTTGGGTTTCGGCTATGACAACGACGGTCGGCGCACATCCGTTACGGACGGGATGAACCGGACTACTTCGTGGACCTATGACCCGGTCAGCAGGAAACTGCAGACTATTACCGAGCCTGGCAATTTCATAACCAGGCAGGTCTACGAGGCGGGGTCGTCTGCTTTGGGCGTTACCTTCTTTGATCTGACAGCTATCGAACATCCCGATTCGACGACCGAGATATTCGGCTATGACTCGAATGGCAACATGACTCGCTACATCGATGAAAATGTTGTTATCTGGGACCTCTCTTACGACGCCAGCGGCAACCTACTCCAGGTTTCCAACCCATTGGGCGGCACCACGGTATACACGCGTACGCTGGATGGCCTGGTTCAGACGGTCACGGATCCTGCGTTGAACGTGACGGAATACCGATACGATCTGTTCCAACGACTGGTCCGGGTGTTCTACCCCGATGCTACCCAGGCATCTCTTGTGTACTCGACCCGCTTTGTGCCAGACCAGGTAACTTACAAGTCGGGCGCTGTGGAGAACTACACCTACGGTGCCGGTGATCGCATTTCCCGGATTGACTATTCAGACGGCAGCTTCGAAAGCTACACCTACGATGAAGCTGGCGATGTATCCAGTATCGAACTGCCGCGCAATCAGGTAACCACCTTCCGTTACGATGCACGACGCAATGTTGACCGCATTGTGCCACCCGACCTCTATTTCGAGCGATTCGAATACGACGCCGCGAATCGGCTGGTCAAGTATGTCGACCCGGACTCAAATGAGTGGCTACTGGACTACAACGCGGACGATACACTGCGTGAAATAATCAGTCCGAGCGGCGAGCAACAGCTCTTCGACTACAGCGACGATCCTCGTGGACTAATGACGTCACAGACCCGCGGCTCGGAAACCACTCGCTTCACGTACGACAACCGGTCCCGATTGCAAAGCATCACGGATCCGCTCGAGCGCGTGTTCCAGGGAAGTCGCGATGACAGGGGCGTGTTGACGAGTGCATCGATCTTGCCTGCGGCCATCAATAAAACCTACGAACGAAATGACGTTGGCCAGATTGAGCGCTACGTGGATCCCAATAGCGGTGAGTGGGTGCAGGATTTCGGCAACGACGGTCTGCTGCGATCGAAGACCAATGCAGCAAACGAAACCACAACGGTGGCTCGCGACGAGTTGAATCGTGTTGAACGCACAACCGATTCCGACGGGGCGACGATTGATCTCGGTTACGCGCCCAGTGGCCTGGTCCAATCCTTGAGCGGTTCCGACGGAACATCGCTGGATATGTATTCAACGCCGGAAGGCAAGCTGCTCAACGGTACGGGCTTTTGGTTTGACTACTCGCTTACCGATGGCAGGCTTGAAGCCACGAACGGTATTGGTGTCGAATACGATTCCAGTGATCGGCCATGGCGCGTGACCTTGGGTCCGGGCCTGGTATTGGAGTATCTCTATGATCAGACGGGCAATCTGACAACAGTCAGGGACTGGGTCGGTGGTGAGACGACTATCACACCGACACCTGTCGGCCAGCGAGATGATATCAGCTACCCGAACGGGATTACGACGGATTATCGATTCGATGATCGAGATCGCCTCGTCGCTATCAACCACGGCACTCTTGGCTCGATTGTGCTGAATCGTTCACCACTGAACGGCCGCATCGATTCCGCCGACAGGAACCTTCCTGGGGACGTCGAAATTCAGAATCAGGATCTCGTGTTCGATTTCGACATCGCCTCGCGTGAGAATGGCTCGCTATACGACGCGCGCGGCAACCTGACTTTCGACGGCAGCCACACGTTTGAATACGACATTCTGGATCGACTGACCTCAGTAGCCGTCGATGGATCGACAGTCGAACTCGACTACGATGCGTTCGGTTCCGTTGTGAGTCGTTCTGATGAGCTTGGCCTGAGACAGTATGCGAACAACTACGCGTTCCCGGCGCCACGCGTCACTGTTGAACGCGACTCGAGTGGTCGCGATCTGTGGTACTACGTGCAGACACCAACTGGTGAATTGCTTTATCGCATCAGCCCGGAAGGCGTTCGTCAGTATTATCACTTTGACGAGCGCGGCAACACGGTCTTTATGACCGACGATGATGGAACGGTGGTGCAAACTTACGCCTACAGCCCGGTAGGAGCGCTGCTTAACGAGTCGGGAAATGTAGATAACCTGTTCAGGACGCTTGCCGAGTTCGGTGCCATGAATGTCACTGGAGATATTCTGATAACACCAGGCGGCAATGCTGCCAATCATAAGAATGGGCAAAAGAACCAGGAGCGCGGCGCGACGGGTGGACAGGACCTGCTCACTGGTGACATCAAACAGGCTGTACCCGGCGATACGGATGTATCCCGCAGCGTCGCTTACGATATGACGCAACAGGATCTGGAAAAATCACGGGCCATTGCGAGAGATATAGGAATCAACTTCCTTGGTTGGATGGTTCCGGTTGTGGAAGGCAATCTTCGCAATCGCGCCGTTCGTCAGAAGATCATGCAGGCAATCGGGGGCTACCCGTTCAAAGTTAATATTAACAGCTCCAATCCCTATTCGTTCGGCAGAGCGCCAGGTGTTACCTCGCCGATTCTGAGCGGTCTCGGTGGCGTTGTTGCCGGGGTCAACCGGTATAACAGTGACGTGTATGAGACCGAGGCCGGACGAGTAAGTGGAGCCGCGCTGCAAACAGTGAGTAATACGGCATACGGCGTATACCTTGGACCTGCCGTGCTCGCCGGCACCATCATCGATGGCGTGTCTTTCGGGACAACCGGCAAGACGACCGGCGTTACCGATGCGGCCGTGAACGGCGTCGTAAATATTACTTCCGCTGGCATCGATTCTGCTGTGGCAGGCAATTTGAAACCCTTCGATAATCTTGCCGGCGACATCGTCGAGAATGGCGGCTGGCTCGGCACCGCGGCTAACTTTGTTAGCGGGGCTGCCGGCACGTTCTACTCAATGGCCAGAGGTGACCTGTGGGAAAAAAGAAGGCTCATAGCGGAACGGCGGGAGATGCTGAAAACACGCAAGATGGATAACCTGCCGAAGCCCGGTTCGCAGGGCTACCTGTACGATCTTTTTGCGAGCTGGTTCTAATCAGGGCCCTTTCGAAGATGCTGATAGTTGCCATGCGCGGTTATACTCAGTCGAAAAGACGGGAGCCGTCGTGTCAGACGACAAGGCAAGACAGATCACGCGCATACTCAACTCCTCCGCCAATCCGGCCGAGGAGTTGTTGCCGCTCGTATACTCAGAGCTTCGCGCCATCGCCCGCCGCAAAATGGCAGCCGAGAAGCCCGGCCAGACACTGCAGGCTACGGCACTCGTGCACGAGGCATTCCTGCGGCTGCTCGGCGATGCGTCCGAGTTTCAGAACCGGCGTCATTTTTTTTCCGCGGCCGCGGAAGCCATGCGTCGCATCCTCATCGAACAGGCTCGGCGAAAGTCCCGGCAACGTCATGGCGGCGACCAACGCAAGACCGAAACGCCACTCGATGACATCAATATCGAAGCCGATCAATCCGCCGACATGCTCGATCTTGATGCCGCGCTCACCCGCCTCGAGTCACTGGATCAACCCATGGCCGATGTCGTGAAGCTGCGTTATTTTGCAGGCCTGACGGTGGACGAAACCGCCGCCGCACTCGACATCTCGCCGCGCGCCGTCAATCGTCACTGGACGGCGGCGCGAGCCTGGCTGACGCAAAATTTGGATGCGCGCGGACACGACCATGGCTGACAATCGCTGGCAGCAGCAGTGGGATATTTTTCACGCTGCACTTGATCAAGACGCTGCAGAGCGAGACGCCTTTGTCGCCGCACAATGTGCGGACGATGAGGAGCTTGAAGCGGCCGTTCGAAAACTTCTTGAAGCCCACGACTCCACTAACCCGATACTTGACGAGTCTGCGCTGACCTCGGTCGGACTGGACAGTGAGCTGGATCCGGAAAGCCTGGTAGGTGAATCCGTCAACGGCTATCGCATCCGGTCTGTTGTGGGCGAAGGCGGCATGGGCATTGTCTACGAAGCGGAGCAAGCAGAGCTGGAACGTCGTGTTGCCTTAAAGCTGATCCGGCTCGGCATGGACACACAGCAAGTCGTTGCCCGTTTCCAGGCGGAGCGCCAGGCGCTCGCGCTGATGAACCATCCGAACATCGCTCGTGTAATGGATGCCGGTGCGACGGATGCTGGTCGGCCGTATTTCGTGATGGAGTTTATCGACGGTGAGCCGATAACGGACTACAGCGATTCCCATCAACTGGATACCGATGAACGTCTCGCGCTTTTTCTCTCGGTTTGCGAAGGCGTCCAGCACGCTCACCAGAAGGGCATCATTCATCGCGATCTGAAACCGACCAATGTTCTGATCACGCAGGAGGATGGCAAGCCTGTCCCGAAGATCATCGACTTCGGCATCGCCAAGGCGACTGCGCAGCGAACAGCGGAACGAACGATGTTTACGCAGGCGGGGGTGCTCATCGGCACGCCGGAGTACATGAGCCCCGAGCAGGCAACGCTGTCCGACCAGAACGTCGATACGCGTACGGATGTCTATTCTCTTGGGGTGCTGCTTTATGAGCTGCTGATCGGAGCGCTGCCGTTCGAGCCGGACGAGCTAAGGCGCGCCGCATACGATGAGATTTGCCGGTGCATAAGGGAAGACGAACCATCACGACCCAGCCTCAAACTTAGCACCTTGCAGGCCAATGCTGATGAGCTGGCGAGATTGCGACGCACGGATCGTCAGTCACTGGCGCGCCTGCTGCGCGGTGACCTGGACTGGATCACCATGCGGGCGCTGGAAAAAACACCCGAGCGTCGTTACCCGACGCCGTCCGAGCTGGCGGCGGACATCCGCCGACATATTGATGAGCAGCCGGTAGAGGCCGGCCCGCCGTCGGCCACTTACCGATTAGGCAAGTTCGTCCATCGCAACAAGCTCGGTGTTGCAGCAGCAGGCATCGTTGCACTCTCTCTGGTTGCCGGTGTCGCCGCTACGACCTACGGGCTGATTCGTGCACAACAGGCCGAAGCGGTAGCGGTCGCGGAAGCACGAACCGCCCACGAGGTTTCCGAATTCCTGTCCGGTCTGTTTCGCATCTCGGAGCCGAGTGCCGTCGATGTCGATTCGATTACGGCGCGCGAGGTCCTGGATCGCGGTGTCGAGCGAGTACGCGACGAGCTGTCGGAGGAGCCGGAGGTGCAAGGCCGGCTGATGCTGATCATGGGCAATGTCTACGCTCAGCTCGGCCTGTTGCAAGAGGCTGAGACGCTTCTGAACGATGCCCGGAGTATTCGGGAGAAGAGCAGTGGCGCGAATCCACATGCTGTTGCGGAGGCGGTATCAAGCATCGCCGGCGTAAAGCATCTTGCCGGGGAACATGAGCGCTCGGTTGAGCTGTATCGTGAAGTGATAGCAATGGAACAAGCTGCGGCTGGCGAGACGGATCCGCTGTGGCTGGCAACCGTGTATCGCAGCCTGGGCGGTGTACTGGATACGCTGGGACAACCGGACGACGCGATCAAGGCCTACGAGGCGTCGCAGCGGCTGTTACAGGAATCCGGTAATGGCATCAGCAGCGAGTATGCGCGAGTGGTGCGAAATATCGGTATGGCGCACTGGAGCCAACAGGATCTCGACACTGCTCGGCCATATTACGAGGAGTCTTTGGCAGTTTACGAGCAGGTGCTGGACGACGGTCATCCGGAGGTGTCATACGTCGTTAACGCGTTGGCAATCCTGAACTACAATCTTGGTGACTACGAGGCAGCTCGCCCGATGTTTGAACGTGAGCTGGCAAACCTCGAACGAACACTTGGCGCCGAACACCGCCACACCGCCAGCATCATGAACAACCTGGGTCTGCTGCTGCTCACGATGGAGCTTCTCGATGAGGCACGTCCAAGAATTGTTGAGTCGCTGCGAATTCGTGAGACCGTTCTGGGTCCGGAGCACGACGAAGTCGCCACCAGTCTTTTCAATCTGGGCAAACTTCAGCTTGCGGAGGGTAGTCCCGATGACGCTCGCGACAGCTTCGAGCGCTGCCTCGCGGTTCGCGAGAAAACGCTCGGGCCGGAACATCCTTTCGTCGCGGGGACGCTGGAGTTATACGCAACAGCGGAACGGGCACTCGGAAATGAGGCGGACGCACTTGCGCTTGAGGAACGAGCGGCGGCTATTCGGAGGGTGAACGAGTAATGATGGCTCATGACTGGCGCAATCCGTAGGACCGCGATCACACCGGCGAATGAGTGCTATCGGCCAGACCTTGTTTGGCGCGCCCGGAGAGATGGGCCTTCGGCCTGTCCTCGCTGCGCTCGTCGTAGCGAACTCCCGACCATCTGGTTCGAAGCCTCAACGGTAAACTTAAGTATTCGATTTATATAGCCTAATAGACGGCGTTCGTTGCAATTTCGCCTGACAATGCACAACTGATGTCGGAAATTTGTCGGAATTACGATTGACTCCCGGACCGATGTAACGTCGTCGAGAATAGGCAA
>TARA_R110002096_G_scaffold435927_1_pt1 | contig 107671 bp, 117 predicted proteins | sample TARA_R110002096 | Tara Oceans TARA_R110002096 (sample SAMEA4397295) | marine metagenome | biome: Polar Biome; feature: [DCM] deep chlorophyll maximum layer (ENVO:01000326); material: water (ENVO:00002006), including particulate matter (ENVO:01000060) such as... | depth 35 m
CTTTTACGCCGCCCTGTGGCCTGTTTTTACTCCGCCCTTGACAGTTACACGTTGTTCAAATACTGATAGAGGGACACGAATACCCTTACCGTCAACACCATCGCGGCGTCTTAGTTCTGCTGAGACTTCACGCTCAAGTCCGGCATCAACGTCCATGTCTGGCAATTGATCGGCCATTGCTTTTCTTAGGGAGAACTTGGCAACCTGTTCATCAAAACGGTTGTCGCCCGTTCCTGTAACCGGTTCACCTGTTGCCGCCCTGTCAAAAGCATCAATCTTGGCAGAGCGTTCGATTTTGCCATTTAAATCGGCAATCTCTTTTTCGATGTTGGCAAATGTTTCTGCATTGTCAGCTTCATGGGCCTCCTTTGCTCTTGCCATCAACTTGGCTCTGTTTTCTTTTAGTTCGTTTATGTTAGTCATTTATTTGTTTCCTTTTCTATCTGGCGGGGCGACCAAGCCCCGCACTGAGTTTCGCCACTGTCTCTCGACGTTGCTTTTTCATCATCGCATTAGTGCTGCAATTCTTTGTAAAGTCATTTTGGTAATAGAAGATTTTAACAACATTTCACTTACCTCTCCCAATCCGCGACCATTCTCAAACTTTATTTTCCATGGCCAACCAGAAACATACAATATGATTTCAATGTAATTTCCTGGCCTGAATACTTCTGTATAAATAAAAACAGCTTCATCGTCTTCATCGTCTATAATTCGTTCTTTTTTAGCTAATTTATCAAGCAAGCTTTCAAATATTATCGCGAATGACGCTAGCTCTTCTTGATCTTTCCACATAAACTCAAAAGGAATTGGGCCAGGATTACTGTCGGCTCCCACACTATGATCTAAATACCTACATTCGCGAATATTTTGCACAGCTTCTGCTGCGTGTGTCGCTGTATTGGAGGCCATTATACCCAAAATGAAGTTTGTATAATCTTGTTTGTTCATAACCGCTGCACTTGGCCCACGGCCCCCACTAGTTATCAAACCTGCATTTCTGAGTTTACGTGCGTACTCCCGCCCAGTCTTTGCCGGGACGCCTAGTATTTCTGAGACCTTTTCCGCCATTGGAAATATTGTCAATGCCATATCTTTACACACTTTCTCAATTTAATAATTTGACCATACTACTAAAACTACAATGATGTCAACACCAATGTAGTAAAACTTTAATGGATTTCGTGGTATTAATATAACTAATTGATAATAATAGATAATAATAATGTTTAATTGTTGATTAGTTCAGTTATACACCGTCATTGCAAAATTATGTCGTTGTGCCTAGAATGATATTTCAATTATTGGGAGGAATAAAGATATGTCGGCTACTGGTGAAGCAGTGCTTTGGTTGTTCATATTATTCGTTGCTATATTAGTATATTTCTTGCCAACCATAATGGCAAATAGCAGAGAACATAATAATGCACAGGCTATATGCATTTTAAATCTTTTTCTTGGATGGACGTTTCTTGGATGGGTGATTGCGCTTGTGTGGGCTTTTACCGACAATGTAAAACAAACAGAATCCAAAAACAACGAGAAATAGGAGAAGAATAATGGGCGGCTTGGAATTAATGGATTGGATATTAGTATTATTGATAATTATTGTTATACTTAATTTGGTAATTCTTTTTTCTATGTTTTTCTCAGCAAAAACACAAGACCTTCGATTTGATCACTATGTGACGAATATCGGATACAATATAAGAACAGTGGATAAAATTGCTATTAGGCTAGAATATATTGAAAAATTGATAGAAAAGGATAAAGAAAATGAATAAATTAACTTTAGGCTTAGCACTGTTCTCAGCTTTTATGGTTGGAATAGTCCTAGCCGATACTAAGCAATCTTTCATCTCACCAGCTTACGCTCAATCTAGTGTGGAAGTTGGGAGATATTCAAGAATAAGGTCTAATTCTGATGCCGTAGGAATATTTGATTCAGCAACTGGCGCGCAATTTATTTGTACAAGAGGGAAAACATGCGAGATATCTTCCCCCGCTGTAGGTCGCTAAGCATCAATAAAATGAAGTCCGCCAAACTCCGCCGCCTCCGGCTGCTTTGCATATAGCCCTATGGCCATAATTAACGCCACAAGCCCGTCAATCCTGTCAATCGAGCGGTTCTTGTTGGCTTTCCGGTTTCCAGCCGGATCGGTATCAAAAACGGCGTTTGAGGCGTTCCAGCGCAAGACTGGATGGTTTCCATGCTTTAAGTCGCCGTTTAATAATGCTGTTTCAAATGCGTTTATAGCTGGCCCCATAGATACAAAGCCCTGGCCAAACTCAATAAGGGGTAAATCTACACCCTCAACTTCAAGTATCTTTTCCAAATCTTTATAGCCAAAGCGGTCAAAGGCTATGCCCTTAACATCATAGAGATTGCCTATTTCCGCTAATCGGTGCGCTATCGCCCGTTTATCAATGGCCTTGCCCGGTGTTGCTTCAATATGTTTCTGTTTTGCCCAGGTGCGATATGGAACGCGGTCATGTTCTTCTTTTTCAGCAAGGTTTGCCTTAGGACACCAGAAAAAAGGAATGATTGCCCCGTCATCATCAGGAAAATAAAGCACTAGTGCCGATAGATCGCGGGTGCTGGATAGGTCTAAGCCTGCCCAACACGGACGCCCTTCAAGCTTCTTTAGGCTTACTTTGCCTCTACATTCAGCCCATTCAGCCGGGTTAATGGCTTTTGGCTCTGCATCCACTCTTTGATTGAGATAAAGGTTTCTAAAGGCGGGTTCAAAAGTAGGCATACGCTGCGCCCGTTTTGCTTCCTCCTGAATCTCCCTTAACGACCGGAATTTATCAAGTGCCGGGTTCGCCTTGTACCAGTTTTCCTCTAGCCACGGGTCATCATCCTCAAGAACTTCATAAACAGCCCCATGGAATGACGGGTCACTAATTTCGCCGCTGGCTATCCGTTTGGCATAATCAACCAACTCACTCATAATATTCTCAGGATGGGGGCTTTGGGTTCCTATGACCGCAATAAGGGGTTCCAAACGCTTACCCATGGACGTTCTAAGCACATCATACATCTCCCGGCGTTTCCACTGTGCAAGCTCATCACAAGCCACAAAGGAAGCTGCCAACCCATGAACCGCAGGGGCATCATTTGCCAGTGCTTTATAGATTGAACCATCTTCTAGGTCTTCAATGATTTTACTATGCCGTTTAATGTTTAACCGGGCTTCCATCCATGGGGTTCTTATTATTGTTGCTTCCATTTCAGCAAATACAATTGAAGCCTGATCCCTAGTTGCCGCCGCACTATAGACTTCACCACGTTCCTCAGCTTCAGGTCCAACCAAATGACACAAGCAAAGCCCAGCCACTAGCACCGTTTTGCCGTTACCACGCGCCACCGATTGCAGGGCAGTCCGTACATTTCTCAACCCGTCTTCACCTTCAGTATAAACCGCTTCAATCCATTCAGTCTGGAAGGGTAAAAGCTTCAAGGGTTCACCAACACCTATCCCTTTGGTCACGGGTAAGGTTTCAAGAAAGGCAATAACGCGTTCCGGCCTGGTCAGCCCTTGGACTTCCCATGGATGAGGTTCAAGGGTTAAGTCTGCCTTGTCTTGAGCTTCTTTTCTACGTGCCGATCCTATGCCTCTGAGTCCCATTACTTACTCTTTCCAACTAAGTAAAACTTTGTACCCAACGCCGGTTCCCTAGCGGTAGCTCTGAGCGATTTTTCCGTTTTATCCCCTGTGTTCCATGGATGCTCTACGTCCAAAGGGTATCCGTTCTCATCACATCCCTTGATAGGCTTGATTGTCTTTACTGCCCCATGCTCTGCACCACGCGCTGTCTTCCTATTGTGACAAGGCGCACAACATGAGCTTAGGTTTGCCAGGTCATATGGCTCACCGCCCAGCCTTATGGGCATAACGTGGTCAACCACTGTCGCTATCGTGTGTATGTCTTCAGGACAGTATTCACACCATGGATTGTTATGCAGCTTGATCTTGCGCAACATCTTCCATGCTTTCGTTTTATATATTCTCTTACTCATTCTATTCTCCATTTAATGTGCCAGTCGCGAGGCTATGTCTGCGCCTCCACTGGCTGTCGGTGTTGTTCGCGGAAATAACGGGACACTTACCGACTTGTCCCAGCTGTTTAGGGGATGAAGTAACCCCGAGGTGGCCAGCCCTTTAAAGGTGTTCACAACGTTCACAGTTCACAAAGGTCTTGTTTAATTGTGACGTTGTGAACGTTGTGAACGGCTCATAGGGGCTTCTTGAATGGTTCATACAATCCTCTTGAATACTTTTGGACGCGGTCTTCTTTAATCAGCCGGGGCAGTAGTTTCCTTACACAATCGTAATTGTGGCCAGACATTGCTGCTATATCTTTCGGGCTAATTGGTTCATCTGCATCAAGTATTGCGTCAAGTACGGCTTGCCTTTCGCTGGTACTTGCTATCACATCAGCGTCACCTATAATTGTCCATGTACATGTTGCAGGATCAAACGTGACTGCTTTTTCATAGTCGGGCATATCTCGACCTCTGCCGCAAAGCTTGGTGATTTCGTTTTGCTTAGCCAAGACCATCAGATTGTCACAACTACCAGCAAGCCCGTTACTTCCGCTAATTGTGTCAAAAATATCATCCGCGTCTGACTTGCGGGTATGATGGACAATAACAATTGATATATTCCGGCTTCCTGCCAAGTCTTGTAATGACTGTACTGCTTCATAATCTTCCTTATATACGTTGTTTCCGCTTGTCTGTGGTCGTATGCGCTGAAGGGTATCAATGATGATTAGTCGGGTTTCTGGGTAGTCATCTAACCAGCTTTCCATTCTTTCAACGAACCCTTCATTAACGCGCGGGGCTTCTGTAGCATATGCCAAGCGTGTTGGCCTTGTTCCATACCGTTGCATTAACTCCATACGGCCTTTCAGACGTCTTTGATTGTCTTCAAGTGCGAGGTAAAGCACATCGCCTCCTTCCACATCAACCGATCCCATAGCTGTGCCACCATGGGCAACTGAAACCGCCCAATCTAACACTAGCCATGATTTACCTGCCTTCGGCTTGCCTGCGAGAACGGTTAGCCCTTCTGGTAAGATGTCCGGAACAGTCCACCGGATTGGCGGAAATTCTTTATTTGCAAGGTCTACTGCATTAATTGTAACGAACCTTTTTTTGTCATCGTTTGCGCTCGTTTCGCCCCATGCCTTTTCGGGCATAAAGGTTTCAACATTACCGCCTAGTATTTCTTCTGGAGCTTTCATCTTAATTCCCTCCCACATAATCATTGAAATCAGTCTTTAAGCGTTCCGGGTATCGGATATATACTTCTTTGAACTTCCACCGCTCTGCGGCCTGTTTTGCCGCCCTTAGTCCAGCCGGGTCATTGTCTGCAAGTATGGTAAGTGCTTCGATAGCGGGTAATATTGGAAAGTTTGCTATGCCTGTTGCTGATCCCATAGCCCATACGGGCGACCATCCGGCCTGTATAACGGTTAAGGCGGTTTCAATGCCTTCCGCAATGCCTAGGCCATTGGTGACGTTCTCATCAGGGGTTAGCTTGATTGCCGCATTTTTTGAACGCCCTAACATCTTGCGGTCTATCTTTTGACCGTCCGGCGTTAATGCTGTTCTGTGAATGCCTGTTATTTCATCAGTGAATATATCTCTATATAAAGCCACCATGCAGGGACGTTTATCCCGCCCAAATGGACAGTGTTTAATGAACCTCAAAACATTCGCGCCGGGGTCAATTATTATGCCCCTGTTGTTCAGATATGTTTCAGCAAGTGTTCCGGCAATAGGTTTACCCATTTGCCAAATCTCTTTTGCAGCCTGTGAATTATCTTTTGGCGGCCTGATTGCTTTGGGTAATGGTGGGGGGCTAAACTTGCCCTCATTGACCCATTGCCAGGCTTCCCGATTATCGCAGTTAAGCATTCTTTTAACGAGTTGAAGAACACCGCCACCTTCACCTGATTCAAAATTCAACCATATCCCGCGCTCAATGTTGATCGACAACGAACCCTTGTTTCCATATCTAAGCTGGGTTCGTGTGGATAGTCGTTTATTAGAGTCTCCAAGCAGCCTAGGGGCTATTTCAGCCATGTTCAGGCTTGCATATTCACAGTTATCTTGATACAATCCCTTTGAGGAATTTGATTGTGTGAAATTGGGTTTTCTTATAGAGGCTGGGACTGCAATCCCGGCCTTTAGCTTGTCCGGAGGTGAGTTATAAGCTGAATTTTTCATTTCTTTTCCCCTAACCATTGCTTGCTGGCATCCAAATATTTCTGACTAGGTTTTAACCTATCGCCATACAACCACTCGTGGCTGTCTTGGGATAATTCAGGATCATTTGACCACTCATGTCCATAACGCTCAATCGAATAGTCCTGCTCCAAGACATCATCTTCCTCAGGGGCATCGTCTTCTTCTAAATCACAATCGCCATGAGCCTCATCCGATTCCGCAATAATCTGAGTTATTGTTTCGAGGTCAATAAAGGTGTCGAAAGGATCAATGTGTGTATATGGATTGGAAATATATCTGAGCGTATATTTCTCTTCTAGATACCCTACGCAGGGTTCCGGGTTAGACAATAAATTTAATTCTCTTTTAGATTCAATGTCCGTATTTTGACTGGTTAGACAGTCTAAGTCTTTGTTATTACTAGAAGGGGTTAGTCCCTTCCTCTCCGCCATTAACCAAATAGGCCCCATCGGGGCCTTTTTTATATCAAATTCTCTCTATATTTTTCAATGTCAGCATCCAGCGCCTGTAGAAAGCTCAGATAGTGCTGTTGCTCTTGATCGCTGAGGAAATTGTAAACGACGGCGAGATGTTCGTCTTCCTGATTAAGGACGCTTTCTATTTGTTCTTTTATGATGCAGATATGATCATGAAGGGCGGTGGATTTCTCTAAACCCACATTTTCGTTTATAAGTTTTTCATAAAGCGAAGCCCCTTGGAAAATATTGAAGTCAACCGGGGACAGCTCATTAAAATGATGGTCTATTTTTTCGTTTATCATGGATTATTTATTGTTTTTCAATTTCCAGTCACGAATGCCACCATCCAGCGTTGTGACGTCGTATCCTTGTTCGCTTAGGTAAGTGGCTGCCTTGTGGCTAACCCACGCGCCCTTAACGCAGTAAAGTATCACTTTCTGATCTTTGGGTATCTCAAGTGCCCACTTTGATATGTTTTCCGGGTCTTTATATTCTGCACCGGGGATAAGAATGAGATCCAGAGCAAAATCCTCGCTGAGGCGAACATCAATCAAGGCAAAATCGCCTTTTGATTGTAGGGCGCTGAAGTCGTCCTGTGAAATATTATTATTATATTCAGGACGAACATTGTTGCGAAATACATAATCTTCCTGTGCGCTTGCCAAACTGCTAAAAATGATCATTAACCCTGCAAGAGCTATAACTAGTTTTTTCATTTACATTTCCTGATAGAGTTGAATGAGATTGCCGCAGGTGTCATCAAAGATCGCAAGCTTGACCGGGCCCATTTCTTTGGGCTCTGATTTGAATTTGACACCGAGACCACTTAGCCTTTTATACTCCGCGTCAATATCGTCAACGGTAAAGGCATTTGCCGGGATGCCTTGATCAAATAGCGCTTTTTGATAAATTTTTGCGGCGGGCAGGGCGTCGGGCTCGAGCAATAATTCTATGGCACTGTCCGGTTGGCCAACCGTAAGCCACTTATATTCACCTAGATCAATATTCTGTTTTGTCGTGAAGCCGACGATGTCGGTATAGAACTTGTGCGCTTTATCCTGATCGTCAACAGTAACGCCGCTTAATTTTATTTGGATCATTTTATTGTCTACCCTGTCCGGTTAATACATATAATAAAATTTATCAGGGGCAATTGGCAATCTAAAAAAATATCATTTTTTTTCGGTGCTTTTCTATGCATGCTGTTATAAAGTCGTTTCAGTTTTATTCTTAAGGGCAATTATGGACAGCATACATATAATACCACTGGAAAGTCTGACGCTTGCGTTTATTCCGGTGATTGTTGTTGTCTATATCCTTTACCGTTGGAACAGTGATGGGCGCGAAGCATTGCTTGGTATATCGCGGATGCTGGTGCAGCTACTGGTTGTCGGGTATTTTCTCGCGTATTTATTTGAAGCCAAAAATGCCTGGATCGTGCTTGCGGTGCTTGCTGTGATGCTTTTTGTGTCAAGTTGGATATCACTGCGCACGGTTAAATTAAGAAGAAAAACCCTTTATCCATTAGCCCTTGTATCTATATTAACGGGTGGTGGACTTGTGCTTCTCTTGATTACTCAGGGGGTGCTTGGGCTTGATCCCTGGTACGAGCCAAGGTACTTGATACCGCTTGGCGGGATGATTTTTTCTGGCTCTATGAACAGTATAAGCCTTGCGGCAGAGCGGCTGGACGCCGAAATGGCAAGAGGGATGACTTATGATAAAGCGCGAAGCATAGCACTTCGCGCCGCGCTTATTCCCATCGTAAATGCGTTGTTCGGAGTTGGGCTCGTCTCACTGCCGGGAATGATGACCGGGCAGATCCTGTCCGGCGTTTCTCCACTCATCGCAGTGCGCTACCAAATCATGGTGATGTGTATGCTGTTTTCGGCATCCGGAATCTCGGCTGCCTTCTTCTTGCAACTGATAAAATCACACCTTAATGAAAAAGAGCGGGATTAATCCAGCCTTTTTACCTTCAGATTTTTAAACCATACTGGATCAGTGTGGTCCTGCAGTGCGAAATGACCTATCTTGCTTTTAGCAAAACCCGGCCATGTTGCAAATTTACTGTCAGCAATAAGAGCCGCCCAGTTATTGTCCCACATGGTGGTTTCAATGACCAGTTCGTCATTCTGCCAGTGCTGAACGGTATTGCCGCGCACGATAATGCGGACTTTGTTCCACTGACCCACAGGCACCACATTTTCAACACGGCTTTCCATCAGATCATATAAGTCACCGGCACGATGCTGCTTAAACGCGGCGTCCGGGTGAAGGTCATTATCCAGAACCTGCATTTCCGGTGCTGTTTCGTAAGGGAACTCATACTGGTCACTTTCAACGACATGATAAAAAATGCCGCTGTTTGAACCCGGGGCTACCTTCCATTCGAGCGCGAATTCAAACTGGCCGTACTGTTCGCGGGAAATAATATCGCCGTTGGTGCCGCCCACTTCTGGATTAAAGAATATGGCTCCGTCATCAATCACCCAGCTGGTGGGGGCATCTTCCATTTTATAGCCGCGCCAGTTCTCATTTATATCATTCCCATCGAAAAGCAGCTCCCATCCATCGGCCTTTTCAGCTTCGGTGAGGGTGTTGTCCACGGTGTCGTCTGTTTCCATGGAGCAGGCTGTAAGAAGAACGACTGACAAAAAAGTCAGGCTGAATTGTTTTAGCATTTTATTTTTCCTTATACTGATGCGGCGACATAGTCGGCGATCAGATCCATTTGTTCGGCACTATTGTAAATATGCGGGCATAGGCGCACACGAAGTACATCATCCCGACCGCCAATAGCCCCCGAAATGCGGTATTTCTCATATATAGTTTTGGCTGCTTCCGGCGCGTTGGTATTGGGGATAAGCCCGACAAAAATACCACTGTTAAATCCTTCTGCCTGCTCTGTAAGCACTTGAATGTGTGGGATTTTGGCTCTCATATTGGCGGTTAGCCTGTTTGTCAGATAATTTATCCTTGCTTCGATTTTGGCCTGACCGATCATGGTATGGAATTCCACTGCCCGGCCCAGCGCCCACAGCCGACCATCATCGCGCTGACCAAGGCTTTCATATTTCTGCGCGCCATTGGCTTTTGAACGTTCCCAACCAACGGTAACAATGTTGGGCCAAAGCTCGGCTTGAGCGTCTTTCTTCACATAGACAAAGCTAGCCTCGCGGGGGCCAAGGATCCATTTTTGCCCGCTGGATGTATAAAAATCACAGCCTATATCATGAAGATCTATATCCATATAACCAAAGGTTTGTGCACCATCCACAAGACACTTCGCGTCGTTAGTGTGGGCAAGGGCTGTCATTTCCTTGGCTGGAAGTGTGGTCCCGGTCACATTAGAGACATGACTGAAAGCCAGTATTTTGGTTTTTGAATTTATAGCTTCGTTGAAAGGCCTTAGCAGATCATCAATGGTGTTTAGGTCTTTATCGGTGGATACGGTGACTACTTTAAAACCAAGTCGCTCCGCACGTTGGTGCCAGGCAATGTTATTGCAGGGATGGTTTTGATCCCAGATCAGCACTTCGTCGTCCGGGCCGAGGTCAAGGCCGTTGATCACTGTGTTATTGGCTTCCGATGTGTTACGGACAAAGCCGATTTCATCGGTATCCGCGCCAAGGAAGCCGGCAATATATTCACGGGATTTTTGCGTAAGATCACCGTATTTGCCGCGGTTTTGAAATGAGCAGTTCATTTCCATATCTCTTGTGTGCTCGATCACCGTTTCGTGAACCACTTTTGGTGTGGGTGTCATATTGGCGGCATTCATCATGATCAGATCTTTTTCAATGATAAATTCCTCACGAATTTTGTTCCAGAAGACCTCATCATCGGGCATTGCGCCTTGTGCCGCTACGGCTAGCGCACGCACATTACCACCGGCAAGGGCCACAGTACTGCTTCCGGACATGAATAGTGCACTCATTCCCGCACCCGCACCCATTTTTCTCAGAAAATTTCGTCTCGTCTGGCTCATAGCATGTCTCCCTACATCTTGATCGTTGTTAGATGTGGATCATGGTAAACCCTTGAGGCAAAAATAAGCAAGGATTATTCATCTTGATTTCCTTCTTTTTCCGTGCGAGCTTGAGTGAAAATAATCACCAAGGACATGATGATGAAGATTGGATCTATTGCACTGCTCGCCGTTTTATTAAGCACGTCTTCGGCCATTGCCGACAATGATAAGCCGCGGGCACGAGATATCGGGCTTCAGGTGGGAACCATTGCACCAGGAAAATATAACGCCATCACCGATGTCGCCGGGGTGCGGGTCGGTCATCATACGGTTAATATCGGCGATGATGTAAGAACTGGTATAACTGCGATTATCCCGTCGGATCATGATATGTATCGTTATCCGGTGCCGGCATGGATACATTCCGGCAATGGTTACGGCAAACTAATCGGCGAAACTCAAGTACGTGAATTTGGTGAAATTGAAACGCCGATCATTCTTGGCTGTACGCTTTGTGTATGGACGGCAGCGGAAGCGTTAAAGGATTATATGCTCGCTAAGCCCAATGAAGGGCAGCATACGCTAAACCCGGTTGTCGGCGAAACCAACGACAGCCGTGTAAACAACATGTGGTCGCCAGATAGTGCAAAGGCGGAATATGTTGTCGCGGCACTTGAAGCCGCCAAATCTGGCCCGGTCGAAGAAGGGTCCGTCGGTGCGGGACGCGGCACTCAGGCCTTTGGCTGGAAAGGCGGTATTGGCACCAGCAGCCGTGTTCTTCCGGAAAGTCTTGGTGGTTATACGGTCGGGGTGCTTGTTCAAACTAACTTTGGTGGTGAGTTGATCATGAACGGCGCGCCTGTGGGCCGTGAACTTGGCCAATATTCCTATAAAACTCAACTTGAAGAAGCACGGCAGGGAATTGTGCCCATGGACGGCGGGTCGATGATGATGGTCGTGGCAACAGACGCACCGATACTTTCCCGAAACCTTGACCGGCTCTCCAAGCGGGCAATGATGGGACTTGCACGAACCGGATCAGTGGCTCATAACAGCTCGGGCGATTATGTCATTGCCTTTTCAACCAACAAAGATGTACGCCGTGACCGCGGCGCAAGAGAGCCTGTCCCATCCAAAACCCTGACCAATACTGCCGTATCGCCATTGTTCCAGGCAGTGGTCGAAGCGATACAGGAATCCGTTTATAACGCCATGCTCAAGGCCGAGACCGTAACAAGTAGCCGCGGAACCCTGAGTGCGATTGATGTTGATAAGGTCAAAGACATACTCAAGAAATATAACGTGACAAATTACGATGAAAAATTATCACCAGGGAAAGTGGATAACCAATGAATAAAGAGCAGGGTACGGATCAGTTTATCGAAATTGCCAAAGCAAGCGCGCGAATAAAAAGTGTGTTGAAACCGACACCGTTGCAACGAAGCAAGTCCCTTTCTGGCGGAAATACAAAGGTGTATTACAAAATGGAAAACCTGAACCCGACAGGTTCGTTCAAGATACGGGGCGCTGCCAATAAAATATTGTCCATGTCTGAAGAAGACCGTGCCAAGGGTGTTGTAACCGCCTCAAGCGGTAACCATGGACTTGGTTTTTCATACATGTGCAATCATACCAGCTGCAACGGCACCGTTTTTGTCCCAACCACTGTTTCAGAGGCGAAATTGCAAGGTATAGTTTCGTTTGGGGTTGAGGTAATTAAAACGGAAGGCGATCCCATTAACGGCGAAATCGCATCGCGAAAATACGCTGTTGATAATGAGAAGTCATTTGTATCTCCCTATAACGATGTGCAAATTATTGGTGGACAAGGAACAATCGGTTTTGAGCTTTTCTCGGAAGTCAGCGATCTTGACGCGGTATTTGTTGCGCTTGGTGGCGGCGGGCTTATATCCGGTATTGCTATTGCGCTTGCAAACCTTTCGCCGAAGACAAAAATCATTGCCTGTTCGGCGACCAATTCAAAAGTTATGCAGGACAGTATTCCAGCGGGCCGCGTACTCGATCTTCCTTCTGACCCAACACTCTCGGACGGCACGGCTGGTGGTGTTGAAGAAGGGACGATAACCTTTGATTATTGCCGCGACTATGTTGATGAATATATTGATGTCAATGAGGAAGAAATCGTTGAAGGTGTCAGGGTCTTCATTGACGATACCAACACAATTGGCGAGGGATCCGTTGGTGTTGCTGTTGCTGGCTACTTGCGCCAGAAAGAGCGTTGGGCCAATAAAAAGGTTGCGATTATAGCCTGTGGTGGAAATATTTCGCGTTCTGTTCTAAAAGAAATTCTCTAAAACATTTAGACAAGATCCATTGACACTGTCTCTTGATTGCTGTATTAAACCATATGGTTAATAACAAAATGGTTTAATACAGATGGACAGCGACCAACTAAGCTCGACTTTTGCCGCCCTTGCCGATCCGACGAGGCGGGGCATACTTGAACGTCTCGCGCGTGGTCAGGCCACAGTCGGTGAAATAGCGGAACCTTACGCAATGAGTATGGCGGCCATCTCAAAGCATTTAAAAGTACTAGAGGGAGCTAATTTAATATCACGGACCAAGGAAGCTCAGTGGCGACACTGTAAACTTGAAGGGGCCCCTCTAAAGGACGCTTCAAAATGGGTAGAGAAATACAGAATGTTTTGGGAAGAACAGCTTTCTCAGCTTGATAACTATTTAAAAAAGGGAATAGAAAATGGTGGAACGTAGAAAGATTGAAAATCCGTTTGTAGTTAAAGTATCACGCGCGTTTGATGCGCCGATTGAGCGGGTGTTTGATGCCTGGGTTGACCCGGCAAATGTCGGAAACTGGTTGTTTGCCACACCAGAAGGTGAGAGTAAAATTTGCGAGGTTGATCCACGGGAAGGTGGTCATTTTAGAATTGGCGAGCGGCGCGGTGATGAGATGGCGATGCATGTTGGAACTTATCATGAGATCGACCGTCCACAAAGATTGGTGTTCAGCTATTATTTTGAGACAGCGAATGAAGAGATGCCATCAAATGTCATCGTCGAGATATCAGAGACAGAGAATGGGTGTATGGTTTTGGTTACCCATGAAATGGATGATATTTATGCTGAGTATGAAGACAGTGCCACCAATGGCTGGAATATGATCTTTGATGGTCTTGAAAAAATTCTCGGTAAGTAGCGTCATTCGGTAACAGTTGCGTTTTCAATTGCGGCAGCCGCTTCACCGTAAATACGCCCTTCAAGCGACAGTTCCAGGAAACGAATATAGTCCTGTTGATCGGTAATATTCTTTCGAGCCATGTCAATTATATCGAGCTGGGAAGTTGCCGATAGATCATATTTTTTAATGAGAACAAGCATCTCCTGACTTATGACTTCCAGTTCTTTTTGGATATTGCTGATGGTAAGCTCTTGGAGGTTTAACATTATTTTTCCTGATGAAACTTCGTAATCATATATTAATAATTTAAAACTAATTTCAATGAAAGCATAATCAACATAATGTTTTAGATTTGAATAATTTAATAACTTGTTGTTATGCAAGAGTTATTTGTTTAGAATGCTCCGTTCTCAAGGCTAAATAATGAATATTAAATTATATCATATCCAGGAGTGCATAAAATAGCCCAGATTGATCAATTTAAAAGTGACAATGAAGACCGTACAAAAACGGGTCAGATACTGCACGATCAATTGAGAATTTTATTTGCCCATATTCTTCCAAATACCTTTGGGAGTGTTGCGATCATTATCGTCTATTTTTGGGTATGTAGTGGCAGTTTTTCAACAAATCTGCAATATTACTGGGCCACCACAATTCTAGCTTTATTTTTGGTCAGGGTATTATTTTATCTAAGGTCATTAAAAGGCTCTTTGATGAGAAAGCCGAAGAAATGGCTTTATTCATATAGTGCTTTGATGTTCGCAATAGGTGCTGTCTGGGGATCGATGCTCTTTATTCCCTCGGAACTAGTTGAAGACGAATTTACGACCTTGGCTATTGTTATGTTATTGATGGGACTGGCAAGTATTTCATCCATCAGTAGTGCTGCTCACCCTATTGTCATTTGGTCGTTCCTGCTTCCAGTTGGTTTTTTATCTTCAATATTTTTGCTAAACTACCCGGCCAATGAATTTGGACTGATTATGAGTGTGGGTGTGCTTGCATTTTGCGGTGCAACAGGCTTTGTTGGTCATACAATTCATAAAATGATCGTCAGCGCACTTCACTTAGAAGCACATAACACATCTTTGATGGATGAGGTGGTCCAGATCGCAAAGCAAAACCAAAAATCCTATGAAGGTTTTCAGGTACTGCTCGATAATCTTGGTGCCGGTGCGGCCATGTTTGACAAAAACCAAAAATTAGTATCTTGGAACAAATCTTTTGAGAATATCTTTAATTTGCCAACGGGGCTTCTTAAACGGGGTATGAGCTTGCATGATGTGATCCGCAAAATAATAAAACAATCCTGGCAGAATAATATCGATGTTAACCAAGCGGCAGATGCACATATCAGGGAGATTTTATCGGGTACTGGTGGAAATGAGATGGCAAAGCTGGTGCTGGCCGATGGGAGAAATTTATACAGCAAAGTCATGAAGATAAGTAACAATCAGCTTGTACTTAATTACACGGACGTTACATCCCTTGAACAGGCGCGGGCGGACGATATTATTCATGTTCTTCAGCACGACAGTTTGACGGGGCTTCCCAATCAAGTGCTGCATAAGAAAGAAGTCCGGCGCCGCATCATTGAATTTAGTCGTGATATGTCCGATAATGAAGGCGAAAAAGATGCGCAGTTTATGGCGCTCATTCATTTCGGTCTCAATTCGCTAAATGAGATTTATGAATTTTTAGGTCTCAGCGCGGGTGATCAGGTTGTCTCAGAAGTTGCAAGTCGTTGTAAAATTTTTCTCGGCGATGACGCTCACCTGGCTCATGTGGCATATGATGAGTTTCACATTGTTACAAGTCACCAGGGAAACATCGAGGACGTGGTCAAACTGGCTGAAGAACTGGTGCGAGTGATCAAAGAGCCTATTGATATCGCCGGGAACTCCATAACCATGACAACCTCTGTTGGTATCAGCACCTACCCGGAGCATGCGGATAAACCAGATATTTTAAACCGAAACGCCAAAATCGCGTTCAATAAGGCGAAACTGCCTAAGGAAGAAAATATCATCGTCTATAATTCCGGAATGCATTCAGAGATTATGCAGCGAACAAACATGCTGTTTGATATCCGAGACAGCATAGAAAACAGCGAATTTTTGCTTAATTACCAGCCACAAATAGATGTTAAAAACGGAAATGTTATAGGTGTGGAGGCGCTACTACGGTGGCAACATCCGGACAAGGGTTGGATTTCTCCGGAGGACTTTATACCACTCGCGGAACACACAAAGCAGATCATACCACTGACGGAGCAATTCTTGCCCGAAGCATGCTATCAAGCCAAGCTCTGGCAACAGCTCGGGCTTCCGCCCCTTAAAATGTCCGTCAATATTTCACCGTTTCATTTCCATGAACGTGGTTTTACTAAATTCGTGCGTGATTGCTTTGAACAGGCCGATTTGGAGCCGGAATTTCTTGATTTGGAAATAACAGAGGGGGTAATCATGAGCCAGACAGAAGAGATCATAAATGTCCTTCATGAACTGTCTGAAATGGGTGTCATGCTATCTATTGATGATTTTGGCACCGGCTATTCATCACTGGCTTACTTGCGCAGCCTACCTGTGGATAAGCTCAAAATTGACCAGACCTTTATTAAAGATATGAACAATAATGAAAGTGCTTTATCACTTGTGGAAGCGGTCATCAGGCTCGGCCATAGTTTTAACCTCAATGTCATGGCAGAAGGGGTGGAAACAGAGGTTCAGCTCAGCAAGCTGAAAGATCTTAATTGTGATCAAGCGCAGGGCTTTTTGATTAAACGTCCCGATAATGCCGATGAAATAACAAAGTGGATAAAAGAGAATTACACATAATTCAGCCGTTGTTTTGTTTTATTGACAAGAAGAGGGGTTTAACCATATAAATTGAGAAAATCCTTAGGGATGCAGCAATTATAATAAAATATGGGCCTTAAAATGTGTAAAAACCTAATCAGCTTTATTTCCGTTTTCACTTTAGTATCAGTTATGAACGCAAGTGCACAAATATTGCCTGATGTGCCAGAAGGTGCTGAGGCCGTATCTTTGAGCGGTGAACCGCTATATATGCCGGATTCAACCAACGAAACAGTTCTTGAAAACCTTTCGATTACCCGTAATCGGTACATGGATTATCCCATGGACCCTGAAAGAGTGATCTGGTATGGACGCCGTCTTGCTTATGCGGGCGATTTTCGCCAAGCCATCAAAATATTCACTGAAGGAACTCTTGATTTTCCGAACGATCCAAAATTTTATCGGCACCGCGGACACCGTTATATAACGGTGCGTGAATTTGACCGCGCAATTGCCGATCTTGAAAAGGCGGCAACTCTTATTAAAGGTAAAAGCAATGTGGTCGAACAAGACGGCGCGCCAAACGCCGCCGGAATTCCTGTAAGCACATTACACGGTAACATATATTATCATCTTGGTCTTGCTTACTATCTTAAGCAGGACTGGGAGAACGCCAAGAGGGTCTATGATCTTGATCATGGCGTAGCCCGCAACGACGACAACCGTGTATCCATCGCTCATTGGCGCTATATGATCCGCCGCCGCATGGGGGAGACGCATGATCAGGCCAAACATGTACTGGACGAGATCAATGCGGATATGACCATCCTTGAAAATAACACCTATCATAAGCTTGACCTTTTTTACAAGGGCGAGCTCAGTGAAGCTGAAATTTCTGAAGGTATTGACCTTGAGGACAGTGCTGATGCGGCGACCGCTTACGGCCTTGCCAACTGGTACTATTATAATGGTGATGAGGCCAAAGCCAAAGGCATGTTTGAAAAAATGCTCAATGCCAACGCTTGGGGATCATTCGGTTTTATTGCTGCTGAGGCCGATCTCGCGGCAATGAACTGATCTTATATGCTTGATCTCTCCGCTATGGCTGAATACCTACCGGCATTTGTCGAAGGGTTTGTCATCACGGCGCAGGTCAGTATCATTTCCATTATTGGAAGCTTTTTCATCGGACTGATGGTGGCTCTGGCGCGGGTATCAGCCAATAAAGCACTCAATGCCGTCTCGCTCATTTATGTCGATCTGTTTCGCAACATACCGTTTATCGTGCTGATATTTTTTGGCTATTTCGGACTGCCTGAAATTGGTGTTTATATCGATGCGTTCTGGACCGGATGTCTTGTCCTCAGTATTGCTGTTGGCGCTTACGCGGGTGAGACCATTCGCGCGGGTATATTGAGTGTCGACAAAGGGGTTATAGAAGCGGCGCGCTCTTTTGGTTTTTCAAAACTCAAAATATACCAGAAGGTAATTCTTCCTATTGCGCTGACGACATCAGTAAGGCCTTTGGGTTCGGTGTTTATTAATCTAATCCTGACAACCTCGATCCTTTCAGCGATCACCTTAAACGAACTTACCGGCGCCAGCAAAATTATTGCCTCAACCACCTTTCGTCCATTTGAAGTATATGTGTTTCTTGTGCTGTTTTACGGCGCACTTACGTTTGCGATATCAGGGCTTATTTCGCTTTGGCATAATCGTCTCAACCGCTATTTGGGTGAGGGAGCGTAATGGGATATGTTGACGAGGGGTTTAGTATTTATGATTTGCAGCTCTGGGCTGAGGGGCTTGGTGTATCGCTGTGGATATTTGTCGTTTCAACACTTATTGGTTTGTTGCTTGGCGGTATGATCGGACTGGTTCGTTATTACCGTGTGCCTGTTTTTGCACAGCTATTGATGGTGATCAGTGAATTTTTAAAAAATTCACCGGTGCTGGTGCAGCTTTTCCTAGTTTATTTTGGCGTCCCGGCATTGCTCGCCGTTGATATGAGCCCGGCCCAAGCGGCGATCATTACCCTTAGCGGCAATACGGCAGCCTTCATCGCTGTGATTGTCATATCATCCATAGAAGCCATTGATAAACGTCAACTTGAAGCGGCGCGCAGCTTTGCTTTCTCGGAAGCGCAGATCATGCGGCGAATAATTTTCCCTCAAAGTCTAAGCCTTGCCATGCCTATGCTGGTGAGCCTGGCTATTAATCAGCTACAGGTAACTTCGCTTATTTCGGTGATCGGCGTTGTTGACCTTACCCGGGTCGGTGATATCATCAATCAGCGAACTTTTGAACCTTTCATTGTTTGGCCAGTCATTGGACTTACTTACTTTATTCTTGCAAAAATTGTCGCTATGGTTGGCACGCGGCTCGAACGAAAATTCAGTGCCTACCGAACGGTAAACCAACTATAATGATTGAAATAAAAGCCTTACATAAAAACTTCGCCGACCTTGAAGTGCTCAAGGGTGTTGATCTTTGTATTAAGCCCGGTGAAGTGGTCTCAATTCTTGGTGGAAGCGGATCTGGTAAAAGTACGCTCATGCGCTGTATAAACGGGCTGGAGGAAATTACATCAGGCACTATATCTGTTGATGGGTTTGATGTCGGCGATAAAGATCAGCTTCGTGACGTACGCAAGAAATGCTCAACCGTGTTTCAACAATTTGACCTTTATCCACACCTTAACGTTTTGGATAATATCACACTCGCACCCATTCATGTGCTCGGTGAAAGCAAAGTGTCGGCAAATGAAAAAGGGCTTGATCTTCTGAAAAGTGTTGGCCTTTCGGATAAATCGGGTGTCTATCCGGCCCAACTTTCCGGCGGCCAGAAACAGCGTGTTGGCATCTGCCGCGCTCTTGCTATGAGCCCGGATTATCTGCTCCTGGATGAGGTTACAAGCTCACTTGATCCGGAAATGACAGCAGAAGTATTGGATATACTCAAAAAACTTTCGGGTGAGGGCATTACAATGATTTCTGTTACACACGAAATTGAATTTGCCCGTGAAATTTCCGACCGCATCGTCTTTCTTGATGAGGGGCAGATACTTTCAGACTTGCCGAAAGATCAGTTTTTTGCCGATAATGGTGGGCTCGCAGACCCTCGTATTGCTAAATTTCTTGCTAAAATGGGAAAAGCACATGGATAGAAGAAAATTTCTCCTCTCGTCAGCGGCGCTGGCAAGCTATGCATTGACATCACAGAGGACCATGGCACAATCATCAAATATGAATGAGGATAATATGATATTACTTTCAAACGCCACGGGTTGGCCCGGGATCGAAACAACCGCAAGCCATTTGAAAGAAGGCATGTACGGCATTGATGCTATGATTGAAGGTATCAACAAGGTGGAAGCCGAACCCACCGTGCGAAGCGTCGGTTATGGTGGTTGGCCAAACTTACTGGGCGTAATGGAATTTGATGGTGGCGTCATGGACGGAACCACCCGCGAAGTGGGCGCAGTTGGAGCCTTAAAACACACCTATCACGCGGCTCAGGTTGCCCGCGCTGTGATGCAGAAGCTAAATCATGTCATGGTCACTGGCGACGGAGCAGACCGACTTGCCGCTGAAATTGGCCTGCCGCAGGTCGAAACTCTACTTGAGGATTCTGGCAGAGTTTGGAAAGCCAAGCTAAAGGAAATGCTGAGCGCGGAAGAATTTGAAAAATTCCCTGATATCCCGCTAGCGCCACTGAATTCTGCGATCACAGACCCTGAGAAAGTACGCGACACCACCGTATTCATGTGTAAGGACGCTTCCCAAGGTATCCACACCGCAACCAGCACATCCGGCTGGGGCTGGAAATATCCGGGTAGATTAGGCGATAGCCCCATTGCTGGTGCCGGTTTTTACGCCGATAGCAGATACGGTGCTGCCGCCTGTACTCATACCGGTGAAATGGCGATCCGTTGCAGTACTTCGCGTTCCATCATCATGGCCATGCAAATGGGCCGCTCATTGGAGGACGCAGTCAAATTCGCCGTAGATGAGGTCGCAAATTTAAAAGGCGGCTTCCTCGCCGGTCTCGTGATTCACGCCATAGATGCCAGTGGCGGTCATAAGGTCGTCTCCTATAACCTCGAAAAGCCCGGAAAATACTGGCTGTGGAAGCCAAGTATGAGCACGCCCGAGCTTATTGAAAGTGAGATGGTTTAATATTACGCGCAAATATGGACCTTACTCTCACATAGCGCTTGACCCTATCATAATCTTGGGCAATGATTTCCAATTAAAAACATAATCACGTTGGGAGGTTAAATTGCATAGATTTAAAGCTTTATTTATCACTATAGGTATTACCATGCTCGCTTCAGCTTCGGTGATGGCTCAGACGGCTGTCAGCTTCACAGATGAGGCACCGGGTGACGGCAATATCGTTATTGGCGTATATGAGGGTGGTGAGCTTGGTAGTTTCGGAACAGCTATTGATGCTGACACAAATGGCGGTTTGGCACATGCCATCAAAGGGTTCGGTTTTAAGGGCAAGACCATGACTACCAAACTGGTCCCTGGCCCAATGGGTTCTGATTATGATCAGATTATGCTCGTGGGGCTAGGAGAGAAAGGTGCGACGATAACAGCCCTGAAGTGGCAAAAAATTGGTGGCAATGCTCTGCAAAAAGCAGTGAGTGCGTTTAAAACTGCCCCAGTGATGATCTTTGATGTTTCTGCTGAAGAAGCAGCCAATATCGCATTCGGTGCCAAACTTGGGAGCTATTATTTTGATAAATATTATACCTCAGAAAACCGCCATAAAAGTCAGGAAAACTTGACCTTTGTTGGAAACAACAGTGGAAGCGCAGCAGAACTTTATCAAGCAGAGCTTGATCCGGTCGCCAATGCCATGTGGTATACGCGCAATATTTCTAATGAGCCGGCCAACGTGATTTACCCGCAAAGTTTTGTTGAACGATGGAGTGCTCATTTCGAAGATATGGATAATGTCACTATTAAAGTAATTGATGAACGTGAAATGCTTGAGCTGGGAATGGGTGCTATATATGGCGTAGGTCGTGGTAGTGCACGGCCACCGCGCATGATGATCGTCGAATATATGGGCGGAAACAGGGGGGATGCCCCGATTGTTGTTGTTGGTAAAGGTATTACCTTCGACACTGGCGGTATCAGCCTCAAAAATCCGCCCAATATGTGGAATATGAAATTTGATATGTCGGGAGCGGCAAGCGCTATTGGCACAATACATGCTCTTGCTGGACGCGGAGCAAAGGTCAATGTTGTTGGCATCGCGGCTCTGGCTGAAAATATGCCGGGCGCCAACGCCCAGCGTCCTGGCGATGTAGTAAAATCCATGTCCGGTAAAACCATACAGATCCGCTCAACGGATGCGGAAGGACGATTGGTGTTGGCGGATGGAATGTATTATGGTGATACGACCTATAACCCTCCCTTCATGGTCGATATGGCGACGTTGACCGGATCCGCGCGTGGTGCGCTCGGTTCGGATTATGGTGCGCTTTTTTCTCGCCACGATGAGCTAGCGGAAAAACTTATTGAAATGGGTAAGGAAACCGGTGACGAACTTTGGCATCTGCCGCTCAATGATAATCATTTTAAAGCTATTGAAAATAATGTCGCTGATGTGATGAATTCGGGTCCCGGTGCGCCAGGGGCTAGTGCCGGTGCTGCTTTTGTGGGTACCTTTGTGCGCGAAACAACAAACTGGGCCCATCTTGATATCGCGGGCATTGCATATTCGGATAGCGCGTCACCAACAAAATCCTCCCCTGGTTCTCGAGCCTTTGGCGTCAGACTGCTAAACGGATTCATTAAGGAACATTATGAGGAAAATTAACGTTCCGATAGAGGCCGCTAAGATAGTTATACTGATGTTTGTCGCCATTTTTAGCTTTTCGTCAGCTCAAGCGGGGACACTTGAAGACATTAAGGAACGTGGGTTTATCAAGGTGGGTATATCTCTTGGTGGGATGCCCATGGGGGGGCGTGATCAGCGTAATGAACCAGTTGGGTATGATTATGAGGTGGCAAAATTGCTGGTGGAAAAACTTGGCGTTGAGTTGCGCATTACTGACGTTTACGGCGATGCGCGGGTGAGCCTGCTTGTATCCGGGCAGCTTGATTTAGTGATCGGCAATATGACGGTGACAAAAAAGCGCGCTGAAGTGGTTGATTTCACTAATCCCTATTTTAAAACAGGGCTCAGAATTATCTATCAAAAAGGCCAAAATATAAGCTCTCTTGATGATCTTAAGGGTAAAAAGGTGGTCGCAGGACGTGGTACCAGCGGGGCGATATTTATTGCCGAAAATGTTCCGGATGCGGATCTGGTTTACACAGAAAATTTTGCTCCTAATGGTGTGCTTTTACTTAGGCAGAGGCGCGTTGATGCGGGAATAGAAGACAGCTCGATGGCGGATTATGTGGCCAGTCAAATTGGCAGCTTAGAAATTATGCCCGGTGTGTTTGTTGCTGGTGACGTTGCCATGGGTGTGCGTAAAGACCAGCCCGAATATAAGGCTTATTTGAATGAATTTATCGCTGATTATATTGCCGGCGGTCAGTACGAACAAAATATCAAAAGATGGTGGGGGGAAGATGCCGAAATTCCCGAGCTTAATGATTAGCGTGAAAAAATGAAAAAAATATTATTTGAAGTATGTGTGGATACTATTCAGGGCGCTATTGATGCTGTGAATAATGGTGCGGACCGGCTGGAGTTATGTGATGCGCTCGGCATTGGTGGCACGACGCCGTCTGCGGGTCTAATGAAACGGGCCGCCAAGCTTGGAGTTCCTATCTATGCCATGATCCGCCCGCGCGGTGGTGATTTTATCTTTAATTTCGAAGATATGGATGTGATGCTTCATGATATTGACCGTTGCCGTCATTATGGTATGGCCGGAATAGTGATCGGCATGACCCATGAAAATGGTGCCCTTGATATCGCGAAACTGGAACGGCTAATTAGCCAGGCGGACGGTATGGGTGTGACACTGCACCGCGCCTTCGACGTGACGCCGGATACGTCCGAAGCGCTCGAGCAGGCGATTGAGCTGGGTATAGAGCGGATACTAACGTCTGGACAGCGGGAAACTGCATTGGAAGGCGCGCTTAAAATTAAAAGCGTCATTGATGCAGCGGCGGGGCGGATATCGATTATGCCGTGCTCAAAAATAAACCCGCCCAATGTGGAAAGCCTTTTCAAGATATTCAAAGTGTCTGAGATCCATTCGTCTTGCCGTACGCTGGTCGGCAGCCCCTACACCGAAAATGCCCCAAGCATGGCGCCAGGCGATGATTTTTCCCGCCATATCACTGACCCAGTCAAAGTAAAGGCGCTTGCTGAATATTTGCAGAATTTAGCCCAGTAAAGCCAACACAGAAAAATAAAGTACGCTTGGACATAGCAAGCATCCGAGCCCCGTATAAAACGTTGCGGTCATGGCCCCATAAGGCACAAGCTTCGGGTCCGTAGCGGCAAGACCCGCAGCAACGCCGCTGGTGGTTCCCATAAGACCGCCAAAAATCAGTGCCGACTGCGGGTTATCAAGGCCGATACGCCCGGCTATCAGCGGGGTACTCACCATAACGAGTATTGATTTAACCAGTCCGGCAGCGACACTGATGGCGATAACATCTGATCCCGCGTTAAGGGCAGCCCCAGTCACCGGCCCCACGATATAAGTGACGGCACCTGCGCCAATTGTGGTGATGGCTACGGGATCCGTATAGCCAAACATAATTGCCATCACGGCACCAATCACGAAAGAAACAAGCACCCCTAGGAACAACGAAATCACACCGGCGAGCCCCGATGACTTAAGATCGTTCAAGTTGGCACCAAAAGCGGTGGCAACAATGGCGAAATCACGAAACATCGCACCGCCGAGGATGGCAACACCGGAAAATATTTCAATGTTGGCAAGCCCCTGCGTTCCTTGTTCAGTAAGACCACCAACATATGCAAGCACTAGTCCGATAGAGATGGCAATGGCGGAACCGTGAAACTTTCCTTGCGTCAGTTTATCGGAAAGAAAATAGGATACCCACATGATCACACCAACCGCGACGAAGGCGGTCAGGATTGAATTTTTAATAAGGATGGCGCAGAGCGTATCAATAATCATTCGCCGTCCTCGCCAATATCATCGCGTTTGATCATATTATTGAGGACTGGAATAAGGGCGAAGCCGGCAATCACTGCGACACCACCCGCGAGCAGCGCCAACAGCCCACCATCAAGGGCAGCGATGACATTCTGTTTAGCGGCCATAGCCACGACGATGGGGATATACATGGCATTCCAGAAGGATACACCCTTCGAAGATATGGACGCACTAGAAAGTTCTTTAGGCAGATAATGAACGGCAACCAATAGCAGGAGCATAGCGATGCCAACGCCGCCCACATTGGCGTCAACGCCAATAATTTCACCAAGCAGACTACCGAGATAGAGGCCGCTAAGGGTACATGCCGCGAGTATGGCTACACCGTAAATGATCATGAACATCCCCTTTTTTTAATTTCCCCTGATCTTGTCTTACCTTTGCATATGAGCTAGTTTTGTTCAAGCATCGTCAAAAAAGGGATTAATAAATGAGCGCGGGGACCAGCGGATTATACCAGCAGTTAAACGACCGGATTAACGGCGCCGGCGCTAAGGTATTTATCGAAGCGCAGAGCGGTGATTATCTGTTTAGCGATATCGATCCGCTTTGTGCAAAAATTCAATCGGTTATGACGGACGTTGGTGTGACCAAGGGAAGCCGGGTTCTGGTACAGGTGGAAAAATCTCCGGAAGCGGTCATGCTTTATTTGGCTTGTCTGCGCATGGGAGCGATATTTGTGCCACTCAATACCGGTTACACAGAGAGCGAGGTTCGTTATTTTTTCGAAAATGCCGAGCCCGATCTATGTATCTGTGATCCCGCGAAAGAAGAAAATTTTAAGCGTATTGCGGGCGGAAAAACAGTTCTTACATTAGATGAGAAAAAACAAGGAAGTCTTTGGTTAAAAACAAATAAATGTGATAAATGTATCGAAATGACAAAGCTGGATGGTGATGATATTGCTGCCATTCTTTATACGTCTGGAACGACGGGGGTATCCAAAGGCGCGATGCTTAGCAATGAAAATTTGCGTTCCAACGTCGCGGTTCTAAGTGACTATTGGCAGTGGTCGTCAGATGATGTGCTGCTGCATATCCTGCCGATATTTCATGTGCACGGGCTTTTTGTTGCGTTGCACTGCGCACTTTGGACCACCAACACAATCATTTTTGAGAGCAGCTTTAAGCCGGAAAATGTTGTTAAAAACCTGCCTCGATCAACTGTTTTAATGGGGGTGCCAACTCATTATGTAAGGTTGCTGGAAACGGCAGGCTTTGGCCGTGAAGTCTGTAAGAATATGCGCTTGTTTCTTTCCGGGTCTGCGCCACTTCTGGCCGAGACGTTTCATCAGTTTGAACAGGTGGCAGGGATAAAGATACTTGAACGTTACGGCATGACCGAAGCGGGCATGATTACATCAAACCCTTATGACGGTGAGCGTGTGGCGGGCACCGTTGGCTTTGCCCTTCCGGGCGTTGAAGCGCGCATCGGCAACGAAAAAGATGGCAAGGGTGTGCTCGAAATAAAAGGCGCTAACGTCTTTAAAGGTTATTGGCGCATGCCGGAAAAAACCGCTCAGGAATTTACGCAAGACGGCTTTTTTATCACTGGTGATATTTCAACCATGGATGAAGAAGGCCGCGTGACCATCGTTGGCCGGGCGAAGGATCTGATCATCACTGGCGGGCTTAACGTCTATCCCAAGGAAATTGAAAGCCTGATCGATGATATAGAGGGGGTAAAGGAAAGTGCTGTGATTGGCGTTGCACATTCTGATTTTGGTGAAGGGGTTACCGCAATTGTCATTCCTGACGGTACAAAAGGAATTTCAGAGGATGATATTTCAATCATCCTAGAAGAAAGCCTCGCCAAGTTTAAACAACCGAAAAAAATCATTATCCTTGAGGCGCTACCGCGTAATACAATGGGTAAAGTACAAAAAAACGCGCTACGGGAAACCTATGCGGATATTTACAAAATATAGAGGGAAATTATGAAAAAAATCATCGCAATCCTTGCACTTCTTTTTACGTCACATGCACACTCGCAGTCGCATCTGCTTCCGGAAGTACCAGAAGGAGCGCAGGCTGTCTCTTTGTTTGGCAAGCCGCTGTCCATGCCCGCACCCAGCGAGCGTGTCTTGGAAAATCTGGCGGAGGCAAAAGCAAATTATGATGCTAATCCAAATGATGCGGACAATATCATATGGTACGGTCGGCGGGTTGCTTATACCGGTGACTTTCGCCGTGCAATCCTTATTTTTTCCGAAGGGATCAGAAAGCATCCAACGGATGCCCGCATGTACCGTCACCGTGGCCACCGTTATATAACCATCCGCAAATTTGACCGTGCCATTGAGGATTATGAAATTGCCGTGAGCCTGATCAATGGGGAAGAGGATAAAATTGAACCGGACGGCGCACCAAACCCGGCTGGTATTCCCGTTACAAGCACACACAGCAATATTTATTATCATCTGGGGCTTGCCTATTATCTTAAACATGATTTTGAAAATTCACTGCGGGTCTATCGAATGGGTCGCGATCTCGATCTTAACGATGATAATACGGCATCCACCACCCACTGGATCTATATGAACCTGCGCCGCCTTGGTCGTGATGAGGAAGCAAATGCAGCGCTATCACGCATCACCGCCGACATGGATATTATTGAAGTTCACAATTATCACAAGCTCGACATGTTCTATAAAGGTGAAGTGCCGGAAGAAGAGGTGCTTAACGCCGATCCCAATGTGCCGGCAGGAGCCAGTATCACATACGGGGTTGCCAATTGGTTCTTTTATAACGGCGAAACGGAAAAAGCCTATGATTTGATGGAAAAATTCATTAAAACAAACTCATGGGGATCCTTTGGCTATATCGCTGCTGAAGTTGATCTGAAAAACAGAAAATAAGAGGGAAATATGAAATTACATCGATCAATTATTATGGCCGGTATGGCGGCTTTTTTAGCATCCTGTTCAGCGGAAAACACAGACACCACTGAAATAGCCGCCGAAACAGAGGCGCCAGTGGAGGATGCCTCTGCAGTCCTTTTTTCTGATGTGCCCGAAGGGGCACAGGCCGTTTCCTTTATGGGTAAGGCGCTTTTCGCAGCGGAGCCCAGTCAACGACTTCTTGATAACCTTGCTGCAGCAAAAGCAGATTATGACGCGGATCCAAATGATCCGATGAATATTATTTGGTACGGGCGCCGTGTCGCATACACGGGGGATTATCGCCGCGCCATTGAAATATTTTCTGAAGGGATCGAAAAACACCCAACCGACGCGCGTATGTACCGCCACCGAGGTCACCGTTATATCAGCATCCGCGAAATTGATCGGGCCGTGGCTGATTATGAAATAGCAGCTAAACTGATCGAAGGGACCGAAGATAAGATCGAGCCGGACGGCGCACCAAATCCGCAGGGCATTTATCTGACAACGACCCACAGCAATATTTATTATCATCTCGGGCTTTCTTATTACCTGCGTCAGGAATGGGAGAAATCCCATGACGCCTTTAAAATGGGACAGGATTTGGGGCTTAACGATGACAATATCGTTTCTGCGGGTCATTGGATCTACATGAACCTGCGCCGTATGGGTAAAGACGAGGAAGCGCAAGCGTCCTTGCATAATATTGAACAGGATATGGAGATCATTGAAAACATGTCCTATCATAATCTAACCCTTATGTATAAAGGCATCATTCCCGCTGAAACATTGACCGATGTGGATCCTAACGATCCAAGCGGTGCAGCCATTGCTTACGGTGTTGCCAACTGGTTTCTCTATAACGGCGAACCAGAAAAAGCATATGATCTTATGGAACGCTTTATGGAAACAAGGTCATGGAGCGCGTTTGGCTTCATTGCAGCAGAAATGGAATTGAGTATTAGATAGTCATGCAGTATCAATCAGCAGAAGAAATTAAAACACGCCTCTCTCTTAGTGACGAGGTCGCCTTCATCGATATACGTGAAGTGGCCGATTATGGTCGCGGTCATCCGTTTTTTGTCTCCCACGTTCCCTACAGTGTTTTGGAGGCCCGGATCGGCTTATATGTTCCATGTCATCACACCGCGACCATCCTGCTTGATGGTGGTGACGGCGTTTCAGAAAAGGCCGCCGCGCACTTGGAGGCGATGGGTTACCTGAATATTCTTGTCTTAAAAGGTGGCGTTCAGGCATGGGCCGATGCAGGATATTCCCTTTATGAAGGGATCAGCGCACCGTCCAAATCTTTTGGCGAAGTTGTTGAGCATGAACTGGGTACAGTATCCATTACAGCTGAGCAGTTAAAAGCGCGCATGGATGCGGGAGATGATAATTTCCTTCTTGTTGATGGCCGCACACCGGAAGAATTTAACCGCATGACAATCCCCACATCCACATCCTGTCCCAATGCGGAGCTTAGCCTGCGTTACGCTGCGATGCTGGCGCGTCCGGATCAGGATATTATAGTCAACTGCGCCGGTCGCACGCGCAGCCTTATTGGCGCACAAACATTAAGCCTGCTCGGGCTTTCCAATAAAATATACGCCCTTGAAAATGGCACCATGGGCTGGAAACTGGCTGGGCTTGAGTTGGAGCATGGTGCAACGCGGTCTTATCCTAGCGACATTGATGAAACAATACTTGAAGATGCCCGTAAAAAGGCTGATGCTCTGATAGAGCAATATCAAATATCTGTAGTTGGTATGGATACTCTTAACGCATGGCGTGAGGATACGGATAATACAACATTCCTGTTCGATATTCGCACCGCAGAGGAATATGAAGCCGGTCATGTGGATGGCTTCAGGCATACACCAGGCGGGCAGCTTATTCAGGCGACCGATCAATGGTTTGCCACCCGCGGCGGAAAAATTGTCCTTTTCGACAATCACCGTATTCGCGCTGTGATGAGCGCGATCTGGCTTAAAGGAATGGGCCATGATGCCTATATCCTTGATGAGAAAACCGTGACTGAGCTTGTTCATATTGGTGAGTTTGAAATTGATATTTCAGGAATTGAATTTATCGATACCGCCGGCATCGCGGCGAGCGACGCCACAATTATCGATGTCCGATCAAGCGCGGATTACCGTGAAGGGCATATCGATGGCGCTATTTGGACAATTAGACCAGTCGTTGATCGCCTTGATATAAAGGGTGCAGTGATTATTGTTGCGTCTGAATTGCTGACCGCGACTTATGTGCTTAAAGATTTGGATCTTGATGGTCAAATCAGTTTAAGCGAGCCGGATGACTGGAAGGAGGCAGGCTTAAAAGTTGTTTCAACACCAGACTGCCCGACAGATGCGCAGCGCATCGATTTTCAGTTCCACACTCACGAACGCCACAGCGGAAACATGGAACATGCCCGCGAGTATCTAAGATGGGAAACAGGCCTAATGGACCAAATGGACGAGCAGGAAAGGTCCACCCTTAAGCCACTCACGCCTTAAAGTGGCCAGACCAGCGCAATCATGGGCAAGGCGACGATGGTGATGATCACTTCAAGTGGCAGCCCCATACGCCAGTAATCACCAAATTTATATCCGCCTGGCCCCATGATCAGCGCGTTATTCTTATGACCTATCGGTGTGAGGAAGGCGCAGGAAGAGGATACCGCGACCGCCATTAGAAAACTGTCCGGATTGGCTTCAAGGCTGTTTGCCATACTAACGGCTATTGGCGCCATCATCACTGCCGTGGCGACATTATTCATCAAATCAGACAGCGTCATGGTGACGATAAACAGCAGGGCGAGAACGAAAAAGGCCGAGTACCCTGCGGACATGCTTAATATCCCTGCGGCAATAAGGTCGGTGGTCCCGGTGGTCTCCAAAGCGCCACCGATGGGGATCATTGATCCCACCAGCACAATCACTGGCCAATCGATGGTGTTATAAAGATCGCGCAGTGGAATAATGTTAAAAAGCACCATGCCAAGTGCCGCAATGGCCAGCGCAACCGTAAGGCTGGTCAGCCCCGTTGCCGCAGCGCCAATGGCCCCCGCGAGCAGCAAAATAGCGATCCAGGCATGTTGACGCTTACCCATATTAAAACCGCGCCCAGCAAGCGGTAAAAGCCCCAGCCGGTCCATAGATTTTGTCATACTGTCGATATCGCCTTGAAGCAGCAGTACATCTCCAGCGTGAAACACCAGCTTATGAAGTGCATGATTTATTTTTTGCCCTTGCCGCGAAACTCCGAGCAGGTTTAGCGCGGACCGTGATTTAAGTCTGATCTCGCCTATTTTTCTGCCAATGACGCGGCTGTCTGCGGAAACCACCGCTTCCTGCAACATCACATCATCATTGGAAAATAGCGAACGGTCATAGTCACCACCTTTAACCTCAAGTCCAAGTTTATGGGCAAATGTATCCAGCTCTTTTGGTCCTGTTTTAAGAATAAAAATATCACCTTCTTCGATGATTCTTGTGCGGGTCAGACGTAATATTCGTTTGCCATCCCGGATCATACCAGCAAGGCGCACATCACAGCTATCGGCGATACTATCAATGTCTTTTATGGTTTGACCAATGGCAGCTGATCCTTCCGTGACAATACCTTCTGCTACATAATCATCGATATCATAAAGCTCATCGGTTGCGGATTTTGCCTGCCTGTCTTTGGGCAATAGCCTCCAACCCACAAGTCCCAAGAACAAGACACCAACCACGGCAACAACCGAGCCTACTGGCGAAAAATCAAACATGGAAAAGGGCTCCCCAGCTACCGTTTCTCGGTAATGAGCGATGACAATATTGGGCGGGGTGCCGATCAATGTAATAAGACCGCCAAGGATGGAGCCGAAAGATAGGGGCATGAGAAGCAGCGCAGGGGAGCGTTTGGCTTTTTTTGCACTATCAATGGTCGCAGGCATCAGAAGCGCCAGTGCCGCCACGTTATTCATCATGGCGGAAAGTATGGCTGAAAAGCTCGACATAATAGATATTTGTAAAAACAAGCTTTTTAGAGGTGGGACAACGATATGGGCAATTCGGTCTATGACGCCGGATACAGCGAGCCCGGCGCTGATCACCAAAACGGCAGCGACGGTGATGACCGCTGGGTGGGAAAAGCCGTTAAATGCTTCGTCGGTACTGATCACGCCGCTGAGTACGCTAACCATCAGGGCAGTGAAGGCAACGACATCGTAGCGCCAACGTCCCCATAAGAAAAAGACAAAGACGCCGATCAGGATTGCGACAATGGTTTGTTGCTCAAATGTCAAATTTCTTCCTCATATTATTTTCTATAAATTTCTAGAAATGATGCTAGGGTACTATCTATAAAAATAAAACTAAAAAATAGGGATGCGGGGAAATGATTGAAAAATATTCAATGCTGATTTTGTATCTTGCGGTGCTGATTGCGCTCAGTATCATCGCATCAAAACGCGTGAATAATATCAAAGGCTACATAACTGGGAATAAGACACTTGGGTATTGGGTCGCGGCTTTCTCAGCCCAGGCAACCGGGGAAAGCGCATGGTTACTGCTCGGGGTGACCGGCATGGGGGCCATGGTTGGTTTCAGCGCCTATTGGGTGGTCGTTGGCGAGCTGTTTGGAGTCGGAATGGCCTGGTTCTTTATGGCTGAGCGTTATAAGAAACTAACCGATCATTATGACAGCATAACCATGACCGATTATCTGGTCAGTCGCTTCAAAGCCAAAACCCACACACTTCGCATCGTCGCCTCTGTTTCACTCGCAATTTTTATTCTTATTTATATTTCGGCGCAGATTGATGCCACTGGCTCTGCCTTCGAACGGTTCTTGCAATGGGACTATCATATGGGAGCCATCGTCGGATTTGTTATTGTTGTGATCTATAGTGTTATCGGTGGTTTCACGGCTGTTGCATGGACTGATATGTTCCAAGGAGCCGTTATGGTTTTAAGCCTCGTGGCATTGCCGCTCGTGGCCTACATGATGCTCGGCCCTTCCGATCATGTTTATGATACACTCAGTTCCATCGACCCGGGCCTAGTTAATATGTGGGGCAACGGCGGCCTTACACCGATGAATTTTGCTATTGTACTTGGTATGATGCTTATTGGCCTTGGCTTTTTGGGCTCGCCGCAGGTTTTTGCTCGTTTTCTTTCCATCAGAGATGTTGAGGAGATTAGGCGCGGTCGCTGGGTCGCGCTACTGTTCACGTTGTTGGTTGATACATCCGCAGTGAGCATTGGTGTCCTTGGCCGGTATTTATTTACCGAAGCTGGGGCTGATACAGTGGAAGTGCTTGGAAATGGTGCTCAGAATGTTCTGCCAGCGCTGGTGGAGTATGTGTTCCCGGCGATTTTAGTCGGTCTTTATGTAGCGGCGGTTCTTTCGGCAATTATGTCGACGGTTTCTTCGCTTTTGATTGTTGCTGCGGGATCAATTACCCATGATATATACCGCAAAATGTTTAATGCGGAACTCGACGGTGCAAAATCAGCGAAGGTATCACGTTGGTTGACCATTTTATTCGCTCTATTGGCACTTGGGGTCGCGATGATCGTGTCTTTTGTATCGCCAACCAGAACTATATTCTGGTTTGTGATCTTCGGCTGGTCGGGAATAGCGGCAGTATTCTGTCCGATGGTGATCATGTCACTATTTTGGAAAGGCTTCACCGCCCTTGGTGCTATCGCATCAATGGTCGCAGGATTTTTGATGACAATATTGGCAAAATTTGTCTTCGGCGAAATGGATGTGATCGGATCATATTTTGTCGCCATGGAAACAATGCCGCCAGCATTCTTGTTTTCATTCATTGTCGGGTATATTGTAAGTGTCATGAAGCCTGACAAAGAGCTCTCGGAAAATTATGATAACGATTTAAAAGCAATTGAAAAAAGGGGACGATAAATTGGATAGAAGAGATTTTTTAAGAACTACAGCGGCACTTGCCTCTGTCTCGGTTGCAGGAAGTGCTGTAACGGCCTATGCGCAATCAGCCGTCAATAAGGACAGCGATGCATTTTGGAAAACCATTATTGACCAATATAAAGTCACCGATGAATTTATTAACCTTAACGCCGGACATTGGGGGATTATGTCGGAACCAGTCCGCAAAGCTTTTAACGAGCATACGGCGTTTATCAACGCTTATAGTTCCCACTATGTCGGCCACGGCAGATCCGCAAATCCAAGCGCACGTAATTATAATGTTGAACGCATGGAAATTATCGACATGTTGGCGGCGAAATTAGGTGTTCAGTCAGACGAGCTTGTCTTTACCCGGGGGGCAACGGAATCGATGCAGCTTCTGATCAGCGGTTACAATAAAATAAATCCTGGTGATACAGTACTTTATGCTGACGCTGCTTATTATAGTATGGCCGCTGAAATGCGTCATTTAGAAGTTTACCGAGGTGCCAATGTGGTGCAGCTTACCATGCCTGATCCGGTTGATTTTCAGGGCTCCATAGATCTGTTTGAACAGGGGATCAAAGATAACCCGGGCACGAAGCTTATTCTGCTTACGCATATGGCCAATCGGACGGGGGTTATTATCCCGGTCAAGGAAATTACCGCCATGGCACGCTCATACGGGGCAGATGTTATTGTTGATATGGCCCATTCATGGGGCCAGCTCGATTATGATTTTGTAGATCAAGGCGTGGATTTTGTCGGTTTCAACCTTCATAAATGGATTGGTGCACCGCTCGGCACTGGACTTATGTATATTAAAAAAAGCCGTATGCTAGATATCGATACCAAAAGCAGTAAAGGCGCGCCCGGCAATGATGATATCAATAACCGCACACAAACGGGAACAATGAACCTTGCGGCAGTCATGGCAGTGAGGGATGCTCTTAATTTTGTTGATGCCATCGGCATCAAGCATATTGATAATCGTTTCAGAGCACTACGTCATGAATGGACCAATGAATTTATTGATGATGACCGGGTTGATATTTTAAGCCCCGAAGATGAACGCATGCACTGCGGGCTTACGTCATTTAGGATCAATGCTCATGATGATGCGCGTGCGCTAGGAAGAACGCTGCTCAATGATTATGCAATTAATACGGCGGCTATTCCAGAATATAACGGTATTCGCGTGGCTCCGGGGCTTTACAGCTCAAAAGAAGATATGCGGGCACTTGCAGCGGCCATAAAAGATATTGCAAACAAGTTAGGATAATTTAATGGACAGACGGCAATTTTTAACTTCATCAGCGGCAGTGGCCGGTCTTTCTGTGGCAAATTTTCCGCTTTTTGCAATGGCGCAGCAATCGCGAGATGCAGACGATGAAAATTTTTGGGCCATCATTAGAAACCAGTATGACGTGACGAGTGATGTGACCAACCTTGAGGCTGGCTACTGGGGCATCATGTCAATTCCTGTGACCCAGGACTATATTAAAAACACCCATTATGTTAATCAGAATAGCTCCTATTATGCAAGACGCCTGTACCGTAAGGATTACAACAAGATAGTCGCCCGCATTGCTAAAAAACTTGGTGTTGGTGCCGATGAAATCGTTCTAACCAGAAACGCGACGGAATCGCTGCAAAGTCTGATCAATGGTTATAACAAACTGCAAGAAGGTGACACCGTTATTTACGCCGACCTAGATTATGGCAGCATGCAGTCGGAGATGCGTTATCTCAAAACACACCGCAAGGCAAATGTTGTGAGCATTGCTATACCGGAACCAGCATCTTACGAAAATGTCATTGCTGCCTATGCCAAGGCCCTTGATGATCATCCCAACTGCAAAATGATGCTGATGACCCACGTGAGCAATAGAACTGGTCTTATTACGCCAGTCAAGGAAGTGGCTGCCATGGCCAAGGCGCGCGGTGTTGATGTCATTCTTGATGCAGCCCATTCCTGGGGTCAGTTTGAATTTGATTTTCAGGAGTTAGGCGTTGATTTTGTTGGTTTTAATCTTCACAAATGGATTGGCGTCCCACTTGGTGTGGGGGCTATGTATATCCGTAAAAACAGGGTGCTTGACATTGATCCTCTGCGTGGTGAGGCCGGTCCGGATAATGATGAGGTCAGAACCCGGGTTCATACGGGAACCATGAATTTCGCTGCGGTGATGACCATACCAGCAGCGCTGGATTTTAGAGAAAATATCGGCCAGAAAAATATTGAAGGGCGTCTGCGGGCGCTGCGCAATCAATGGGTTGATCAGGTTATAGATAATAAAAATGTTGAGATTTTAACACCGCAAGATGAGCGCATGTATGCCGCTATCACTTCTTTTCGCTTGAAAGGAAAAACTTCTTACGAAGATAACCGCGACCTTATGAACACATTAAGTGAAAAATATGGAATTTTCACCGTTGCGATTAGTGGTATCGCCAAAGGGGGCGGAATTCGGGTCAGCCCGTCGCTTTATAACTCACGCGAAGATATGGATAAACTGGCAGCGGCGATCAATGACATAACAGGTTAATTTTTGGGATATGGGGAGATATCATGGCTTATTTGGTAATGAGCATACGTGCTTTTAGTATGTTTGTGCTTTCAAGTACTCCAGAGCTGGCGCAGAACCACGATTTCTTTAAACTTCTCTTTAAAGCGAGTGTAAGAAGGAAATAGAACTCTGGCCTTTATAAATTCAAAATATATTCTGCTTTCGATCATGTTTACGTTATTGATATGGGCAGCAGCGGCGGTAACTATTCCCATCAAACCAGTGCCGCTTACCTTGCAAACAGTTGCTATATTACTGGTCGCGTTATTGCTGCCAATGAAATATGCTCTATTCTCAGTGGGGTTATATATCGCTCTTGGTGCGGTCGGTGTTCCAGTATTTTCCGGGGGTCGTTCAGGTGTGGATGTTATCACCGGATCAACGGGCGGCTTTATCATTGGCTTTATGGTAGCTGCGGCGGTGGTTTCATACCTCACTGCCAAAATCAGATACAATGTCAAAGATAAAAAAGTTGCAACGCTATACGGTCAGGTGCTCTGGCCATGCTTTATTGGCTCAGTTATTTTGCAAATCTGTGGTGTGATTTGGGGAAAGGTTTATACAGGGGCATCTTGGGGCATGATGTATGATCAGTGGATACACCCCTTTTATCTTAATATGGTGATCAAAATTTTGATTGCTGTTGTTGTCGCCGTGCAAATCTGGAAAGAAACGTCGAAGCAATGAATTAGAAATTTTCAGGCATTATAAGTGCTGCGCGAAAATCATTGACGTTGGTTCGGGTCGGGCCAGTGATGATCAGATCAGCGAGCTTTGAAAAAGCGCTGTAGCTATCATTGTTATTGAGCATCGCACCAAGGTCGAGTCCAAGTTCTTTCGCGCGTCTCAGGGTATCTGGCGTGATGATAGCCCCAGCATTATCTTCGCTGCCGTCGATGCCATCCGTATCGGCGGCAAGGGCATAAATATTCCCGTCGTCGTTTAGGGAAAGCCCAAGACTGAGTAAATATTCACCGTTGCGTCCTCCACGACCATTTCCTCTCACCTTAACGGTTGTCTCCCCGCCAGATATAACAAGCGTTGGCTTTGTAGGTTTTATGGTTTTCAGGTAGTTTGCTGTTTCGAGCCCTAGTTCGCGCGCGTTACCATCAAGCTCACCCAGATTTATCACGTCTATGTTCGATTTTTTGGCAAATTGAGCTACCTCATTCAACATCGTTGTCGCCGAGGCAATGATCTTATAATTTGTACACTCAAAGTCATCCTTAAGCGTTTCAGATTGCGGACTTTCAAGCCAGTGTCTGACGGTGCCCGATGTGCTGATATCGTATTTTTTTAATATCTCTATGGCATCACGTGATGTTGTCGGGTCTGCTACGGTAGGCCCTGAGCCAATTACCGATGGATCATCACCAACCACATCTGAAATTGCTAAAGTATAAAGTTTCGCTGGATGGCAGTGAGCTGCTAGGCGGCCTCCCTTAATGGCAGAGAGGTGTTTTCTGATGCAGTTAATTTCATTGATATCGGCACCGGATCTTAGCAGTAACGAATTTATTTTTTGTTTCTCTGAAAAATCAAATTGTCCTGCTGGATAGGATAAAAGCGATGAACTGCCGCCAGAGAGTAAAACGAAGACGGTATCTTCCTCACTCAAATTGCTTGCAAGATCAAACACTTTCTTCGATGCTGTAACGGACATATGGTCTGGGATTGGGTGGGAAGCTTCGATAAGTTCCAGATGCTTTAAATACTCACCGTGATAGTAGGGGGCAACAGCCAATCCTTTTATCTGACCTTTCCAACAGTTTTCAAAAGCTGCAGCCATCGAAGCGCCCGCTTTTCCCGCACTTATGACAATTGCGGGGGATTTATTATCAGCAGGAAGATGAGCAGAGAGGGTTTTATGCGCACTTGCCGCTTCGACCGCGACATCCAGGCAACTGAGAATAAAATTTTTAGCATCAAAATCCATGACTATTTATATCATGATATCTAATAAAAATAAGGCGCATTTTAAAAGCGCCTTATTTTTGAATTATTACAAATCAATCCTCAGCGGGATTAAGTAATTTATCAAGGCATACAACCACATATTTGGTCATAGCGTCGTCGACTTGTGCTTGACTCGCGCCTTTCCAGGCGTTTTTTGCTTCTTCATAGGAAGGATATATACCCACAGTATGCAGATATTCAGTGTTAATAAAATCGGTGGTGCGTGGGTCGGATACTTTTCCGCCGAACACTAGATAAAGTTGACCGTCAGTCATCGTTTGTTTGTCCCTTATTTAACTTGATTTTGTTTTAGGAAGCGGTTTCTTCCTCAGCAAATTGAATGCCGTCGATGATATCCTGCATATATTTATTGAGACCTTCGATGCCGCTGGTGCCGATGCGGGCCGTAAAGTCATCGCGTTGGGTAGCAACCATGCTGATACCTTCGATCTTGATGTCAATTATTTTTACATTTCCGTCTTTATCGCTTCTTACGCGCCAATCGACGTCAAGTGCCCTATTTTCCGAATTATACGCCTTTGTACGAATAAAAATATCGGATTTTGCATGAGGCGTAACTTTATCGACCTCAATCTTGGTAGTATCAAGCTTTTTGAGACGCGATGAATTTACTTTAAGGATGAACTCAGGAAATAGGGAATAATATGCTGCAAGCTCTTCTTTGCTTGCTTTTTTGCGGTGACGGCTAAGGCTGATACGAGCGATATAATCAATCGCAAAAGCATCGTTGAGAATTCTGCGGTACTCTTCAAATGATTGCTCTTCTGTCAAATCCTTGTTGTTAAGGACGCCAATCGCTCTTTCTGAAAAGGCTTCGATAAACTCTCTGGCTTTTTGTTGTTCGCCGGGGTCCTGATTATCGGCATGAGCTTCGCTAGTGAATATGAATAATGCAAGAAGAAGAACGCCGGCAAAAAGGCCGATCGTTGCTTTTTTGAATAATGATGTCATCTTTTCCGCCTCAGCGGCCTTAGCGACAATTTTTATTTCTCTGGCGTTATCCATCTTTTCTACCTTACATCTTCATTTCCGGTGTATACGTTATGCACCGTAGAAATGATTATTTTGTTAACGTCTGGGTCAGATGTTAATCTTTTAGCGTTTTTAGATAGGCAATTACGTCTTGACGGTCTTTTTCTTTCTTGAAACCGGCAAAAATCATTTTTCCACGCTTAACAACATCTTTCGGCTTAAGAAGATACGCGTCAAGTGTAGCGTCGTCCCACGTAAGATCTGCTTCGATGATGCCTTTTGAATATTTGTAACCTTCAAATTGGCCTGCTTTTTTGCTGTGAACACCGTAAAGGTTAGGTCCAATCTTGGCCTTATCACCTTTGACAGATGTGTGACATATTCTACATTTCTTCTTGAAAGTAGCTTCACCTTTAGCTGGATCACCTTCAGCAGAAGCGGTAAATGGTACTAATACGCTTGTCACGAATATAACCGCAATTAATTTTAAAACACTCTTCATTTCAAGTCCCTTTAGTTACTATGTCTTTTTCTTGCTTTGCCATAGCAAAAAAATACTCTATCGACAAATTAAATCGTTCAAAACTTTATAAAAACTCATACAATTTAATATAAGCTTAATTGCCATCTTTATGCGGCAAAAATATGACATGCCGCACCTGAACTGTTCCTGAATACGAAAATATTGAAAAAACAACATGTTATAACGTATCATTGATATGGCTGTGTAAATTCTCTGTGCGAATTGACCTAAATTAACGGGAGTTTAACCTTTAACGTTCAGTATATGAGCAATTTGAATTGTATTTTTTACGCACTGGATTCGTTTTGCGAATAAGGTGTGTTGACTAAAGGTCTTTATTTTATGGCAGAAAATCTTAATAATTCTGATGTTGCCAGGTTACTTACCGAGCCGACTGCTGAAAATCGTGCAGTGGCGGCGGCAAAAGTGAGTGAGCAATTTACCGCTGGAAAACTAAGCGATGATGAAAGAAAAATCGCTGAAGAAATTTTCAAAATCATGGTCAAAGATGCCGAGGTCAGGGTTCGTGAAGCTCTCGCAGAGAGTTTAAAAAATTCTGACAACATTTCCCATGAAGTCGCAGTTGCACTTGCCAATGATGTTGAAGAAGTTTCAATGCCAATGCTTGAGTTTTCTGAAGTACTCACCGACGATGATTTGGTTGAAATTATAAAAAGCCAGGGTAGTGCAGCACAAACGGCGGTAGCGTCACGTGCAAACGTTTCAGCGGACCTTGCCGATCAAATCGTTGAAAATAGTAGTGATGCCGATGTTGTCGCAACCCTCATGAAAAACGAAGGTGCAGTGCTTGAAGAAGGCACTATGGATAAGGTGCTCGATAAATACGGTGATGATGAAGCAGTAAATGTTCCGCTCGCCAATAGGGCACAGTTGCCGATAAAGGTTGCAGAGCGTCTTGTTAATCTGGTTTCAGAACAAGTTCGTGACCATCTGGTTACTCATCATGAAATGTCATCCAACACTGTCATGGATCTTTTCTTTAATGCGCGTGAGCGTGCAACAGCGAACCTTATTCACGATGGTGATGATGGAGTAGGTTTTGCCGATCTGGTTGATCAACTTCATGAAAATGGTCGACTTACCGAAACACTTATATTCCGCGCTCTTTGTCTTGGCGATGTGATCTTTTTCGAATTAGCACTTGCCAAACTTGCAGGTATTCCCATTGGTAACGCCTATCAGCTTATTCATGACCGTGGCGATCTTGGCCTTAAGGCAATTTATGAAAAATGTCAGTTTTCGCCGGATCTTCTTCCTGTGGTACAAGTGGCACTTGATGTGGCAAAGGAAATGGTGTCCTCAGCATCTGATGATCCGTTAAGATACAAGAGCCGTATGGTTGAGCGTATTTTAACACGCTGTGAAAAAACCGTGGATGTTGAAAGTTTTGAATATTTCATAAACCAGATTGTCGGCTCAGACGCCGCTTAACTAAGGGTGCCCGGTAGCCACAAGGCGATAGCCGGAAACAACATCACAAGCAGCAGGCCGATAAGTTGAATAATTATATAGGGGACAACACCCCTATAAATATCCCTCATGCGCACCGAAGGAGGTGCGACCCCTTTCATATAAAATAGCGCAAATCCAAACGGTGGTGTCAGGAATGATGTTTGCAGATTTATGGCAACAAGCACCGCAAACCACGGAAGAACTTGTGTTGCTTCAACATGCCCACCGAGATCAAGAGCATTTAAGACTGGCGTAAATATTGGTAGGACGATGAGCGTGATTTCGATCCAGTCAAAGAAAAAACCAAGCACGAAGACGATCAGCATCAACACGCCTATGATCAGCCATGGTCCTCCTGTAAATCCGCTCATGAAATTGATAATTAGATCGTCACCGCCCAGTGATCTGAACACATAGGAAAAAGCGGTTGCACCGACAAATATGCCAAATATCATGCCAGCGGTCTTTATGGTTTCATCGCACATTTGCCAAAGCTTTGATATCGAGAGCTTTTTCTTGATTGCTGCAAGCAGGAGTGCGCCAAAAGCGCCGACCCCGGCAGCTTCCGTTGGTGTGGCAAAGCCGGCAAAAATTGAACCGAGAACAAGTGAAATAAGTAGGATAGCTGGAAGAAAACCACGCATGATAATATTGGTCAGTGAGCTATTGTCGTCTGGGTCTTGTTGGTTGTCGGCGAAATGTTTGCGGCATTTGAACACTATATAGATGAGATATAATGCGGCGAGCATCAGTCCTGGTACCAGCGCCGTCATAAACAGATCGGTCACCGAAATCGATAAAAGGTCACCCATAATCACCAGCATTATGCTTGGCGGGATTAAGATGCCGAGCGTACCGGCAGCGGCGATCGTGCCGCTGGTGAATGGCTTTTCATAATTTGCCACGAGCATTGCCGGGAAGGCCATAAGCGATATCATTACCACGCTGGCGCCGATGATCCCTGTGGTTGCAGCCATAATCGTGCCAAGAAGGGTTACGGACATAGCAAGGCCGCCCGGTACTCTACGGGTCAGCGTCTGAAGGCTCTCCAGAAGTTCTTTGGCAATGCCACTGCGCTCAAGTATTAAGCCCATAAAAACAAACATTGGGATAGCGATCAGAACGATATTTTCCACCACGCCACCAAAAATGCGCGAATTAATAAGGAAAAATTCTTTAAAATTAAAAATATCAAAGCCCACGCCGATTAACCCGAAGAAAAGCCCGATGCCACCAAGGATAAAGGCAACCGGATAGCCGGAAAAAAGACAGATGGCCAGCGCTGGAAACATCAGGAGCGGCAGAAGTTCTATAAGACTATGCATCGCTTTTTTCCTGCTTCAAGAGCACAGAAATTGCTGAAAGTCCCAGCAGCAGAAACCCAAGGGGAAGGCAGGATTTGATAATAAAACGGTAAGGCAGGCCGTCTGCGGTCGCTGACATTTCACCCGCAAGATACGATTTTACGGTAAAATCAATGCCGAAATAAATAACAACGCCGCAGTAGGGCAACAAAAAAAACAGGCACCCGACCACTTCAATCAGGCGATTGGTTTGTTGCGTGAATTTTTCTCTAAGAAGATCGACACGGACGTGAGCGTCCTTCATATAGGTAAAGCCAAGGCATAGAAGAAACAACGCCCCGTGCAAATGCCATTCAAGCTCTTGCAGCGAAACCGAACTCGTATTTATGAAACGTCTACCGATGACATCGACTAGGATTGTCATCATCAGCGCCAGCAGAAAAAAACGCCCGAGATAGGACGTTGATTTCAATATATGATCAACGGTCCGTTTTAATATAGCCCAGTTCTTTCCATGTTTTGTATGACAGTCTGAATTTTTGCAGCGAAGTCCACGCGCGATTAAAGTCCGGGTCCTTTTCTGCTTCTTCTTTTGCAACTTCTAGCCATGCGGCCTCAAATGCATCTAACATTTCATCGGGCCATTGATGAAAGATCGTGCCGCTTTCTTTTAACTGGTTGATTGCTTCGGCTTGAAGGGCTTCGCCCTCGGCAATACCAAAACGCATATTATCGCCGCAAGTCGCATTGATCTGGGCCTGTTGTTGAATGGAAAGACCGTTCCATTTTTCCAGATTGATCATCAACTCAAAAAATGTTGATTGCTGATGCCAGCCTGGGAAATAATAATGTTTGGCAATCTTATCAAAACCGAGTTTCTGATCAACGGCCGGAACTGAAAATTCAGTTGCATCTATAGCCCCAAGTTCAAGTGCTGGAAAAATATCGCCAGTGGCGAGAAGCTGGGTTGATACACCCAATTTGCTCATCACCCGCGCGCCAAGACCAAAGAAACGCATTCTTATGCCCTTTAGGTCATCCAGTGTTTTTATCTCATTCTTGAACCAGCCGGACGCTTCGGGTGGACTGATGCCACAAATGATGCTGTGAATATTATGTTTATGATAAATATCTTCAAATATTTGCTGACCGCCGGCGTTATAATACCAGGCCATATACTCAGCACTTTCCGGCCCAAAAGGGATGGCTGCAAAGGTCTGTAGGGCGGGAACTTTACCGCTCCAAAATCCGGGTGATGACCAGGCGCTGTCCAGAGCGCCGTAAGAAACCGCATCAAACGTCTCAAGAGGTGGAGCGAGGGCACCGGGTTCAAAAAACCTGAACTTGATATTGCCGCCAGAGATGATTTCTATCTGTTCTTCAAACCGTTTCGCCATTGTTCCAAGTATGATCAATGTACTGGGATAGGTACTGGCCATCTTGAGGTTAACAGGTTCGTTTATCAGGGTGTTTTCAGGCACATTATCGCTGCCACTTCCACATGCTACCAGGGTTAAAGTTGCCAGTAACAGTGAGGTGGTTTTAATCATTATATTTTAAGACGTCCAGTTGCTTCGGCAAGGGCAAAATAAACTTTACCAATATCAGAAGTTATTAGAGTTTCGCTATATACAGTTTCCGTGGATTCGTTGAATGTTGCAAGCAATTCTTCAAAAATTTGCAGAAAGCTATCAACATTCTTTCTAAACTCAGTGCTGTCAATATAATGGCTTCTGATTTGTTCTACGGTCTTCTTACCAATATATTTTTTTATCTTGCGTATAAAAAGATTCTTATCACCGCTCAGATAATTGTCCCAGAGGTCTTTGGGTACGTCACCTTCCAGATAACTGCTGATATCAATAGCCTGTGACTGTAGCTTTTCCATGATTTGCGCTGAGATATGAGAGAAATTGTCACTATTGATGCTCTTGAGCTTTTTTTCCATAGCATTGGCATTTGCTGCCAAACTATGGCTGGAAAGCTGAATGGCGTTGATCATCTGCTGGTATCTCTCGGCGTTTCGTTCAAGAGCTTGATTGGTTTCTTCCACCGCCTCGACAGCGGTGTTTGAAGCAATTTGAATACTGTCGGTGCTGCGCAGAAGCTCGCTTGCAATGCGTTTTATATTCTCTTCCGAGCCAAGCAATGTTTTTTCGGTCGACGCTTCAAGATGGCTAAGTTCTGACATCATGCTGGCAATTTTTTTCATGCTTTCATTATGTTCAACCCCGACGTTGTTGGCCGTGGTCAGCCACTCTTCAATTATTTCTGAAGTTTCTTTTTCGCGTCCGAGAATATGATCACTGGCTTGGAGGCTGGCATTTTGAATTTCTACAATGCTATTCTTACTGCGGTTTTGAATGTCGGCAATTTGGTGCGTCAGCTCTGTTGTTTGGCTAATGATGCTCTCTATAACCTTTTGACCATGCGTGCCAAGATTGGTTGAATGTTTTTTAATTTTGTCAATAGAAATGCCGAGACCGTCTTCAATAGCTGAAATACAGTTGAGCATATTTTGATGCTGTGACTTGATTTCATGCTCAGTGGCAATCATTTTGTCCTGGAAGCTTTTGGCATAATTTTCAAGTGATTGATGTTCATCCTGAATCAAAGTGGTACGGTCGATCATGTTGATCCGGGTGTCACTGAGTGATTTTTCTATCTTTTCAGATTGTCCTTCAATTGAGGAAAGCACGTCACCGAGAAGGTTTTCGGTTTCAAGCTTGTTATCTGCGATAAGTGCGGACAGACGGTCTATATTTGTGCCCATAATATCTGTGATATTTTCGTTGCCGCGTTCAAGATCAGCTTCGATGTTTTCAAACTGGATGGATATATCTTCACCAAGAGAGGTTGCCTTGTCGGTTATCGTGTCTGTTATCTCATCAAAGTTGTGTTTGATATTCTTCTCAAGATCGCTTGAAACGCGGTTCAGATCATTAGCAGCTTCTGTGAAATAGTCGCTGGCTTTGGCAATATTTATCTTGCTGGCCTCTGTTGCGTCTTCGATAGACGTTCCCATGGACTTAGTCTGTGCTTCAATAGCGTCACCACTAGCGTCAAGGTCCTTGATTGTTTTATCAGCAATTTTGGAAAGTTCCTGCGCCTGCTTTTTAATGCTTTTGGTAATTTTATCGCTTGTTTTGGACGACTTGCCACTTAGGTCATTAATGGTATTGGCCTGTGTTTCCAACTTTTCACAAATAGCACTTACTTCGTCCATCAGTGATGTCATGAAATTATTGAGCACAGCCCGTCTCTCATCAAAACCGTCTACGATTTCACTCAGGTGATGATAGGAGTGGTTGGTTTGATCGGATACGTCATCAGAAATTTTCGCTAATCTGGTTCCCAAAATTTCGAGAGTTTCTTCGATTTGTTTGCTACGGCTCTCCAAAGTTTTATTCTGTAAGCTCATCTCGTTATTGATGAAGTCGGAATGTTTCTTTGTTTCGTCGCTTGTTTTTCTGGCGTCTTCTCTGAACTCTCTAAATTGTTCCGTGATTTTGTCGCTACGGTTTTCAATTTCGGTCGCCAACTGCGTGATGGCGTCTCTTTCGCTTGCGAGGGAGTTTTTAATTCCAACCGATTTCTCATCGGCATCAACGGTTGCCTTGAATAATTCCGATATTTGTATTTTAAAATTTTCCTCAAGCTTAGCAAAGCGGTTTGTCGCTAGATCACCTGCGGCTTCAATTTTGTCGATCTCTCCTTTTAAATTCTCAATGATTTTGACAATTCGGGATTGGGTGATCTCAACGGGGTTAAGAAGTTGATCAAGGCCGGCTTCAAGTGAGCGGTAATTTTCCTCAACTGGATTGATGCGCATGACCACCAGGCAGACGATCCAGATCATAATAAGCGGCAACGAGACAGCAGACAGAAATGTGGCCAGTTCTATGAGCGGCAATTGAAGTATATCTAAGTCAGAAATTTTTCCGAGATAGACACAAAAAGATACCCAGACAGCGCTAAGCAGCGCTGCCACAGCAATCGACCAATTTCGCTTTAATTTTATCCAAAAAGAAGTGCTTTGCGCGTTATTTGAATTGGAGTGTTTTAGCGATGATGGGTGTGCCGTAACCACTTGTCTGGTTTTTACGCTCTTCTTGTCACTCATTTAACTCGTCCACCATGAAATATACTTAACTTTCTTTATTCTATCATCACCGCCTGTTCATCGCAAGCGGTGCTCTTTGCTCGAGTAATGCCTTTTTATAGCTTCTGAATGCTTATTATATCATTAAAATGTGGTAAAATTATATATTTACGGATAATTTTAGAATTTGTTTACCATAATGGGGTTTTATAGGTAAAAACAATGATAATTAATTGAAGCATTAGGACTATTTATGAGTGGGATTGATTTAAGTCGAATTAGTGTTCTGGTGGTGGAAGATAGCCCTTTCATCCGTTCACTATTGGTCAATAGTATTAGGATTTTGGGAGTGCAGTCGGTCAAATCGGTAGATGACGGGGCCGAAGCGATTGATTTTATTAAGCTTGTGGAAGAAAACCCAATGAAAGCGGGAATGATGTCAGTTGATATTATAATCTGCGATTGGGAAATGAGCCCGGTCAATGGATTGATGCTGCTGCGCTGGATTCGCCGTCACAAAGATAGCCGTGACCGCTTTAAACCTTTTGTGATGCTTACAGGTTATTCTGAGCCTAAAAGAGTTCAGGAGGCACGAGATATGGGGGCGACCGAATTTATGTCAAAACCGTTTTCTGTCAATGCGCTGGCCGATAAAATAAAACAGGTGATTTTCAAGCCGCGACAATTTATTCATACAAACAGCTATTTTGGTCCCGATCGGCGCCGACAGGAAATACCCATCAGTGGTGAAGACCGCCGAAAATTTACCTATGATAGCCCGGAAGTGGAGATCGTAAATGTCTAAACCAGGTGTAAAAGTCCGTTTCTACCGCATTAAAAACCGACTTAAAGAAAAAGCAGCTGGCCTTGGAATGGACGCCAATGCTGAAATCGAATTTGATGAAGATCTGCTTTCGGAAGCTGAAGAAGCTCTCAATGAAATGGCGGAAGATTATCCTGACTGGGTGATGAGCGTGATAGATGAACTGTTTGAAGTTCACCGACGCTGCGTTGATGACGAGGTGAGCCGTAAAGGTTATTTTGAACGCATTAATTCAATTGCTCATGATATGAAGGGGCAGGGTGGTACATTTGGCTATCAACTGATCACCGACTTCGCAGAAGGGCTTTATAATTTTACATCCTCAGGCGCCGGGCTTTCTGATAACCATGTGGAAATCATAAAGGCTCATATCGATGCCATGCGCGTGGTTATTCGCGAACGTATTGAAGGTGATGGCGGTGATATTGGTGGCGAGCTTAAAAAAGGTTTGGAACAATCAGTATTGAAATATAACACCCGCAAATAGATTATTTGCTTGTTACCGCCACCCAGTTTTTAAAGTCTTCTGCCTTTTCAGCCATAAACTCTGGCCATGGGTCGTTATTGTTTTTGTGAAGCACACGCGCGTTTCGTCGCCATTTTGGTCGTTCATCACCGAAGCTCCAAAATGGAATTTCAGATGACATAAACCAAGTTTCAACCCCCGCAAAGCTGCTTTGCATTGTCGGTGCTGACGCGGGGCCAATAACCATATCAAGCGCCGTCATCATCGCCGTAGTTCCTTCAAAATCATCTCTCAGATCAAGCTCTTCGAAATTGTGGATCTTTATTCCGGTTTCTTTTTCAAGTTCATCCAGCTCTTCCTTACAATCACCATATTGCACATTGACGAAATTTACGTCTTTATTGCTAAGGATTGGTGCCCAGTTGAGGAGGTCCGTATAGTTTCGGGAGCGATTGGCGAGCTTAATTCCGCTTCGCCATGCGACGCCCACAGAAACTTTCTTGGGAAGCGTCGTAATTTTATCTTTCCAATATTCCATTTTCTTGACGTCTGGACGCAGTATCGCTGAGGCGTCTTCCTCAATATCACTATAATCCGGCCATTTAAACATGGAAATATCACCCGATACAACCTGGTAATCATATTCTGTTAAGTCAAAATCCGGAAATTTCATGAACATAATATCATGCTGAGGATCAACCATAGCCTGCTGAAGACCGACTTGTGCTTCTGGAAAACTGCTTTTAAAAAGCGGGACCAGTCGTTCATTACAGGCAATACCAACTTTTGCAGCTTCATCAATCAACTGTTTATTCAGCCAAGTGAATAATATTTCGTCGCCAATACCTTGCTCTGAAAAGATAAAAATCTTTTTGCCATTGAGTGGTTCCCCTTTCCAATAAGGTATTTTATTAAAGTTTATTGTATTTTGTATTTTGCTACCGTCGAAACGCCATTGATATTTTTCCCATGCTTCTGAAAGGCGTTTGTTTCTAAGGAGTATAGTTGATAGATAAATGTTTGGTTGCTTCGAGTTAGGGTCTATTTCAAGCGCGTGTCTAATTGCTGCTTCTGCTTTTTCCACCTCGCCAATGGAATAATAGGATGGCGCGATATTATTGAGCGTATTAATATTGTCGGGATCAAGTTTTAAGCTTTCCTCAAAAAAGACAAGAGCGTTTCCCGGCCCATCCCGAAAAGAGACGATAGAGCCTAACGTATTCCATAGCGCTTCTTCCTTTGGAAATACGGGTAGGATATCCTGAAGTAGGGCGATGGCGTCGTCCTGCCGTCCCAATTCACGCAGAGCCGTCGCATAGTTATTATACCCTACAGGATCGGATGGATCTAATTTGATGTGATGCTCGTGAAATTTGGCTGAGAGTTCAAGCATACCCATTCCATGGGCAGCATTGCCAAGAATTATCACATTTGCCACATTGTTCGGGTCGGCTTCCAATGCATGTGTCATGAGTTGAAGTGCGGCTTGTCTATTACCTATTTTAAACAAACTGTCAGCAAGCATAATAAGAAGTTGCGGATCAGATGAGCTATATTCCAATGCCTTGTTAAGATGCTTGATTGCATTTATATGGTCATTGGCCTTATTAAAGGCTAGGCCTTTTTTATAGAGTTTAAGGAATTGAGCCCGTGTTTTTGGAAGTGAGGGTTCATTTGATCCGTTCTTGCCGTGTTTTGCCATTTATAAGCCTTTTAATCCCGTTCTTTATTTAGAATATATTGAAAATATAAAAAATTAATAATCATTTTTATATTATATTAACCATTTAATTGTGAAATGGTTAATACAGCTATATTATCTTTTTTATAAGGTAATAAATAGGAAAGAAAAATAATGGCGTTGAAATTATCGTTAAAGCCGGGTGAGAAATTTGTGGTAAATGGTGCTGTGATTGTAAATGGCGACAGAAGAACCACTGTAGTACTGCAAAATAAAGCTTCGTTGCTGCGCGAAAAAGATATCTTGCCTTCGGATCAGGTGGACACGCCTGTAAAGCACGTCTATTTTCCGATCATGCTGATGTATATGGACCCGGCAGGGTTTAAAAAATACCACGAACAATTCGTGCTTAGAATGACAGAATTTTTGGGAGTGGTAGAAGATCCGGAAACAAAACTGCTTTGTGTTGCCATAAGTAAAGAGGTTATGGACGGCGAATTTTATAAAGCACTTATGAAATGCAAAAAGTTGTTTGCATATGAAAATGAGAGATTAGCCAATGTCCCTTAATGCTTATGAGACTGCACGTCAATCATCCGAGAAACCACAGCAAACAGAATATAGGTTGTTTGTTGAAGTAACCCGGGCATTGATGGATGCCAAGGGATTAACCAAGACTGACAAGAAACTTCATGATGCGCTGCATTGGAACAGACGCATGTGGTCGACATTTGCCACCGACTGCGCCATTGAAGGAAACCAGCTTCCTAAAGTGCTCAGAGCACAGATTATTTCCCTTTCGATATGGGTTGGCAAACACAGCTCAAAAATCATTCGGGAAAATGAAGATATAGAAGCGCTTATTGACGTGAACAAGGCTGTTATGGAAGGCCTTGCACTGCAAGAAAAGAATATATCAGCGCAAAATGAGCAGAATCAAACAACTGCTACACCTCAAGATGCCAGTACTTACGGGCAAAATCCTCCAGCTTCTGGAACTTCCATTAAAGTATAATATAGTTAATTATTGTTAACTATATTATTTTTTTTGTTGTAACTCATTATAATATATGATTTATTGGACTTGTTAATGAAAAGGTTAACTCTGTTAACTTTTTGTTAAGCTGGATCAAATAGATTCGGATGGTTAGTAAGTGTCAGAAAGACACGTTTGTTAACATTTTTAACTGGCTGAAATAATTTCGGCTCTAACTTGGAGCAAAATGCTCCGTAACATACTCTAGAATGGAGATTATATTATGGGTTTTTCCGTAAATACAAACCAGGGCGCTCTCGTTGCTCTGCAAAATCTGAATAAAACAAATACACAATTGAACGTTGTACAAGGTCGTATTAATACTGGTCTAAAAGTTGCTGGTGCTAAAGATGATGCTTCTGTTTTCGCGATCGCGCAAAAACAGCGTGCTGAACTTGGCGGCCTATCTGCTGTTAAATCAAGTCTTGACCGTTCTACAGGTGCTCTTGATGTGGCGCTTGCGGGTGCTGAAGCTGTTTCTGATCTTTTGATTTCATTGAAAGAAAAAGCTGTTGCTTCACGTGACCAAGGTAACGACGCAACTTCACGTGGACTATTGAATAACGATTATCGTCAGCTTGTTTCACAGATTAACACAATCGTGAAAAATGCTGAGTTTAACGGCTTGAACGCTCTTCAAGCTAATAACATCGTTGCGATTGTTGATGCATCTGGTGCTTCAGCTAACGCTATTACAATTACAGCTCAAGATATTGATGCTACAACACTAGCTCTTGCAACAACATCTATTGATACGTCTGCAAACGCTCTTGCTGCGGTGACTGCAATTGACGCTGCTATTAGTAGTGTTAACTCATCACTATCAGCACTTGGTGCGGGTTCTAAACGTATTGAGATTGTTGGAACGTTTATCGAGAAGCTATCTGACGCGATTGAAGTTGGTATTGGTAATCTGGTTGATGCCGATCTGGCTCGTGAAAGTGCGAACTTACAGTCATTGCAGGTTAAGCAACAACTTGGCTTACAAGCCTTGTCTATTGCCAACCAAGCACCTGGAACTGTACTCTCACTCTTCCGTTAATAGGTTATTTGATTTTTGGTGGGGTATTTTATACCTCACCAAAATCATTACTTTAACAAGTAAGGTAAGAAAAAGAGGATATTATGGTTGATGGAATTAACACATATGGTGCGGGTACGACCGTAGCTCGTGTTGTTCAGGACGCTGCTACCCCTCCTAAAAAGAGAGAAGGTGGCGCAGCCACTGATGACACTAAAGCTAGTCAAAAAGCGACTGATACGGTTCAATCTCAAGCCATAAAAAACTTACTAAAAAAAGAAGTCAAAGAAAGCGGTGACTTTGTTAGTCAAGCAGAAGCTATACTAAACAAGGCGCTTTCATTGAAATCCGCCGATACAAAGTTGAGTATTGCAGTAGATGATGAGTCGGGTTTATTCGTTTACAAGGGTATTGATAAGAATTCGGGCGAAGTTGTATCACAATTTCCAGCAGAACAGGTTTTAGCATTGATCGCTTATTACCGAGAAGCAGAGGGATTGGTTGTAGACGAGACCGCATAATTTTTGAAAGTTTAACATGTATTATAATTGTTTTTAGAAAAGCCTGTATGACAGAAGTCATAGCAGGCTTTTTTTATGAGCAATCTAGATTAATATAAGATAGAAACTTTATAGTTACTACACACATTTTTCCATCAGGAACCAGGTTATATCGTCCTGCGAGAATACATCTCTCTTATAAGCAAAGCCATAGTCAACCAGTCTAAGGTCACTGAACCGATCCAGCATTTCACCGCAGAAGTCTCTTTTAAAGAGCCGTTCATTATGCCCACGATAATTTACTGTCATCGGCGACGGATTATAATATTCACAAACCAGTATATAGCGGTTTGAAGCTTCATATAATTTATCATATACCGCTGGCAACATATCAGGATTGATGTGAATGAGTACCGTTTTGATTAATGCAAGATCGACCGATCCCTCTGGCGCGTAATCAAGTATAGAGCCTACAAATACGTTATCATCGCCGACAAATTCCTTTAGTTTATCCGCTGCTGCTTGATTTATTTCAACACCACTTTGTTGTTGGTCAGGATAGAGCATTTTCAATGCACGCAAATTCATTCCAATATTTGCGCCAAACTCGATCACAGAATTGACTTTATCCGCGCAGTTGAGGGCTTTTGTAAAAAAGTTGAGGTTCGCTGCAAATAATTCTTTGCTTTTATTGCGGTCGATATAGTCATCACCGAAATTGCCTGCCCAAAAATTTTCCTGATCCGTTTTATATGTCATTGATTCTCTCTTTTTGATTATTCTTGTTTCAACAGACTAAAAAATAGCGAATCACACCACTTTCCATCTGTCCAATGTGTTTCTCTGTGACGGCCGTCTAGTTCGAAGCCCAGCGTTTTGAACATCTCCTTTTTTGGCTCATCAAAATCATAAATTTCTGCCCACAACCGATGTAAATTTAATTCCTCAAAACCATATTTTATAAGGGTTTTTGCCGCGTCGATCGCCAATTCGTCGTCAATATAAATATCGTTGTGACCTAGATATATTGAAAAGTCAGCGTTGCGATCTACCCAATTTATGTAACACAGCCCGCAAGCACCGAGCAGGGTATCATCATCGTCAACTACTGAAAACATTCTCACTTTATCATCTTTAAGGACGATGTTTTCGTACCACCATATTTGTTGGTCCCAGCTAAGTTCTCGATATTCTCTGAAGTACTTTCTCAAATGTGGCTTGTTACGCCATTCAAGCAATGTTTTTAAATCATTCTCTTCAACGGCTCTAAGATATGTTTTCTGACCTTTTATCATTTCTTGCTCACTTTTTATCCGAGGTCCGTCTTAAAAATCGCTTCGCCCTGTGATTTAGCAGTCTTCATTTTTTTGCCGATTAACTCCGACGTTTCATAGGGGGTAAAACTGTCAGTGGGTGCTGGCCGTAATGCCTCAATGTCGTTTCTTCCAATTGTATGTCCCACGCTTAAATCTCTGGTTGCCCTCATAGACCTTCTTTGTAGTATCACAGATTCTTTTTCATTTTCTTCTATAATTTTTACTCCGTCTCCAAGAGCGGCTTCTATTTCACGGCTGCGATCAACCATTTCTCTCCAAGATTTTGGGTTCATAGAAAATCCGTGATCAGGCCCTTTTCTTGAATTGTCATCCGTGTAATGTTTTTCAATCACTCGCGCACCAAGAGCAATTGAGCCAAGAACAGACGTATCTCCAGGTGTGTGATCGCTTAGTCCTAGGACCATACCGGGATATTTTTGTTTGAACGTATTTAAAACGTTGAGATTAATATGGTGAAAATTCTCCAACGAGCCAGTGTAATTGGTATTGCACTGCATAAGAACTATGTCTTTGTTGTGAGCGAGAATGGTATTGACGGCCTGTTCGACGTCGGACATCGATGATGCACCGGTGGCCAGAAGGACTGGTTTTTTTCGCTGGGCGATGTAGGTGATAATTTCTTCGAAAGTGATGTCTCCGGAGCCGATTTTAAAAGCCGGGACAACCGGATCTACTTCGTCCACAAGTTCTATGGAATAGGGAGACGTAAAAAAATCGATATTAGCGGCTTTACACGTTTCAACAAGGATGTTTGTCCAGTCGAGGTTTATGCTTGCATCTTCGTAAGTTTCAAAAACTGACTTTTCCCAACTGCTTTGATGGGAGGCTTTTCCGCCCAAAGCTTTAAACCCGAAATCGCTGACAATTGTACTGGCGGTAAAGTGTTGAAATTTTGCAGCGTCCGCACCTGCCTCTGCCACAGACCAAATTAGTGCTTTAGCCCGTTCGATGTCATCATCATGATTTGCGGCAATATCGGCAATAAAATAAGTCGGGTTATCCAGCGATATTTTGCGGTTGTTGATAAATATTTCCTGGTTATATCGGGTCATATATTATTCTTTTTCCAAGTATTCCGCCGCGAGGCTTTCGATTACATCATCAAGGTTTGGCAAGGGATGATCAAGGATTTTTTCGGCCTTTGAAACATCAAGCCCTAAACTTTCATTTCTGTCAATAGTGTGCTCGAATTCCAGCATTGATACTGTCTTTGTATTTGCGCAGGAAAGTCCAAGTTTGTTTGCCAAAGCAAGAATGAAGTCTTTCTTATTTGTGACCTGCGTGCTCGCTAGATTAATGATGCCACTTGCGTTTTGTTCAATAAGCTCAAGTAGGTTTTTTGAAAAGCTCCGCACATCAATGCTTGAGGTGTAGAAGTCATCGAAAAGTTGCATTTGTTGTTTTTTATTGAGGGTATCAAGTACCCACTCAACAAATGTTGGGCGTTCTTTTTGACCTCTAAATCCAACGATGTTAGTCCTGACAACCATTGTACTTTCATTCGTTAGCGCAAATTCTTCGCCAAGTTGTTTGGTTACGCCATATTGATTGGTAAGTGTCAGCGGGTGAGTTTCATCATGTTTAGTATCCGTATCACCAGTATAATAATGATCGGTAGAAACATAAACATACTTAACGTTATGTGTGGCGGCGAACTTTGCCAATTCTATGGATGGTTTGGCATTTATTTTATAGGCGAGATCAGGGTCGCTTTCACAAAGGGCCAGATCAACCAGTGCTACTGTATTTATAATGACATCAGGTTTTTCAGAGTGGAGCAATTTATGGAGTGCTTTTTCGTCGGTTATGTCTAGCGAAATGTCTGCATTAGCGCGTGCAACGCCGGTCACAGTTTTCTTTTGCACTTTCAATTCGCTCATAAGCGCCTGACCAAGCAGACCTGTACTACCGATTACAAGAAAGCGCTTATCCATGCGGCTCGCCTTTGTTGAATGACTGGTTTGCCTTGTAAAGAAGTTCTGCTCTTATCCAGTCTTCCTCTGTGTCAATATCCTGAACTAGGTGTCTGGGAAGAATAATCGGAATGGCTTTGTTTGAAAGAACAGGAATATCAGCCAGGAACGCATCAGGTTTCCCCCAATAAATCTGCCCCGCATCATGATAACTTTCCTCAAGGTCCTGAGATCGGGTAAGAAAATGTTCCGGCTGAAACATTTGAAGACGACCGCCCTTGAGCATCACAGCACGCTGGATCGGGAAGGGGAAACTCGTGACTGTCATGGCATATTCGGCATCGGGTTCTCTTAAAAGCATCTCTCTACCAGCGATTATATCAGTATATCTCACGAATGGTGCAGTGGCATAAAGACAGCAAATAAGATCAAGGGCCACATTATTTTCTCTAAGCCATGTTATGGTATGTTTGATGACATCGATGGCGGTTGAGAAATCGTCCGCAATATCTTCGGGGCGCTCGAATGGCACTTCAACACCGTAAGAGAGTGCCACTTTTTTGATTTCAGGGCAGTCGGTTGAAACGATGATGCGGTCAAAACAGCCACTCTTTTGGGCGGCTTCAATGGTATAGGCAATAATAGGTTTTCCCAGAAAATCACGAATGTTTTTTTTGGGAATTCTCTTGCTGCCGCCTCGCGCTGGTATCAAGGCAATATGCGCCATTTTCCGAATTCCTTTATTTTTGCCACTTATAGCAGAAATTAGCCATTAAAACACCATTAAAGCTTTGTTATATATGATTTTTCATGTAAGCTACAGCGAATATTTTATATTATTTCGAGGATGCGCTCTATGAGAGACTTTACAACAGATCTTTCCTATCTTGATGGAACGTCAATGTTGATCACTGGCGGGACAGGGTCCTTTGGCAAGAAACTGGTAAAAAAACTTCTTGATGAAGCCAATCTAAGTCGTTGCATCATCTTTTCTCGCGATGAACTAAAACAGTTTGAGATGGAACAAACGTTAAGAAATCATCCAAAATTCGCTACACTCAGGTTTTTTATTGGCGATGTTCGCGATCAAAAAAGGCTCCTTATGGCACTTCGCGGTGTTGATTATGTGGTGCATGCGGCGGCGCTTAAACATGTGCCGATTGCTGAATATAATCCGTTTGAATGTGTCAAAACCAATATTCTTGGTGCGGAAAATGTTGCTGAAGCCTCGATCGCTTGTGGTGTTAGGAAAATCGTCGCCCTTTCAACCGATAAAGCGGCAAGTCCGTTGAACCTTTATGGGGCGTCCAAACTCGCGTCGGACAAAATTTTTGTCGCAGCTAATAGTTTGGGTGGTTCACAGGAATTTTCGTGCTCGGTGGTGCGTTATGGCAATGTTCTTGGATCACGAGGTTCGGTTATTCCGTTCTTTAGAAATATGATTGATGAAGGCACAGATTATTTGCCGATCACAGATATGCGAATGACACGTTTTTGGATCACCATTGATCAAGGTGTTAACTTTGTTCTCAGCAGTTTTGATATGATGCAGGGCGGCGAGATTTACATTCCAAAAATCCCAAGTATGAAAATCACCGATATGGCGAGGAATGTTGCCCCAAACCTTCCTCAAAAAGAAGTGGGTATTCGTCCTGGCGAGAAGCTTCATGAAATTATGATCACCAAAGATGACGGTAGGCAAACCATTGAGCTTGATGATCGCTATATCATAAAACCTCAATTTACGTACTGGAGTGACGATGCTTATGATAAGCTCGGAGCGACGGAAGTTACGGAAGGTTTTGAATATACCAGCGACAATAATTCAGAATGGCTTTCCGATGAAGTCTTTCAAGAATTACTATCTAAAATCTAGATAAAAAAATTTAAGAAAATCTTATTTCCGATAAAGATCAGAAGGTTGATTTTTAAGTCAACCTTCTGTCTTTCGTCAGAATGCCCTTTATTGGTTATTAACCACCAAAGAGATTCAGAATTGATTGTGGTGCAGAGTTGGCGATCGATAATGCCTGAACACCCAATTGCTGTTTCACCTGTAGCGCTTGTAGCCTCGCGCTTTCTCTGGCGAGGTCAGCATCCACCAGGTTACCAATGCCGACTTCGATTGTATCAGAAATTTTAGTGGCAAAAACACGCTGCGCTTCCAGCGATTTTCCGCCTGCGCCTAGCCGTGTAAGAACGGCATTCACGTTTGCAAGTGATGTCGTTACGTCGGTTACTGCACTTGCCGCAGTTACAAGTGTTGATACACTCTGTGTTGCGGTAATAGTAATATTACCACCACCAAGAGTAAGGTTCTCATGAAGAATGGTGATTTTTTGCAAAGCATCTGGACTTGTTATGGCGACGATTTGATCCGCGCCGGCGTCAATCAGGTTTGTACCGTTGAAGGAGGCATTTTGCGTGATGATCGTAATTTGCGCACGAAGGGCATCGAAGTCTTGCGCAAGCGCAATACGGCTGGTGCCATCGAGACCTTCGTCAGCGGCAGCTACTGCCTTTTCCTTCATTTCAATAAGCAGATCGGAAATACTTTCTGCGGCAGCCAGGGCGATGTCCACTGTACTGATAGATCTGTCCAGACTTTGTTTAACAGCATTATAGCCGCGTAAGTCTGCTCTTAGTTGTTGGGCAATGGAATAAACAGCAGCATTATCTTTCGCGCTGGAAATTCTAAGACCTGTGTTAATTCTTGTTTGAACGCCGTCCAAACTTTTGGTCGTAATGTTCAAGTTTTGTAGTGCACTTAGTGCACTGGCATTTGTATTAACTGAAAAGCCCATTTTTGCTCTCCTCTATGGTTTTCATTCTGACAAATTAAATACCTAATAATGGTATCCACATACTAGTTAAGCAATAAGCGTGCCAACATTTAGCAATTGCTAACTTGTTGAAAATAAAGAGTAAAATATTAACAAGATCTCTTTTATCAGTCGGTGGGGAAAAAGATTCCGCGGTGGGCGGAAATGATTGCAGGGTAGATTGTTTTTGACTCATAAGTTGTAAAGAAAATCCCCCGTACTTCGGGTGAAATACGGGGGTGTCTGGCGCTGTTAAAACGATCTAGTGGAGGGTTAGATGGTTCTATTAATAGCAAGGGAGGTTGTGGTGCTCGCGGATGATCTGGAGGTCATTTTTGCATCTCTGCCATATTTACTTCCATTGCCGTTTTGGTTGGCAACTTCAACGCTGATATCTTTGATCATCTGTTCGGAAAGGTTTTTCTTGGCCTTTACGTATCGGTGATGTTTTTCCAAGGTGGTTTGAAATTGTCTGCTTTCTCGTTTTAGAGTTCTGACGATTTCACCGCTTCCCGCTGACGCGAGACCACCGTTGAGTTTTATGTCATTAAGCTCTTTATGATAAGAAGCGGTTAGAACATTTTTACGCTTCTGAAATTTTTCAATCTCAGCGGGTCTGTTGTTTTTAAGGCAAGCCATTTCCTCATCTAGAATTGAAGTTAAACTTTTTGTGATTTCAATAAGAGTGAGGACGGGGGACTCATGGTGTGATGGTTGCTGCATGATTATTTACTCACTTCCTGGTTTTTTAAAATTTCACGGTAAATAGCATCTGACATGCCAATACCACCTTTCCCAGCCATGGTTTTACCGAGTTCCTCATTCATAAGGTCACGGTAGATATCTTCGCTTTGACCGCCGCCAAAGGGACCGTCAGTTTTGATGCCGACGGACATGCTTTTTAGCATCTGTGAAATGAAGATGGCTTCAAATTCGTCGGCCGCACGTTTTGCGCTTATTTCACGAGCGTTTTGGGGCTCACCCATTGGTTCAGGACGAATTTGATTTTTTGTGCCGCCAATTTGGGCTGATTGAAAGAGAGATGTTTCCATTTTACATCACCTCAATATCTGCGTGAAGGGCCCCTGATACTTTCAGTGCCTGTAGAATAGCGATCATATCTCTTGGATTTATACCCAGTGCATTGAGTCCGTCAACAAGGTCTTGAAGGTTTACACCCGATTCGAGTATGGCGAATTTTTTACCAGCTTCATCTTCCTCAACTGTAACCTCGGTGCGAGGAACGATCTCTGTCTGTCCGCCTTGGGCGAAGGGTTCCGGTTGCGATACTTGCGGTGTTTCAGTAACGCGAATTGTTAAATTCCCCTGGGCGATTGCCACCTCGCTGACTTTGACTTCCTTACCTATAACAATTATTCCAGATCGTTCATCGACGACGACTTTGGCTCTCTGATCCGGATCAACGAGCAGTTGTTCAATATCGGTGAGGAATGCGAACATATTGCCAGCGTAGCTATCGGGTACTGATACTTCGACGGTTGCTGGGTCAAGTGGGGTGGCGGCTACGCCTCCCATAAGCTGGTTGATGGCCGCCGATACGCGTCTTGCAGTTGTGAAATCAGGGCTTCTGAGTGATAGATTCAGGGTTTCATTATTATTAAGAGCATAGTTCAACTCTTTTTCGATAACAGCGCCGTTGGGAATTCGACCAGCTGTTGGCACACCCTGAGTGATGGATTCAGCAGCACCGCCAGCAGTAAAACCGGAGATTTGCACCGATCCTTGTGCAACGGCATAAACTTCACCGTCAGCACCAAGAAGTGGAGTAACCACTAGAGTTCCGCCGCGAAGGTCCTGGGCATCACCAATGGAACTGATGCTTACATCGAGCCTTGAGCCAACTCGGGAGAAAGCGCTTAGATTTGCTGTTACCATTACAGCGGCTGTATTAACTGGTTTCATTACGGTACCACGCGTGTTCACACCCAGGCGTTCCAACATGGCGATCATGCTTTGTTGAGTAAACGGTGCGTTCCTAAGTGTGTCACCCGTACCATTAAGACCAACTACAAGTCCGTACCCGACCAATTGGTTTTCCCTCACACCTTCAAACGAAACCAAATCTTTAATCCGAGAATTCGCGTTGGCGAAAGGGGAACCACAAACAAAGAGGATACCCAAAGTAAAAAGAATAAGTGTTTCTTTTATCCGCTTTGGCCGCACACTGAAGTTAACAAATTTATTTTTGAGCATTCTGCCGTATTTTTTTGATCGTGATAACATTTCATTTCCACATATAATTATATTACGAAATTATTTCATTACCCTACATGCGAAAAGCGTGCCAATTTCAATGAATAAGATATCGTCTCTAATTAATTGAAAAATAAGGGTATTTTTTCTGTTCTAATATTGCTATAAGCCTTTTGAGCATATGTGGAACATATTTGCCGGGTTTGCCGGAAAGCATTGCCGGGTGTATTTTGTTAACAAATATTCTATAATATGCGACTATGATTTAATGAAATCTTCTATTAAGATTGAAGATTGCTGAGTGTTTTACCAATGCATTTATGAGAATGAGTGATGAAAGTTAAAGGACCAGGTCGCGTTACCACCAGTAAGATCAAACGGACGAAAGCAAAATCTTCCGTTGATAAGGCTGCCTTTGGCAAAGCGCTAACACCAGAAGAGACGCAAGCTTCCGGTTCCATGAGTGGAACTTCGCCCATCACTTCGGTAAATAGCCTGCTTTCGCTACAGGAATTGCCGACGGCAACTGATGGAAAATCAAAAGGTGTCCAAAGAGCTGAAGGGCTTCTTGAGCATTTGGAAGCGATTCGCCACGGATTGCTGCTTGGACAAATTTCCAAAAAACGTTTGATTGATATAGTTAAGGCATTGGAATCACAGCGAGAAAAAAATCTCGATCCGGAACTGGTACAAATCATAAATGATATTGAGCTTCGCGCCAAAGTTGAACTTGCCAAGCTGGAAGTGCTTGGATAGTCAACACTATACTTTCCGTCAATAATTCTTCATATACATCTTTTATAAAATAGCTTGAAATTTACTGATGACTTAAGTAGGTTGTCACCACTTTTTGTAACCATTAATAAGTTGAGGTAACAATGTCAGTGGAATTGCCAGATGGCTACGAACCTTCTGAAAAAGAAGAGTTTATGAACGACCTGCAGTTAGAATATTTCCGCCGAAAATTGGTTGAATGGAAGGAATCGATAATAATCGATTCCCGGGAAACATTATCGCATCTTCAGGAAGACAGTCTCAAAGAACCGGATATTGCGGATAGGGCTTCTGCGGAAACCGATTGGTCTGTTGAGCTACGAACTCGTGATCGTCAGCGTAAATTGGTCATGAAGATCGACGCAGCGATCAAGAGAATTGATGAGAAAGAATATGGCTACTGTGAAGTGAGTGGAGAGCAGATCAGCCTAAAAAGACTTCAGGCACGTCCGATCGCGACCATGACCATCGAGTCTCAGGAAAAACATGAGAACTATGAGAGGGTCCATAGAGACCACTAATGTTTCGAGTGAATTACAAATAGGAAAAGGGCTGTAACTTTTTGTTACAGCCCTTTTTTAATTGTGCAGGAACATTGGTTGGAGAGTAAGCTCCCCAACCGGACACAATATGATTAGATTAGAACGGGAACAGAATGTCAAACAGCTGACTTCCGTATCTCGGTTGTTGGAAATCAGTGAGTTGGCCGCGACCACCATAGGAGATTCGTGCTTCAGCGATTTGCGTATGATCAATGGTGTTGGTCGAACTGATATCTTCAGGACGAATAACGCCCATGATGGTCATTTCCCGAACTTCGAAATTGACTCTAACTTCCTGTTTGCCTTGGATGACCATATTTCCGTTTGGAAGTGTTTGGGTCACAACAGCGGCAACAATGAGACTGATACTTTCGCTGCGGTCGACAGTGCCCGTCCCCGCATTTGACGTGGCACCAGTTGTGTTGACCAGATCACCAGGGGTGAGGGCACTCGGTAACAATGTTTCAAGTCCGAGCATTTTGTTCATATTCACATCTTCAGAATTACTTCTGGTTCGAGTGGTTGCATTGTCAATGGATGCCTGGTCGTTGATGGTGATATTGACCGTTAGGATATCACCAACCTCGGAAGCACGCGCATCTTTGAAGAAATCTCGCGATCCTGTGAGCCATAAGCTATTGGTGTTATGTTCTGTCGTCATCACTGCGTTTTGGCGTGTCACAGATATCGGTCTCGCCTGTGCATGTTGTGGTACGACACGGGTGTCAGCAATAGGTGCTAGGTCAGGTGCGCTACCGATGCCGCCAATGCGGTTTATGGTGCCGCAGCCAGCCAAAACTGTGCACAGCATGGTTATTGTGACTTTTATAATATAATGAGTTTTCATAATCGTTCCTTCTTATGAATTACTGGTTAAGCAGTACAAGACTGCTGACATCTGTGTGTACTTCGACCAGATTGGGGCCTAGGACAATCGCGGATATTATTTTTTGGGATGCGTTGTTTTTTACTTGAATAACATCACCCTTACCGCCTTTTTCGATGGCCTTGCCAAGGGTGGAAAGGCTTATTTTGGAGGTATTAAAGTTGATCTTAACAAGAGCGCCACGTTTGATGAGAACAGGTCTGTTCACGTCGCTCAGTCGCACAACACTACCTTCTTTTATCTGGTTGCGCGGTGTCATGCCAATAAGTTGGTCCGAGGTGCGAATGATGTTTCGGCTGACTTGGCTGTCGGCCATGGAAATCCAAGTAATATCTGACGCTTTGATCACATCACCGCTTCGAATTGTTCTGGCGAGAGCAGGGATCATTGTAACGCTGACGGTGCGGCCATTTATCGTGTGTAATGTTTCGCCTCCGGCGCCGGTCGGCGCACCAACCAATGCTGAAAATTTATCACTTCTTCTATCAAGTGTGATGTTTTTGATGCTGATGTCTGCAGCGTCAAAACCGTTGGGCAGATGAATTTTTCCGTTGCGATTGTAAAACCGGATTTCCAAGTTTTGACTAGACTGATTGAGGTTTTTAAGCTCCGCCGTGAGTTCGTCAGCGAGATCCTCATAATTTACGACCATACTCATGCGGCTTACAATGACGTTTGTTACTCCCGCACTGTTGCGCCAACGGACGTTGTTGGCACGGGTAAGTTTTAAGATATGACGTGCAGAAATAAGGACTTTCTTGCCGGGATCAGGCGCATTTGCGATGACCATATCCTGTTTTTCCGTGAGCTCGGAAAATAAATCACCAAGCGTAATTACGCTATCATCCACCGTGACGGATGGCTTTAGCTCCGGCAAAATTTCCTGCGCGGTCAGTGGGGTGCCAAAAAAACTGAAAAGCGTAAACAATAGTATTATAGGTAGCTTTTTATACATTTTTCTTACCTTAGGTTAGATGTGACGCTGAGCATTTCGTCGGCAGTGCTGATCACTTTCGAATTCATTTCGTACGCACGCTGCGCGGCAATAAGCTGAGTGATTTCAGCCACCGAGTTGACGTTGGATCTTTCAAGGTATCCTTGGACGATGCCGCCATAACCTGGTGTGTTCGGCGCGCCGATTGTGGCTGCACCGGAAGCAGGTGTTTCCATGAGTAAGTTATCACCAAGTGCTTGAAGGCCTGCATTGTTGGGGAAGGTGGCAATTTCAAACTGACCAACATTTTGTGGCTCAAGCTGTCCCTCAATTTTCACAAGAACTTCACCGTTAGCGTTAATTGAAATATCGATGGCCTCCTGCGGAATTGTTATGCCAGGGCTTATGGGATAACCCTCGGAGTTTACAATTTCTCCTTGTGGACTAAGTTGAAATGATCCCGCACGGGTGTAAGCATCCTCGCCAGTAGGCAATTGAACTCTGAAATAGCCTTTGCCGTTGATTGCCATATCGAGTGGCGTGTCTGAATTTACAAGCTCACCTTGCGATGTCACGCGGTATACGCCAGCGGTTCTTACGCCGACGCCAATCTGAATACCCGTTGGAACCACCGTTCCAGCGTCTGACGACGCGGCGCCCGCTCGTTCGATATTTTGGTACAGCAAGTCCTGAAACTCAGCACGCTGCCGTTTGTAAGCAGTGGTATTCATATTTGCGATGTTATTAGAAATGACCTCTACATTAAGCTGCTGAGCGAGCATTCCTGTTGCTGCGATACTAAGGGCTTTCATAAGCTACTCCTTTTTTGATTATTCACCATGTTCGATTTGATGAATATTAAGCAAATTTGGTAATTGAATTTATTGCTTGTTTTGATGTTTGTTGAACCTGATTGATCAGGTTAGCTGTCTGGGCATAAGCGCGGCTGAGTTGGATCATGTTAGTGATCTCAAGAACCGGAGAAACATTGGATGTCTCCAACATACCTTGTGCCATTCTGTAATTTTCCGATGGTTCTGGTTCTTCTTCAGCGGAATATAAATTGTCGCCAATTTTCTTCATCTCACCGTAATTTTGAAATTGGAGTACTGCGACTTTGCCAATCTCGCCAACCCCTTTGGCTGATACGGTTCCGTCTTCGGCTACCTTAAAACCATCGGCATTCACCGGAAACTGGATTGATGCGTCACCGTCATCGAGAACTTCAGCACCATTCGATGTGATGAGTACGTTGTCCCCTGAAAGTGAAAAATGTCCGTTTCGGGTATAGGCGATATTACCATTGGGTTGTCGAACCTTGAACATGCCCTCGCCCTCAAGAGCGACGTCGAGAACGTTTCCGGTGGTAACAAGCTCACCATTGGTCATTTGTCGGGCAACACCCATTTCCTGTACGAATGAAACTTTTTTAAATGATTCTGGGAGTGAGCCACCAATATCGCTGAGATATTCATTAAACATGATGCTTTCCCGCTTGTAAGCAGTGGTATTCATGTTGGCAATATTGTTGGCAATAATATCCATCTGACGGCGCATTGCCACCTGATGCGATAGGCTTACTAATATTTTCGTGTCCATCTAACGGTCCTTCTGTCCATTTCGATTGTTCCTGGCCTCTCGTGTTGCATAAACTGTGCCAGAATGACAAAAGTGAAATATTACAATACCTTAGAAGGTTATGGTGTTTGGCGAGTACGAGGAAAAGGAAGAGTTTGCCGAGTATAATTTTCCGAAATAGCCTAAAATTGACAAGAATTTTCGGTTGTGAAGAACGGGAAGTTGCTGCTGCAGTGCTTTTTTATTTTCTTCTTATTGTATCGTTATTATGTTAATTATAAAAATTAACCATAACGGGCGATCAAATTACTAACGAATTCTTAACTTTAGATAGATAACATTGATTGTTTAGGTAAAGAAATTGTGAAATATCAGGAACTATTTGACCGATGAGCGATGAAGCCAACGAAGACATAAATGAAGAAGACGCTGAGCTGGAAGAAGGTTTAGAGAAGAAAAAATTTAGCGGCAAAAAAATGATTATGATCATTGTGCCGGTCTTACTTCTTCTGATTGGCGGGGGTGCTGCGTATATGTTTATGGGCGGTGACAGTGAAGAAGTTCTACTTGATGAGCATGGCAATCCCATTGTTGCGACCGAAGATGGCCCTGCAGAAGCGCTTGAGCTACTTTTTTATGATATAGAACCAATGTTGGTAAATCTGACTTCCGCAGGTGGTAAATCGGCATATTTGAAGTTGTCAGTGACACTTGAGGTGGACAAGCAAAGTTCCATTGAAGAGCTCGAGATGAACCTGCCGCGCATTGTCGATAATTTTCAGGTGTATCTCCGGGAACTCAGACTTGAGGATATCAATGGTTCAGCTGGAATGTTCCGTTTGAAAGAAGAACTTCTCATTCGTGTGAATGAAACCATTTATCCAACTAGGGTAAATGACGTGCTGTTTAAAGAAATGTTGATCAACGGATAATCTTTTATGTCAGATGAAGACGAAGAAATTGATGATGATGCGGTAGCCGCCGAATGGGCCGCCATGGCCGAAGCCGACGAAGAAGGGGCGGATGGGGGCGATGGCGAGGGCGAGGGCGACGATATGGCATCGGCCATGGGCGTTGACCGGGTGCTTGATCAGGGTGAGATTGACAGTCTTCTTGGTTTTGATGGCGACGAAGACGGTGGTGGTACCAAAACTGGTGTTCAGGCGCTTATAAACAGTGGTCTTGTTGCTTATGAACGCTTACCAATGCTTGATATTATCTTTGACCGTTATGTCAGAATGATGTCGACATCACTTCGTAATTTCACCTCTGATAACTTTGAAGTTTCCATTGATAGTATGACGTCGATCCGATTTGGTGATTATCTTAATTCCATTCCACTACCGGCGATGCTGGCGGTGTTTGAAGCCAAAGAGTGGGAAAATCACGGTCTGATCACCATTGATAGTAACATGATTTATTCCGTAGTGGATGCACTGCTTGGTGGACGGCGTGGCAACGCCCCCATGCGAATTGAAGGGCGTCCTTATACGACCATTGAGCATACTCTGGTTGGCGAGATGCTTAATGTAATGCTTGAAGATCTCTGTGCGGCGTTTGAGCCATTAAGTCCGGTAAAATTTGAACTGGACCGTATGGAAACAAATCCGAGATTTGCAACAATTGCCCAGACCAGTAACGCGGCGCTGCTTATTAAAATGCGTGCCGATATGGCTGACCGCGGTGGTAAAATGGAGCTTGTACTACCTTATGCGACCATTGAGCCTATTCGCGAACTGCTTCTTCAACGATATATGGGAGAAAAATTCGGTCGTGATAGTATTTGGGAATCTCATCTGGCTAACGAGATACTGATGACCGATGTTGACCTTGACGCCGTCCTTGATGAACAAAAAATGACCTTGGGCGAAGTTATGAATTTCGAAGTCGGGCAAACATTAATGCTGAATGTTGATCAGGATGCTGATATAGATTTAAGATGTTCCGGAGTATCGATGCTCAAAGGTAAGACAGGAATGATCGGTCGCCACAAAGCCGTAAGAGTTGAACGTATCATAAAAATGAGCGAAAGAGCCCCATGATTTATTCACCGGAAAATATTCTTAATATAATAATATTGGTGATGCTCGCGGTCATGATTGGATATTGCGTTGTATTGAATAAACGGCTGAAGGCATTTCGAAAAATTAAAGAGGAAATGGCTGACATCATTGATCAGCTTAACTCATCGACGAGCCACGCACAAAAATCAATTGTTGAATTTAAAAACGTAGTTTTTGAAGAAGAAAAGAAGCTCGATCAAGTGCTGAGAAGAGCATCCGAAATGGCTGATGAACTGGATATGATTAACGAAACAGGATCCAATTTGGCGAACCGGATTGAGCAAGGTCTCACCGGGAGCCGCGCTGATCAAAATGTAAATAGAATTTCGGAAGAAAATCTGGCTAAAGATGACCAAGAAGATTATTCGGGTGAAAGAATTTCACTTTCTGATTTGGACAAAGAAGAAGTAAGCAGTGTGGGTGGTGCAGATGACCTGCGCGAAAGTCTAAGGAACGTACGATGAAATCAAAATTTCAATTATTTCCCTTTATGATACTGGCCATTGTCGTTGTATTTGGTTTTAAATCCTATGATTTTGCCATGGGCCTCGATCAGGATAAGCAGAGCAATGATCTTGCGGTAAAGTTAAATGAAATTTCAAGTGCCGCTGGACAAGAAACAACCACTGAAGAGGTGGCCGAGCAGGCTCCAGAACCAGAGTATGGCCAGAGTGGTCTTCCATATACTGGCGAAGAAATCCAGTTGCTTCAAAGACTTTCTGAGCGCCGCGAAGAACTTGATCAGCGCGAAAGAGGCATGGATGTACGTGAAAAATTGCTGATTGCTACCGAAAACGGTATCGATAAGAAAATTGAATCGCTGAAAAGTATCGAGGCCCAGATCAGAGCGCTCATGAAAGTTCAAGATGAACAGGAAAAAGCACAAATTGACAACCTGGTCAGAACCTATTCTGCAATGAAGCCAGGCGATGCCGCGAAGATTTTCAATACACTCGAAATGGATATATTAATTTCGATCATTGAAAACATGAATCCTAAGGTTGTGGCAAAAGTACTTGCCAAGATGAATACGGGTTCTGCAAATAATATAACAGTGGAACTCGCAACCCGTAAAAAGCTACCAAATATTGAAGGATAAAACTTCTTGTCGGCTTAGATGGCTTCTGCCCGTCTAATAGTATTGGTTACCAATTATTTAACGGCTTTTTAACATATATTTCGTATCTTTCTAACCAGTTAGCTTCTTTATTGGAGCGTTAGACGCTATTGGAGAGTTAGAATGCAAAATAATATGGCGACCATCGAAGACCGAATAGACAATGTGAAAGAGAAATTTGACGCTCAGATTTCTATTGAAGATGTCTCTAAAGTCGTCGCTGAAGTTATGGGGAGTATCAATGGTGATGTAGCACTCGAAAGCCTGCAGATGAAAGATGAGCTTAAAAATCTTCTTTCGTATATTGAACAAGCAAAAACCGAGATCGCGTCACTTCGTCCAAAAGAATATAGCGCAAATAAAATACCGGAAGCATCAAATGAACTTGATGCGATCGTTCAGGGAACTGAAGCGGCAGCAGAAAAAATAATGGATAGCGCAGATGAAATTAGCGAGCTCGCTGAAAAATGTGATGATGAGGTAAAGGCGAAACTCGAAGAAATTTCGACCAACCTGTTCGAAGCATCAGGTTTTCAGGATATAACCGGACAACGTGTCTCAAAGGTGGTTGCTACACTTGGCCATCTTGAAGATAAGCTTAGCGCACTCGCCGATGCAATTGGCGACAATGACGTTGATGAAGCGGTTGATGAGGATGAAAAATTTGATAAAGATTATGACGCGATGGCCAATGAAGATTTCCTAAATGGCCCTCAACTCGAGGATGAAGCACAGGATCAGGCCGCCATTGACGCTTTATTTGATGATTTTTGATCTCTCAAATGATAATGGGACCACAAGTTATTGAAATAAATACAAATATTGTATAACTTACGGACAGTCACATTTATGGTTAATTTTTTGAAATATGGTACAGAATACGCAAAATAGTCTTATCGAAAATGCGCCGGGTGATAAAAAACCGGGTGGCGATACCACAAGTCTTTTTGTGTCGCTTTACTTGATCATTCTCGCTTTTTTCATGGTTCTTAACTCCATTTCCAACCAAAGTCAAACCAAAGTGAAATCGGCAACCGATAGCGTAAGTCGAGCCTTTGACAATCCATTTGCGCCGGAGGCGGACTTTATCGACGTTAGTGAAGCCGACGATTCTCAACTACCAAACGACGAATTTTATGAGCAGCTTCAGGGCGTATTTGCATCACTAATCGGTTTTGATAAAAAGTTTCCGACCCAAGGTGGCAATGTTATCAGAGTCGAATTTAACCAAAGCGACGTTTATGAAGAACAAAGCAGCGTCTTTCGCCCAGATCAAGAAGCATTCTTTTTTCAGCTTTCCAGATTTTTACAAAGTGAAAGTATTGGAACTGTTCGTGAGATCGAGTATATTGTCTATACAGGTGACAACTTTCCAAGCGGGCCGGAATATTGGCTTGATACATCGATATTACGCTCAGGTGCAATCATAAAAAAAATGACCAGCATGGGTGTGCGCCCGGATCAGCTTTCCATGGGCGTCGCGCCCGGGGATGCTGACCTACTGAAAATATCGTTCACTATTCGCAACGAAGCAACCTCAAGGCAAAACCTGAAAGATGCTGATAGAACCGGCCTTGGTGAAAGAACCGTTCCCATACCGCAAGAAGGGAGTGAGTGATGGATAATAATGCCCTAGAGCAATCAAAAAGTGATCCAAACAGCTGGATGGTAATTTTTGCTGACCTGCTTGCACTTCTATTAACCTTTTTTGTCCTTATGTTTTCCATGAGTTCGGTTCAGGTGGCAGAATGGCAGGCAATGGTGACCTCACTCAGTGAAAACCTTAATCCTGAACGAGCAAAAATTCAGGACATTGATTGGAATAAAATTGATGAAGCACTGACATTTGAAGAAACAGCGCTTAGCCTTGACTATTTAAAGAATATTTTTGAAGAAAAACTGTCACACGATCCGATCCTAACCCGTAGTACGGTGACGGTTCTTGATGACCGGCTGGCAATATCGCTGCCAGCAGATTTGATTTTTGAGCTGGGACAGGCGGAACTGGCGCCAGATGCAAGAAGTGCTATGCTTGAACTAGGTGAAGCTCTGAGGTCAATAGATAATGAGGTTATGGTGGTTGGGCATTCTGACCTAGAGCCGATCAGTGGCAGAATTTATCCCACCAATTGGGAACTTTCACTCGTCAGGGCTCTGTCTATATCCGAGTTGATAAGATCAGGTGGTTACAGAGGTAAAATTGAGGCCTTTGGTAATGGTTCATCGCGCTTTGGTGATCTGGACGAAACAATTCCACTTGATGAAAGATATCATTTGGCCCGACGGGTAGATGTCATTATATTGCAGAAGAAAAAAGACTAGAAAATGAAAATAATTGCCAGACAAATATGTAAAAAAATAGCGTGCACAGTTTTAATTGTGACGTCTGGTATTTGTGCTTTTGTCACTGCGTCACTTGCTCAGGAAAGAGTAACTGTGCGCTCAGGAGACCATCCGACATACAGCCGTCTGGTTTTTGACTGGGAACAAAATGTAAATTATACAACCGAGTTGCATGATGGCAATTTACAGGTAAATTTTGATGCCAACGCAGTTCCTGATTTTACGTCTGTACTTGTGGTTGGGCCGACTTATTTAAGCAATCCGACTTATGACACATCTGGCGGAAACCTAACTGTCAATTTTCAAACAAGAAACGTTGGCCGCGTCCGACATTTCAGATCCGGAACCAAAGTCGTCGTCGATCTGATGGCTGAAGGTGCACCAGTTTCAGATATTGTACCGCGTGACATCACGACCGTAGCAGGGGCAGGTGAACCTGTTGCCCAACCGGTGGCAACGGTGATCGCGCAACCAGTGGATCAGCTGGTGCGGGACGTGCGGATGCGGACTTCATCTGGCTCTGAGGAGCTCAGCATTACGGCTACAGAGACAAATGATGTTTTTACTATCAATTATGACTGGAGCGAGGAAGTTAAGGCTGCGGCATTCATTCGTGCTAACACACTTTGGGTGGTTTTTGACCGCTTCACTGTCGCCGATCATAATGGCATTAATTCATTGCTGGGTGGGCGGGTTACCTCGGCAAGGCAGCTTAATGAGCTGACACCGACTATTCTGAATTACCGGATAGCATCTGACCAAGGTGCTCGTATGGTAAAAACTACAAACGGTTGGCAGGTATCGCTACGGTCTAATCTCGCAGTACCACAGGCCCCTATTGAAATAGGTCGTCAAAGCATAAGCAGTGTTGGTGAAAATATTTTTCTCATGGCCACGGAACCGGGTAATGCGATAAACATTGTTGATCCGTCTATTGGCGATGATCTGGCTATTGTAACAACCGGCCAGTCATCACAAGGTGTGATAGAACAAAAAAACTTTCCCGAATTCAATATACTTAAATCAGCACAGGGTATTGCTCTTCAACTTATCGCTGACGATATATTTGTCACCCGCCATGATACGGGGGTGGCCGTATCTGGGCAAAATGGGCTCGCCGTTTCAAGAAGCAGTGTTCCGCTTTTACGAGAGGTACTATCAGCTACCCGTGGCGATGGCGCAGATCAAGAAAAAGCCAAAACAACAAAACTACTGGATTTCGAGAGTTGGAAAATTGGCCCACTTCCAGACGAGAGATATATCAAAAATCGTCACGAGCTTCTTTATCGGCTTTCGACCGTCGACGCTGAAGGGCGCAACGAAGCGCGCTGGAATTTAGCCGTTTATAATCTTGCCAATGATAATGCGGCCGAGGCGTTTGGAATATTGCAAGTGATGGCGGAAAATGAACCGGGTTTTATTGAAAATCCGTCATACCGTGCTGTTCTGGCCATCGCAAATATCAAGATGCGCCGTTTTGACGAGGCGATAGCTCTGCTCAGCCATAAATCACTTGTTGCTGAGCTTGATGCACTTCTTTGGCGCTCGCGCGCTTATGAAGCAAAGGGCGAGTACCAAAAAGCTTTGGATGATTTTAATATTGGCGTTGATGTTTTGGGCCTACAGAATAATGACGATAAAGCGGAATTCCTTTTTTCCGCTATTCGCGCAGCAAATGCGCTAGACGATGTAGAATTTATGAATAACCAGATCAATAGTATAAGGACAACCCAGCTCAATGCAAAACAGTTGACCGAGCTTGATTTCTGGCACGGGCAATTGGCTGAGAAATACGGCGATGATGCTCTGGCATTGGAGGCATATGAAAAAGTGATCGCAACGGGTGTGCGTTATCCGGCCTCTTTGGCTAAACTCGCCCGTATAAATCAGCAATACAGGCTCGAAGAAATTGAACCCATGCAAGCCATTGATGCTTTGGAAAAACTCCGTTTTGCGTGGCGCGGAGACGATTTTGAACTTGATCTCCTTAAACAACTTGGTGAGATGTATGTGCGGCACAATGAGCCTAGGGAAGGCCTCGCGACATTAAGGCAGGCGGCGACCTATTTCCCTAGATCGCCAAAAACCAGCGGTCTGACCACAGCAATGTCGGAAATTTATGGTGATTTGTTCCTAAATGGTGGTGCTGACGAAATGTCTCCCCTAAGAGCGATGGGCTTATTTCTTGAGTTTCGTGAACTGACCCCTCTTGGTGCAGACGGCGACACCATGTCCCGCGCGCTTGCAGCACGGATGGTCTCGGTCGATCTTTTAAACGATGCGGCGGATCTTCTTGAGTATCAGGTGCAGAACCGACTTCAGGGTGTGGCACGGGCCGATATAGCCAGTGATCTTGCAATGATATATGTGATGAACAAAGAACCGGAAAAGGCGTTGCAGATATTACGTTCGACAAGACAGTCTCAGGTTCCGGATGATATTGAGTTTGAGCGCAAAATGATTGAAATACGCTCTCTGGTTGAACTGGGAAGTTACGAAGAGGCAGAAGTCATGCTTGAGGGCATAAACAATGATGTGGCAGAAAGTTTGCGTTCCGATATTTATTGGAAAACTGAGGATTGGGGCAGGGTTGTTTCTCACGGCTATCAACAGCTGGGACAGCGTTGGTCTGATAGTGAAGTGCTTAATAATAGTGAGCGCCAAAAGGTGCTGCGCATTGCTGTGGCACTGGCTCTTGATGAGAATTCAGATGGTCTGGAAAGCCTGAGAACGCAATATATGAACCATATGGAAGACGGACTTTTTGCAGATGCGTTTGAGCTTATCACCGCCAAGGAACGAAAGACTGGTGATGATATTCGCGAATTAACACAAACCATCGCCAGTGTAGATCGTCTGGAAACTTTTATGGATAGTTACCGCAGTGAATTTGCGGCACCAACCAACTTAAACTAGATCATCCCGAGAGCGGCGTCCCGCCGCTTCCAAAGCTCTGTATCAGGCTTCCAACCAGCAGATGCCAACCATCAACCATGACAAAGAAAATAAGTTTGAACGGTAACGAAATCAACACCGGTGGCAACATCATCATACCCATGGACATCAGGATCGAAGCAACAATCATGTCGATTATGATAAAGGGAATAAAAATCAGGAAGCCAATTTCGAAAGCTCGCCTGAGTTCGCTGATAATGAAGGCGGGGATCAGAACCTGAATTGGTGTCTCTGAGGCTTCTGTAGGCATTTCTGTACGCGAGAGATCAATAAATAGCTGCAAGTCTTTTTCCCGCACTTGGCTCAACATGAATGAGTGAAACGGAGTGGTAATCAGGTCGTACGCTTCTTCCTCGGTAATCGTCTCGTCAATGAGCGGTGTAACGCCTTGTTCATAGGCTTCTTTTATGGTTGGTGCCATAATGAAGGCAGTCATGAAAAGCGCCAGACTGATCAATACCACGTTTGGCGGAGTTTGCTGGGTTCCCATGGCACTTCGCAGTAATGAAAAAACAATGATGATGCGGGTAAATGACGTTACCACTACGAGAATGGCTGGAGCCAGTGACAGTACCGTCATGAGCATTAAAAGCTGAATGATCTGTCCAGAGAGAGCGAAGTCTTCACCTAAATTGAGGGAAAGCTCCTGTGCCGAGGCTGGTATGAGAACGCCAGATAATAAGAAAGCAATTAGAATAGCTGTGAGGCTATGAAATCTCGTTATATTTTTCATTTTTAATTCATTAATCCCTAAAGTTTACCGCGGCTCAATGTTCTTTGAGAGGTTACTCTTTAGGTCAATATTTTGTTCAATCAGCAAGTCGCGTTCTGCGCCAAGCATTATTAAGTGTTCTTTGTCGTCTCTTCTTATCAGGACCAATCGTCTTTTTGCATCGACGGGTAATATTTCTACAATATTTAGACGTTTTTTTTGCTCACCGTCCTGATCAACGGTCACCCGGGCGATGAAACCAAGCTTTTTTGCACCGTATGCAAAAGCGAGCAACAACGCAATGACAAAGCCAAGGGCAAAAATAAATTGTATGATGGTCGTGCCAAGCGACAATTCTTCCATAATTATTCCAATTTATTTTTCTGCATTATTTCGTTATGTCTTGCTTCGTCGAGCTTGACATTTTCCTGATACACGTGGCTGAGAATTTCTGATACCACACTCAGGGCATCAACGGGAATAAGGCTATCCACGTCAAATTGCGAGAGTATTTCAACGAGCTCTTCATCTTTGCGGACCTTTACATCATTATCAAAGGCAAGGCGGAGTATCTTTTCCGCATTGGTGCCGACGCCACTGGCGGTTATTTTGGGTATATCCTGCCGATTACCCTGCTGCTCGAGGGCAACGGCTTTTTGACGTTTTGCGATGTCTTTGTCATTGCTGTTCATCGTATGATAATGCTCTATTTAGGACCGCATTTATAGTTAATTTTTCGAAATCTAAACTATTTTAGTCAAATTTGCCAACTTAGATTGAAATTATGTAAAAATTTAAGTATGTATTTAAAAATATTAACAGATTGTTAATTATCTGACTTCACAATGTAATTAAATCTACAAATTTACATTTGTATTTTTATAGTGTAGTCTGAAGCCGCCCTTAAGCAAATTGGGCTTAAAGAACGGCTTAGGGAAATATAATGGATTTAAAGAACATTTCATTGTTCAAGACGCTCGATCAGAAAATGAGCTGGTTAAATGAGCGACAAAAAGTCCTGGCACAGAATATTGCCAATGCGAATACTCCGGGATACGTCTCGCAGGATCTGAAGAAAGTCAGTTTTCAATCACACTTGAACAATTCAAGCGAGACAGGCAATAGCCCGTCGCGCACAGTAATGAAAGTTAACCAACCGGGACACATGAGTGGCCTTGGGGGTTCGTCAACGACTTTCGAAATCAGACAGGAACAATCCGAATTTTTGGAAACGACACCGGACGGCAACACCGTTGATCTGGAGCGTGAGCTTTCAAAAATGGCGGAAGTCCAAATGGAATATACATTAGCGACCAATCTTTATAAGAAACATATTGGTATGATGAAATCCGCATTGGGTAGAAGGTAAATTTGACAGCAATGCTACTTATTATGGCTAGGAGTTTAGAATGGATTTAACAAAAGCAATGATGATATCTGCGTCAGGAATGAAGGTGCAGAATGTTCGGATGAGAATTATTGCCGAAAACCTGGCCAATCAGGATTCGGTTGCTACCGGGCCGGATATGGACCCATACCGCCGTAAAAGTCTGACATTTGCCAATGTCCTTGACCGTGAGACGGGCCTCAAAAAAGTCGAGGTTAAGAAGGTTCTTTATGATCAGGCAGAGTTTGGGATGCGCTATGACCCCGGTCATCCGGCGGCGGACGAAACTGGCTACATCAAAACAACAAACGTAAACGGCCTTGTGGAACTCATGGATATGAAACAGGCGCAACGAAGCTACGAATCAAACCTGAACGCAATGGATGTCTCTAAGAACATTATTATGCGTACAGTCGATTTGCTACGTTAATCGCAGGAATATTTAGAATGGTAGATATTAAATCAGTTGATGCAGCAAATGCATACGCGAATACATTGAAAAATCAAGGGGGTGGTTCTGTTGGCTCCGTTGGCAGTATCGGATCTCTTGACGGGGCAGGCCCGGACAAAGGAACCTTTTCCGATATGCTTTCACAAACCATTGAAGGCACTGCGGGTGCCATCGATAAAAGTGCCAATTTGGGCATGGAAGCCATGAACAGCAATAGCGATCTGGTTGATGTGGTGACTACGGTTCAAAATGCAGAAATGGTTCTTGAAACAGTGGTGGCCGTTCGTGACAAAGTTATCGCAGCCTATAACGATATTATTAAAATGCCTATTTAGGCAGCAACACTATTCTATTTAAGAAGGTTTTTTATAATGAACGGGGCTGATGTCATAGATGTAGCGCAGGATGCGATCTGGGTGATCATCAAGATTTCCGGACCGGTGATGCTAGTTGCTCTTATTGTAGGCTTGGTAATTTCTCTTTTTCAGGCACTTACACAAATTCAGGAAATGACACTTACGTTCGTTCCCAAGATTATTGCTATCTTTTTCTCTTTGCTTATATTCCTTCCATACATGGGTGATACGCTTGGGGCATTTATGCAGAGAATCGCGGAACGGATCGTCGGCCTTGTTTGATTTTCTGCCTCAGGAAATTTTTGGATTTTTGCTAATCTTTACAAGGCTTGGTGCCATGACCATGATGTTGCCAGCGCTTGGTGAAACCAGTGTGCCTCCGCGAGTTCGTCTTTTCTTATCTTTAAGTATATCTCTTATTATTTACGGCCTTATCCGCACGACAATACCGATCATGCCTGTTTCACCAGTGGCTCTAGGGGTTTTGCTGGTTTGTGAGGTTCTTGTTGGTGTTATGATGGGACTATCCATCAGGCTTTTGGTCAGTTCGCTTCATATTGCAGGAACGGTGATGGCCATGCAATCGGGCCTTGCTATGGCCCAGGCGTTTGATCCAGCGCAAGGTGGTCAAAGTTCCTTGGTAGCAACCTTTATGACACTACTTGGGGTAACGCTTGTTTTTGTAACGGATCTTCATCATTTAATGATTTCAGCCATGTATAATAGCTATAATCTGTTTCCTATTGGCGGTGAAATTATTGTTGGTGGATTTGCCGAGCTTATTACTGAGACTGTTGCCAATGCTTTTAAACTGGGTATTCAAATGGCGGCTCCGATCATTGTTTATGCGCTTGTATTTAATGCGGGGCTTGGTGTGATTGCTCGGCTGGTGCCGTCGCTTCAGGTCTTTTTTGTCGCAATCCCCATCAACATTACTATGGGTTTTGTTATTTTGGCCGTGGTTATCGCGGCTTCAATGGCGTGGTATCTGGATAAACTTCAAGCTAGTCTGGAGGCATTTCTATAAATGGCTGAACAGGACGATGCACAAAAAACGGAAGAACCGACCCAGAAAAAGCTCGCCGATGCCATGGAGAAGGGCGACTTTGCCAAAAGTCAGGAGATAAAAAACTGGTTTGTGCTTTTTGGAGCTGCCATTGTCGGCCTTGTTGCCATCCAAGGGCTGGCCTCGAACCTTCGTCAGGCAATGGCCGGAATTATTGAAAATTCTTACCGAATTCCGATGGATTCAGATGGCCTTAGTTTGTTTATGGGAGATCTGGTGTCAGAATTAGGGAGTTTTTTGTTTTTCCCGATGATCATTTTGGTGGTTGCGGCGCTGGCGGGAGCTATGATCCAGCACAGACCCATGATTACATTTGAGAAAATTCAACCCAAGCTTAATAAAATATCGCCGCTGGCTGGCTTCAAGAATAAATTTTCTGCACAAAACCTGGTCGAGTTCTTAAAATCTATATTTAAACTCGTACTGGTATCAGCAATTGTTGTCACTATCGTCTGGCCAGATAAAGAAATTCTTGAAAATTTAATGACCATGGAGGCATCAGCTGTAAACGATGTCATTTTTAGTTTGGTTATCAGGGTGCTTATTGGCGTTGTTTCGGTGATGGGATTGATTGCCGGACTCGATTTTCTGTTCCAGAAGGTCCAGTTTACAAAAAAAATGCGTATGACCAAGCAGGAAATTAAGGATGAACATAAGCAGTCAGATGGTGACCCTCAGGTTAAAGCGAGACTGCGTCAAATCAGGATGGAAAGGGCAAGAACAAGGATGATGGCCGCAGTGCCGGAAGCGGACGTGGTTGTTACAAACCCGACCCATTATTCTGTTGCGCTAAAATATGATCACGGCAAAATGGAAGTGCCAAAAGTAGTGGCAAAGGGTGTGGATAGCCTTGCCTTAAAAATCAGGGAGGTGGCAAAGGAAAATGATATTCCCATCTTGGAAAATCCGCCGCTCGCCCGAACACTTTATGCTGCTGTTGAAATTGATGAAGAAATCCACGGTGATCATTATAAGGCTGTAGCTGAAATAATTGGCTTTGTGATGCGTATAAAAAAAGGCGAAAGAGTTGTGTATCAAGCGCCAAAAGAATGATACATATTTTCTAAAGAATATAGTGAATAAGAAGGACAAGGATAATTTGAATGAATGAATCAGAAAATGGAGTATCATTTGATTATTCGTATCTATTATCCGTAGCCGGTATTGGTGGAGTATTTGCCTGCGCTGCCTTGATGGCGGGCATTGCGTACGGTGAAAGCGCGTATGGATATTATGGCTGCTCCGTTATTTTGATCATCACAGCAATTATTCTGATGAGTTTGATAAAGGGGGCAAAATCAGCTCGTTTGAAGGTTCCTGCCAACCGTGACGCCATGCGAAGTGAAAATATCGGTGTTGCGATGCTTATGACATCAATTGTTGGTGATGTGGTCTATGCAAACAAAGCTGCAAAAACACTATTTGAAAAACTGGAATTTGGAGAGCCGCAATCTCCACTTAAAATTAATATTTCAAACAAAACAACCATCGAAAATGTTTTGGATAGTCTCGTAGTGGGTAAGATGAAGATCATCGTTGCCGAAATCAGAGATAGCGGCAAATATATTAAGCTCGAAGTGGAAAAGGTCCACAAGAACGGCGATTTTTATTCGTGGCGACTATTTGAAGATGCACAGGCGGAAGGCCCATTTACCATGGGCGAGGCTGGTCCTGATCACAATCAAAATATGGGGCGGTTTTTTGAAAAGTCCGGTATCGGATTTATGTCAATCAACGAAAATGGTAAAGTCACTTATCTTAATACTGTGCTGACGGACATTTTGTTCCGCGAAAACTCTGCTCCCGAACTGCCGTTTGATTTGTCGGTCATCAGTCGTCATTCGTCTAAAAATTTAAAGAGCCAAGTGGAATTTATTTCTAGCTCAGGCAATGTATTCTACGCCTTGGTGAAAAGCTGGAATGTTGGCACTGATGATGATAGCAACTGCTATTTGGTTGTGCCGCAGGATGCTTCGAAAGTTGCTACAGATCACAAAGAACTCACTGTTGATACAGAAAATAGTTTCTTTTGGAGTTCTCCGATCGGTGTTGCTGTTGTTGATATGCATGGCTCTATCCTAGAGAAAAATATTGTGTTTAGTAACTTTATTGCCAGCCTTGATCTTAAAAGAAATAAAAATATCTCAGATATATTGATGGACGACAGTGCCGCGCTGGTTTTCAAAGAGATCATTAAGACGTTGAAATCCGGGAAGTCGAGCCCAAAAGTCGAGCTTAGTTTTCAGGGAGTGAGTGATAAACAAGGTCAGTTTTATATAACAAATTCCGGTAATAACGATCCTGACAATGAATGTGTTATTATTTACCTTATTGATATAACAGAACAAAAAAGCCTTGAGCTTCAGTTTTCACAGTCCCAGAAGATGCAGGCAGTTGGTCAACTTGCGGGCGGTGTTGCTCACGACTTTAACAATCTTCTTACGGCCATTACTGGGTTTTGTGACTTGCTTCTTGTCAAGCATGGGCCGGGCGATCAATCATTCTCTGATATTATTCAGATAAAACAAAATGCCAATCGTGCCGCCAATCTCGTTCGCCAGTTGCTGGCATTTTCGCGTCAGCAAACACTAAGGCCGAAAGTGCTGATTATGACTGATGTTGTTGCGGAACTTTCCAATCTTTTGAGACGCCTTATCGGTAGTAATATTGATCTTGAGATGAATCATGGTCGCAGCATAAATCCGGTCCAGGTTGATCAGGGACAACTTGAGCAAGTGATTATAAATCTTTGCGTCAATGCTCGTGACGCTATGCCTGAAGGCGGAAAACTGGAGATTGTAACTCGAAATATTGGTGTGGAAGAATCCCTTAAAATAGCCAAGCAGTATCCAATTTTTCCAAAAGGTGACTATGTTCTACTTGAAGTTAATGATTCGGGAACAGGTATTGCCAAGGAACATATTGATAAAGTGTTTGAGCCATTTTTTAGTACCAAAGATGTGGGCAAGGGGACCGGGCTCGGCCTATCGACCGTTTACGGTATTATCAAGCAAACCAATGGCTTTGTGTTCCCAGAGAGTGAAGTGGGTGTTGGAACATCGTTTAAAATATATCTACCGCAATATGTCAAAGGGCACGAAGAAGAAGCCGACGATGACCAGGAAGTTGTCGTGCCCGATGAGCCTGCGGCTGACTTAACCGGTAGCAGTACGATCCTTCTGGTTGAAGATGAAGATGCGGTACGCATGTTCGCTTCTCGGGCGCTTAAGAACAAGGGCTATACTGTTTACGAAGCCGACAGCGGTGTATCTGCTCTCAAAGTGATGGAGGAAACTGACGCCCATATTGACCTTGTGATCAGTGACGTGATGATGCCGCAGATGGACGGTCCTACCTTGGTTAAGAAAATCAGGGAAACTGACAAAAATCTAAAAGTTATCTTTATTTCCGGCTATGCTGAAGACGCGCTGGATGACAATATCATGGATAAAGATTTCAATTTTCTCTCCAAACCTTTCAGTCTTAAGCAGCTCGCTGAACAGGTTAAAGAGGTTCTTGGTAAATAATTATCCCTCCTTGTTTATGTGATTCTGTCTTTTTAATTTTGAAATCGATTAATTTTTGTTTTTTTGTTCCACATTTATGAGAACATATAATAACTATTGTTCAAATAACTGTTATATATCAATGCAATAAAAAGTTCTTTACAATAGAGAACAAATTGAGTACATATAGTTTGTTTACAAATCACAACAGGTTATGGGATATAGAAGGAGATAAAAAATGGCATCATCAAATTTAAAGCTGGTTGAACGGGATAATATGGATAAGCAAAAAGCATTGGACGCGGCACTCGGTCAAATCGAACGTGCCTTTGGTAAAGGTTCAATCATGAAACTGGGGCAAAATTCATCTATTGATGTTGATGCCGTTTCCTCGGGATCCCTTGGTCTTGATATTGCACTTGGCATTGGCGGGCTCCCTAAGGGGCGTATTATTGAAATATATGGCCCCGAAAGCTCAGGTAAAACAACCCTTGCGCTTCATGTCGCTGCGGAAGTTCAAAAAGCGGGCGGAACGGCTGCCTTTGTTGACGCGGAACATGCGCTTGACCCGGTTTACGCTGGTAAGCTTGGGGTTAATCTTGATGATCTTTTGATCTCCCAACCGGATACGGGTGAACAGGCCCTTGAAATTACCGATACGCTGGTACGTTCCGGTGCAGTTGATGTTCTAGTGGTGGACAGTGTTGCGGCGCTTACACCACGTGCGGAACTTGAAGGCGAAATGGGCGATACCCATGTTGGTCTTCAAGCGCGTCTAATGAGCCAGGCACTTCGCAAGCTTACAGGTTCTATCTCCAAGTCAAACTGCATGGTTATTTTTATTAACCAGATCCGGATGAAAATCGGTGTGATGTACGGCAGTCCGGAAGTGACAACAGGTGGTAATGCACTTAAATTTTACTCTTCAGTTCGTATTGATATTCGTCGCATCGGCGCCATCAAGGAAAAAGACGAGATCGTCGGCAACCAGACGCGGGTTAAAGTGGTTAAAAACAAAGTTGCTCCACCTTTTAAAGTGGTTGAGTTTGATATTATGTATGGTCAGGGTATTTCCAAAAATGGCGAACTTGTTGATCTGGGTGTTAAAGCAGGTATCGTTGAAAAATCAGGATCCTGGTATTCCTATGACAGTCAACGCATTGGCCAAGGTCGTGAAAATGCTAAGCGCTTTCTGGCCGATAATCCGGATGTTGCAGACGCAATTGAAAATGCTGTCCGTGTAAACGCTGGTATTCTTGATGACGTGATGCTTAAAGAAGGTACCATCAGGGATGCTGATGAAATAGCTGACGAATAATATTCCCTAAACTATCCCAGCAAACTTTATAAGGCACCGGTTTTTCCGGTGCCTCTTTTTGCTTTATTGATCTGTAAAAGCCAGTTTTGTTCCAAGTGCTGCAAAAGTGACAGCAAATGAACGCTGCGCTCTTTTCATTATTTTGGGAGAATGAAGGATATAGGTGCGCAAACTTCCTGCGAATATTCCATATAACACAAAAACGATAAATGTCATGACCATAAATGTGATGCTGAGGAAGATCATATTCATAACTGGCGCTTCAACACTTGCTGGTACAAATTGAGGTAAAAACGCGAGAAAGAAAATTGACAATTTTGGGTTTAAAATGTTAATCAAAAACCCCTGTAGGATAATGTCTTGTGCTTTTTTCTTATCATTTGTTTCTTGCAGCTTAAATGTGCCTGTATCTTTCCACATGGACCAAGCAAGATAGAATAAATAGGCGACACCTATAAATTTTACTATCTGAAATGCGATAGCACTAACATGAAGTAGTGCGGCGAGACCAAGTATGATCGCAAGCAAATGGGGGACTATACCTGCTGTACACCCAACAGAGGCAAGGATGCTAGCACGCCAGCCGTGAAAAAGGCCATTTGATATTGTATAAATGACACCTGTGCCAGGAATAAGAACGACTATGAGAGAGGTGATTAAAAATTCGGTTGTAAACATACTTATTCTCCGTTGGATAAGTTCTTATCTGGACTTGTAAAAAATTGATCGTTAAAAGGCTTTGAATTAATTATAGCAATATGTGATATATTGTTAATGCACAATAGTAATTGTCAAAATGTAAAAATGGACCGGAAATGAAGAGTACCAATGAAATTCGTAGTGCCTTTTTAAACTACTTCAAACAAGCAGGGCACGAGATTGTCGCCAGTAGTCCGTTGGTACCAGACAATGATCCAACACTAATGTTTGTTAATGCGGGCATGGTACCCTTTAAAAACGTCTTTACCGGTATGGAAAGCCGTTCTTATAACCGGGCGACCTCAAGCCAGAAATGTGTCCGGGCTGGAGGAAAACATAATGACCTTGATAATGTTGGTTATACGGCCCGTCATCATACATTTTTTGAAATGCTCGGAAATTTTTCCTTTGGTGATTATTTCAAGGAAAAAGCAATTTTCTATGCCTGGGATTTGATTACAAATGTTTATGGTGTTGATAAAAACAGATTGCTGGTGACAGTATATCATGACGACGACGTGGCCTGGAACCATTGGAAAGCGATCAGCGGACTTCCGGATGAAAAAATTATCCGCATTGCCACGTCTGATAATTTCTGGTCCATGGGACCAACGGGGCCCTGTGGTCCATGTTCCGAGATATTCTATGATCACGGTGATCACATATGGGGCGGACCACCAGGTTCTCCAGAAGAAGACGGTGACCGTTTTGTGGAAATATGGAACCTCGTGTTTATGCAATATGAGCAGTTCGAGGACGGCTCGCGTGTTGATCTACCAAAACCTTCCATCGATACCGGCATGGGTCTTGAACGCATAGCGGCGGTGATGCAAGGAGTTCACGATAATTATGAAACGGATCTCTTTAAACGCCTTATTGATGCATCTGCCGAGCATAGTGGTGTTGAGGCATATGGCGATCATAATACGTCGCATCGGGTAATAGCTGATCATTTACGCTCAACATCGTTTCTGATCGCTGATGGGGTGCTACCGTCCAATGAAGGACGCGGTTATGTACTTCGCCGCATCATGCGCCGCGCAATGCGTCATGTACAAATGATTGGCTGCGGCGAGCCTCTTATGCACCGTCTTGTTCCGACTCTCGTTGCTGAGATGGGGCAGGCGTTCCCTGAACTTGTCCGCGCTGAGGCGCTTATTGCAGAAACACTCCTGCTTGAAGAACGAAGATTTCGAAAAACACTTGATCGCGGTATGCGGTTGCTTGACGAAGAAGTTTCGAAACTTGGCAAAAATGGTGTGCTTGATGGCGATGTCGCCTTTAAGCTTTATGATACTTATGGATTTCCGCTAGATCTGACGCAAGACGCTCTACGGTCTAAAGATATGACGGTTGACGAAGATGGCTTCATGACCGCCATGGACAAACAAAAAGCTGAAGCCAGAGCAGCCTGGAAGGGATCCGGTTCAACAGCGACGGAAACTGTTTGGTTCGAAGCAAAGGAAAAACTAGGTGCCAGTGAATTCGTCGGCTATAGCACCACTCATGCAGAAGGCACCATTGATCAGATCGTCATGGGTGAAAATGTTGTCGAAGGCGCAAAAGCAGGCGATGAGGTATCGGTACTGACCAATCAAACACCATTTTATGGTGAAAGTGGTGGTCAGGTCGGCGATATCGGAAAATTTGTGACCAGCGGTGGTGCGAAAATTAACATTACTGATACGCAAAAAAAATTGGGCGCACTACATGTGCATGTAGGCACTGTTATATCGGGTGAGATATCGCAAGGTGATGTGGTCGAAATGACGGTAAACGTCGAAAACCGTGATAAAATCAGGGCCAATCACTCGGTCACCCATATTTTACATGCAGCACTTAGAAATCAACTTGGTGATCATCTGAGTCAAAAAGGGTCGCTTGTCGCAGCCGATAAAATGCGTTTTGATATTAGTCATTCAAAGGCCGTGACAGTCGATGAAATTAAAAACGTCGAAGATGAAGTAAACCACATCATACGTCAAAATACCGAAGTGACCACTCGACTTATGACCCCCGACGAGGCGATCAAGGTCGGGGCAATGGCATTATTTGGTGAAAAATACGGTGAAGAAGTTCGTGTAGTCGCCATGGGTAGATCGGCGGATGGTTTTGATTATTCGGTAGAACTTTGCGGTGGTACTCATGTGATCCGCACTGGCGATATCGGGTATTTCAAGATTATTTCGGAAGGTGCGGTTTCTTCTGGCGTTCGCCGCCTTGAAGTGCTCACCGGCAAGGCGGCCTGTGAGTATTCAGCGGATCAGGAAAGTTATCTGCTTGACGCAGCAGCGAGCATTAAGGCACCAGCATCGGAACTATCAAATCGACTGAAAGCACTTATTTCTGAACGTAAAATCATGGAAAAAGAAATCGCCGATCTTCAGAAAAAAGTGGCACTTGGCGGTGGTACGTCGAGCGGTGATGAGATTGAAGATATAAATGGTATAAGGTTTATTGGCCAGGTTCTAGACGGAATTGCGGCAAAAGAACTTCGTGGTCTTGCCGACGAAGCAAAGGGGCGCCTTGGCTCCGGCGTCATAGCCTTTATTGCTGTTAACGACAGTAAGGCGGCGGTTCTGACAGCGGTGACTGATGACTTGACGGATAAAGTAAGTGCCGTTGATCTGGTACGTATCGGTGCGGAAATTGTCGGCGGAAAAGGTGGCGGTGGCCGCCCTGATATGGCACAAGCTGGCGGACCGGACGGTGCGAACGCGAGCGACGCACTGCAAGCTATTAAGGATCACCTAGCTTAATGGAGTAAAAATGGAGACGCAAAAGAGCAGTTTAAGACGGCAAATATTTGAAGTTATTGAAATCGGTGGAAGTGGTCACTTGATTGGTCGTTTTTTCGATATTTTTATGGTCGTGCTGATCTTGTTCAATGTGTGTGCTGTAGCGCTTGAGACAGTTAATGATCTTGCCATCAATTATAAGCAAGAATTTCTCTATTTCGAAATATTTTCACTTTTCGTGTTTATCCTCGAATATTTGACGCGTATCTGGACGGCGGTCGAATATCGACCCAACCCTGAACAGGCAGGTAAACATAATTTTAGAATGCGCTTTATATTCTCACCATTGATGGTGATTGATTTTATTGCTATAGCCCCGACAATCATATTTTCATTCGTTGGTTTCGATCTTCGTTTCCTTCGCGTTTTCAGGTTTCTCCGGCTTTTCAAACTCATGCGTTATTCGCCCGCACTTAGCTCTCTTGGCAGCGTTTTTTATGAAGAGAGAAGGGCACTTATTGCCACATTGATCATTACGCTGGGGCTGGCACTTTTTGCGTCAAGCATCATGTATTATATTGAGAGAGCAGCCCAGCCCGATGCGTTTGGCAATATTCCAAGTGCTATGTGGTGGGCATTTGCGACATTGACGACCATTGGTTACGGTGACGTGGTACCTGTAACCACGTGGGGAAAAATATTTGGTGCCGTCATTATGATCCTTGGGGTTGGTGTTTATGCGCTTCCTATCGGTATTGTTGCTTCCGGTTTCGCCAATGAAATTCATCGCCGTGATTTCGTCATTCGATGGGGGCTGGTGGCTAACGTGCCGCTCTTTCACGGTCTTGACGCCAATCTGATCAATACGATTGCCAAGCGTCTTCGATCACAAGTGGTTGAGGCGGGAAAACTTATCGCTTATGAAGGTGAAAATGCCGAGAAGCTTTTCTTGATTGTTTCCGGCGCCATTAGGCGCAGAAACGAAGAGGGTGAATATCACCTTAAGAAAGGCGCTTTCTTTGGTGCAAAGTCACTAATGGAACGTACGACATTTCATGCGAATTATGTGGCAACTACCAAGGTGCAGCTCTTGGTGCTGGATGCAGTAGATTTTCATCATTTACTTGATCATTATCCGAGCCTCAAGGAGCGCATAGAGGAAACATCATCGTCAGACCAATCCAAAGAAGACTTTGGCCAGACTGAGGTCGAAGAACTGGAGATATAAAAAAGGCGGACATTCAAGGTCCGCCTTTTTGAATTCTTTGTAGCTGAATATTAGCTCATTTCTCTTTGCAAATTCTCGTCAATTTTATCAAAGAATTGTCTGGATGTAAGCCAATGTTGCTCAGGTCCAACTAGAAGCGCCAGATCTTTTGTCATGTCGCCTTGCTCAACGGTTTTAACGCAAACGGCATCGAGCGCATCGGCAAAATCAATAAGTTTTTGATTGCCATCAAGCACACCGCGGTGACGTAGGCCACCAGTCCAGGCATAAATAGATGCGATTGGGTTTGTTGATGTTTCTTCACCTTTTTGATGAAGACGGTAGTGACGTGTCACGGTGCCGTGAGCGGCTTCAGATTCGACCACTTTCCCGTCCGGGGTCATCAAGCGTGAAGACATAAGACCAAGTGAGCCAAAACCCTGTGCTACGGTGTCAGATTGAACGTCACCATCATAGTTTTTGCAGGCCCAGACAAATTTACCGTTCCATTTCATTGCACAAGCGACCATGTCATCAATCAGGCGATGCTCGTAGTGAATTCCGGCAGCTTTAAATTTGTCAGCAAATTCGCTCTCATAAATCTCTTCAAACAGATCTTTGAAGCGGCCATCATAAGCTTTCAGAATTGTATTTTTGGTTGAAAGATAAACAGGCCAACCAACATTAAGACCGTAATTCATGCTAGCGCGGGCGAAATCGCGAATACTGTCGTCGAGGTTATACATGGCCATGGCCACACCGCTGTTTTCAAACTGAAACACTTCATGTTCGATAACCTCACCGCCGTCATCCGGCTCGAACGTGATGGTTAGTTTCCCGGCACCTGGTACACGGAAATCCGTGGCGCGGTATTGGTCACCAAAAGCGTGACGACCGATAACAATCGGGTCTGTCCAGCCCGGGACAAGGCGCGGGACATTTGAGCAGATAATTGGACTACGAAATACAGTACCGCCAAGAATGTTACGGATGGTTCCGTTCGGTGAGCGCCACATTTTCTTTAGGCCGAATTCTTCAACGCGTTCTTCATCTGGTGTAATGGTCGCACATTTAACACCCACACCGTGCTCTAGAATCGCATTGGCGCTATCAATAGTGATTTGGTCATCGGTTTCATCACGTTTTTGGATGCTGAGGTCATAGTAATGCAGATCAACATCCAGATACGGATGGATAAGGCGTTCTTTGATCCACGCCCAAATGATGCGTGTCATTTCGTCACCGTCTAGTTCGACGACGGGATTATCTACTTTAATCTTAGCCATGTTAGTCCTTCTAGTTTTTATCTTCTGTCGGTGGTCGACAAGAATTATATATTAATTCCCATTTGTTCGGCGCAACGTACCACTTGATGCCAAAACATGGAAGACCTGAATCTGAAAAAATCCTCAAAAAAGCGTATTTTTTGGGTCAATTTCAGGTTCCGGCAGACTTTTCAGTAATGGAAGCACCTCTGCAGCACTCTTGACCACTTCAAAAAGGTTCATGGTCTTCGCTAAGGTGAACTCAAAGTCAATAATGTTATTCATTAATGCTAAGAATGGGTCCCAATAATTTTCTGAGTTAAGCAGTACGATCGGTTTGTCATGTAGACCGAGCTGTTTCCACGTAATGGCTTCTATGGTTTCGTCAAGGGTGCCAATACTACCCGGCAGCACTAAAAAAGCGTCCGAATGATCAAACATCATTCTCTTTCGTTGATGCATATTGTCGACGACTGTGAGCTTGGTAATTTTGTCGTGGGATTTTTCGATTTCATCGAGGTGGCCGGGAATAATGCCGTGTACCGTGCCACCATTTTCCATAACGCTGCTGGCAATAATTCCCATAAGGCCAACATTGCCGCCGCCATAAATGAGTTCAATTTTGTTTTGACCGAGAAGTTTACCAACGTCTTCAGCCAATGATTGGAAGTTTTTATTATTGCCAGTTCGGGAGCCGCAATAAACACAGAGTGATTTTATTTCAGTCATTTGTTATCTTATTTCTTTTAGCCACATATTTGACAAATTTTATTTATAAAACGGATTATGAGAGGGTTATTTTAACAGAATAAAGCATTTGCTAAAAAAACACACTAGTATTTATATATGCAAAGAATATATAAGTGGAATGATTAACGTTGAAATGCTTCACTTTTATGAAGCAGGGTAGAAGAGATTGAGCGATTATTTAAATCATCAAAACAGCAGGCAGGGGTCGGGTCTTAAGCTAAGTTTAACATTGCTGGCACTGGTTACGATCGGTGCCGTTATTTGGGTTATTTTTCTCGCGGATGATGGTGCGGAAGATGATTTTGTCGCCGCCGATGAGGTGGTTGAGGTTGTAACAGAGGCGACTGTTCAGGAAGCGGCACCCGTCGCTTCGATCGTGGTACCGAGTTTTGATGTGGTGCGCATCAGCCGAAATGGTACAGGTGTCATCGCAGGCCGTGCGGAACCCAATAGCGATGTTATTATATATGCTCGGGAAAAAGCAATTGGCTCTGCGATCGCTGACCGAAACGGCGAATGGGTTCTTTTATTTGATGAGCCGCTTCCTGTTGGACCAACCGAACTCAGTATTATTTCGAAAACGCAGAGTGATTTTGAAATTGCTTCCAGTGATATTGTTATTGTTGCTGTTCCTGATCGAAATGACTTGGACTTTAACAATGATGATACGGACGGTGTAGTTGCAATCTTGAGCCCGCGTAGTGGAAATGGCCCAAGTCGCGTGCTTCAAAAGCCAAAAAATGTAAACATTGTCTCTGCTGCCAAGGGGCTTTCACTTGACGCGTTAGATTATACGGACAACGGTAAAACTGTTATAAATGGAAGTGCCACACCAAGTGCAAACATCAGAATTTATCTTGATAACGCCTATATAGGCGAGGTGACCTCGAGCGAACAAGGTAGCTGGAAGTATGAGATGGAGAAGAGTTTAAGCGCAGAAGAACATGTGATTAGGCTTGATCAATTGCTTGTCGATGGAAATGTGGAGGTGAGAATTTCTCAACCCTTCAATCCATTTGTTGAGATTGACCGGGACCGCGCTACGGGAGATGTAGTGGTAAAACCGGGTAATAGTCTTTGGCATATTGCGAGAAAACTATATGGTTCGGGCTATCATTATACTGTGATATTTGGTGCCAATATGGATGCTATCGGCGATCCGAACCTTATTTTCCCTGGCCAACAGCTAAATTTACCTCTTGAGAATCTACAGTAGTTGCTTAGGCTGTTTGCTTGAGAGCTTGAGTAGCTTCGGTTATTTCAAGACCATCTTTTATGGCTGATACTGTTTTTCTGACATCAAGAAGCGTATAAAGAATGGCTTCCATGATGATATTTGCGTTGATGTCGCCACGTACCACCGTTTTCAATGGGAAGGTTATTTTAGAGTGTCGATCGATGATTACTTTTCCCTGGCTTACTAGTGGCCCCAATCGGGTGCGGATCATTTCGCGTCTGGATTTATTTTCAGCACTGTAAGGAAGGTGACCGAGTAAGGCCGTCAAATGAAGCAGAAAAGAGTTTTCGTCGTCATGACGAACAAGCTGACACTCGAATGGTAGTCCACTATAGTCAAAACTATAGCAAAGTGGTAACAGTGCTTCATAGTCTATCTGTTGTGCAGAGAATAGTGTTTTGTGGTCTTCCAATGTGTTCATAATTACCCGATAATACCCTTGCTCAGAATTTGTCAGGACTTTTTGGGATAATTGGATGGTCTCCCTAGTAATTCCTGTGTGTCGATACTATTTAATTGTTATTAATATTGCGTAAATTAATTGACCGTTCCGGGCATTTATGGTCAATTTCCTAAAATAATTAATTTATATTTTAAAAGGTATCCCCAATGGCGAGTGATGAACCTGCTGATAATAACGACATTCTGGAAGATGATAAAAATGCTGAAAACCACGTCGCTACAGTAAAGGAACTATGGCGGTATTTGTGGCCGGCTGGTCGTGCCGAGCTAAAAATACGGGTAATCCTGTCGATGGCATTTCTTGTTATGGCAAAAGTGCTTGGCATTTTTGTGCCGTTTTTATTTGCTGATGCGGTTGATGTGCTGACTGCGGATAGTACGGCTACAACAACCATGATCGCCGTTGCAGTACCTGTGGGTTTAATAATTGGTTACGGAACAGCCCGGGTACTGGCGCAGGCATTTGGTGAAATCAGGGACGCGATTTTTGTAAAAGTCGGTCAAAACGCGCTGAGAAATATTGCGCTCAATACATTTCGCCATTTACATCTTTTGTCGCTTAGGTTTCATCTTGAACGTCGCACCGGTGGATTAAGCCGCGTTATTGAAAGAGCGACACGCGGTATTGATTTTCTACTTCGTTTTATGCTTTTTAATATCATTCCGACCATTTTGGAAATCATCATGATTTCGAGTATATTCTGGATCAAATTCGGTTTTATGTATGCTGCGATTACATTTGTCTGCTTAAGCAGTTATATCTACTTCACAATTGCGGTTACCGAATGGCGCCTTAAATACCGACGCGAGATGAATAAGCAAGACACCAAAGCCAATGGTCGTGCTATCGATAGCCTAATTAACTTCGAAACAGTGAAGTATTTTACCAGCGAACATCACGAAGCTGAACGTTATGATAAATCGCTGAGAAGTTATGCCGATGCGGCAATCAGAAGCCAGCTTTCTCTGACGCTTCTTAACGTGGGGCAGGGATTCATTATTTCCGGCGGTCTTGTGGCCGTTCTTATTATGGGAGCAAACGGGGTTGCACAGGGTCAATTTACCATTGGTGAATTTGTTCTGATCAATTCGCTGCTTATTCAAATATATATGCCGCTGAATTTTCTTGGTTTTGTTTACCGGGAAATTAAGCAGGCGTTGGTGGATATGGAAAAAATGTTCATGTTGATTGCCAAAAATCCCGAAATTCAGGACGGCGATGACGCAGTAGATGTTGCCATTGATCAAGGTGAAATTGAATTTAAGAATGTTTGTTTTCATTATTCCAAGGACCGACCAATCTTAAAAGATGTCTCCTTTAAGGTTAAGGGTGGCACGACAACCGCTGTCGTCGGCTCAAGTGGGGCAGGTAAATCAACAATATCGCGTATTTTATTTCGGTTTTATGATATTGCCAGCGGTAGCGTAACCGTAGACGGGCAAGACATCCGAGATGTGAAGCAGCTTTCCTTAAGACAGGAAATTGGCGTTGTCCCTCAGGATACTGTCCTTTTTAATGATACCATCAAATATAATATTGCTTACGGAAATCATGAAGCCAGCGATGAAGAGGTGTTTGAAGCTGCAAAGCTTGCAAAAATACATGATTTTATCATGCGACTTCCGGACGGCTACGAAACAGAGGTTGGTGAACGAGGGCTTAAACTTTCTGGCGGTGAAAAACAGCGGGTGGCAATTGCCCGAACGATACTCAAAAATCCATCTATTTTGCTGCTTGATGAGGCGACATCAGCGCTTGATAGTCAGACGGAACGAGAAATACAGGCGTCGCTTGAAAAGATATCCGAACAGCGTACAGCCATTGTTATTGCTCACCGTTTATCAACGATTATCAATGTAAATGAGATACTTGTTCTTGATGACGGCAAGGTCATTGAGCGGGGAAATCATACCGCCCTTCTTGATCAGGATGGCGTATATTCTCAGATGTGGCAAAAACAACAACAGCTTGATGAAGTGCAGCAGAAACTGATCGAACTCGAAAAAAATGACGAGAATGCTTGCATAACGGAAACTTAAGGATTATCGATTACCGTAATAACAGCTAATTTTATACTGAGGATAATTTACCATGGAAACCATTCTTTCCGTTTTCGTTCCAATTCATAGAGAAGGGCACAAATTTATCGGCGTATTCGCCGTTGTCACTTTTCTGTTCTTTTTGATGGAACTCGATTTCCTTGTGATGATGGGTGTAATCCTGACATTGTGGTGTGCGTATTTCTTTCGTGATCCTGATCGGGTTACACCGCAGAAAGAAGGACTCATAATTGCACCAGCCGATGGTGTTGTGCAATCCGTCAAGACATCTGTACCGCCGGTCGAACTTGATATGGGCGAAGAGGAATGTACACGCGTCAGTATATTTATGAACGTGTTTGATGTTCATGTGAACCGGGTCCCTGTTGACGGGAAAATTGTTCGTCAGGCTTATACTCCGGGCAAGTATCTAAATGCTTCACTTGAAAAAGCCTGCGAAGATAACGAGAGGCACGCATTACTCATGGAAACGACATCCGGTAATAATGTCGCTTTTGTTCAAATTGCCGGACTTGTGGCAAGGCGTATTTTATGCTGGGCAGAAGACGGAAAAGATATGAAAGCGGGTGAACGTTTCGGCCTTATCCGCTTTGGAAGCCGTGTTGATGTGTACCTCCCCAAAGGTGTTAATTCCTTGGTTGCGGTTGGTCAGAGTGCCATTGCTGGTGAAACGGTTATCGCCAGCGAAAAAGGTCGAGAAAAGCAACGTGACGGTGAGATTAGATAATTCATGAGCCAGAAAAAAACGCGTTTTCATATACCTGTTCGCAGTCTTGCTCCCAACGCCATTACGGTTCTGGCGCTTTGTGCTGGTATGTTCGGGGTTCGATTTGGGCTTCGCGGGGAATGGGAATCTGCTGTGACCGCGATTTTGGTCGCCGGCGTTTTCGATGGCCTGGATGGTAGTGTAGCGAGGCTCCTTAAGGGCACCAGTCGTTTTGGTGCGGAGCTTGACAGTTTATCCGATGTCATAAGTTTCGGTGTTGCTCCGGCGTTGATTATGTACATGTGGGTGCTGAGTGATGTCAGGGGTATTGGCTGGTTGATGTCGTTGATTTTCGTGATTTGCATGGCGCTGAGGCTCGCGCGCTTTAACACGGTCATGAAGGATGATGAATTGGGTGCCGAAGTCAAGGCAGGGTATTATACAGGTATTCCTGCACCAGCATCGGCGGCACTTGCGCTACTTCCGATGATTCTATCATTCGAGTATGGCTTTGAATTTCTTAAGGACCCAAAAATCTGTTCAGCATATATGGCTGTCATTTGCATAATGACTGTGAGCCGCATACCAACATTTTCATTAAAAAGTCTAAAAATCCATAAGGAGCACGTGATTTTTGTTCTTCTTGGTATAGCGGTGCTTGCGTCGCTTCTTATTACTGATCTTTGGATGACAATGTCATTTGTCGGGATGCTTTATATTATTTCCATCCCGACAATCGCAATAATTGCTTACCGTAAAAAAGAATAACCTATTCTGCCGGTTGTGTTTCCGTTCCGCGGGAAAGTGGCTTCAGGTTTGACTCGCGGTATTTCTTTGAAAACTTCACCCGTAGTGCAAGCATACAAGGCGTGAGCAACAATGTCAGTACAGTTGCAAAAAGAAGTCCGAAGGACAGAGCGATTGCAAGGTCAACCCAAAAAGCACCAAACGGTGCACCCACTTCAACCTTACGTCCAGCAAAGTCAATATTGACCATAAAGACCATCGGCAGCAATCCGACAATTGTTGTCAGAGTCGTGAGCATAACTGGGCGAAGGCGCTGGGCAACTGTTTGCACAATCGCTTTATAGGCATCCATGCCATCTTCTTTTAAGCGTGCGTAGGTATCGATAAGCACGATGTTGTTGTTCACTACGATTCCAGCCAGGGATATAATACCAACCCCAGTCATGATAATCTGGAACGTGCGGCCCGTAATCATAATACCAAGGAGTACTCCTGCTGTTGAGAGCAGAACGGCCAGAAGAATAAGGCCAGAATGGTAAAAACTATTAAACTGGGTCACAAGGATCAACGCCATTAGGAAGAGGGCCATCGCGAAGGCTTTGGACAGGAAATCTGTTGAATTCTGCTGTTCCTCATCTGTGCCGGCAAATTTCACTTCCACTCGGCTATCAAACCCTTGCTCTGCTATCCAGTTGCCTAGCGCCACGGAGATATTGTTGCGCTGAGTGCTGTCGACAACATTGGCTCTGATCTTATATGCGGTCTTTGTATCAATGCGCTCAATGGTGCTAATTTTTTGTCCGGCAACACGTTTTACGAAGTTTCCGATCGGTACTTGTCCATCCCGTGTTTGAATACGAACTTCATCCAGTTGGGAAATATTGCGGTATTCTTCAGGGAAGCGAATACGGATGTCAACTTCATCATCGGCATCATCAGGGCGGTATTCGCCAACTTTAATGCCGTTAGTCACAAGCTGGATGACGCTACCAACATTGGATATGTCGGTGCCGAAAATACCAGCGAGAGCGCGGTCAACTTCCAGTTCCCATTGAATTCCGGGCATTGGCAGAGTGTTTTCAAGATCAGTTAGTCCATCAACATTATCTTCCATATGCGTATAAATGGCATTTACCACGGGGAGAAGTGCATCTAGACTATCCGACTTTAACTCAAGCTGAAGATCTTTACCTTGAACCGGGCCTTGGGCTGGCATTACATATTCGACAATAACGCCCGGAAGAGAGTCAGTTTGCTCACGTAAACCGGCAATGATATCATTTACCTTTGGCCGCGTATCCCAATCGGTGAAGTTAAGGAACAAGGTGCCAACAACATCTTCTGCTTTATCAGATGAGTTATCAACGACGGCTGAGGTGGTCGACTGAAAGTTTTTGATGTGCGGATTGGTTTTGATAATGCTTGACACCTGACGTACTAAAACATCCCGTTCATCAAGCGAGAGATTACCGCGCGCATGGACATGAATCTGAATGCTTTCAGGGTCCATTTCCGGGAAGAACACCACTGGTGTTCCAGACATAACGAAGGCTATAATAATAACAATTATGCCAGTGACGATCGAACTGGAAAACCAAACCGGACGACGTATGATACGGTCGACAAGGCGCACATAAGCGCCAGTTGGGCCTTTTAGATCACTGATTTCAAAGTTACCTGCTGCCATGTGGGATACATTTTCCCCACCGTCTTCGGCTTTTTTTCCTATAATACTGCCCAACGTCGGCATAAAGATTAGTGCCATCAGAAATGATGAGGACAGCGTAAAGATCAAGGTCAGGGGCAGGTATCTCATAAATTCACCCGGCATCCCAGGCCAGAAGAGGAGAGGGAGGAACGCTGCGAGTGTGGTCGCTGTTGAAGCAAGGATGGGCCAAGCCATTCGTTGGGCCGCTAGTCTATAAGCATCTTTTTTGTGTAAGCCTTCCTGCATTTTTCGGTCAGCATATTCAGTAACCACAATAGCACCGTCGACAAGCAGACCGACAGAAAGGATAAGTCCGAACATCACAACCTGGTTAATACTCATGCCAACCATATTCATCATAAAAATAGCAAGCAGGAACGAGCCGGGAATAGATACGGCTACTAGAAGTGCCGTTCTTTCGCCGAGCGCGATAATCATGGCGATAGATACCAGAAGGATGGCAGAAATAATACTATTCTGCAAACTAGAAACACTATCTTGAACCTGTTTAGATTTCTCGCCAACAAAATCATATTGAACACCTTCTGGCCAATATTCGGCAGATTGTCTGACAATTTCGCGAATGATCGCGTCTGTTAAAATTACATTTTCACCAGTACGTTTACTCACCCCAATCGATACGGCCGGTTGATCATTAAAACGAGCGTAGCTGGTTGGGTCTTTGTATGAACGTCGAATGGTGGCAACATCACCGACGGTGACGAGGCTGTTTCCGGATGCTTTAAGTGGAACGTCGTAAACATCTTGCGCGGTTTCAAAAATGCCAGGGATTTTTACAGAGAAGCGGCCATTTCCATTATCAAGCGAACCTGCGGCGATAAGACGATTATTACTATTAAGAACTGTAGCGAGTTCTGAGTAAGACAGATCGTACATTTCTAGCTTTAGAGGATCAATAATGATTTCAAGCAAATCTTCTCTAGCACCTGATACTTGTGCTTTTAGAATGGCTGGAACGCTTTCGAGGTCATCTCTAAGTCGTCTGGCGATAGTGTACATCACCCGGTCCGGTGCGGAACCGTATAGCACCACATTGAGAATTGGGAATTCGCTTATATTGATTTCTTGGACCGTCGGTTCTTTGGTTTCTGCCGGAAGTTCTGAACGTGCTTTATCAACCTGTTCACGCACATCAACTAGGGCTAGATCAGTATCAATACCAGCATTAAATTCAACAATAACGCTGGCTCCACCTTCGCGGCCTATGCCGCGGAGCATTTTGATACCTTCAATGGTGCGAAGGGTTGTCTCCAGTGGTTTTACGAGCAGTCGAGCTGAATCTTCCGGTGAAATGCCATCATGTACAAGACTTACATAGATGGTCGGAATTGTAATGTCCGGCTCGGCTTCTTTTGGCGTGGTAATATACGCAACCGTTCCGCCAACAAAAATAAGTACGAGACAAAGCAAAACGACGCGGTAATGTTCGATAGCAGCATTAATAATAGCATTCATGGTTTGATCCTATTTCTGTAGCGTCGTTTAGTTTAATTCTAAAACCGGTTGTACAATCTCACCAGAGGCGACAAATTCATGGCCTTTGGTAATTATCCTGTAGCTGGCTGGAATACCCGTTATCCAAATACCATTTTCATGGTTGCCAAGTATTTCGGTTTCTATGAATTTTACCTGGTCGTCAGCATCTACAACACGGACGCCCACCAGGCCATCGTCGTTTAAGACGAGGGTTGCAGCAGATATTTTTTGCGCTTGGGTTTCATCACCCTTAAGGAACAATTCGGCAGTAATCCCGTCGCGAATGTCATGATTAGGGTTTGGGAGTTCAAGTTCGATACGAAATGTTCTTGTGTTGGTATCGGCGATGGATGAAATGTAACTGATAGTGCCTTCAACACGGCGTCCACCTTGAAGTACAGCATGAGCCTTAGTACCAATTTTCGCTTGGGATATCAGGTTTTCCGAAATGTCGGCAACGATAAGAAAAGGATCTTCTTCCATAATAACGGCGCAGACTTCAGCCACTTTCATATAATCACCCACCTCGACCAGACGGTCATTAACGACGCCATCAAAGGGTGCTTTAATCTCTGTATTATCCAGATCGATTTTCATTCGTATTGAGCGTGCGACTGCTGCGTCCAATGCCGCTTTAGCAGCGGAATGATTTGTTTCTGAGCGGTGACCCTGAGCGAAGAGTTTTTTTGAGGCCTCATATTCAAGCGCGCGTTGTGTCTCAAGCGCAATCGATTCAGTATAGTTTGCTTGACGATCTTCCACGTCGATGCGGCAAATAACGTCTCCTGCAAATACACGAGTACCTTTTTCAACAGGAAGTTCAGAAATGCGTCCCTGTACCTGGCTTTTCAGACTTACGGTACGTTTTGAGGCGGTATAGCCGCGCAGGACAATATCTTTCACATAGGGTTCGGAGGTCGCGTGTATCACACTCACTGACATGAGTGGTTGTTGATGATTTGCGCCGGCAATCAGTGCTTCGGCCTCATTGTCATCGCTTGGAAAAAAAACACCTGAAGCGAGGACAAGTACGATGCCCACGAGGATAAATAATGCTGTTCTGTATGATTTGTTCATAACGTTACAATTCTTTTTTTGTTCTCTGTTTTTTTATTCTTTATACGGTATTTAAACTGGTTTGGATTTATTGATTTGTTTTCTAAAGCCAATGCCCATCCACCATAATTCACACAAAGAATAATCCTGATAATGTGCCACGATACATACTCAAAAATGTAATAGCTGTAAACTTAAAAATGTAATAGGTGTAAACATTGGATTAGTTTTAAAAGATAATCAATTCTAATACATTGTTTTTAAATGGATTAACAATAAACTTTTTGTGATGATTGGCATTTATAAACGAGAGAAACTCGGCATTCAAGGTTAGTTTGCGCCGACTCAATCGAATAAATTATCTATGGCACTTTGATCATTTGCATCTGTCTCAATGTTTTCGTCATCGAAATAGTCATCTATCACACCTTGTTGAGTGGTGATTTCTTTGCTGTTTATAATGGCGGAGCATCTCTCAATCAACTTTTCCATTTTGGGTGAATAGTCGCCAACGAGTGAGTTTAACTCATTCGTCCGTTGGTTTTTAATAGAGGTTTCCACTTCGAGGATTGTTGATTGCAGCAACTCGTTCATTTCGTAGACGCAATTTTCGAAAGGTGCTTTGAATTTTTCCGGTGTGTGGTTATAAGCCTCTATCGCCAATTCCTTGTCCTGAAAAACGCTAAACCTGAAATGATCCTGATAAGACATGGGTTCCCATTCAAGAATATCTTCAAGACAGTCCGGCATATCGGCTATCATGTCAAGAAGCATGTGAATCTCATTAAAATGATTGAGATAGTCCGTTGCTAGTAATGATTGGGGATTAATATTTTTACCCTCAACCAGCATTTGATACTTTTTATAGTTTGTATCTTGAGTATCCATTAATGTGATTTTCTTAAGTTATGCGTCATCAATATATTAACACATTATCTCAAGATAACCTTGCAGAATTATTAACGATTGTTTCATATATAAAATAAGAAAGCCCATGCATTAACAACACGGGCTTTCTATTGATTTGGGTTACTTTCTTCTTATGAAGAATAATACATTTCAAATTCGATTGGGTGCGGGGTCATATCCAATTTTTGAATGTCTTCGCGCTTAAGTTCGATATAGGCGTCGATCTGATCATCGCTGAACACATCGCCTTTTTTGAGGAACTCACGGTCAGCATCAAGTGCATCAAGTGCTTCTGCGAGAGATGCGGCAACGCGTGGGACCTGCGTAAGCTCTTCTGGTGGAAGGGCATAAAGGTCTTTATCCATAGCATCGCCAGGATGAATTTTATTCTCAATGCCGTCAAGGCCAGCCATCATAAGAGCTGAAAAGGCAAGATACGGGTTTGCGGTTGGATCAGGGAAGCGAACTTCAACACGCTTGCCATTTGGACTTGCAGAATATGGGATACGGCAAGAGGCTGAACGGTTGCGGGCAGAATAAGCAAGAAGCACAGGCGCTTCAAACCCTGGCACCAGTCGCTTGTAGCTATTTGTGGACGGGTTCGTGAAGGCGTTGATCGCTTTGGCATGCTTGATGATGCCGCCAATGTAGTAAAGGCATGTTTCTGAAAGATCAGCATAGCTGTTACCAGCGAACAATGGTTTTCCATCTTTCCAAATTGACATATGCACATGCATTCCTGAACCATTATCCGCTGCGATTGGCTTTGGCATAAACGTTGCTGTTTTGCCGTAAGCGCGGGCCACTTGGTGTGTGATATATTTATAAAGCTGCACACGTTCCGCTGTTTCGACCAGAGTTCCGTACGTAAGGCCGAGTTCGTGCTGAGAAGGGGCGACTTCCTGATGGTGCTTATCCATTGGCAGGCCACATTCTTTCATGAGACTTACCATTTCACTGCGAATATCCTGGCTTCTGTCATATGGTTCCATGGCAAAATAGTTGCCGGTGACACCGGCGCGGTGAGCTTTATTGCCGCCTTCCACATGGTGGCCAGATTTCATTGGTGTTTGTTCGTCGTCAAGTGAATAGCCGGCGCTTGCGTAGTCAACATTATATTTAACATCATCAAACATGAAAAATTCTGGCTCAGGACCAAAATACGCGGTATCACCAACGCCAGTAAACTTGAGGTAGTTTTCAGCGCGCTGTGCGGTGGAACGTGGGTCGCGGCCGTAACCTTCGCCAGTTGCTGGCTCAACGATTGAACAAAAAACAGCAAGAGTAGGTTGGTCATAAAACGGATCTAGGATCGCCGTTGACGGGTCGAGTTGGAGGATCATGTCACTATCGTTGATGGATTTCCAACCGGGTACAGAGGAGCCATCAAACATGACGCCTTCTTCAAACATGTCTTCATCGACAACGTCGGCGCACATGCTGAGGTGGAACATTTTACCTTTTGGATCTGTGAAACGAAGATCCACATATTCAATCTCTTCTTCTTTGATGAGATCGAGAACTTTTTTTACGTCTGACATTTTATTTCCTAGTTACTAATAAAGTTGATGATATTGGGTTTGTTTATTAAATCGCTTCTTCGCCGGTTTCACCGGTTCGGATGCGGATGGCTTCTTCGATATTACTAATGAAAATTTTACCGTCGCCGATGCGACCGGTTCTTGCTGCTTGCTGAATTGCTTCGACGGCGCGTTCAACAAGTTTATCTTCGAGAATAATTTCAATTTTGACCTTGGGTAGAAAGTCGACCACATATTCGGCGCCGCGGTATAGCTCCGTATGGCCTTTTTGACGGCCAAAACCTTTGGCTTCTATAACGGTGATGCCGGAAAGTCCCACTTCATGTAGCGCTTCTTTAACTTCATCAAGTTTGAACGGTTTAATTATCGCTTCAATTTTTTTCATAATGTTATCTGCTCTAATATTCTAGTGGCTTAATTATACGCCCCATATAAGCATGTACCGTGCCAACTTTTGCAAATGGCCAGGTGCGGCGGATTTTTGAGATGCTTAAAATTCCACCATAAATCAGTTGATGAAATTGAATCCACGACATGCCTAAAAATTAGGCAAAGGTTAAAAAAATGCTCATTTATCCAAAAAGCTGAGAAGAAATTGGTTTTTTAGATTATCCCACTTGACGCTAGGGCTATGAAACCTTAAAAGGGCTTCACTTTACACCTCTTTATATTTTTGTGGCGGGTGTAGCTCAGTTGGTTAGAGCGCCAGATTGTGATTCTGGAAGTCGCGGGTTCAATCCCCGTCACTCGCCCCATTTTATTTAATAAAAACAGTATGTTAATATTATTACCAATATAAAATGTTGTCATTGGGTCGCATATAGGTCGCGCAAGATTTCTGAATTTTTCTCAAACACTATTTTTATTAGTTGTTTCTTTTTCTTTATAACGCTCCCAGTCTTTCACTTGTGTTTCGGCAACATTCAAAAGAAAGTCTCTGATCTCAACTTCCTCAATCAAAGTCTTCCACTCTTTAATAGTATCTTTTGAAGGTTTAAGTCTATCCAACTTAAAAGATGTAAATCCAGCCTTCTCAAAAACGTCTGCTTTCTCAATACACTCTAGGTCATTGATTGTATCATTTGTAAGCGAACTCGCGCCATATAACGTCTGCATTCCTCTTAATGGCAATAAATCCCATTCCGCATTCATATACTCACTAACCACCTTAAGCCCTTCATTATACCAAAGAGCCGTATGCATGTTAGCTCTTGTAGATAAATTCTTTGATTTCCATCTATCAAGATTGTTTTCTATCGCCTTGGTTAAAGCGTTTCCTTTGAATGTCACTTCAGGATGAATAGCTGGTTTCTTTTTACATTCGGTTTCAAGCGTGGCTGCTTCATCCCCTAAAAGCGCAATGGTAAGAAATGTATTAGCTAGATAAATTTCCGAGGCTGCTATTGCGGCATTGGATTGAGCATTCATCGCAAAGCCATAAAGCAAGTCTACTCCATCATGCACCCAGTGTCTGACTGGCTTCCATTCATGTAGCTCAAGGTTATTTGTAAGTTTATGTAATTCTTCTTCTGAAAACCCTGTTGGTTCTCTTCCGCTCAAACCCTCTGCATAGTATTGATGAATTAAACGAACCACCTGAAGTCCTGTTAACTTTCCGTTTTTTACCAAGGATGTCATTTTATTTGCTGTTACAGTGGCCATTAGCTATTTTACCATCACTAGTTCAAGTGCTTTGATCTTCTGAGCCAGTTCATCAGTTTCGAATGCTCGCCTTTCAACATCAAACAACTTCATAATGACTTCGCCCTCTTCCGGGGAAATATCGCCCGATGATACGGATTGAATAATTGTCGCAATTGCCTTTGGAATATCTTCAGGCTTTTTAATATCGGGAATGTCGACTTCTATGGCCACTCCCTTTCTAACGGGGTAAATACGCTCCATACAGAGTCGCAGGGCGGTGGTATCGCCTTCCTTGGCCATATCAACACATTTTCGGGCTATGGCCTCTGATTCTCCTTCCAACAGGTTTTCAAGGGCAAGCGTTCTTTTGTTTCTCGCACCTTTGGGTCTGCCACTTGGATTGCCGGATTGTCCCGGTTGAAACTTTGCCTCTGTCATCCTGTATTTCCACTGTAATTAACAGGCAATATCCATAATGATGCTTAATAGAGATATTTGATATTAAGGTACTATAATACCATTGATTCAATGATGTTTCAACGGCTGCTTTCGACCCAAAGCGGACGTTCGAATAAATTGGACTACGAAACTGCATTTATAACTTTAGCTTGAATCATTATCCATAATATGATTTATTAGTTTTCATAGCATTACTACTAAATTTACCTTTGGAGGGGGATCAAATGGTCTATCAAAATCTATTCAGAATATTAATTTCAATAATACTGCTTTTAGCAAGCACTAGTGCGCAAGCCCGTTTTTTGCAAACCGATCCTATTGGATATGGCGACGGTCTTAACTGGTATGCTTATGTAAATAATGATCCGATGAATGCTGTTGATCCTACGGGAAAATGTCCAAGTTGTGATGTCTATTTTAACGCGCGTTTAAAGCAGATAGCCAATGGTACGATGACACCGCAGGCTGCAATGCACGCTGATATGCAATTAGGTAAAGGTGGAGCAATTGGAACTGCTATAGTTGCTTCTGTTGCTCTTCCGATCTTAGCTGCAGAAATTAGTCCAGCTCTAGGTTCTGCTGTAGCTATGGCAGAGGTTGGAGCAGAAGTAACAGCTATGGCCAATTCCGAGGGGCCTGTTCCAAGTGTAAAGGGCTATACAAAGCATGGTTTAAACCAAAAAATGAATAGAAATGTACCCAGCAAGGATGTTCTAGATGCAAAGAAAAATCCATTGAAGGTGGGCGAAGTAAAAGTAGATAGTCAGGGGCGGCCAAGTCAACGCACAATTGGAAGTAGAGCTGAAGTAGTTGAAAACCCTGAAACTGGAAATATTGTCTCAGTAAACCCAACGTCTAGTAAAAAGGCAGAACGGCTACAAAAACAATGCAAACCTGGCGAAGTATGCTAATTTAAATCATGATTAAATTATCTTCTAAGGAACTCGATTTTATAAAAAAGAATTTAAATTTAGATGAGAACCTATCTAATTTTATTTCCTCTTGTGATGGTACGATACCAGAAAAATTTGCAGATGAAATTAGAGAAGTTTGCATCGAAAAGTACGACTATGAAGGTTTAGATGAAAATTATAATCCTACACAAGTAGGCGTCGAATTAGACAATTTGATCGATAAGCTTCTGGTTAAATGAGTACTCACCGCAACCTATTAAATTTATTGGTAGATTATTCCAGTCCGGCATCAGATTTGGCTAATAAAATTTCTGCGCTAAATTGGGATTATGATGGCCCTAGAGCCTTGCTAAATGCAGGTCATTTAATAACAGTAATTGATCGCTATTTAGCACAGGATATAACTGCTCAAGACATTGAAGATTGGGCAAAACTTATAGAGTGTCGTGAAGATTTAGAATATGCCTCTGAATTAAAATATGAAATTGAAGAAGTAATAAATAAACTTTCTAATCCGGTTCTTGAGGGCAAGATTACACCCACGTCGTGTAAAAAAATGTTGTACGTACTCAGAAATATAGAGTGATGGGATCAATATGACTATACGATGTCAAGCATCATCAAAAATTGCAGAATTCCAAAATCAAGCCATCCTCTGTAAATATAAACTGATATGGGTGATATTCTGTTTTCTGGTACTCTTGAAATCCCTCACAAATGGATATGCCCAAGAAATAGGTAAACAGGATCATATTTTAGAAACTGTGAGCGCGCTTTTAGAGACACCTGAAAACCAAATTGATCTTGTGCGTTCCAATTTGATTATTAATAAATTGGTAGATCCCACAGTTGATGTGGAAAAAACGGTCAGAATTCTCGATGAAATGGCCTTGGCCTCTATTAGGATCGCTGGCGCAAATGCTAATAATGATCTCAAAATTTCTGCACTTCGTACTTACATCTATCAAGATGGGAACTGGAATGGCCATCGTCCGTTTTCTTATAATATGGATGATCCATTTGGGACAAACTTAGAGAGTAAACTACTCACAAATTATTTAGATAATCGGTTAGGCAACTGTGTCAGTATGCCTTTTTTGTTTATGGCGGTAGCAGAGCGCATGGGCATTACTTTAAGTGCGTCCACAGCTCCCAATCATATTTTTTTGAAGTATCAAACAGATAGCGGCCAGCTTATTAATCTTGAAACCACCAGTGGTGCTAATCCTTCACGGGATGCTTGGATCAGAGAACAGATGCCCATGACTGATAAAGCTATAGCAAATGGAGTCTATCTTAAAGCTCTCTCAAAAAAAGAAACGGTTGTGGTGATGGCAATGCTTCTTTTGGAAAATGCCCATGCTGAAGGCCGTTATGGTACGGTTTTGGATTTGGTGAAAATATTGCTTCCCCATTATCCGAATAATGCTGATTTAGAAGTGCATCGTGGGGCAGCAGCATATAAAATTTTGGAAAGAAATTTTTATAACAAATATCCTCAGCCGCAAATGATCCCGAAACACCAACGTAGTTATTATTACTATTTGTCCCAAATCAACGAACAAGCCTTTAATCGTGCTGAAGCTTTGGGATGGCGTCCTGAAGGGCAAGTTAATTAAATTTAATTATTTCTCATTTCGAACGTCTGCTTTGGGTCGTTAGCAGACGCTCAGACTGGGCTACAATAGCCGAAAGTGATATTTATGATGAATGACCGCTTTCGACCCAAAGCGGACACTCAGTGGCATTTGAATTTCATTCGTGTTAAAGTTTTTGAAACAAGTAACTTTGGGGTGATGAAATTTATATTTTAATTGGCAAAAAATTTCATTTTATTTTGTTGGCAACTTTTCTTGCGTGCATATCAGGATGCGATGATCCTGTATCAATGAAATCGTCCCCAAAAATAATTAGTTCAGATGAGGAATGGTACCTAGCAGAAATCGATAAAGATTATGCACTTAAAATTACGACAGCTACAAGGCCTGATAGTAAATATTTGCTCCGAGAAGTGGCGCGGATTTGACTTTTGATTAGTCATTGGTGCGTTTTCTGAATATTTTATATCGAAAGGAGAATGGGAATTGGTTACTAAAAAAAGCATTTTATATTGCCTGATATTATTAATTCTAGCTGGTATCGGCTCCAGAATCTATATTGTAGAAAAACAGGAAAAGGAACTTGAACAAAGTTTAGAAGAAATTAGGAGCAACTTATCGGCGGGAACGAATATTGACAAAGTACGATCTTTTTTAAAGGATCGTACTATTCAATATGCCGAGGAAAAAAAGGAAGGTGGAGATTGGGGGAGTGTTGATGACATATACTCTGACTTCTTTGTCCAGATTGTTTTTGTCTTGCAGGGACCAGATTATAAATTAGGTCTCGTAAGCCAGTCAGTAATTGTTAAAGTTAGATTCAATGAAAATTTAAAAGTTATGGAAGTGGCTTTTATTTATGGTTATTCAAGTTTTTAAGAGGGCATTGTCAAAGGAGCTTGACTTGACGCGTTGGAATGTTAATTGGCACTGAGATTATCCCACAAGCGATAGCCACTCAGAGTTAGCTTCTGAACGAAATTTCTTGAATATTTCTCGGCTGCTTAAGGCGCTCGTTGCGTAAGTCTTCTTTGGGTGGAAGCGGACACTCAAAGTGGGTTAGAATTGCCAAAGATTACAGTTATATCGAATGACTGCTTTCGACCCAAAGCAGACATTTAAATTTAACGGTCTTTTTAAATTCTCGTGTAGCTATTATACTAGTTAAGTACAATTCCTACTGGTGTGATTTAGATGTTGCAGAATTTGTTAACCAAAGAAGAATTTGAAATTATCAGAATTTGTCTGGTTGAGCTTTCTGGTGGATCATATATTGACGATGAAGAATTTATAACGGTTGCAGGTTTCGATAAAGGTGCAATTAAACAAATTTTACAGCAATGGCCTAATGTTGTTTTTGGGGAATATGATAAGTCGATAATATTTCAATGTTTTAACCAGTTAACGGGCTTCCCCCATGAAATGGAAACGCAGTTAACAAATAGCACAAACTGCAAAACTGACGAGCTTGTTATTCTAATGGATAAAATTCGAAACCTACCGGTAACAAAAACACCGTATGTACTAGAATGAGCCAGATGCTGTTGTCTGCTTTCGATTCAAAGCGGACGTTGATAAATTTACAATCACTTGCGACCGACTTATTCACGTGGATTGACTTGTTCTTACCTTTTGGTAATGTAATATTTTACAGCATAGGGGAGCGCAATTGTTCAAAAACACCATTTTGGTCACGATATTTGCGGCGGCAATATTTGTAGCGAGTTATGTCTTTAAAAATACTCCTGAAATCTCCACAACAGAAATTGGACACCGAACATTTAACATCCCAAATAAAAACTTGCGACAAAATGCTGTGCCGAATTGGCTGAAAAACTTGCCTGGACTAGATAATAGCAGCAACTCACTACTAATTGAAATTAGCGGCGACGAGCTCGCTACTTCTATATCTGGATTTAATGCTATGGTTCAAGGCGCTAATGGATTAGTGGATGGGGGTGATATGATGGTTTTGTCAGTTATTTCAAAAGAAAATGTGGAATATATTAGGTCATCCAAGCATTATGTTGACCTCTGGAATGGCACTGAAAGATTTGAGGGCTCTACCACAAAGTTTTTAGAAGACCTTAATCTGTCAAGGGCGGAGTAAAAACAGGCCACAGGGCGGCGTAAAAG
>TARA_R110002096_G_scaffold97354_4_pt1 | contig 107550 bp, 96 predicted proteins | sample TARA_R110002096 | Tara Oceans TARA_R110002096 (sample SAMEA4397295) | marine metagenome | biome: Polar Biome; feature: [DCM] deep chlorophyll maximum layer (ENVO:01000326); material: water (ENVO:00002006), including particulate matter (ENVO:01000060) such as... | depth 35 m
TGCGTTTACGGCGGTGCGTAGGAAGGTCATGTTGCCAACACCGGGTATTTCAACGGGGTATTGGAAGGCCAAAAACAGGCCAGCGGCTGCACGCTCTTCTGGCTCCATGTCCAACAGGTTTTCGCCGTAGAGTTCAGCAGAGCCGCCAGTGACTTCGTAGCCATCCTTGCCTGCCAAAACATATGATGTGGTTGATTTACCGGAACCGTTTGGCCCCATGATTGCGTGGACTTCGCCCTCGCCTATTTGTAAATCAACGCCTTTAAGGATTTGTTTATCTTCTTCAAGTCCAACTTGTAGATTTTTAATACTTAGCATCATTTCTCTCTAGCTTCCATTTCTGAAATTTGTTTACTGCGTTCTTGGTCAATACTTTCTTGGCGCAATTTGCGCAGTCTTTCTATTTCTGAAGCTCGTTTCTGTTTCAATCGAAAAGAGCTTTTTAGCCCGATAAAACCGCCTATAACCATCGCGAAAATCAATATGATGCTATTTGGCAGTGAGCCTTTAAATATTAATGAAAAGGCGATGAATGCAACGACTGTCACTAACAGAGAAAAAATGGTAGCAGTTATACCATCGCTTCCAAGCTTGTTCGCTAATTCTGCGTCGTTAAAATTACGATTGAACATTTTATCCTACTGAGCCTTCCAAGCTTATAGCGACCAATGCCTGTGCTTCCATGGCGAACTCCATGGGCAAGGCTTGTAATACTTCTTTGGCAAATCCGTTGACGATCAATGCGACCGCCTCTTCTTCGCCCATACCGCGTTGGCGGCAATAGAACATTTGTTCATCGTCCACTTTGGATGTTGTCGCTTCGTGTTCGACACGTGCGGTGTTGTTTTTGACTTCGATATACGGAACCGTGTGGGCGCCGCATTTGTCACCGATTAGGAGTGAATCACACTGTGTATAGTTACGTGCATTTGCGGCCTTGGGATGCATCGAAACCAGCCCGCGATAGGTGTTTTGTGCGCGACCCGCAGAGATCCCTTTGGACACGATCCGCGATTTGGTATTTTTACCAAGGTGGATCATTTTTGTGCCCGTATCGGCCTGTTGGTAATTGTTGGCGATGGCGATGGAATAAAATTCGCCTTGGCTGTCGTCACCGCGCAGGATGCACGAGGGGTATTTCCATGTGACGGCCGAACCTGTTTCCACTTGTGTCCACATCACCTTGGCGCGGTCACCACGGCAATCGGCGCGTTTGGTTACGAAATTGTAAATCCCACCCTTGCCGTTTTCATCACCGGGGAACCAGTTTTGAACGGTCGAGTATTTGATTTCAGCGTCTTCTTGGATCACCAATTCGACCACGGCGGCGTGCAATTGTGCCACGTCGCGTTGTGGGGCTGTACACCCTTCGAGGTAGGAAACATATGATCCCTTTTCGGCGATGATTAATGTACGCTCGAATTGACCAGTGTTTTCGGCGTTAATGCGGAAATATGTGGATAATTCCATGGGGCATTTCACGCCTTCGGGAATATAAACGAACGACCCATCTGAAAACACGGCGGAATTCAGTGTGGCGTAAAAGTTGTCGGACTGTGGAACCACAGAGCCGATGTATTTTTTCACCAAATCTGGATGCTCTTTTAGGGCTTCGGAAATTGACATGAAAATCACGCCAGCTTTCTTTAGCTCTGCTTGGAACGTTGTACCCACGGATACGGAATCAAATACCGCGTCCACCGCAACCTTGCGTTCGCCTTCGGGGGCTTCAACACCCGCCAGCAATGCTTGTTCCTTCAATGGAATGCCCAGTTTAGCATAGGTTTCCAACAATTTTGGATCAACATCATCCAACGATTTTGGCTTTTCGCCAGCCATCGATTTTGGACGTGCATAATAATAAATATCTTGGAAATTGATCTTGGGATAGTCGACCATCGCCCAATCGGGTTCTTCCATTTGTTTCCAGCGTTCAAACGCCGCCAAACGCCATTCCAGCATCCATTCAGGCTCTTCATTCTTTTCAGAAATCAAACGTACGATATCCTCGTTTAAACCAAGGGGCGCGTATTCCATTTCGACGTCCGTTGAGAACCCGTGCTTGTAGGTTCCGCTGAGCGTTTTTACCGCCTCGACGGTTTCGGCTTCGACGCCGTCTTTTGCAATCATGTCTGTCATATTGACGCTCCTTTATGCGTTTCGTGCCGCAAATTTTTTATAGGCTGTGATCCATGCATCGGCAAAGTTCATCACCTGTTGTTCTGTGGTTGTTGGGCCTATGGACACCCGCACCGCGCTTGACGCGGTAATGTCATCATATCCCATGGCCTTCAAGACCCGACTGGTCTTTACCTTGCCGCTGGAACAGGCAGAGCCCGCGGAAATTGCAAATCCTGCTAAATCCATATTCATCACTTGGGTTTCGCCCTTCCAACCTGGAATGGCGAAGTTGCTGGTGTTGGGTAGGCGGTTTACGTCTTTGCCAAAAATTATGACCTTGCTTGTGGCATCTAAAATGCGTGCTTCCATTTGGTCGCGCAACGCTTGCACATTTTCCCAAACACCATTTGCTAGATCCTGTGCTGCGGCGGTTGCTGCTGCGCCAAATCCGACAATGCCAAGTAGGTTTTCAGTACCGGAGCGACGCCCCTGCTCTTGGCCACCGCCTTTGATTTGGGGTTTGATGTCTATGCCGTCGCGCACGATCAATGCGCCGACCCCTGTGGGGCCGCCAATTTTATGCGCGGATAATATTGCGCTGTGTACATCGAGCCAGTTAAAGGACACAGGCAGTTTGCCAAAAACTTGAACCTGATCGCTCATAACGGCACCTTGGACAGTGCCGCCTTGCAAAATACCAGTTTCGCTGTTTGCGCCCTGCATCACAAAGCTGTCAGCGCCCTGTGCCAACCCGTCGGAATTTACATCCAATGAAGATGCGCCATGAACCTGTACACAGTCATGTTCGATGCCAGCACAGCGCAGTTCGCGCCCTGACATCATCAAACCTGCGGCTTCGGTCGCGCTCCCTGTCCAAATAATGCCGTTGACATCACAACCAAATGCATCTGCAACTTGGGCGCGCGCGCGTTCCATTAACCCCTTGGCTTTACGCCCCTCTGCGTGGACGCTGGATGGGTTGCCCACCACATCCATCGCCGCGATCATTGCATCCCGCGCTTCTGACCTTAGCGGCGCCGTGGCGTTCCAGTCTAAGTACACGCGGTTCATCCTTCGTCCACCAATTGAAACAAGGACGGAACGGCGGGGCACGGTGCCACTTGGTTTTCAACCAAATCCGACAGGCGAGTGGTGTGCAGGAAAACGTAAACTTGCGCCGACAGGCTCTCCCATAAGCGGTTGCTAAGGGATTGTGCGCGTGTGCCTGACGATGCGCCTGAAACGCCCGCTCCTTTGGATAGGGCATTCATGTCTTCGTCGACCGCACTTAGGATGTCGGACACGCGAATTGCGTCTGTTGGTTTTGCCAATTTGTAACCGCCACCGGGGCCGCGCACCGACGAAACAATTTCAGCACGGCGTAATTTTAGGAACAGTTGTTCCAAATAGTTCAGCGAAATATCCTGACGATCCGAGATTTCACCCAATGAAACTAGGCCTTTTTGACCCTCGATCGCCAAATCGACCAAGGCAATCATCGCATATCTGCCTTTTGTGCTGAGTTTCATTGCAATTTGGGTCCAATTTAGTTGACGAAAGCGCACCAAATCCTTAGTCACAGTGGTTAGCGCGGGGTGCATTCCTCGATTTAGAACCATTCTAAAGTTTCTGACCATTTTCGTCAAGTATTGAAATGCCAGCAACTGGATAAAACGCGAAAAGAGCAGATTACAGATGCCAGAAGTCATTTTCCCAGGCCCCGATGGTCGCCTTGAAGGTCGTTATCACCCCCAAAAAGCCAAGGACGCGCCGATTGCAATTCTGTTGCATCCACATCCGCAATTTGGCGGCACGATGAATAACAAAGTTGTCTATAATCTGCACTATGCGTTTTATAATATGGGATTCACGGTTCTGCGGTTCAATTTCCGTGGTGTGGGTCGTTCGCAAGGCGAATATGACCAAGGAATTGGCGAGTTGTCCGATGCGGCATCTGCATTGGATTATTTGCAGGCCATGAACCCAAATGCGAAACATTGTTGGGTTGCTGGATTTAGTTTTGGTGCGTGGATTGGGATGCAGTTGTTGATGCGTCGCCCAGAGATTTCGGGTTTTATTTCGGCGGCTCCGCCCGCAAACACTTATGACTTCAGCTTTCTGGCACCCTGCCCCTCGTCTGGCTTGATTATTAACGGATCAGCGGATCGTGTGGTTCCACCCGCGGATGTCGAAGGTTTGGTTGGCAAATTGCACGAGCAAAAAGGCATTACAGTCACGCATGAGGTGATTGAGGGTGCTGGTCACTTCTTTGAAAATGACCACATGGATACAATGATCGGTTCAGTTGACGATTATGTACGCCGCCGACTGACTGAAACAACACGGTAATCAAAGGCGGCATGAGCCGCCTTTTTTATGGTTCGGATATTTGCCCACCACAAACCGGAGATTTACATCCAGTGGTTCCCATGGCCGACGTTGGCAGTTGAGCAATCACTCGTGCGGCCAAATAACCAAATGCCTGTGCTTCGAACATGTCGCCATCAAAACCAACCGCTTCGACAGGTTCAATTGATTGCGCAAGGCTGTTTTTTAAACCATTCATAATTACAGGATTATGTCGCCCACCACCGCACACCAACCACCGCGCTGGGTCTTCTTTGAAATGGGCTTGCGCCGCATAAACACTGGCGACGCAGATGGCTGTTAATGTGGCTGCACCATCCGCATCGGATAAGTCACGCACCAATTCCAGAATATCAGAAAAATCATTCCGATCCAAAGACTTGGGCGGTACTCTTTCGAAATATTTGGATTTAAAAAATGTTTCCAATGCGGGTAAATGGACTGTGCCCTGCAAAGCAAGTTGCCCATCTTTGTCAAATGATTGGCCGGTGCGGTCGAGTAGAAAATCGTTTATTGGTGCATTCGCGGGCCCAGTATCAAACGCCAATACGGCACCATCTGCTTCTGGTGATGGTTTACTTGGATCGACGAAACTGACGTTACCAACCCCGCCGAGGTTCAAAAATACCACAGGGGCATGCATACCCAAGACTTTGGCACAGGCGAAATGAAAAAATGGTGCTAAGGGCGCACCTTGACCGCCTGCGGCAACGTCGGCAGTGCGAAAATCCCAAACAACACGTTTCCCAGATGCGCGCGCCAATGCCGCGCCGTCACCCAGTTGGAACGTGCGACCCTTTGCAGGGTCATGGTTTATGGTTTGACCATGAAAACCCACCAGGTCTGCATCAGGCAATGCATTTATGACCTCAAGATGTGCTGAATGAATGATCTCATTGGCGTCCTCGAAGCCACCCTGTTCGGGCCAACGCCCCAATGCGGCGCGCAACACAGACTGTTCGTTGTGTGTGTAAGGGCGAAAATATGTGCCCTCAAAATCAAGAATGCGGCGGCCATCTGTTAAACAAATTGCACCATCCACGCCATCAAGCGAGGTTCCCGACATTAAACCAAGACTACGATAAATCATAAACTTACCTCTCCTACTTGCCACGCCATAATATGCCGCTAAAAGGGCTTAACACCCTCAAAAGAAAGCAAAGCGATATGACTTACAAGCCCAAATCGGCATTTCTGATTGAAATGCAAACGCGGGGCTTCTTGCAGGACTGCACAGACCTACAGGGGCTTGACCAGCGGCTACTGCAAGGCGCGATGCCTGCTTATATCGGTTTTGATGCGACGGCAGACAGCCTGCATATTGGATCGTTAATCCAGATTATGATGCTGCGTTGGTTGCAAAAAACGGGACATAAACCAATGCCCTTGATGGGTGGCGGTACGACCAAAATCGGCGATCCGTCGGGCAAAGATGAATCGCGCCAACTGATTACATCCGATTTGATCAACGAAAACATTGCGGGCATTCAAAAGGTGTTCGCGAAATACCTTGATTTTGGTGAGGGTGAAACCGACGCCATGATGATTAATAATGCACTGTGGTTGGACAAGTTAAATTATATCGAGTTCCTGCGCGACATTGGTAAGCATTTCACCATTAACCGCATGATTTCAATGGAGAGTGTTAAGCTACGACTGGATCGTGAACAACCACTGACATTCCTTGAATTTAACTATATGCTGTTGCAAGCCTATGATTTCATGGAATTAAACAACCGCTACGGTGTGGCCATGCAAATGGGTGGCTCGGATCAATGGGGCAATATTGTTAATGGTATCGACCTGACGCGCCGCTTGAACCAACAAACGGTTTTCGGGCTGACCACGCCGCTGTTGACCAAGGCAGATGGTTCAAAGATGGGGAAATCGGCCAACGGTGCGATTTGGTTGAACGCGGATAAATTATCGCCTTACGAATTTTGGCAATTTTGGCGTAATACATTGGATGCCGATGTTGGTAAGTTCCTGAAATTGTTCACAGAGCTACCTGTAGCCGAGTGTGAACGTTTGGGCGCTTTACAGGGACAAGACATCAACGAAGCAAAGATCGTTTTGGCCAACGAAGTGACGAAATTATGCCACGGCGAACAGGCCGCAGTGAATGCAGCGACGACAGCGCAAAAAGTGTTTACCGAGGGATCTTCGGATGACAATTTGCCGACCCTTGAACTGAGCGCGGCAGAGGCGGCGGATGGGTTGAGTTTTACGCAAGCATTAGTGCGCGCGTCACTGGCTCCTTCAGGGAAAGAGGCCAAACGGATTATCGCAGGTGGTGGTGCGCGCTTGAATGATACGCCGATAACCGATGCCGGCTATATGTTGTCCGCGCAGGAGTTGGCGCAGACACCAAAGATTAGTGCGTCTAAAAAGAAACATGCGTTGATCAAGGTCATTTGATCACAGGCGGCGGGAATTGCCGCCGCTTTAGTTTCCTAACATCCATTTTCCATTTGGGTTAAATGCATGGAACGCGAACGCGAATGCGACATCGTGAACCACATCTTTGCCTGCTTTGTCTGTGACGCGAATGGCGCCAATATCACGCCCCTTGCTGATTTCGCGTGTATCCAGTGCGGACGAGGTTCCTTTGGTCCAGCTAAATGTCAGCCCCTCTTCGTTAAGAACCTGTGCCTTACTGATCCGTTGGAGCGGCCATGCACGATCACCAACCACAACGACACGCGCCATTGGATTGATTCCATTGGGTGGGTTTTCACCATTGTATAAAAATGGGCGCCCTGTGTCGTAACCTGCGTATGGGTTTTGCCCGTATGGTCGATTGACTTGTGGTTCGCGTTGAACCAATCCATCGGGGTTTCTCTCTTTGAAATTCCCCCAACTTTCCATCCGACTTGGAAGTTTTGTCAGTTTTTTATTCAACAGTTCGCCAACGATTGCTTCGCCAGTGAATTGTTGCCACCAACTCTCGGTTTGGTGGTCATACATGATCATATCTGAATTGCGTAGCATGCCAGAAACCCCCATTGTCAGGATCTGTCCGTCAAGACGCCGATCAAATACCACGCCAGAGTTACACAATGGACAGAAAGTGATTGCGATTGGTACATTACCAACGCGATCATTCACAATTTCATGCCACATCAAATAACGGATGGGATATGCGCGGCCAAGTTCGCCATCGATATTGATTGATATCACGGGTTCCCGGTCGGACAATCCGTCGGCATTGGCGATAACGTCCATAACAGGGTCAAGAATTGCGGGAATGCCGTCTTTGCCAGGGCCACCATCCAATACTGAATTAAAATCAATGGATGTTTTGCTGAAATCCGTATTTTTCCAAACATTTTTCCAAAATTTTGGTTGTGCGGAAACACCGAACGCGAATGTTAGTGCAATAAACAAGCTAAGGATAAATTTAAACATAAAAGCCCTCCATCATTGATGGGAGGCTAATTATTTTATGAGCCAAGTATAGCCCTTCTCACGACCAATTGATCATTCGTCAGATTTGATCCATACGCGCGTCATAACGTCAGGATCGCTGACTGCGCCGTTTGAAGAATCCGATCCCAACTTAATGCTATCGACAATATCTTGGCCCGCCATCACCCGACCAACAACTGTGTATTGACCATCCAGATGTGTCGCGGGCTCTAATGTAATAAAGAATTGTGCGTTTGCAGAGTTTGGATTTTGTGACCTTGCCATACCGACGACACCACGATCAAACGACACGTCGGAAAATTCGGCCACGAGGTCAGGATAGTTTGATCCACCCTGCCCTGCGTAACGTGGTTTGAAACCTTCACGCTTGCCAAATTTCACATCGCCTGTTTGCACCATGAAACCCGCGATAACGCGGTGGAAAACCACGTCGTCATAGGCGCCATCGCGTGTCAACGTTTTGATCCGTTGGACATGTTTGGGTGCCACATCGGGCAATAACTCGATTTCGATAATGCCGTTTGCTTGGCCTGACACTTCGATCATCAATGTGTTTTCTGGATCGGCTGCGTAAACGCTGCCGGCCAAGGTTAAAAACACCATGCTCAGTGTTGCAGTGATTATGCGCATCATAGATCTGCTGCCACTTTCATTGAAATCATGCGATCAGGCGCGTGTGGTGGTTCACCGCGGACGATTGCGTCGACATGTTCCATGCCTGACGTTACGCGGCCATAAACGGTGTATTGGCCGTTCAAAAAGTTGTTATCGCTAAAATTGATGAAAAATTGTGAATTTGCAGAGTCTGGGTTGGCAGAACGCGCCGCACCAATTGTGCCACGATCGTGGGGAAGTTTGGAAAACTCGGCCGGAACGTTTGGTAAATCTGATCCACCAGTGCCAGCAGCACCAATGTTAAAGCCATCTTCCATATCGCCATTTTGGACGTCGCCCGTTTGTGCCATAAAGCCATCGATGACGCGGTGAAAACATACATTGTCGTAATGTCCGGCGCGCGCCAATTCTTTCATGCGTGCACAATGAAGTGGTGCCACATCGGGCAACAATGCGATATGCACTGGGCCGTCTTTCAATTCGATGATGATTGTGTTTTCGAGATCTTGGTTATCGGACATGTTTTCGCCTAGCTGGTTTTGAATTCGCATCAGAAATAGGGAAAATCAGGGTGAAATGAAAGCCGAAAATACAAAACCACCAGTTAGGAGAATTTTTGCCTTAATGCCTGTTCAACACCGGGTGTGACGAATTTTGAAACATCACCACCAAGGCGCGCGATTTCCTTTACCAGACGTGATGCAATTGCTTGGTGTTTTGCTTCTGCCATCAGGAAAACTGTTTCAACGCGGTCGTTCATGGCGCGGTTCATACCGACCAATTGGAATTCATATTCAAAATCGGAAACGGCGCGTAATCCACGAATAATCAACTGTGCGCCGACCTCTTCGGCCTTATCAATCAGCAGGTTTTCAAACGGTTCAACGATGATTTCAGTACCGCTTAGATTAATCTCGTTTAAATGACGTTCGATCATTTCCACACGCTCTTCTAGTGAGAAAAGTGGGCCTTTATCGCGGTTAATCGCGACTCCGATAACAAGGCGATCAACCAATGTGCAAGCACGCTTAATGATGTCAAGATGACCGACCGTGACCGGATCAAATGTACCTGGATAGAGTCCAACGCGCATTTTGAGAACCTCAGCTATTTATTGCACGCAATAGGAAACGTGGTTTTTGGTCAAGCGGAAAACAGCCTATTCATCTGAACGCATGGTAATTTATCCCCTGATCATTTCCACAATAGCGTTGTTTTCATTTTCGATAGCGTCAAGTCGTGCCTTGACCAAATCACCGATTGAAATCATCGCCAGCAATCCCGCACCGTCCATCACTGGAATGTGGCGAAAACGGCCGTTTGTCATGATTTGCAATACATCTTGGGCGCTGTCGTCGGCGGAACAGATTTTCACCTCTTTGGTCATCAAATCGCCAACCGTTTCGTTTAATACCATCGCGCCACGTGCGCCAAGCTCACGAACGATATCGCGCTCCGAAATAATACCTTGTATCGTGCTACCGTCACTGCTTGCAATGATTGCACCGATACGATGGTCCGACAACATAGATACTGCTGATTGAATTGATTCCTGCGGTGAAATGATATGAACAGGTTGCTTACCCTTGTCCGCAAGAATGCTTTTGATGAACATGCTAATATCTCCTTTTTGCCTGTGCTTACTTTATAACATGCGTAAATTAAAAAGTCACTTTACAGATTTCAAATCATGTCTTTGAGATAGAAACCAGTGTAGCTCGCCTTTTCTTTGGCAACTTGTTCTGGTGTTCCGACGGCAACAATCTCGCCGCCGCCATCGCCACCTTCGGGGCCGATGTCGATAATATGATCAGCAGTTTTTATCACATCCAAATTGTGTTCGATCACGATAACAGTGTTACCTTGGTCAACCAATTCATGTAATACTTTCAATAATTTACGAACGTCTTCGAAATGTAATCCTGTTGTGGGTTCATCCAAAATATACAATGTACGACCCGTCGATCGCTTGGCTAATTCTTTGGACAATTTAACACGCTGTGCCTCGCCACCTGACAAGGTTGTCGCGGGTTGACCAACCTTGATATAACCAAGTCCGACACGCATAAGTGCAGTCATTTTGTCACGAATACTTGGCACAGCCTTGAAGAAAACTTCGGCATCTTCGACGGTCATGTTCAGGACATCCGAAATGCTTTTGCCCTTGAACAGAACTTCCAGTGTTTCACGGTTGTAACGTTTGCCACGACAGGTTTCACATTCGACATAAACATCAGGTAAGAAGTGCATTTCGATTTTGATCAAACCATCACCTTGACATGCCTCGCACCGCCCGCCCTTGACGTTGAAACTAAAACGTCCCGGTTTGTACCCACGTGTTTTGGATTCCGGCAGCCCCGCAAACCAATCACGTATGGGCGTGAACGCACCCGTATACGTGGCCGGATTGGAACGTGGGGTTCGGCCAATTGCGCGTTGATCAATGTCAATCACCTTGTCTAAATACGTCAAACCTCGAATTTCGTCGCAATGTGCAGGTGTTTGTTTCGCACCATTCAGGCGCATAGATGCGGTTTTAAACAAGGTTTCGACGGTCAGTGTTGATTTACCGCCACCAGATACGCCTGTCACACAGGTGAATGTACCAAGTGGGAAGGTCGCATCAACACCCTTAAGGTTGTTGCCCGTGGCGTTGCTGACGACGATTTCTTTGCCGTTCCCTGTTCGGCGTTCTGTTGGCACTGCAATTTTTTTGGCGCCGCTAAGGTATTGGCCTGTTATCGACTTTTTATTTTTTATAATTTGTGCCGGTGTACCTTTGGCGATGATTTCACCGCCATGAACACCTGCACCCGGTCCAATGTCCAACACGTAATCGGCCGTGCGCACCGCCTCTTCGTCGTGTTCAACCACGATGACCGTATTGCCCTGATCGCGTAGGTTTTTTAGGGTTTCCAACAAGCGTCCATTGTCGCGTTGATGCAAGCCAATGGATGGTTCGTCCAACACATATAAAACACCTGTCAGTCCCGAACCAATCTGGCTGGCCAATCGAATGCGTTGGCTTTCGCCGCCCGACAATGTGCCAGAGTTGCGTGAAAGTGTGAGATAATTCAAACCTACATTGACCAAAAAACCAAGGCGTTCACGGATTTCCTTTAGGATGGCGATGGCAATGGCATTTTTCTGATCTGTCAGGCGTTCGGGAACGCTTTCGATCCAATCCAATGCCTCTTTGATCGACATCTGAACCACCTGCCCTACATGCAGATCAGCAATTTTGACGGCCAATGCTTCGGGACGTAAACGGAACCCATCACAAGATCCACAATGGCGGTTGTTTTGATAACGTTCGAACTCTTCGCGTATCCAATTGCTGTCGGTTTCGCGGTACCTGCGTTGCATATTTGGGATCACGCCCTCAAAATTGCGGGTCACTTCGTATACGCGCCCCCCTTCGTCATAGCGAAAGGCGATTTCATCTTTGCCAGACCCGTACAACATGACCTGTTGCACCTTTTTGGGCAGGTCACGCCATGCCGCATCCTTGTCAAATTCGTAATGTTTGGCCAATGCTTCGATGGTTTGGCGGAAATAGGGTGATTTGCCTTTGGCCCAGGGCGCCAATGCGCCACCGTACAAGCTTAACGACGGGTCGGGCACCACCAAGCGTTCATCAAAGAATAATTCTACGCCTAAGCCATCACATTCTGGGCATGCCCCAAAGGGCGCATTGAATGAAAACAAGCGTGGTTCGATTTCAGAAATTGTGAATCCACTGACGGGGCACGCGAATTTTTCCGAGAATGTCATCCGTTCAGGATCACCCTCTTTGGCCGCGATTTCCAAAATCGCGATGCCATCGGCCAGATCCAATGCCGTGCGAAAGCTGTCTGCCAGCCGTTGTTCCAAACCGGCCTTGATGACGATCCGATCCACAACCACATCGATATTATGGCGGTATTTTTTGTCCAATGTGGGAACGTCATCCAGTTCGTAAAATTCACCGTTGACTTTAACACGTTGAAAACCTTGCTTTTTCAGGTCTTGGAATTCTTTGCGATACTCGCCTTTTCGATCACGTACGATCGGTGCCAACAGATACGCCCGCAGCCCTTCTTCCATGGTCATAACGCGATCAACCATTTCAGAAATTTGTTGCGCCTCGATTGGTAAACCCGTTGCAGGTGAAAACGGTGTTCCAACGCGCGCAAATAATAAGCGCATATAGTCGTAGATTTCCGTCACCGTGCCGACCGTCGACCTAGGGTTTTTGGACGTTGTTTTTTGCTCGATTGAAATGGCGGGCGACAGACCTGAAATGTGATCCACATCAGGTTTTTGCATCATGTCCAGAAATTGACGAGCGTATGCGGACAGGCTCTCGACATAACGGCGCTGACCTTCGGCGTAAATGGTATCAAACGCCAATGACGATTTTCCAGAGCCAGACAGACCCGTGATAACAACCAATTTATCGCGTGGAATATCGACGTCCACGGATTTCAAATTGTGTTCTCGTGCGCCGCGAATTTCGATGTGCTTAAGTTCTGCCATTACCCTGCCCTGCTGCCTGTCCTGTGAAGGAGTCGTATTACTATGCTAGAATTTCGAAGAGAACAAAACAGGAAAGTTTAGATTAGTTTCCCAAAATAACTTTCACATAATTGCGGGTTTCTTTGTATGGTGGGACGCCATTGTATTTTTGGACGGCACCCGGCCCAGCATTGTATGCGGCCAATGCCAAACGCCAGCTTTTGAATGTGGCATATTGTTGGGATAAATAACGTGCACCACCATCCAGATTTTGCTTTGGATCCCGCGGATTGACACCAAGTTTACGCGCTGTGGCGGGCATTAATTGTGCCAAACCGATGGCACCAACATTTGAGCGTGCTTTTGGGTTCCAATTGCTTTCTTGTTGGACAAGGCGTTTGAACAAATCTTCGGGGATGCCATGTTTGCGTGCGGCGGCGGCGGCCATTGGGGCATAAATCCCCTTGTAGCGCCCACGATAACTTGGAATCGCCTCGTATTCTGGAATCTTTATTCCGAACCGTTCATTTGATGCGCTGTATTGCTTTGACAGGCGGTCATCCAAAAGTTTTGAATGACTTGGCAGGATCAGTGGTTTTGTTCTGGAATACGCAAAGTTTGGAACAGATAACACCATTATGGTAATTACCGAAAAAATACCAATGTGACCGTTTTTCATAACTGTACCTAGTTTAATTTGGGTTCCAATGCGCATCCGTATAACCAATTTTTTGTAAAAGATAAAATAATTAAAATTGTACAGCGGATTTTCACCTTTTATTCACTCCCTAAGAGGCTATGGTTAACGCAACTAAAAATTAGATTCGTCGGGGAAAATTATGTCTGGTTCACTAAACAAAGTAATGTTGATTGGTAATTTGGGTGCAGATCCTGAAATCCGTACGTTCGGTAATGGCGGCAAAGTATGTAACCTGCGTATTGCCACATCAGAACGCTGGCGTGATAAAAATACAGGCGAAAATCGGGAAAAAACCGAATGGCACACTGTCGCAATCTTCTCCGAAGGATTGGTGCGCGTGTGCGAACAATACCTGAAAAAGGGTGCCAAAGTATATATCGAAGGCGCATTGCAAACGCGCAAATGGCAGGATCAATCTGGCAATGATCGTTACTCGACTGAAGTTGTCCTACAAGGGTTTGGCGGCACGTTGAAAATGTTGGATGGTCGCTCTGGTGGTGCCAGTTCTGGCGGCGGTTACGGTGGCGGCCAAGGTGGTGGATATTCATCAGACCAAAGCGGACAGTCTTCTGGTGGTCAATCTGGTGGACAATCGATGCCAAGCCCAAGCGATCTGGATGATGAAATCCCATTCTAGAATCAACGAATTTTGAAAAAGGGTGCTGATGAATTTCGGCGCCCTTTTTTTTGTGACATGCTCAAAGGTCAAAGGTTCGGCGCTCTTCGGGGCAACGACAGCTAAAGGTTTTGTTCGAATAACGGCACTTGTGATGTCGCTAATGTTCTAGATTTCAATGATTTATTGTTCTTGATTGAAAAAAAATGGAGTTTGGAATGAAAATTGGTTTTATTGGCCTTGGTAATGTTGGTGGCAAGTTGTCTGGTTCGCTGTTGCGCAATGGTGTGGAACTATATGTGCGCGACTTAAATTCTGAACTGGTGGATCATTTTGTGGCGCAGGGCGCCAAGACAGTTCAGAGCAATCGCGAATTGATGGAAACCTGCGACGCCGTAATCACATGCCTGCCGTCACCTGCCGCATCGGCGCAGGTGATGGAAGCGGATGATGGGTTGCTTGCCGGAATGTCGAACGGCAAAATCTGGATGGAAATGTCGACGACTGATCAGACCGAGGTAACCCGCCTTGGCGCGTTGGTGGCAGCCAAGGGTGGGCGTGCGGTTGATTGCCCAGTTTCAGGTGGGTGTCACCGCGCAGACACGGGAAATATCGCGATTTTTGCGGGTTGTACGCGGGAAACGTTCGAAACGATATTTCCTTTGTTGCAGAAAATGGGGCGTCGTTTGCTGCATACGGGTGAACTTGGTTCCGCATCGGTATTAAAGGTTGTTACCAACTATTTGGCGACTGCAAACCTTTTATCCTGCGCAGAAGCATTGACCACCTGTAAGGCGGCGGGAATGGATTTGGGCACAGCATACGAAGCCATAAAAATCAGTTCAGGCACGTCTTTCGTCCATGAAACTGAAAGTCAGGTCATTTTGAATGGGTCGCGCGACATCAGTTTCACGATGGATTTGGTGGCCAAGGATATCGGATTATTCCAAGACATTGCGGATCGCCACGATGTACCGCTGGAAATTTCGCCGTTGTTGATTGAAATATTTGCCGACGGAATTGAACGATTTGGGCCGCGCGAATGGTCGCCAAATATTATCAAACGTTTGGAAGAGGCAACCGGCCTGACCATTACCGCACCGGGATTCCCCGCCGAAATGGCCGACGACGAGCCAGAGGCGGAAGGTTATGAGGTGATCCCAGTGTCGCGAATGATATAATCCATCTGTGTTGCGGCGCAACCTATTGATAAATATGTAAAAAGTTTCCGCTGTGTTGCGCCGCCTATCTGTTGAGGTGAAAACACTACAAGTTGCGCTTTCTGCGCAAACCTGTTAATAAATACGCAAAATATAGCAGGTGAGCAGACCGTGAACGACGACATCGAAAACCCATCAGACGACACCCCCGTTAAGCCCGTATATGACGGTGCACAAATCTCTATAGAAGAGGAAATGAAAACCTCTTATCTGGATTATGCGATGTCGGTTATCGTCAGCCGCGCAATTCCAGACTTACGTGATGGTTTGAAACCTGTTCACCGCCGCATTTTGTACGCGATGCACGAAAACGGCTACACTCATTCCAAATCCTATCGTAAATCCGCGAAATCCGTGGGCGACGTGATGGGGAGTTATCACCCCCATGGTGACAGCGCAATTTATGATGCGCTTGTGCGTATGGCACAGGATTTTTCCATGTCGTTGCCGCTGATCGATGGCCAGGGTAATTTTGGGTCAATGGATGGCGATAACGCGGCCGCGATGCGTTACACAGAGGCGCGTTTGGACAAACCGTCCGAGTATCTGTTGATGGATATTGACAAAAATACGGTCAATTTTCAAGATAACTATGACGGTAAGGAAACCGAGCCAACAGTGTTGCCAGCGCGCTACCCAAATATGTTGGTCAATGGTGCAGGTGGTATTGCGGTTGGTATGGCCACAAATATTCCACCGCATAACCTGGGCGAAGTGATCGATGCCACATTGGCATTGATCGAAAATCCAGACATGACCAGTGCCGATTTGATGGAATACGTCCCTGCCCCTGATTTCCCGACGGGTGGCCTGATTTTGGGTCGTGCTGGTGCAATCAAGGCTTATAACGAGGGGCGTGGATCCGTTATCATACGCGCCAAAACCCGCGTCGAAGAAATTCGCAAAGACCGTTATGCAATCGTCATTGATGAGATTCCGTATCAGGTGAACAAGGCAACAATGATTGAAAAAATCGCGGAACTTTCACGCGACAAGAAAATCGAGGGCATTTCCCATGTCCAAGATGAATCAGATCGCGTTGGTGTGCGGGTTGTGGTCGAGTTGAAACGTGATGCGACGGCCGAGGTTGTGTTGAACCAGTTGTTCCGTTTCACCCCGCTGCAAACGTCGTTTGGGTGTAATATGTTGGCGCTGAATGGTGGCAAGCCCGAACAGCTGACATTGTTTAAATTCCTTAACTATTTTGTTGGGTTCCGCGAAGAAGTCGTTGCGCGCCGTACCGCGTTCGAGTTGAACAAAGCCCGCGAACGCAGTCACATCCTGTGTGGTTTGGCCGTGGCTGTGACAAATGTTGATGAAATTGTCGCCACAATCCGTGGTTCCGCTGATCCCGCCGAAGCACGTGAAAAACTGATGACACGTCGCTGGCCGGCGGCCGACATCGCACAATACATCACGCTGATTGACGATCCAAGTCATACAATCAACGAAGATAAATCCTATAATATGTCCGAAACACAGGCGCGTGCGATTTTAGAGTTGCGCCTTCAACGCCTGACTGCATTGGGCGTCAAAGAAGTGACGGACGAGTTAGAGGATTTAGCAGGTAAAATCCAAGATTACCTTGATATTTTGCGATCACGCGAACGGATTATGGCGATCATCACCAACGAGCTGACGGAAGTGCGTGAAAAATTCGCCGTTCCACGGCGCACCCAAATCATTGATTGGGCCGGTGACATGGATGACGAAGATCTGATCGAAAAAGAGGATATGGTGGTGACTATCACCAACCAAGGTTACATTAAGCGCACCAATTTGGTCGAATTCCGCGAGCAAAAACGCGGTGGTAAAGGCATTCAAGGCATGTCGACCAAAGACGCTGATTTCGTAACGAACATGTTCGTTGCGAACACCCACACGGCATTATTGTTTTTCACCACCGATGGCATGGTTTACAAACTTAAAACATGGCGCCTGCCATTGGGTGGTCGAAATGCCAAGGGCAAGGCGATCGTAAATATCCTGCCGATTGATCCAGGCGTTTCCATTGCGGCATTGATGCCAATTGATGCACCAGACGAGGAATGGGGCGATCTACAGATTATTTTTGCCACGGATGCGGGTGATGTTCGTCGCAACGCATTGTCTGATTTCACCAATGTGAAATCCAACGGCAAAATCGCGATGAAATTGCCCGAAGGTGTTTCAATCGTAAATGTGCGCATCGCGACCGAGGATGATGATTTCCTTCTGACTACGGCAATGGGCAAGGCAATTCGGTTCCCCACAACAGATGTGCGTGTCTTTAAGGGGCGCGATTCCACAGGTGTACGCGGGATCCGACTAGCGGCGGGTGACAATGTTGTTTCTTTGGCGGTAATCCGCCACGTAGATGCGGGATCGGATGAACGCACGGCATACTTTAAAATGCGCCGCGCCTTGGCCGATGGTGAAACACCCGAAAAAGATATCAGTCAGGAACGGTTTGACGAATTGGCCGCGCAGGAAGATTGGATTTTGACAATCACCGCAGGTGGTTACGGAAAACGATCATCGGCGCATGAATATCGTGTTTCTGGCCGTGGTGGTCTGGGTGTTGCTGCTGCAAACCTTGATCGTCGCGATGATAAAATTGTGGCTGCCTTCACTGTTGCTGACGAAGATCAAATCATGTTGGCGACATCAACCGGCCAATCCATCCGTTGTCCTGTTTCAGGTATTTCGCAACAGGGTCGATCGTCATCTGGTGTCACGGTTTTCAATACCAAAAAAGGCGAGAGCGTTGTTTCAGTAGCCTATATTGCCGACAGCGATGAGGAAACTTCAGACACTGAAGATGGAGCCGCGCCAACAGAAGAATAGCGCCTGATTTACAGAAAATAATCCAAAGAGCCAGTGTCACACTGGCTCTTTTCTTTTGTGCGGTGTCCGCGTAAACCGCGCTTATGATAAAACCTATTCACATCATCGGCGGCGGCATGGCCGGATCAGAGGCAGCGTGGCAAATCGCCAACGCTGGCATCCCCGTAATCCTGCATGAAATGCGCCCAACAGTCGAAACATTCGCCCATCAAACCCACGATTTGGCCGAAATGGTCTGTTCAAACTCGTTTCGTTCCGACGACGACGAAGCAAACGCGGTTGGGCTGTTACATTGGGAAATGCGTGCCGCAAATTCCATCATAATGGCAATGGGTGATGAAAACGCCCTGCCCGCTGGCTCTGCATTGGCGGTTGATCGCGATGCATTTTCTGCCGCTGTTACAAAAAAACTGTTCGACCATGATCTGATCACGATTGAACGCGGTGAAATTGATGGCCTACCGCCCACCGATTGGGATCGTACAATCATTGCAACGGGGCCATTAACGTCCAAGGCGATGGCGGATGATATTCTGGCAAATACTGACCAAGCGTCCCTTGCCTTCTTCGATGCCATTGCACCGATTGTTTATGCCGAAAGTATCGATATGAGCAAAGCATGGATGCAATCGCGTTATGACAAGGGTGACACAGAAGAAGAGCGCACAGCGTATCTGAATTGCCCGATGGACGAGGAAACCTATAACACGTTCATTGATGCGCTGATGGCGGCGGAGAAAACAGAGTTCAAAGACTGGGAAAAAGACACACCGTATTTTGATGGTTGTTTGCCGATCGAAGTGATGGCGGAACGCGGTCGAGAAACCCTGCGTTGGGGGCCGATGAAGCCGGTTGGTCTGACCAATTCACACCAACCTGAAATCAAAGCACACGCAGTGGTGCAGTTGCGCCGCGATAATGCGTTGGGGACATTGTTCAATATTGTCGGTTTCCAGACCAAAATGAAATACGCAGAACAGGCGCGTGTATTATCATTGATCCCCGGTTTGGAAAATGCGCAATTCGCACGCCTTGGCGGTATTCATCGCAATACGTTCATTAATTCACCGTTGTTATTAGACGATCAAATGCGTTTGAAATCGCGCCCTGATATTCGTTTTGCGGGTCAGATTACAGGCGTCGAAGGATATGTGGAAAGTGCGGCAATGGGATTGCTGGCGGGGCGATTGGCAATTGCTGAACACCTTGGACAGGATCGAAGCAGCCCCCCAAACACCACGGCCATGGGCGCGTTGATCAGCCATATCACCGGTGGCGCTGATGCCAAAACATTCCAACCGATGAACGTTAATTTTGGTCTGTTTCCACCTGTAGACAATGTCAAAGGTGGGCGTCGCAATCGCAAGGATCGTTACAAAGCATACACGGATCGCGCCAAAGCGGACTGGACAGATTGGTTGGCGCAGGGCTAGGTTCCTGTGATGAACAGCCAATCCAATCACGTTGAACGCTTCGCGCCCTCGCCCACGGGATTGTTGCACCTTGGGCATGCGTTTTCCGCACTGACCGCATACAAGGCCGCTCAACTGGCTGGTGGTTCGTTCCTGCTGCGGATTGAGGATATTGATTTTAATCGCGCGAAGCCAAATTTCGAAACACAAATTTTTGATGATTTGAATTGGCTTGGTCTTGCGTGGCCTTTGCCTGTGTTACGCCAATCTGAGCGACGCGCGGCGTACGACGATGCACTGAAAACGCTGTGGGACAATAATTTTCTGTTTCCCTGCACATGCACACGCAAAGACATCTCAATTGCGGCTGCACCCCAAGAAGGGGGTGACTTATTGATTGGTCCAGATGGCATCGTGTACCCTGGAACTTGTTGTGGAAACCACAGACCGTCCGCAATTCCAGAATCGGCGTTGCGATTAAATCTTGAAAATATCAAACAACAGGACTTTTCATTCACGGACATTAATCACGGCACAATTAATTTTACTTTAGAGGAGGTTAAAAAAACCATTGGCGCTGTTGTCGTTGCGCGCAATGATATTGGTGTTTCCTATCATCTGGCTGTTGTGTTGGATGATGCATATCAAGGCGTTACACATGTGACACGCGGTTTGGATTTGTTTGAGGCCACAAAAATTCACGTGCTGTTGCAACATATTTTAGGTCTGCCCACACCGATCTACCGCCATCATCGATTGATCCGCGATCAGAACGGAAAGCGGTTGGCGAAACGCGATGATGCGCGATCGATCAAATCTTATCGTACGGCAGGTCTGTCGTTGGATGATTTGCGCGCCCTTATGACATAGGTGATAGAATTTCGACCTCTGACCCGTTTTGCACCTCGGTAAAAAAACAGTGGCGGCGATTTGTGTGGCACGCCGCACCCACCTGATCGACCATAACCAACAGGCAATCGCGATCGCAATCAATGCGAAACGATTTTAGTTCCTGCGTGTGACCAGAGGTCAAACCTTTGATCCAAAATTCCTGCCGCGAACGTGACCAATACGTCACCTTGCCTGTTTTCAGCGTCTGACGCACCGCATCCGCATTCATCCACGCCATCATCAAAACTTCGCCAGATGTGGCGTCCTGTGCAATTGCAGGGATTAATCCCTGTGCGTCAAATTTCAACGATGTCACATCAAATTGTGTCATGTTTTTACCCTTTTGCTTTTAACTACGAACTAGTTGCACTAAATATCATGCAAACCCAAGGGCAAAGGTACCGATTTATGTCTGACAATTCCGAGATGATAAGTCTCTATTCCAAACGCATCCTGTCCTATGCCGCAAATATTCCCCTGACGGAACCCTTGAGCGACTTTGATGGCGAAGCAACCCGACGCTCGCCCCTGTGCGGATCAAACTTGCGGGTTTGGGTTAAAATGCACGGCGATACGATTGTTGATTTCGGTCAGGACGTAAAAGCATGCGCCTTGGGGCAGTCTTCGGCGTCCATTTTTGCGGGCGTTGTGGTTGGTTTAACGACGAGCCAAGTGACCAAGGGCCGTGATCAAATGTTTGAGATGTTGACGGCCAATGGTCCGATTCCCGACGCACCCTTTGCAGAAATGGAGGTTCTGTTGCCCGCCCGTGAATACCGAAACAGGCACGCATCCATCATGCTGTGTTTTGATGCAACTTTGGACGCCATTGCCGCCGCAAAGGCCGCGTAATCTCTATCCCACGGATAAGAGACGAATGTATTTGTCTGCTTCCATCAGGTACAAAAGTGTTCTTAACGCTTTGCCGCGATCACTGGTTAATCCCGGATCGGTTGTCAGAATAAGGCGCGCGTCATCCTGAGCAGTTTTTAATAAATCCGCTTGGGATTCGATGTCGGCAATGCGAAACCGAGGGAGGCCGGATTGCGCAACACCCAAAACATCACCAGCACCGCGTAGCTTTAAATCTGCCTCTGAAATCTGAAACCCATCATTGGTTTCTCGAATAACTTCTAGCCGTTTTTGCGCGGTTTCCCCAAGTGGTGGCGCATACATTAGCAAGCAAGTCGCGGCATCCCTGCCCCGCCCTACACGGCCACGCAATTGATGGAGTTGGCTTAATCCGAAACGTTCCGCATGTTCAATGACTATGATTGATGCGTTGGGGACGTCTACGCCAACCTCGATGACCGTTGTGGCGACCAAAACTTTGGTCTTACCTGAAATGAAATCCTGCATCGCTGCATCTTTTTCAGCGGCTGGCATGCGGCCATGCACCAAGCCCACATTTTGGTCACCTAACGCCGACGAAAGGGCGTTTGCGCGATCCTCGGCGGCTGTCAAATCCAATACATCACTTTCTTCGACCAATGGACACACCCAATATGCCTGTCGACCGTTATCGATTGCATGGCGCAGACGATCAACGACTTGGGACATGCGTGTGTTTGACACCAAAGCGGTCTCAATCGGTTTTCGACCGGCAGGTTTTTCGTCCAATATGGAAATATCCATGTCACCATAGTTGGCCAATGCCAATGAGCGCGGAATTGGTGTGGCTGTCATGACCAAAATATCCACTGCGGTGCCCTTGGCACCCAAATCCATACGTTGACGCACCCCAAAGCGGTGTTGCTCGTCGATGATTGCCAAACGTAAATCCTTGAAATCCACTATTTTTTGAAATACGGCGTGTGTGCCAATAAGAATGTGAATTTTACCCTCGGATAGTGCTTGTAGTTTGGCCGCCCGCTCTTCGCCCTTGTCACGGCCGGTCAATGCCTCCAGTACAATCCCCGCCTTTTCAGCCAGTGGTTTTAAACTGCTTAAATGTTGCTGCGCTAAAATTTCGGTTGGTGCCATTAAGGTGGCTTGGCCGCCTGCCTCAACAGCTTTGGCCATGGCCAGCATTGCAACCAACGTTTTTCCAGACCCAACATCACCTTGCAAAAGACGGTTCATTCGAAAGGGTTCAGCCATATCATGTGCAATTTCAGCGACAGCACGCAGTTGTGCGCCTGTTGGTTTAAATGGCAACTCTTTCAATATCTTAGAGGTCATGGTTTCATCACCAACAGAGATAAAACCCTTTGATTTACGCATAGAGTTGCGCGCGATGGCCAACGTCAATTGATGCGACAGTAATTCGTCATAGGCCAACCGCTGTCGGCAATCAGAACGTAGTGAAATGTCAGAAGGAACTTTGGGATGATGTGCTTGTTGCAGCGCATCGCGCCAGTGGGGCCACGCGTATTTTTTGATGACACTTGGATCGATCCATTCGTCCAAGTTGGGTAAACTGGACAACACTTGTTTGTTGGCCTTGGACATATTTTTCTGTGTTATGCCCGCGCTCAGTGGATAAATAGGCTCAGATTGCGGAATTTCGTCCATCTTGTCAGCGTATGCCACATAATCGGGATGGGGCATTTGTGCCATATGATCGAACAATTCAACCTTCCCTGAAACGATGCGTTTTTGTCCCGATGGGAATGTGTCGCGCAGCCACTCTTTGCGCGGATGAAAGAAAACCAGTTGAAAACTGGTTTGGGCATCGATTACGTCAATGCGATAAGGGCGATCTTTTCGTTCATTTGGGTGGTGTGCGCCGATGGTTACTTCGACCGTGACAACGCTCGGTAATGGTACACCTTGAACGGTCTGTATCAATGTGCGAACCACAACCGAATGAGGCAATGTGAATGCCAAATCTCGCGGCGTGTGAATGTCCATTTTTGAAAGGTTTTGCGCAATTTTGGGACCAATACCCACGAGTTTTGTTATCTCACCAAATAACGGAAACAGGATTTCAGGTCTGCCTGCCATGGCCTAGTTATCAACCGTAATTAAATCTAACCACGCTTGCTCGGTCAAAATTTCAACACCCAATTCCTGTGCCTTTTTGGCCTTTGAGCCCGCACCGGGGCCGGCCACAACGTAATCCGTTTTTTGCGAAACTGATCCAGAAACCTTTGCGCCTAACGTTTCAGCACGCGATTTCGCCTCGGCGCGCGTCATCAACTCTAGAGTTCCGGTAAAGACAACAATCTTACCCGCAACGGCGCTGTTGGCTGGTGCAGACGCAAAAACATCCTGAATATTTAACTGAGCGACCAAATTATCGATGACTGTACGTTGTTTTGGATTCTGAAAGGTCGTGACAATGGCGCGTGCCATCACCTCGCCAACACCATCAATAGAGAGCAATCCCTCCCAACTGTCGCCATCAAAAGTTGCCGCATGATCCAACATATCGATCAGCGTGCCCCATGAATTATAGTGTCTGGCCAACAGCGACGCGGTCGTTTCGCCCACATGGCGTATTCCAAGCCCAAACAGGAACTTATTAAGTGGAATGTCTCTTTTGCTCTGGATTGCAGAAAATAGTTTTTCGGCGGATCTAGGTCCCCAACCCTCGCGGTTTTTTAACTGGACTAGGCCACTGCTAAATCGATCCTGTAATGTGAAAATATCGGCGGGTTCGGTTATCCATCCTAAATCATAAAACTGCTCTACCTGTTTTGCGCCTAACCCATCGATGTCAAACGCACCCCGCGATACAAAGTGAACCAATCCTTGGACCGCTTGGGCGGGACAGATTAATCCACCAGAACACCGTGCAACGCTGTCATTTGTGTCCTTGATTGCTGGACTACGACATTCAGGGCACAGGGTTGGAAAGACAAATGCAACACTGTCGGCTGGTCGTTTGGATAAATCCACATCGCGTACTTTGGGAATGACGTCCCCTGCGCGATAGATTTCGACCCAGTCGCCAACGCGAATATCGCGGCCTTCGCGGATCGCCGCGCCTTTTGAGTCGCGACCGGCAATATAGTCTTCGTTATGAAGCGTTGCATTAGACACCACAACACCGCCAACCGTTACCGGCGCCAATCGCGCAACGGGTGACAACGCGCCTGTTCGCCCAACCTGTATATCAATTGCCTCGACACGTGTGTGGGCAATCTCGGCGGGGAATTTATGGGCGATCGCCCATCGAGGTGTCGTTGATCTAAAACCTAATTTGGCTTGTGTTTCCAGATCATTAACCTTGTAGACAACACCATCAATATCATATCCCAGCGTCGCACGTTGTTCCTGAATGATGTTATATTGTGCGATCAACTCGGTGGTATTCTTACAAATTTTGGTCAGCGCGTTGATTGCAAAACCAAACTGTTTCAAAACTTTCATTGCGCCAAATTGTGTTGATGCCAACGGTTCACTTAATTCCCCCCAAGCATAGGCGTAAAATCCTAACGGCCGTGACGCAGTAACAGTTGAATCCAATTGTCTAAGCGATCCTGCTGCTGCATTTCGGGGATTTGCAAATAATTTGGCGTCTTTTGCAGCTTGATTTTTGTTGAGTTTTGCGAAGTCCAGATGGCTCATGTAAACTTCGCCTCTGACTTCCAAAATGGTCGGCGCGGCATCAATTCGATGAGGAATGCCCGAAATTGTGCGCGCGTTCTGGGTAACATTCTCGCCAACTGTGCCATCACCGCGCGTCAATGCTTGGACAAGAGTTCCCTTTTCATACCTTAACGACAGCGACAAACCATCAATCTTTGGTTCCGCAACGTACGATACTTGGTCTGTGGCAATGCCTAAAAACTTACGAATTCGTGCGTCAAATTCAACGATGTCACTGTTATCAAAAGCGTTCGATAATGACAGCATTGGGACTGCATGGCTTACTTTGCTAAAGGTATTGGATACTGGACCCCCAACCAAGTCAGACACACTGTTTTCCAAGGTTACATTGGGAAAGCGATGCTCTAATTCAGCAAGGCGGCGTTTCATAACGTCGTATTCTGCGTCGGTAATTTTTGGTGCGTCTAATGTGTGATAATCTGTGTTAGCTTGGGCCAAAACCCGATTGAGGCGAAGCATTTCTGCTTTCGCCTTTTCAGATGATATACTCTTTACAGGATCATTGCTGGACATTGGTCTTCGCTGGAAAGTTTTTGACTTCCAAAAATCTAAGCCCTTGGTGTTGTCGGGTAAAGACTTTTATCCAGCTTCAGCCAAAGGAGCGCCCACAATTGCCGCGTTAGGGTCTCGTAATACATAGCCACGTCCCCAGACGGTCTCGATATAGTTCTCACCAAGTGTAGCCTCTGACAGTTTTTTACGCAGCTTACAGATAAATACATCGATAATCTTTAACTCTGGCTCGTCCATCCCACCATAAAGATGATTGAGGAACATCTCTTTGGTCAATGTCGTACCTTTGCGCAGCGATAGAAGCTCAAGCATTTGATACTCTTTACCAGTCAGGTGCACAGGTACACCGCCAACATCGACGGTTTTTGCGTCCAGATTCACATTCACCTGCCCCGTACTAATGATGGATTGTGCATGCCCTTTTGAGCGTCGCACAATGGCATGAATTCGGGCGACTAATTCTTCTCGGTGGAATGGTTTTGTTAAATAATCGTCTGCACCAAACCCAAACCCTTTGACTTTCTCCTCGGCAGCGTCGTTTCCAGACAGTATTAGAATTGGAGTCGTGATCTTGGCGGCACGCAATTGACGCAACACTTCTAATCCATTCATATCAGGCAGATTTATATCCAAGAGCATCAAATCGTAGTCATATAATTTGGCTAAATCGATCCCCTCCTCGCCCATGTCGGTCGCATAAACATTAAAACTCGCGCTCGTAAGCATCATCTCGATGGATTTTGCTGTGGTAAGATCATCTTCAACCAAGAGAATACGCATAAATGACTCCATTCTTTCTAATTCTTCAAAAATATCTTATTCTTATAATGGTTAACTACTCGTTACACTTTTAAAACAAATATTTTATTTTCCGTATTCCACTTAAAGTTGTCTAAATTTAGCCAATGATGTGACTTTTAGTGCCTTTGGCCCATGATTTTCTGTGGCGGAAATCCATGCGTTGAGCTCTTCGGTCGACAATTCATAATCCGCACAGGCTTCGTCCATTGAAATTAATCCATATTTGACAGCATTTACAATGACGAGCTTGCGGCTGGCGACCCATCTTTTGGTTGATTTGGGCGGCAAGTCTGATCGATTGAGTTTCGCGCCATTGGGTAATTCGACTTCGATTGGTCCCAAGTTACCTTTGATATACATTTGTCACCTACGATTTGTTCGGTCACAATCTGTCCACAAGTATTTAAACTGGGATGAATAACGGGCTTGAGAGTGTTTAAGGTTTTAATATAAAAGACACGAAAATGGAGCATGACATGCCAAGTCACATCGAAAAATTGAACTCTATGGGGTTTGCCAAGTCGCCAAAGGACACGCGCGTCTTGGTTGCGATGTCGGGTGGCGTGGACAGTTCTGTCGTGGCTGCAGTCCTTGCTGATCAAGGGTATGATGTGGTTGGTGTCACGCTTCAATTGTATGATCACGGTGCTGCATTAGCGAAAAAAGGCGCGTGTTGTGCGGGTCGTGATATTCATGATGCGCGTCGCGTGGCCGATGAAATGGGCTTTCCGCACTATGTGTTAGATTATGAGAACAAATTTAAGGAAAGTGTCATTGATGAATTCGCCGACGCTTATTTAGCGGGCGCGACCCCTGTTCCGTGTATTCGATGTAATGAGCGTGTGAAGTTTCGTGACCTTTTGGAAACGGCTAAAGATTTGGATGCTGATTGCATGGCGACAGGGCATTATATTCAGCGGTTCATGGGTGACCAAAAGGCCGAGTTACACAAGGCCGCCGACGGGGATCGCGATCAAAGCTATTTCTTGTTTTCAACCAAGCAGGAACAATTGGATTATCTACGTTTTCCGCTGGGTCATTTGACATCCAAGGCTCAGACCCGCGAATTGGCGCGCAAGTATGGTTTGCCCGTCGCGGATAAGCCTGACAGTCAGGATATTTGTTTCGTTCCAAACGGATCCTATGCGGCTGTGATTGAGAAGTTGCGACCAGAGGCGGCTGATCCGGGTGATATTGTGGATATGGATGGGTGCGTGTTGGGGCAGCATAAGGGCATTATCAATTATACCATTGGGCAACGGCGCGGGTTGGGGATTGGCGGCGGTGATCCATTGTATGTGGTGAAATTAGATGCCGACAATAAGCATGTTATTGTCGGCCCCAAAGAGGCATTGGCGACGCGGACGGTTACGATCAAGGAAGTGAACTGGCTTGGTGATGACAATTTTATGGATGTTGCTGAACGCACCGTTGCTGTTCGGGTGCGTTCGACGCGGGCACCAAAAGAGGCGATTGTTCGTCCGACTTCTGCGACTACGGGCACGGTCGAATTGTTGGTGGCCGAAGAAGGTGTGGCACCAGGGCAAGCATGTGTGTTTTATGATGCTGAAGGTACTCGAATTTTTGGTGGTGGGTGGATCACGCGGGATTGAGAATAGAAGTGTCCCCATGGGGACACTAGGTTAAAGTGTTGTTATTAAGTAATTATTTTTAATTTAATCAAAAATTAACCATGCAAATCGGCACTTATTCTAGTCTTCGGCGTCACGCAATCCGTCGCATTCAGCGAACATTTCCAACAGGCACCCTTTGCAGATGTGATTATCCAAGTCTTGGGTCGCATCCGCAACCGCTTCGAATTTTGAAGTGTATAGCATTCCCGCCCCCAACTCGTCGGTGACATGCAACCGTTCTAGCGAATTGATCAGCGGGTCAAAATGGGCAACGATGCGGAAGGTGCCGCCGTCTGCCTTAATCTCGCGGATTGTTTTGATCAACAAGTCTGCGCCAGCCAAATCAATTTTCCCACCTGAGCGCATCGTGAAGACCCAATGCTTTTGCCGTTTATACAGTTTGCGGATGTCCTTGAGCCGCTTTCCTACAGTTTCAACAGAGCCAAAGAACAAAGGCCCATCCAAGCGCAGGGTCAGTAGTTGCGGGCATAAATCGGATTTTGATTTCCCGATTGCGCGGAATTTACGCCGCCCACTTTCAGATTGTACTGCGGACATGATGGCCAATTCTGGGCTGGCGCTCTCGTAGATAAAGACACATAGGGATGCAATCACACCGACATAAATCGCGAAATCGAGTTCGATAAATAATCCAGCGGCCAATGTCAGACATAAAATGACTGTTTCAGCGCCACGGGTTTCGAAAATGTGACGAATTTCAGCGACATCAATCAATTTCCACGCCACGAACAGGATCAATCCTGCCATCGCGGGTACCGGAATATAGGCAACCAATGGCGCCACAAATAACAGGATCAACGCCAGAAACGCACTGGCGAACAGGCCAGACATCGGTGTCATTGCGCCCGCAGATGCATTGACGCCACTGCGGGTGAATGAACCAGAGCCAGCGTAACATTGGAAAAAACCGCCAATTGCATTCGACAAACCCTGTCCCACCATTTCCTGGTTTGCGTCAAAATCCTCTTTGCGGCGCACGGCAAAGGCACGCCCGATAGAGATCGCCTCGAGCAATCCAACAAGCGCGATCGCAGCCGCACCCGGTGCCAATGCACCGATATCATTGAACTGAACCTGAGGGACATAAAAGGAAGGTAGATCACTTGGTAAGGCACCAACCATGGCGACACCTGCCGCGCTGGCGTCCATAAAATATGCTAAGAGCGAACCAAGTACCAATGCGATTAAGAAGCCCGGCAACTTTGGCACGAGCTTGGCCAAAACCACCGCAGAGATCAGGGTAACCGAGGAAATTAATACCGCCAACGGATTAACTTCAATAAAATTTTCACCCAAGCGCCACAGGCGTTCAACGACATTACCACCACGTTCAACGTTGACACCAAACGCACCTGCCAGCTGACTTACGGCGATCAATAATGCCGCCGCCGCGGTGAATGCGGTCATAACCGAGTGCGAAACAAAGGATACAATGCCCCCCAACCGTCCGATACCACCGGCAATTTGAAAAATGCCGACCATAACAGTTAACATTAATGCCAGTTCGATATAGCGCGCTGAACCGGGGATGGCGACATCACTGAGCGTCGCGAACAAAACCGCGGAAATGGCGGTGGTTGGCCCCGAAATCATGATCATCGAAGAGCCGAAAATGGCGGCAATCACCGCTGTAATCATCGCCGTGTACAATCCATATTCCGCCGGTAAACCCGCAATCGTTGCAAAGGCAACGCCCTGTGGCAAAACGATTGCTGCGTTTGTAAACCCAGCAAAGGCGTCTGACCGGATAGAATTTGCGTTGACCTGCGATGCCCAACGGCGCGCAGGAAAAGGATCAATATGAAACATGATGGTTGTCCAATACTCGGTGTCCCCTCCGTTATACCTTTCAAATCTGATTGCAACCCGAAATAGGCGTCACATTAACCTGTGTTATCCCAAAAACAGCTTGTTCTTTGGCGGCTTTCCCCCCAAAAAAGTCCCGAACAAATGCGGAGAAATAAAATGTCCCTTGATGCTGTCCTTGCCCATATTGATGCCGATCTGGAAAACTCGATTGCACGCCTTTTGGAATTGATGCGGATCGAGAGTATTTCAACCGACCCTGCCTATGCAGAGGAATGTATGGCCGCCGCCCAGTGGTTGGTTGATGATCTGAATGACATTGGTTTTGACGCAGAGTTGCGCCCCACGCCAGGTCATCCAATGGTGATGGCCACAGGTGGAACAGGTGGAACGCATTCATTGTTTTATGGCCATTACGATGTGCAACCCGTCGATCCATTGGACCTGTGGGACAACCCACCGTTCGAGCCGCGATTAGAAGACACCAAGAATGGCCCTGTTATTCGGGGGCGTGGATCATCCGATGACAAAGGGCAATTGATGACCTTCGTCGAGGCATGCCGCGCATATAAAACAGTGACGGGTTCCCTGCCCGCGAAAATTTCGATCTTCTTTGAAGGCGAAGAAGAAAGCGGATCGCCATCGTTGGTGCCATACATGACCGAATACGCCGACGAGCTGAAAGCGGATGTTGCCCTGATTTGTGACACGGGCATGGTTGAACCAAATACGCCATCGATTGTGACAATGCTGCGTGGCATGGCCACACAGGAAATTACGATCAAAGGACCCGACAAAGATTTGCATTCAGGCATGTATGGTGGTCCGTCGATCAATCCCATTCGCGTGTTAACCAAGGCGTTGGCGTCAATCCATGATGATACGGGGCGTGTGACGTTGGATGGGTTTTATGATGGTGTTCCTGAATTACCCGAGCAAGTGGCGCAACAATGGCGTGATTTGGATTTTGATGCCGAAAGGTTTTTGGGCGACGTTGGTTTGTCAGTCCCTGCGGGCGAAGCAGATCGATCAGTGTTGGAGCAAATCTGGTCGCGTCCAACGGCGGAAATTAATGGAATTTGGGGCGGATATACGGGGGAAGGTTTCAAAACTGTTCTGCCCGCACAAGCGCATGCGAAGGTCAGCTTTCGTTTAGTTGGTGATCAGGATCCGGTGAAAATTCAATCCGCGTTCAAACAGCATATTGAACGTTATCTACCCAAGGATTGCACATTAGAATTCGATGCACATGGCGCATCCAAAGCGGCCAGCATGGCCATTGATCACCCCGCATTCGAAACAGCCCGCAATGCATTGTCGGATGAATGGGACAATGCCGGCGTTTATGTGGGGTGTGGTGGTTCGATTCCCATTGCGGGACATTTTCAGGATATTGTCGGCCTTGAAACCATGTTGATTGGTTTTGCCCAAGACGACGATTCAATCCATTCGCCCAATGAAAAATACGACATTCGTAGTTTTCACAAAGGCATGCGGTCGTGGGTGCGTATTTTAGCTGCTCTTGCTTAAGGAGCGCCCTTTGGGGCCCTCATAGGCGCGTTCCACCTTGGCAACACGTAATTGGTAATGCGTGTACCATTTTGTCATACCCTTGTACTGCGCGGCCAGATGACTGACGTCGGCCTTCCACCGTGCAATGCTGGCTTCGTCACGCCAATATGAAACGGTGATGCCAAAGCGTGCATCGTCGCGCGTGCTTTCGGCACCAAAACATCCATCTTGATTGACTGCCATATCGAACATTTTGTCGGCCATGGCGGCGTATCCAACGTCAGCGGTGCTAAGGGTGTTGCTGAATATAACAGCATAATACGGTGGTTTGGGCGTTTGTGTGAAGCGTGTCATGTCATCTCCTTGGATCAAAAATGTGTACACGGGTTAAGCGTTTTGAGGCGATACTAACTGATTTGAAACGGATAGGCGTGGCTGATTATTGTACCAAAAAGCAGCTAGCGTCGACCCGCCCGCCCGCCACGGCGACCATTGGAGACGGCTTGCTTCATCCCTTGGATGATGACATTTGTCATTGGGTGATCTGGGTTTATATCGCCGTATTCATTCAGCAATGTTTGAAGATCGGCGCGCATGTCCGCTTTGGCCGCTTCTAATGCCCAATCCAAAAAAATCATGCGGCATTCTTCGATTGAAATACCTTCGATGCGGTACGATTCATAAATCATTCCACGCGGATCGATTTCTAAATTTCCTTTGAAAACCATCGGTTATTCCTGTTATTTTTCTGCGCAATCTATAATATCTGTATAGGTCGTATGGTTCAATCGCGCCACCTTGTATCCCAAACACGCAACACGGAATTAAAATTATGAGTAAAAGCCTGAAACGTGTCGCACAAAATGCCATTGCATTGGGGTTGGACATCGACATCATTGAATTGACGGTTCAAACAAAAACAGCCGCCGATGCCGCCGTTGCGATGAAATGCTTACCAGATCAAATTTTAAAATCGATTATATTCTTGGGTTTGGAATCCAATTGTTGCGTTTTATTTATGACGGCGGGTGGAAATCGTGTGGACGTAGCAAAAGCCAGCGCATTGGTAGGCGAACCGTTGGGTCGCGCAGACGCGGCAGTGATCCGTTTGCAAACAGGGTTTGCCATTGGTGGCGTTTCCCCGATTGGACATCTGAGCGACATTCAAAAATTCATCGATCCACGTTTGTTGGAATTTGAGACGATTTGGGCGGCCGCAGGCACGCCGCATTCAATGTTTCAGATTGATCCGGCTGTGTTGAAATCTGCAACCAAAGCCATATCAGCCGATTTCACCCAATAGCACGCAACACGGATTGTGCCGCCCACAAATGGGCATCCTTTTGTCCGCGTCCCAATGCATCCATCGTGTCAGTCAACGCCGCCTGTTGGGCGGTTGGATTGGCCAATACGTTCAGCATACTGTGTGTAATTTTGTCGACGGTACAGTTTTCAAACAGGTGTTCAGGAATTACCCGTGTGTCGGTGACAATGTTTATCAGGTTGGCGGTATCAATTTGCGCCAGCTTTTTGACCATCCGAGTTGTCATCCAATTTGCCTTGTAGGCGACAACCATGGGACAATCCTGCGCCGCCAGTTCCAATGCAACGGTGCCCGATGTGGCCAATGCGGCGTCACTGATTTTATAGGCAAGGCGTTTGCGTTCCTCGACCTGTGCGGATGCGTACCCTGTATTCAATAAAAGATGTGGTTTGACACGCCATGAAGAGGTTTTTTCAATAACCGCGCTTTCGACACTGTTTGCAACGGGTAGGATGAATTGTGCATCTGGCCGCAGAGCGTTGATTTTATGCAATACTTTTTCGAACACGGGTCCCATGCGGTTAATTTCACCAAGGCGCGACCCGGGCAAAACGGTGACCACGGGTGCATGTGTCAAGCCAATATCTGTGCGAAATTGTTGGCATTCAGGATCGGAGGGAATTGGATCAGAAATGACCGGATGCCCAACGAAATCACACGTCATCCCCGCCGCGCGCATCAAGGGCGGCTCAAACGGCAGCAATGCCAGAACATGATCCACATGTTTTGCCATTTTTTCCGCGCGTTCGGGTCGCCATGCCCAAACCGATGGCGCAACGTAATGGATTATTTTTAAGTCGGGTAGCGTTTCGCGCACCTTGGCGGCGACGCGCATACAAAAATCAGGGCTGTCGATGGTCATCAGTGCATCAGGTTTGGCGGCAATGACGGCGCGTGCGGTTTGTTTCACCCGTGACAGCAACATGGGGATTTTTGGCAGGATTTCGACCAAGCCCATGACGGACAAGTCTGACATATCAAACAGGCTGTTCAGCCCAGATTCTTGCATCATCGGGCCGCCGACCCCGTTGAATAAAACTTGGTTATTTGTTTCGTGTTTCAACCCGTCCATCAATGATGCGCCCAACCGATCACCCGATGCTTCGCCGGCAATCACAAAGAGATTAAGCGTCGTGGTCATCGGTCAACGACAGTCAGAAAAATACCCAAACCGTCGGCCAACTCAATACATTCATCAAGGTGTAAAACCTGAACGCCATCGGCCAAAACTGCAAGGCCAGCCAGCCCCGCATCGGCAACGTTTTGGATCGTCTTTGGCCCGATTGTTGGCATGTCCATGCGTTTATCTTGGCCAAGTTTGAACGATTTAATAAATACGCCCTGTGCGCCGTCAACATCGGGTAGGAAATTGGATTTTGTTTCTGCTACATAACGCAGCATCGCATCAGACCCTTGGATTGTTTCAACGCCCAAACATATGCCCTGCCCCACAATGCACGCCTGTCCGACATCGACGGACGACATTGCCGCAAGGATTTTCAGACCGCGTTGAATATCGGCCAAGTCATCATTGCTCGGATCGATAAAACCGATGGGACCGATATCGCCAAGCAAGTTATTCAGGATGTCATGCGCGGCGACGACCTTGAAACCCTCTGCTTCGAAAATTTTGGCGATCAGGCTGAGTGTTCCATTATCGCCCTTTTTCAAGGCGGGTAACAGGGTTGGTGCCAGCTTCATCAATTTGAAATCGAATTTTAGAGGGTTGAGTTTTGGACGCTGCATCGCACCCGCAAATACAACCTGTCCACATTCCGCTTTCTTCAATGATTTGAACAGTTTGTCAGGCTTTTCGAATTTTGCGGGAATAACGGATTTACCGCCTGCCCAGTTCAATTCAACACCTTCAAATTGAACAATATGGTACCCGCGACCAATACGATCACAGTGATCCGCCAAGAGTTTTGGCAAATCACCAGTTCCTGCCACAATAGCGAGATTGGGCATATCCATCGTTATTCCTTTGATGGAATGGTTAATGAGCGAGACGTTTCTGCTGTTATAAAGGTCAACAGTTCCACGACCAATGGATTATCACCGTGTGTTTCACGTGCGTCTATGATTGCTTCTTTGACAGTTTTCGATCCCAGAAAAACGTCCTTGAACGCGGCGCGTAAACCGTTGATCTGTGCCTTATCAACACCCGAGCGGCGCAGTCCAACAAGGTTCAAGCCATCCAATGATGCACGTTCCCCCAACACCATTCCCATGGGAATAACATCGGCCACCACGGCGGCCAATCCACCAATCATCGCACCCCGCCCAACCCGACAGAATTGATGCACCCCCGCCAATGCGCCGATCACAACATTATCCTCGATAATACAATGCCCGCCAAGGGATGCATTATTGGCCAAAATTACGTGGTTTCCAACGATACAGTCGTGCCCGACGTGGACGCTCATCATAAATAAACCGTCGTCACCAATTTTGGTTAAACCGCCACCACCAGTGGTACCAGGGTTCATTGTGACATGTTCGCGAATACGATTACGCTTGCCGATTTCCAACTTGGTACGTTCACCGCTGAATTTTAAATCCTGCGGGATATGGCCAATGGATGCAAACGGGAAAATGACGGTGTTTTCACCGACATCAGTCCAGCCTGTGACAGCCACATGGGATTTCAGTTCGACATTGGCGTCGAGTGTTACTTCGCCACCAACGTGGCAAAACGGGCCGATAATCACATTCGCGCCGATAACGGCACCGGTGTCGATGACGCTGGATGGGTGAATATCTGCGCTTGGATCAATGCTCATGCGCTTACGCCTCTTCTGGTGGAACCATCATTGCTGTGAATTCCGCCTCGGCGACAACAACATCGCCGACTTTGCCTTCGCCGTGGAATTTCCACAATTTACCACGGCCGCGTAAAACTTTGACGTGCAATTCCAATTGGTCGGGCGGTGCAACCACGTGGCGAAACTTACATTTGTCGATCGTCAAGAAATATACCAACATGTTATTGTCGATCATATCCAATGTCTTGACCACCAAAACAGCCGCTGTTTGCGCCATTGCCTCGACGATTGTGACGCCAGGCATCACAGGGCGTTCTGGAAAGTGACCTTGGAAATGAGGTTCGTTGAATGTCACATTCTTGATACCAACGGCACTCTCGCCCAATTTGATGTCGCGCACCGCGTCGATCAACAAAAACGGGTAACGATGTGGAATCATACGCTTGATATCTTGAATATCGGCGCTGTCTTTTTCTGCGATGGTATCTGACATTTAATCTCTTTCCTTACGTGGCCACAATTTGTGACACCTATTTTTTTAACAGCTCATCGATCCGTTGAATAGCTGCTTGTGTAATATCTTGACCTGTCGTCGCCAAGACAACGGTTTCTTTGTTCAAGACGACTTCGATCCCGTTATCATCAATGAAGCCTAGCAATATTGGCGTCATTTTTTCAAAAAAAATCTTTCGATCTTGCGATAACTCTTGGTTTATCGCCCGTTCTTTGTTCGCCTGTTCTACACGGATGCGTTTAACTTTTTCATCAAATTCTTGTGCCAAGATGGTGAATTCGGCAACGACCATCGTTTTGCGATCCTTGGTCAGCTGTAATTCTTCTTCTTCAAGTGATTTTTGGATCATTGCATTTTCTAGAGCAAGCTCTTTGCCACGCACGGCGTAACCATTTATGATTGCTTTTCCCAATGCACTTTGCGTGAAAAGAGCTTCTTGATCAACGATGGCAATTTTTGCGCCAGTTCCAAATATAGGAAAAGTTTGGCCAACCACAGGGCCAGCTGACACTGATAAAACAGTGCAGCAAACCAGTTGAGCGACCCAATTGAAAGACATCCTTAGAACCGCGTATCAACTGTGAACCGGAAGTTTTCAGGCACGTCATAAATTTCTTTCTTGATCGGACGCGAGAAGTTGAAGCGAAGTGGACCAATAACCGTTTTCCAGAAGATTGATATACCAGCAGCAGCACGCAGTTTGGCGCTGTCGTCAATTTCTGTTCCACCAGAATTAGTATTATCCAGACTCCACACCGAGCCTGCATCTAAAAACACACCGCCGAAAACTCCATATTCTTCGGGTAGACCAATTGGGAACGACGCCTCAAGGCGCGCAACGGCGAACAAGTTCCCGCCCAATGCTTGACCTTCGGTCCCATCATCTGTGGTACCGTTATAGACGGTATCACGAGGTCCAATTCCGTAGCTTTCGAAACCACGAAGTTGGTCGCCGCCAAGGAAAAAACGGTCAGACAAACGCGCATCTGACCCCGTCAGTGCGCCTGCGTCCAATTCTGCGGACAGGATAATATCACCATTAAGCAAAGCTTTGTAGGTCTTAAAGTTCACAGATGTTTTTGAAAACTGAGCATCGCCGCCAAGCCCCGCAAACTGTTGATTGATGCCGAACTTAAAACCGGCCGTTGGTTCAATCACAGAATTCGTGCGATCCAAGTTATAACCCAAGATCAGCGAGCTTTTGATCTGCTTACCTAAATCGCTCGCCAGTATTGGCGAAATTGCTTCGTCTGTGAATGTGGATGGATCGGTTGATGTATCTTCGATTGTTTGTATCGTTAAATCTTCTTGTTCTAAACGATAACCAACGGACAAGCGTGCGTTTTCCCCCAATGGAAAAGAGACCGTTGGTGAAAATTCCAACGTTTCGGTATCAACGGGTATTTGTTGGTTGGATGATGATCTGTATCCTAAGCGTATGCCGGCAGACATGTCGCGATCCAAAAACGATGGGTCTACGAAAGAAAAACCTAAATTCTTTGAATCTGAATTGTTTGATAAATCCAAACTCACGGTTTGCCCGCGCCCCAGAAAATTGCGTTCTTCCAAATTCAAGGTCAAAGTTGCGCCATCGGCCGAGCTGAATGATGCGCCCAAACCAAGGTTACCCGTTGGTTTTTCCACCACATTGACGTCAATAATCGCTTGGTCTGGTGATGAGCCTTCGCGGGTTTCGACGTTTACGGACTCGAAAAAACCGGTTTCGCGGATACGGTCGGTTGCCTCTTGGATTTCCCGACGATTAAATGCATCACCTTCGGCCAATTCAAATTGGCGTCGGATTACGCGATCCAAAGTAGTTGAATTTCCCTCAATATCAATGCGTTCGACAAATAAGCGGCTGCCACGAGATAAATCGATTTCGATTTCAAGTTGGCGTAAGTCATCATCGCGTGAAATACGTGGACGTGCCGACACAAAGGCATAGCCTTCTTTGCCCAGCTTTACGTCAATTTCCTGTAACAAAGTTTCGACACGGCGCGGATCGTAGTTTTGACCAACTTTAATTCTGCTTAGCTTTTGAAAGGATTCAATATCGATGTCATTTTCGTCGGTTCTTAACGTCACCTCGCCAAATTGGTAACGTTGCCCCTCTTCCACTGTGAAGGTCAGAAGAAACGCATCTTTAGCCCTGGTAAGCTCGGTTGATGTCGACAAAACACTAAAGTCGATATAACCACGGTTCTTATAAAAATTGGTCAGATTCTGTTTGTCCAATTCCAAGCGATCTTGGATGAATGTGTCTGACGACACGAGTAAGCGTGCAATGCCCGCTTGTTTTGTGGCCAGCGTCGCCCGCAAACGCTTTTCGCTGAATTTCCGGTTTCCGACAAATGTAATTTTCTCAATCTCGGTAACGCGACCTTCGACAACTTGGAAAATCAAATCGACACGGTTGTCGCTTCGCTCAATGATTTTTGGCGTGATAGTCGCGTTAATGCGGCCGCCCACATTGTAAGCCTCTGCCATTTCTTGTGCATCGTTCTCGGCGCGAGATGCTAAAAATGTCTGGCGCGGTTGTGATGAAATCAACGTTTCTAAATCTTTGTCCTTAAGTTTTTTATTGCCCTCGATGGAAATACGGTTGATTGTTGGATTTTCATCCACCGCGATTTTCAAGCGACCGCTGGCAATACTGACATCCACCGTCTTGAAAAAACCTGATGCATTCAACCGCTGAACCGCGGCATTTATTTGCGCGCCGCTGTAGGTTTTTCCCGGATCCAAAGCAGCCAGTGACAAAACGGTGCTTGTGGCGATGCGTCTGTTTCCCTCGACCGATATACCGGTAATTGTTGACGATTGCGCCTGTGCCATTTGTGGTACCATCGTGGCACTTATCCCAACAATGGCCAGCGCCAAAGCACTGCTGCTGGCCAAAGAAAAGCGCCGCACAGAGTTTTTAAATTCAGGCAGAAAGAATTGATTTAAAACGCGCATTATAAGTCCCTCTAGGTGTTGTGACCCTTTCTAGGGGATGCGCACTTTATTTTAAAGTCTGATTATCACAATCGGCCAAAAATTGACCCATTATGTCCAATACAGCACAAGCCGTTTAATATCGTTAAAGGTCACGAATACCATCAAGGTTAGCAAAAGCGACATCGCCAGCACCATAGAATAATGAAGAAACGCCGCATTGGGTTTGCGTCGTGTCAGCGCTTGGTAAGCGAACATTACCAAATGGCCGCCGTCCAAAATTGGGATTGGTAATAGATTTAAAAACCCGATTGATGTGGAAATCACTGCAATCAACGCGATTAGGTCGGTGAAACTGCGTTTCGCCATATCGCCTGAAACCTGTGCGATACCGACAGGACCCTGAAGGTTTTTCGCACTTATTTGTCCCCCAATAATCATTTTGATGGATTGAACCGATCCCGTTAAAACGCTCCATGTTCGTACCGCACCGATTTTGGTGGCCTCAAATAATCCGACTGCTTCGGTTGGGGTTGCGAATGCAGATCCAGAAACCACGCCAATGGAAACTTGTTTTTCAAATCCACCATCTGCCGATTGAAATTCGCGTACACGCGGATAAATACTGAGGGTTAGGGTTTCACCGTTACGTAATACCGAAATTTCACGCGCGGCGGGTTCCGAGCTGAAAATCAAATCTCGGAGCTGTCCAAAGCTTGATACCGGTTTTTCGTCGAACGACAGTATCAGATCGTTTTCTTGCAACCCTGCCTTGCTTGCTGGTGACACGGGCATGACTGATCCGACAATTGCCAAAAACGGAAATGGTCCATTAACAGTTTTAACGACGCCGTCGCGTTCGATTTCATATGGCATGAACTGAGGCGGGTTTTTGGTGTCCAAAAACGTCGCCAGCGCCCCATTTTCGGCAATTTCAATGCCGTTGATCGACCTGATTACATCGCCCTCTAACAAATCGAAATTCTGAGAAACGGCGGGGTGAACTTTTCCGATAATCGGCTTGTCAGTTGGTTTGCCCAAATACATCACCAGAGCCGCAAAAACCAAGATTGACAGGATGAAATTAGCCATGGGCCCTGCCAAAACGGTCAGCGCACGTTTATACAGTTTTGCATGCTCAAAATATCTGCTTTTTTCAACATCCGTCAGCGCTTCATCAATTGTTTCGCTGTGCGTGCTGGCGGGGTTCATATCGCCCAGAAACTTAACGTATCCACCCAATGGGATGGCCGCGATTTGCCACTTGGTTCCACGTTTATCTGTCCAGGACGTCAGAACCCGGCCAAATCCGACCGAAAACGTTTCGGCGTGAATACCGCACCAGCGGCCAACGATATAATGACCATACTCGTGGATAAACACCACAATCGATAGCACGAAAACAAACGGTAAAATCAATGTAATCGCGGGCCCAATCAATGGGACAGAACCGATAATTTCCAACATGTTAAAGCCCCTTAGCCTGTTTCATAACGACCGCGCGTGATCGCATATCTTGGTCAATGACCGCATCAATCGTCATATCGTCGTGGAATTGATTATTGGCGTAATTGTTTAACGCCACATCAACACATTTCGACATATCCAAAAATCCAATTTGACCATCTAAAAACAGATCCAACGCCTGTTCCTTGGCCGCATTATACACTGTCCCAGCAAGGCCGCCCAGCGTCATCGCCTGCATCGCCAATTCAACGGCGGGAAACTTCTCATTGTCCACGGGTTTAAAATCTAATGATCCAAGGGATGCGAAATCCAAACGTTCCAGTGGCATTTCAATACGTCTTGGATAGTTAAGCGCAAAACCAATGGCGCCGGCCATATCGGACGGACCTAGGTGCGCCATGATTGCACCGTCCACAAAACCGACCATGGAATGGATGATGGATTGGGGTTGAATAATGACTTCTAGTTGATCGATAGATACGTCAAATAGCTCTTTAGTTTCAATAAGTTCCATACCCTTGTTGAACATAGATGCACTGTCGATTGAAATCCGCAAGCCCATTGCCCACCGTGGATGCGCCGCCGCTTGTTCGGCCGTTACATGAACCATGTCTGAAACGTCAGTGTCCAAGAATGGACCACCAGAGGCTGTTAAAATGATCCGTTCAACATCGCGTTGGTTTTCGCCCGTCATACATTGGAAAATCGCCGAATGCTCGCTGTCTACCGGTATCAAAGTGGTATTGTTTGCGGCACAAATGGATTTGATCAACGATCCTGCACAAACCAAACTCTCTTTATTAGCCAAGGCCAAAACGTCGGCGTGTTGTGCAGCACGCAAACTACACTCTACACCCGCAAATCCAACAATACCTTGTAGTGAAATATCAACGGGTCGCGACGCGGCATCCAATAACGCATCCCTGCCCGCAGCAATTTTGATGCCAGTGCCCGCCAATGCATCACGCAATGCTTCGAGCCGATTGTTATCTGCAATTACTGCGTGTTTGGCACCAAGTTCGATGGCCACGCGCGCCAACAATGCCACATTGCAACCACCCGTGACGGTATCGACAGAGAAATCAGCGTGTTGACGTTTCAGGATCGACGCCGCTGTACAACCGATAGATCCAGTCGCCCCAAAAACCGAAACGGATCGCATTAAAACAGCCAATCCAGTTTGCCAAACAATGAGAGCAAAAAGATAATGAAGAATGCACCCAGCATGCCGTCAAAACGATCCAAGAATCCACCGTGTCCAGGAATAAGATTACTGCTGTCCTTAACCCCTGCACGGCGTTTCAATGCACTTTCTGCCAAATCACCCGCCTGCGCGAAAATCGCAATTAAGACTGCCCAGATTAGGGCATTCCAACCAATGTCGCGGCTGAATAAAATAAAGAAGATCGTAAATACAATGGCCAAAACCCAACCGCCAATGGTTCCAGACCACGTTTTTTTAGGGCTTATGGCAGGCCACAGTTTGGGGCCACCAAAAGTGCGCCCTGCAAAATAACCGCCAAGATCGGACGCAATCACAACGGCGATAACCCAAAAGGTTTGCACCAACCCAACGTCAGTACGAAGTGAGGACAACGTCAACAAACCACCAAAGGATAAAACCGCGAAACCGCAGCGTAAAACACGGTCAGTTGGTTTCATCAGGTAAATATACCCGCCCAAACAAGCCACCAAAAGGCCGAATGACACAGGCCATACCAGCCACAAAGCAGCGGCAAGTGCGATGACATAGATTAACGAAATTGCACCGCGATATGCGGTATTTCCCGGGGTTAATCCCGCAATTTCCCACATCACGCAAAACCCAACGATCAACAATGTGATTTGAAAGACAAGACCACCCAAACCCAACGTAACCACTGCAACCAACAACATGATAATGGCGGAAATTGAACGGGTGCGCAGATCGGCGTATTTTGAGGCTGTACTCATTGCGATAAAACCGCGCCAAACCGTCGATTTCGGCCCGTAAATTCATTCAAAGTCTTGATAAACAGCTCTTTGTCAAAATCTGGCCATGTTGTATTTTCAAACACATATTCGGCATAAACAGATTGCCATGGCAGAAAGTTTGATGTGCGGTATTCACCAGATGTGCGGATCACAAGATCGGGATCAGGTAAACCAAATGTGTCTAAATGGGTTTCAAACAGATCAATATTGATGTTTTGTGGATCAATTTCGTTGTTTTTTACTTTTAATGCAATTGCTTTCGCCGCGCGCGCGATTTCATCGCGACCACCGTAATTAAGCCCAATTGTTAAATACAAAGAGTTATTGGCCGCAGTCTGGTTTTCCAACCCCTCCATTAATCCAACCAAGGATTGATCCAAGCGATCACGACTACCGATAAACCGAACTTTAACACCGCGCGAAAACAATTTGGCCGCTTCTGATCGAATGAAACGCCTAAATATTGCCATCAACCCCAATACCTCATCCTCTGATCGTTTCCAATTTTCGGTTGAAAACGCAAAGAGCGTCAAATGTGAAATGCCGATATCCAATGCGGACTCAACAATATCCCGTACGCGATCCGCCCCTTTTGCGTGACCTTTCAGGCGCGTCAATGATTTGGCTGTCGCCCAACGTCCATTGCCGTCCATAATAATGGCAACATGCAAATTTTGCGGGTGTATGTCGGTTACAAGGGTCAAAATTAATCGCTACAGGTTACACCTGCATGACCTCCGCTTGCTTTGCTTCCAGTACTTCGTCGATTTTTTTAATCGCATTGTTTGTCAAATCTTGAACTTCGTCAGACCAAATTTTCTTATCGTCTTCGCTAAGATCATCAGCTTTTTTAATCTGATCCATACCGTCACGCCGCACGTTGCGCACCGCAATTCGCGCACTTTCGGCATAGCTTCCAGCGACTTTGGTTAACTCAACGCGACGCTCTTCGTTCAGCTCTGGGATTGGCAGGCGTAAAATCATGCCGTCACCGACAGGGTTGACGCCAAGGTTGCTTTCGCGGATCGCCTTGTCCACCGTATCAATCAGGGATTTATCCCAAACTGTTACCGTAATCATCCGCGGTTCTGGCACATTAATCCCTGCGCATTGGTTCAAAGGCGTCATCGCACCGTATGCGTTCACCATCACCTTATCCAATAACGAAGCTGACGCACGTCCAGTGCGCAATGTTTGGAATTCAGATTTCATCGCCGAAACGGCACCGTCCATGCGTTTTTCAATTGCACCAATATCAATATCTTCTGACATGTGTTTTCCCCTGATATATGTCGTTAACTGTTGCCAACGACGGTAAATGTTCCTTCGCCACACATAATGCCCTTTAATCCGCCCTTTTGGGACAGCGAGAACACAATGATGGGCAAGCTATTGTCGCGCGCCAATGCAATCGCAGAGGCATCCATGACTTTTAAATTCTTTTGGAGAACCTCGTCAAAACTGACAGTGTCGTAACGCACTGCATCAGGATTGGTTTTTGGGTCTTTGTCGTAAATTCCGTCAACTTGTGTGCCTTTGAAAATGGCTTCGCAGCTCATTTCTGATGCACGCAATGTGGCGGCGGTGTCGGTTGTGAAATATGGGTTACCTGTGCCAGCCGCGAAAATGCAAACACGTTTCTTTTCCAAATGGCGTACAGCGCGGCGGCGGATATAGGGTTCGCAAACCTGATCCATCGGGATCGCAGAAATTACGCGGGTGTGCACCCCGAGGGATTCCAATGCGCCCTGCATGGCCAATGCGTTCATGACGGTGGCCAACATGCCCATATAATCGGCGGTTGTGCGTTCCATGCCTTGGGCAGAGCCTTGTAACCCACGAAAAATGTTGCCCCCGCCAATGACCAAACATAATTCGACGCCTAAATCATGGACACGTTTGACCTCTTTGGCGATGCGTTCGACGGTTGGCGGATGTAGTCCAAAACTTTGATCCCCCATCAACGCTTCGCCCGAAATTTTCAAAAGGACTCGCTTATATGAAAGTTGCGTGTCGTCGTTTTGATCTGCCATTTGGGCTGCTCCGTCTTAATTCGTCCAAAAATGCGTGATAATGCGCGTCTATGCAATGGTAAATATTCATAATAAGCGCTATCCAGCCGTTTGTACTTACAATGATAAACCTTAAACCGCCACTGCCAAACGAGGTAATTTTGGAAATAGATTTTGACAATGCAAAACCAATTTTGATTGCAGGGCCGACAGCGTCTGGTAAATCTGCGCTTGGGATCACCTTGGCGCAGAAATACAATGGCGTGGTTATCAATGCAGATGCTTTGCAAATCTATCGTCAATGGCACATCCTGACGGCCCGTCCCGACGACAGCGAAACCACGCAATGCCCACATTTGATGTATGGTCACGTTGATATTGGGACGCCGTATTCGGTTGGTCACTGGATAAATGATCTGCGCATTTGTCTGCAAAACGTTGCAGCACAGGGTTTGCGACCCATCATTTTGGGTGGAACTGGATTGTATTTCCAAATGCTGACACAGGGAATTGCTGCCGTTCCCGATATACCAGACACGGTTAAATCACAGGCGGAAGTGATCGAGGAAACAAACGGCAAACATGCTTTTGCACAGATATTGGCGCAATCAGATCCCAAAACCCTGTCACGGATTGATGCGCAAAACCCAGTTCGCACCCGGCGCGCATGGGAAGTATTGACCGCCACCGGCAAAGGTTTGTCCGATTGGCAGGACGATACCCCGCCGCCATTGTTAAACATCGACGACACAATTCCTGTGCAGTTGGTTTGCGATACAGATTGGTTAAACGCCCGCATTGCGCGGCGGTTTGATCTGATGATTGACGCGGGTGCGTTGGATGAATGTCGCGCGGTTTTGAACGCTGGCCTGTGGGACGAGGCACATCCATCATGCAAAGCCATAGGTGCCAAGGAACTGATCGGGCACATCCAAAATGGTGATGATTTGGATCATGCGGTGGAATTGGCCAAAATTCAAACGCGCCGTTATGCCAAGCGACAACGCACATGGTTTCGATCCAAAATGTCAAATTGGCACGCCTTACAGATCGACAACGTACAGGTGTGATTCTATTGGCACAGATGGCGTTAGTTTGAACAAATCAAACTATTTCAATTGTCTTATATGTTCGTATTTCTTATTCTAAATACATAAAAAGAATACAAAAAAATGAGCAGGCAATCACATGAACAACACCCAAACACTGGGCAATAAATCCGTCTATGTGGCTGGTATTTCGGGCGCAATCCGAAATGTTTCAGCCCAACTTCGCCTTGATGGCGTCAGCGGCTATCACAAATATATTTTTGTCAAGAAAGGCAGTGGCACCTGCATGATTGACGGGGCAACACAGGGGTTTGGCACCAATACAGTCATCTATATTCCTGATAATTGCCCACACCACGTCGATCTGGGCGTTAACACGCAGGCGATTGCCATCGCAATTCCCGCAGAGTTGGAATTCAACCTGCCGATCGTACCCGTAGTTTTACCCCTTAATTCAGCGGCTGACATTACATCCATGTCCCAAATGTTCGACGCCGCATTTCACGAATACCATTCAGGAAACGCCGCCGTTGAAATGGCAATCTACAGCTATACAGGATTGGTTACCGTAAATGTGACCCGCTTGTTGGCGAAACAGGCCGAACGTGCCAAAAAAACGGCCGCGCAACGATTGATGCACAAATTTGCATATTTGGTCGAGGAACAGTTTTTCACAGGAAACGGTCTGGAACATTATGCCCGTGTTTTGGGTGTCACCAGCACGCACCTGACCCGTGTCTGTCAACAACTTAACAGCCAATCCGCGTCGCATTTCCTTCAGGATCGTATTATCAGCGAGGCACGCCGTTTGTTGTTGATCACAGATCGTCGGATCCAGGATATTGCATCCGACCTTGGCTTTACCTCTGCCGCATATTTCTCTCGCTTTTTCGCAGTACGTTTGGGTCTTTCGCCCAAAGAGTTTCGTCAATCGCGTGCCCAGTTCCGCGCACACATTGACTACGATGCGCAAGAACTTGATTTAGTGGGATAAATTATTACGTTCTATATTGTTTTATGGGGCGCAATATCGCGGGGATCCGCGATCATTTCTATGATGAACCCGAATGCTGCGGCTTTGGCCGCAACAAATGCCTCTGGGAATTCCGCATCATCCGTGATCCGCGCATAGCCAAAACCGTATGCCTCTGCCAATGCCGCGAAATTGGGGTTAACCAGCTCGGTCGCGCTGACCCTGTTGGGGTAGCGCATTTCTTGGTGCATCCGAATGGTACCGTATGATCCGTTGTTATGGATCAGAATAATCGGGTCCAGCATCTGTTGCATGGCTGTGCCCAATTCGTTGCATGTCATCTGAAAATCACCGTCGCCAGCGAAACAAATCACCTGTCTGTCAGGAAAGGCGGATTTTGCAGCAATTGCGGCTGGAATACCCGCCCCCATTGCCCCTGCTTGGGGTGCCAACAGGCGGTGATGTTTGCTGTAATTGAGGTATTTTCCAGACCAAATCGCGTAATTTCCAGCGCCATTGGTATAAATAGCATCCGCGTCAGCATGTTCATTCAGATAATTGCAAACCCGCGCAAGGTTCAATGACCCAAGGGTTTTGGGAACCACCCGTGTTTCCAAATATGCCGCCCGCGCATCGGCGCAATAGGACGCCCAGTCACCTTCAATCGCCGCGCTGCGCAATCCAGCCACAACGGTGTCGGGTGCCGCCACAACGCCCATAAAGCAATGATAAACCTTATTAATCTCCGCCTCGCTGACATGTGTGTGGATAATTTTTTGTTTGGGATGGGGGAATTCGAACATCTGCCAGCCATCTGTCACCACCTCGCCAAAGCGAATGTTGATGGCCAGAATGCAATCTGATTGTGCAATCAAATCCTGCATCGCTGCGGGTTTCCCAAACGCGGCATCGCCAACATATGCATGGCTGGTGGTGTCCATCAAATCTTGGTTGCGAAATCCACAGATGACGGGAATATTTGCGGCCTCTGCAAAGGCCAATAAATCATCGCGCCCTTGATCTGTCCAACCGCCGCCACCGCACATCATTACTGGACGTTTCGCGGCGTTCAATTCGACCGCAATCGCATCAATCTGTGCTGTGCTGGCTTGGGCAGCTAAGGTTGGAACAGCGTTGGCCGCTGGCGTGGTGGTCATCTCGCGCAACATATCCTCTGGTAGGGCCACAACAACGGGGCCCGGGCGGCCTGAAACCGCAACCGAAAAGGCGCGTGCCACCAATTCGGATACCCTATTAGGGTCGTCAATTTGGGTGACCCATTTGGCAATCGGCCCAAAATACATCCGATAATCCACCTCTTGGAATGCTTCGCGATCGGTCATGTCACGGCCAATTTGGCCAATGAACAACACCATGGGCGTGGAATTTTGCATCGCGGTATGCACACCAATCGACGCATTCGTTGCCCCTGGCCCGCGCGTTACAAAACAAACCCCCGCTTGTCCTGTCAGTTTGCCATAAGCCTCGGCCATGAACGCGGCGCCACCTTCGTGTCGGGTCGTCACAAATTTGATTTTGTCTGAAACATCGACTAATGCATCCAGAACCGACAGATAGCTTTCCCCAGGAACGCCAAAAATACGTGAAACCCCTTGGTTCACTAAGTTTTCTACCAAAAGATCGGCCGCGCGTTGTTGTGTCATTCGTTCCTGTCCCTAACATTAATTGCGATCTACGAAGTGTGCATATTATCACTCTTTTATTTACAGAATCGCTACATACTAATCACATCAGAGGGCAGTTTTCGCACAGTTGCAACCATCGTTCTCAGATAACTGTATAACGTATAACGACTCTCCCGGTTCTGCGTGCGTTGTACAAAACCTTGTCCCTTGGCCCGAAAAGAATCGACTTTTCGGGCCCTTTTTTTTAGAACCGTTTCAAAGGGGACATCCATGTTGAATATTTTGATCCTAAACGGCCCAAATTTAAACTTGTTGGGCACACGCCAACCCGATGTTTATGGCACGACGACATTGGCGGATGTCGAACAGATGTGTGCGGTAAAGGCTGTTGATCTGGGCGTTCGTGTCGAGTGTCGTCAAAGTAACCACGAAGGTGTGTTGATCGATTGGATACAACAAGCCAAGGGTACGTTTGATGGGATTATCATCAATGCGGGTGCCTATACGCATACATCAATCGCAATTATGGATGCGGTTGCATCGGTGGACATCCCCACGTTGGAATTACATGTGTCAAACATCATGGAACGCGAAGAGTTTCGCCACACCAGTTACATCGGCAAGGTCGCGTTTGATGCGATTATGGGGCATGGAACGGATGGGTATTTGATGGCGATGGAACGTATTGCGGAACATTTAGCTAAATAGCAAAAAGCCCGATCAAATGACCGGGCTTTTCATAACGTTCGAAGGTTGGGGGATTTAGCCGCCCATTGTTTTCGCAACTTCTGCCGCGAAATCTTCTTCGATTTTTTCAATGCCTTCGCCAACTTCAAGACGTACGAACGAGAGGATCTCTGCGCCTGCATCTTTGGCCGCTTGGCCAACAGTCACGTCAGGGTTGATCACGAATGATTGGTTTACCAATGCCACCTCTGAGAAGAATTTCTGCATCCGACCAACAATCATCTTTTCGATCACTGCTTCTGGCTTGCCGCTTTCGCGTGCTTGCTCTGTCAGGAAATTCTTTTCTTTTTCGATCGCAGCAGGATCAATATCCGCTTCGGTCAATGCTTGTGGACGCGGGTCTGCCGCAGCAACGTGCATTGCGATTTGTTTTGCGATCTCTGGGTTTCCGCCTTTGAGCGCAACCAATACACCGATTTTGCCCATGCCTTCTGCGGCGGCTGTGTGGATGTATGTTCCAATCACTTCGCCCTCAACACGTGCCATGCGGCGCACGGACATGTTTTCACCGATTGTAGAAATTTTGTCGGTGACAACGTCGGCCACAGATTTGCCATCCATGTCGGCCGCTTTCAATGTTTCAACGTCTGAAACACCCAAGGCTGTTTTCGTGATGCCAGCAACCATTTGTTGGAAGTCTGCGTTTTTACCAACAAAGTCAGTTTCAGAGTTCACTTCGACCAGAACGCCAACGCCGCCATCAACGGCCACGCCAACCAAACCTTCGGCCGCTGTACGGCCTGATTTTTTGGCCGCAGTCGCCAAACCTTTGGTGCGCAACCAATCGATTGCTGCTTCCATGTCGCCATTTGTTTCTGTTAACGCTTTTTTAGCGTCCATCATGCCCGCACCAGAGGTGTCGCGCAGTTCTTTTACCAATGCAGCTGTAATAGCCATGATATATCTCCTATGGAATGTGAAAGCGGGCGGCGAACCGCCCGCGATTGGCCTTAGGCCTTCATCAATTCAGTTGCTTGACCGATCCAGTCGTCACGTTCGATGCGACCTTTGAATGACAAGTTGTCGTCAACCCACATCACTTCGTCGTTTGTCCATGCCGCAACCTGTGCGAATTGGTAAACACCCAATGTGTTCAACGTTTCTTCCAATTTTGGACCAACGCCTGTGATTTTTTTCAAATCGTCTGTTTCAGCAGGTGCCTGTGTGAACATTGTGGGCTTTGTGCCCGCACTTTCAACAGGTGCTTCTTCGACAGCTTTCTTTGGGGCTGCTTTTGGGGCAGCTTCAGCAACGTCTGCGATCTCTTCAACTGGGGCATCTTCCATTGCGCCCAAGTCAACACCAGCAGAACCCATTTGCGCCGCCATGCCGTCCAAGCAAGACCGTGCAATCAAGTCACAATATAACGCAATTGCGCGTGCCGCATCGTCATTACCTGGGATTGGGTAATCAATACCTTCGGGTGCAGAGTTTGTATCCAGAACAGCAATCACAGGGATGCCCAATTTGTTTGCTTCGGCCACAGCCAAAGATTCTTTGTTGGTGTCGATGACGAACAACAGGTCAGGTGTTCCGCCCATTTCCGCGATACCGTTTAAAGAAGCGAACAATTTCGTGTGCTCACGCTCCATGCCCAAACGCTCTTTCTTGGTCAGGCCTTCAAATCCAACTTCCATTTGTGCTGAAATCGTTTTCAGACGTTGGATTGATTTTGAAACTGTTTGCCAGTTTGTTAATGTGCCACCCAACCAGCGGTGGTTCATGTAATATTGTGCTGAACGTTCGGCTGCTTCTGCAACTGCTTTGGATGCTTGGCGTTTTGTACCCACGAACAATACGCGACCGCCCTTAGCAACTGTGTCACGGACAACGTTCAACGCTTGGTCCAACAACGGAACAGTTTGCGTCAGGTCCATGATGTGGATGCCATTGCGTGACCCATAAATATATTGGTCCATGCGTGGATTCCAGCGATGGGTTTGGTGTCCGAAGTGTACGCCTGCTTCTAGCAGTTGGCGCAATGAAAACTCAGGTAGAGCCATTGTAATATTCCTTTTCCGGTTTAGCCTCAGCGGGGTCGTGGGACATGATGTCCAACCGGTGGAGTTATTGGGATTTCTCCCCAACAACCCGCAAGCCCCGCCTGTGGATTTAAGTAGGCGTCGTATAGGCGGGATTTGGGAATGGCGCAAGGGGCAATTTCATGCCCCCTGCCCGTTGTTTTATTAGGCTTTGACGGCTGTCATAAACCGATCACGGATCACGACGGGATCCATGGTGATGACAGGTACCTTAATGTTACCTGATTCACATTTGGCCACGATAATCGTCATCCGCTTGCTATCAATCGCCGCTTGCAATGTTTTACCGGTGTCCGCCGCCTGACATTCCACAACGTTTTCACACCCACAGGCACGCGCCACCGCCGTCAGGGATGTCTTTTTGCCCGCATATGTCGGTTGATCGCCGGTCGAGCCGTAACTGCCGTTATCAATGATCAACAGGACAAAATTATCCGCCACATTGTTTGCAATTGTGGGCAAAGTGCCGAAATTGGTCAAAACAGAGCCATCGCCATCAATCGAGATAACCGTTTTATCCTGTGCCAATGCCACACCCAAACCGATGCTGGATGACAGGCCCATGGTGCCAAGCATGTAAAAATTTGTCGGCTGGTCATCCATCATGTGTAATTCTTGGCTTGGTAGCCCGATATTACACACGACCAAATGATCGCGTAAAATTGGCAGGATGTCCTTTAATATATCAGACCGTATCATTCGCCATATCCTCCCCAAAATGAGGCATCCGTCAGGATCGCCACAGGTTTGTTGCACATGAATGTGTATTTTAAGATTGCATCAAACTCGTCGACATCGCTTTCTGTATGAAAATGATAGGTCGGGATGTTCAACTGATTGAGCAACGCCTTGGTATGAACGGCCATTTCGACCTGACATGCCACAGGTTCGCGCAGTTCACCACGATAGCTGATGATCATCGGCAATGGCATCCGGTAATATTGTGTCAACGTCACCAAGGTATTCACAGTAACGCCAATGGCTGTATTTTGCATAATAATCGCTGGTCGTTTGCCGCCCATAAATGCACCTGCACATAACCCCATGCCTTCGTCTTCTTTATTGGAAGGAATGTGGTAAATACGCTGCTCTGCATCAACAGCATCAATCACACCAGCCAGCTGTTTACACGGGACAGTTGTTACAAACTCGACGTTGTTCGCCACCAGATCGGCAACAATTTTTTCACTCACAGACATAATTTTCTCCTGTTTTTCATCTGAAAAACTAGGGCTATTTGAGTTCAAAAGCATGTCTTCTTTGCAATTTCGAAAATTCGAAAGTTAGGTTTTGCGTTTCGCTTAACAATGCATCCACAGTCCCATTTTCTGCACTTGCTATGGCAAAATAAAATCATAAACACATGCTTTACAATGCTCAAACACGCACCTAACACTTCTGTTATGTTGGATACAGAAAATCACCGCAAATCAGAACGCCGTAAATCGGGTGTCTTTGCACGTGTGCGTGGCAATTTCCTGACGGGGTTAGTGATTGTTTTACCTGTGGCGCTGACGATTTGGCTGGTTTGGTCGTTCTTTGGCTTTGTTGATGATCGTGTTTTGCCGCTGGTGCCAGATAAATATAACCCGCTGTCTTATATCGATTTTAATATTCGCGGCGTTGGTGTTGGTATCTTTCTGGTGTTTACCACCTTTGTCGGGGCTGTCACCAAGGGCTTGTTTGGCCGTCAGCTGGTGCGGTTAGGCGAGAGCATTGTTGATCGCGTTCCTATCGTGCGCTCTATTTATAACGCTGTGAAACAGATTGTCGAAACCATCACGACATCCTCGGATAATAATTTCGAGAAAGTGGCGATGTTCGAATATCCACGCGCAGGTATTTGGGCAATTGGATTTATCTCTACGCAAACTGGTGGTGAAATATTGGAAAAAACCGCGGCCGACAGCCTGTATTCCATTTTCGTTCCAACAACACCAAACCCAACATCGGGATTTTTGTTGTTCGTGCCACAAAAAGACGTGGTTGTTTTGGATATGGATGTAGAATCCGCTGCCAAGTTGATTATTTCAGCGGGCATCGTTGAACCCCCAACCGCCGCTGAAATCTCCGCTGGCAAAGCATCTCGTAAGTCAAAATGATATCTGCTGGCCTGACAGGTTTCTTTACCTCGCTGTCTCTGATTTTGGCGATTGGTGCTCAAAACGCGATGATCTTGCGTCAAGGTTTGGCGCGCAGCCATGTTTTCTGGGCTTGTTTGTTTTGTGCGCTCAGCGACGCCATTCTGATTGCTCTTGGTGTCGCGGGCTTTGGCTTTGCGGTTGAACGCTTTCCGAATTTACCCTTTATATTGACGATTGGAGGTATTGCATTCCTACTGGTTTACGGGTGTTTACGCTTGTGGGCCGCTTATGTTGGCACATATCGTTCTGAAATTGATGGTGGCGCAAAATCACTTGGTGCGGTGATTGCGGCCTTGGCCGCGGTTACTTGGCTTAACCCGCATGTTTACCTTGATACATTGGCGTTATTGGGTGCCGTTTCGGTTCAATACACGGATATGGCGGAAAAAACCGCCTTTGGCCTATCGGCCGTTGCAGCCTCGTTTATCTTCTTTTTCAGCCTTGGATACGGCGCTGTATTACTGGCGCCCTACTTTAAATCCGAACGCTTTTGGCAAGGCTTGGATGTGGCGATTGCACTGACTATGTTTGCAATCGCCTTTGGTTTATATCAATCGCTGTAGCATTATTTGGGATCAACCCACCACACATCCGGCAGGAACCCAGACCAGTCGCCATACATCGGCAACCGTTCTGGAAATTTCATCGCGCTGTCATGTGCCAAACGGCTGACGGTATCAAACCCAAATGGCACCACATAACGCCCTGCCGTTAAAACCCGATCCAGTGCTTTGGTTGCGGCCACGAATTCAGATTGATCCGTTGCATTCAGCATGTAATCAATCAACGGCTCGATTGCGGGATCCTTGGCACCCATATAATTACGGGTACCCGGTTCAGTTACACCCTTTGGCCCCCAATACAATTTTTGCTCGTTTCCGGGGGACAGGCTTAGCCACCACAGGTTTGGCATCATGTCGAAATCATACGCCTTTTTGCGCTCACGAAACACCGCCGCATCCAGCGATTTGATCGATACATTGATGCCTAACCGCTGTAACCCGTCCACGTAAATATTTGTAATTGCTTCGTTTTCTGAACTGCCTGTTTCCAGCATGATCTCGATTTCAAACGGTTTACCTTTTGTGTCCATCAACACGCCGTTGTCCAATGTCATACCTGCATCTGCCAACAGTTGCGTTGCGCGGCGCAGACCCTTGCGGTTACGTTTACCGTCGCTTTCGGGATACGAGTACCCTTCCAATGTTCCAGGAAGCAGGCTGTCTGTGAACGGCATCAACAATTCTTTCACGCGCCCCTGCGCTGGATTTTCGTCCATGCCCAAGGTTGAATTGCCAAAATATGAGGCAAAACGGGTTTTCGTGCCGCCATAAACCTTGGCATTGAAATTTGTGTAATCAAACGCTTGGATCAATGCTTCGCGTACACGCCAATCCGCGAACTTTTCGCGCCGTGTATTAATCGCCAAACCTTGCATACCTGACGGGCGTTGGTGCGCGATAACAGATTTCGTTGCTTTGCCTGATGTGATCCGATCAAAATCATACAAGGCATCCCACTTGGCACCATTTCCTTCGCGGAAATATGAAATTTCGCCCGCTTTGAAGGCCTCGAAAATAACATTGGCATCTAGGAAGTAATCATAGCGCAATTCGTCGGCGTTATTGCGACCACGGTTAAACCCCAAATCATTCCCCCAATAATCGGGATTGCGTTTGAATTGAATATACCGCCCTGCCTCGAATTTATCGACGACATATGGGCCGCTGCCAGTTAATACTTCCATGCCACTTTGATCGAATGCACGCGCATCAAAATCCGCCTTGCGCAGGATTGGGCGCAGTCCCAAAATAAGTGGCAGTTCTTGGTCGCCACTGTCGGACGATAACCGCACGGAACGCGGGCCCGTTTGCTCAATTTTCGAAACTTTGCTGAATGAACGAACATAACGTGGATGACCAATTGAGCCCAGTGTTTCAAACGACCAAATGACATCTGCGACGGTGACAGGTGATCCATCCGAAAAACGTGCCTCTTCGCGTAGTGTAAATTCAACCCATTCGCGATTCTCTCCCAGTTCTACTGATTCTGCCAACAGGCCGTACAACGTGAACGGTTCGTCGTATGAACGCCCCAAAAGCGTCTCAAATGTGTGTGCGCTGACGCCGTATGGTGCTTTGCCTTTCAGGATGAACGGATTCAGCGAATCGAATCCGCCGCGTTCGCCCATTGTGATCCGCCCACCTTTGGGTGCATCTGGGTTTGCATATGGTAGCGACACAAAATCTGGTGGTAGGTTGGGTTCACCATACATAGCTATGCCATGTTTTGACTGTGCCATCGCCATGGAACCAACTAAACCGCCAAGTAATATGGCAACCGACCGCCAACCCGCTCTTCGTGTCATCTGTGCAACATCTCTCTTTGTTTGGTATGCATTTCATATGTTTCTAAGGGCTTTGGTAAAAAAATCAATTTTTTCCTTGGCCTACCCCCAGCCATCGGCGTATAAAGGCATTACTGCTCGATAGGTTTCTTGCCTGTATGAAACCTGCCTCAATACTTGGCGCCCTCTTCGTGAGGGCGCTTTTTTTTGTCTAAATTTGGTGAAAGGTTGGAATCGATTGCGCAACGCATGCCACGGGATCAGAAATTGAAACCGACACAGCTTTCACCATCCCATTTGCATTTTTCACATAGGTGCACAGGCGTTTTTGGCATATCCTATTGAATCATTGACAGATGATCAGTTGCAAGCGTCACTTAACCAAGTTTCTAACATTGGCGTAAAGTGATAAATTCACATAAATATCTGGCCGAATTCATTGGAACTGTGTTCCTGTTGGCGACTGTTATCGGCTTTGGCGTCATGGGGGAAACTCTGGCCGACGGCAATATGGCCGTTGCATTACTGGGCAACACGATTGCCATTGGTGCCATATTATTCGTTTTAATCACCATACTTGGCCCCATGTCAGGGGCGCATTTCAATCCCGTGGTGACAATCGCGCGGACCTTGTCGAACACTTTTGCGGGCATCAATCCCGCAAATGCACCCTTGTTCATGATAAGTCAGCTTATTGGTATGGTCGTGGCACTGGCGATTGCCAAAGTGTTGTTTATGCCGCAGAGGTGACCCACAGGATCATCGCGTCTTCTTGGCTGGTGGAAATCACATCGTGCCCCATAGCCGCATCATAATAACAACTGTCACCACGTTGCATTTCTACAGGCTCGTAAAACTCTGTATATAAACGAATTTTTCCAGATAAAACGTACAGAAATTCCTCGCCGTCGTGGCGCACCCAGCCGTCGAATTCATCCATACTGCGCGCGCGAATGCGGGCACGGTATGGCAACATCGCTTTGGATGTCAGCGTCCCACCCAACATTTCATGCTCGTAGGTCGGCGTGACATGGGATTTCCCCTCGCCGTTCAGCGTGGTCACCATACGCGCCATGATTTGATCACCTTTGGGTGGCGTAAATAACTGTGGCACCGAAATTCCCAGCCCCGTCGCCAGCTTTTTCACCGCTTCAAATGTTGGTGACATCTGTTCATTTTCGATTTTGGACAGGGTTGAGCGCGCCAAACCGGCCTGTTGCGCCGCTTGTTCCAGCGTCCAATTGCGTGCTTTGCGCAATTCGCGCACCCGCGCACCCAGATTAAGCGGCGTGCCACCTTCGGTCTCTTCTTTGTCGGCGCGGACAATTTGAATAATATGCGGGTTCTTTTCGATCATTGGCGCAATATATCTAACCGCATCCATTCTTGCAACTTGTGATCAATTGGCGCAGATAGGCGCCATGACAAAAATTGACATTATATCCGACCCAATCTGCCCATGGTGCTATATCGGGAAAACCCGTCTGGATCGCGCCCTAGAGGCCAATCCTAACCATGATTTCATTATTGAATGGCACCCGTTCCAACTGAATCCAACGATGCCTGCCGATGGTATGGATCGCCGTGAATACCTTGAGGCCAAGTTCGGCGGTCAGGATGGCGCGATCAAGGTGTATGGTCAGATCGATCAGGTTGCGCGCGAAACAGGCCTTGATGTCAATTTTGCGGGTATTAAACGCACACCAAACACCATCGATGCACACCGTGTGATCCATTGGGCCGGTATCGAAGGCAAACAAAATGCCGTGGTTGATCGCCTGTTCAAAGCCTATTTCAAAGAGGGTCGTGATATTTCCGAACACTCTGTGTTGGCGCGTATTGCAACCGCCGCAGGTATGGATGGGGACGCCGTTCGTCGCTTGTTGAAATCCGATGCGGACACAGACGACATTCGTGCGCGCGACACGGATGCACGCCGCAAAGGCATCCAGGGCGTTCCGGCATTTGTTGTAGCCAATGAATATGTCGTTCAAGGTGCCCAACCCGTTGAGGTGTGGAATAACGTGATCCAAGAGATTATCGAAAAAACGAAAAATGGGTAAACGCCTTCGTCTTGGCGAATTTGTCGCCCTGATTGCGCTGCTGTTTGCACTGATTGCGTTGGGGATCGATTCCATGCTCCCGGCCCTTGGGAACATTGCGGCTGACTATAATCTTGCTGATGCCAATCGTGCGCAGTTGGTTATTACTGTTTTTGTTTTTGGAACTGGCATTGGACAATTATTGGCAGGGCCATTGTCGGATGCCTATGGTCGTAAACTTACCTTGGGTGGTGGCATTGCCTTGTTCGTCGTCGCCAGTGTCTTTTCGGTTTTGACAACTGATTTCACCACGCTGCTGATCTCTCGGTTTATTCAAGGTTTGGGTATTTCTGCGCCCCGCTCCGTTGGGATTGCATTGGTGCGCGACATTTACAAAGGCCGTCAAATGGCGCGTGTCATGTCGATGGCTATGATGATATTCGTGGTTGCGCCCGCCGTTGCCCCCCTGCTGGGTCAAAGCATCATGTTGGCCTTTGGCTGGCGGATGATTTTTGTATTTTTGATCTTGGTTTCATGCATTTGTTTCTTGTGGTTAATGATCCGCCAAGAGGAAACATTGACGGATGAAAACCGTCGTGCATTTAAAGTGGCATTGATTATCGATGGTTACAAAGAGGTGTTCACAAACAAACGTGTGATGATCTCTATGTTGTCCGTTTCAATGGTTTATGGTGCATTATTTTCATACCTTTCGATGGTTCAACAAATATTTTCTATCTGGTTAGATGCAGAGGCGCGCTTCCCGTTTTATTTCATGATAACCGCTTTTTTTGGGGCGGCATCAAATGCCGTTAATGCACATTATGTCGAACGGTATGGCATGTGGTTTATCTCTTCACTTGCGATGGTTGGTAACATCATTGCCGCGCTTGTTTTTGCGTTGCTTATAATTACAAATATCCTACCAGATCAGTGGCTATTGCCCGCCTTTGTTATATGGTCCAGCATCTTTTTCTTTTGCAATGTCATGTGTTTTGGCAACCTAAACTCTTTGGCGATGGAACCTGTTGGGCACATCGCTGGCTTGGCCGCATCAATCATTGGCTCTACCTCTACAGTGATCAGTGTCCTGATCGCAATCCCCGTTGGCATGATGTTTAATGGCACAGGATTACCCTTGATTATGGCCACCGCTGTCTTGTTTTCAGTTGCGATGTTCATCCACATTTTCAACCCACGCAACGTCGATTGAATGTGATTGCTTAAGCTTTGGCCGCTTTTGCCAAAACCGCCAATTCACGCGCAATCACATAGGCGCCTTTGACCTTTAGGTCATCATTAACCCAGTCACGACGCACGACAATTTTATTGTCCTTCACCTTGGCAGTCCCGCGCGAGTCGCCCAGATATTGCGCCAATCCCGCAGGATTATTAAATTTGTCCTTGTGAAATTGCACAACAACACCCTTGGGGCCGCCATCCAATTTGGCGATCCCTGCCGCGCGGCACATGCCTTTGATGCGCACAATCCGCAGCAACATATCCACCTCTTTGGGTAATGATCCGAACCGATCAATCAGCTCGGCGGCAAAACTCTCTAACTCGACTTTCTTGGCCAAACTGGACAAGCGGCGATATAATCCCAAGCGGACATCCAAATCAGGAACGAAGGTCGCGGGGATCAACACGGGCACGCCCAGATTGATCTGTGGCGACCATGAACCATCATCGGACAGCCCTTCCATCTCGCCCGATTTCATCTTGGCAATCGCTTCTTCTAGCATCTCTTGGTACAACTCGTACCCAACCTCGCGCACATTGCCCGATTGTTCCTCGCCCAACAGATTTCCTGCACCGCGAATATCCAAATCTTGGCTGGCTAACATGAAACCTGCGCCCAAGCTGTCCAATGATCCCAAAACCCGTAAACGTTTCGTCGCTGCTGGTGTCAATTTCTGACGCGGCTTTGTTGTCAGGTATGCATAGGCGCGGGTTTTGGATCGCCCGACCCGTCCCCGAATTTGATACAGTTGTGACAGGCCGAACATATCGGCGCGGTGGATAATGATTGTATTGGCTGTGGGAATATCCAACCCACTTTCGACGATTGTTGTGGCAACCAAAATACCGTATTTGCCATCGTAAAACGCATTCATGCGATCATCCAACTCGCCCGCCGGCATCTGCCCGTGGGCGACAACATACGCCACCTCTGGCACCTGATCCTTAAGAAATGCCTCGACTTCGCCCAGATCCGAAATCCGCGGTACCACGAAGAAACTTTGCCCACCGCGATAATGTTCGCGCAATAATGCTTCGCGCAGTGTCACGGTGTCGAATTCACTGACATAGGTGTGAATGGCCAAGCGGTCCACAGGCGGTGTGCCGATGATCGACAATTCGCGCACCCCTGACAAAGACAGCTGTAACGTCCGTGGGATCGGTGTTGCAGTCAGGGTCAACACATGCACGTCGCTGCGCAATTGTTTCAAGCGTTCCTTATGGCTCACGCCAAATTTTTGCTCTTCGTCAATAATCAACAGGCCAAGGTTGGCGAATTTTATATCCTTGGCCAATAATGCATGCGTGCCCACCACGATTTCAACCGATCCATCACGTAATGCTTCGCGGTTCTTTTTCATCTGTGTTGGTGTCACAAATCGCGATAATTGCCGCACACGAATGCCAGTGCCACGAAAACGTTCCTCGAATGATTTGAAATGTTGACGTGCCAACAAGGTGGTTGGGGCAATAATCGCAACCTGTGTGCCCGCATTGGCCGCAACAAAAGAGGCGCGCAATGCGACCTCGGTTTTGCCAAAGCCTACGTCACCACAAATCAAACGATCCATTGGGCGGCCCGATGCCATATCTTCTAAAACGTCCTCGATCGCATTCATTTGATCGTCGGTTTCAGTATATGGGAACCGCGCACAAAACGCATCCCACAGGTCTTGGGGCGCTTGCATGATTTCGGATTTGCGCAGGGCACGTTCAGCGGCAATGCGGATCAACTTATCCGCCATTTCGCGGATACGTTCCTTTAATTTGGCTTTCTTGGCCTGCCACGCACCACCGCCTAAACGATCCAACATGCCGGTTTCGTGGCCGTATCGTGACAGCAATTCAATATTTTCTACGGGCAGATATAATCGCGTTTCACCGGCATATTCCAATTGCAAACAATCATGCGGCGCACCGGCGGCGACAACGGTTTCCAACCCCGTGTAGCGCCCAATGCCGTGATCCACGTGCACGACCAGATCGCCCACAGACAAGCTTGATGCTTCGGTCAGGAAACCCTCGGCGCGTTTGCGTCGTTTGGTACCACGGATCAACCGATCCCCCAGAACATCCTGTTCTGAAATCACACACAACCCTTTGGCCTCGAACCCCTGATCCAGCGGCCAAACCACCAAGGACAGTGAGCCAATCGTTGGATTGACGTCTGCCCATGTGGACACTTTGACCATGCCGCTGATGTCCTGATCCGTTAACAACCCTTCCAGCCGTTCACGCGCGCCTGTTGAAAACGATGCAATCACAACCGAACTGGTTTTGCGCCGATCTGTGATATGATCTGCTAAACTCTCAAACAGGCTGGTCTCTTCGTTTAGACGTTCTGGCGCGAAGGAACGCCCCAATCGTCCACCCATATCCAACGCATTTGGCCCTGTGGGTTGGGGCAAAACCAAGACGTGGTTCACGTTCCGACCCGCCAACACATCACCAAATACTTCAGGCGACATATATAACGTTTCGGGCGCAATCGGTTTATACACCGTGTCCATGCGCGATTTGGCTTTCAATGCTTCCATCCGCGCATCGTATTGATCAACAATACTGTCCCAACGGCCATCGTGGACTTGGGTTAGGTTTTCATCCAAAAACACCGCCGCGCCGTCCAAATAATCAAACAGCGTTTCCATACGGTCATGGAAATACGGTGCCCAATGTTCAAATCCCTGATGCTTGCGCCCTGCACTCACGGCTTCGTACAGGGGATCATCAATCCCAGCTGCACCAAATTCGGTGCGATACTTGTTGCGAAAACGCGCAATGGCATCCGCGTCCAACACCACTTCGGACACGGGTGCGAATTCGACCTTTTTCAGCTTTTCTACTGTGCGCTGTGTGATCGGATCAAATCGTCGCGCACTTTCCAACTCGTCACCAAACATATCCATCCGCACAGGGCCAACTTCGCCAGGTGGAAACACATCGATGATACCGCCACGAATGGCGTAATCGCCAGCCTCGGTCACTGTTGGGGTCTGCACAAACCCCATGCGGGTGAAATAACTACGCAACTGCGCATCATTCACGGTACGCCCCACCTCTGCCACAAAACTGCTGTCGCGCAATACATTCCGTGCAGGCACGTATTGTGTGGCGGCGTTTAGGGTCGTTAGCATGATAAACGGTTTGTCAAACCCAGATGCCAAGGCCGCCAACGTAGCCATCCGCGCCGCAGAAACATCGCCGTTTGGCGACACACGATCATAGGGCAAGCAATCCCATGCGGGAAAAACAAACACGGGCACGTTTGGTGCGAAAAACCATAACGCACGGCGCAATGCTTCCATACGTTTGTCGTCACGCGCAATATACAACACAGAACGACCGTGTTTGGCCAAATCACGCGCCAAGATTTGGGCGTCATACCCCTCTGGTACACCAGAAATATTGACAATATTTTGTGAAAAACCGCTCATGGCGCTGACTTATCCCCCCGCCAAAGTACGTGCAACCCCTTGGGTCTATAATCCGCGTGTGATGAACACGTAATACGCGCTGTAAAAACTGGTTATGAAAATCATCAAAATCCCAACGAACTGTTTAAACGTCCGCAATCGCGTAAATCCCTTGCACAGCACAGTGCCGACCATGCCATCATTACGCACGCGATACGCAAACCGTGCCGTCAGTGCGAATGCGGTAATAAATCCAGTCAACATTAATGTCATTGCTTGGGCCAATTCAAAGTCAAAGCCAAACCCCAATGTCGCAAGTGTGGCCATGAAAAACATTAGCAACGCGGTCAACCAAACACCATATTGATCAAGTGTTTGCGTCAGCTTACGGGCGTTAATTTCAATCAACGTTTCGACATCCAACATGTCCTGTCCGTCATTGCGCAGTGCATCACGTACATCGTGCAATCCGACGCCCAAACTGAAATGTGTGATACGCGACCATGTTACTGCGAAAATGATCCAGTACCAGAAACTTGTAAAACTATCGGAGCTTAACACCCGCGCCAGATCAAAATTCATCTCTATGCCTTAGATTTTCATATCAACCCACAAATTCGAGGCAAAGTTGACCATGGTTATTGCTTTATTATTCGCGTAAACTTAGGCCAAACAAACACAAAACAAAACAGAGATTTTCATGGCCTATCAATCTGCACCTTTTCCAATGTCGCGCCCACGTCGTTTACGCCAATCTGACTGGATGCGTCGTATGGTCTCTGAAACTTTAATTTCTGCAGATGACTTCATTTATCCGATGTTTATCGTCGAGGGCACAAATATATCAGAGCCCGTTCCATCCATGCCTGGTGTGAACCGCCTGTCTGTTGATTTGGCTGTAGAGCGTGCCAATCACGCAGCAAACGTTGGGATTCCGGCCATCGCATTGTTTCCTTACACCGACGCCTCGCTGAAAACCCCGAACGCTGACGAAGCATTTAATCCCGACAATTTGGTTAACCGTGCCACCCGCGCCATTCGCGCCGCAGTGCCTGACATTGGTATCATGTTGGATGTGGCGCTTGATCCGTATAATTCGGACGGTCACGATGGTATTGTGCGTGACGGCGAAATTGTTAACGATGAAACCTTAATGGCTTTGGAAAAACAGGCGTTGGTTCAGGCCGAATCCGGTGCCAACATCCTTGGACCATCGGACATGATGGATGGCCGTATTGCCATTATTCGCCAGGCATTAGAGTCGCATGATTTTCAGAATGTGGCCATCATGGCCTATTCAGCCAAATACGCATCCGCATATTATGGCCCCTTTCGCGACGCGGTTGGTGCATCGGGTGCCTTAAAGGGCGACAAAAAAACATATCAAATGGATCCCGCCAACACCAACGAGGCGATACAGATGATTATGCGCGATTTGTCCGAAGGCGCGGATATGGTGATGGTTAAACCGGGTATGCCATATTTGGATATCTGCCAACGTGTGACATCCGAATTGGGTGCGCCCTGTTTCGCGTACCAAGTATCAGGCGAATATGCGATGATCGAAGCGGCCGCGCAAAACGGCTGGATCGATCGCGATAAGGTGATTGCCGAAAGTTTGATGGCGTTCAAACGCGCCGGATGTGCTGGCATATTGACCTATCACGCGGTTGATATGGCCGAAATGTTGGACGGCCCACTCTTATAGGTTGTGTGCTGGTCGCGCAAAAAAATCGTTTAGGTTGTGATTTAGCTGTTGCGGGAATTCGCCGATGGATTTTGAGAGCGTGACAGGCCTTTAAAATTACGGTATATTTATAACAGAAGTTCGCCGTAGAGCGAGCATAGGCAGTAGTACAGGAGCTTTACCATGAGCCATACAACACGTCGGCAATTCATTGCCGCCACAAGCGCGGGCCTGATCGGCACCGCCACAGCGTTCCCCGCAATCGCCGCAAGCCGTAGAAAAATTGATCGTAGAATCGAAAACGCGATTAGCAATCTTCAAAACAAGGCGCCAAATGTAGCGCAACTGCTGGACACGTCTGCAGGTGTATTGTTGATGCCGCGTGTGCGCCGTGCTGGACTTGGTTTTGGTGCTGCTTACGGCGAAGGTGCATTGTTGATTGGCCAAGCGCCGGTTGAATACTACTCGGTTGCCGCCGCTTCGTTCGGTTTGCAAATCGGCATTCAACAATATTCGTCGGCCCTCTTCTTCACTAACGAAGACAGGCTTGCTAAGTTCCGTCGCCAAGATGGTTGGACGGTTGGTGCTGATTTGGAATATACTGCGTGGGACATTGGGGATTCTGCGGATATCGACACGAACACGATCTCTGACGAAATTTACGGCGTTGTATTTGGCCAAGAAGGTTTGCATATTGGTGCAACCTTAGAGGGTTCAAAATACTCTCGTATTTCTCGCTAAAATTATGGGTTAGCTTAAACAGCTAACCCTTTGTATTTATTATTGATTACACGATGCTTTGATTGCGGCTATGTTGCGTTGATAATCACGCGGTGTGCCACCCTTAAATACGGCCGATCCCGCAACCATCACATCCGCACCAGCGTCCCAGCACAGTGGCGCTGTATCGGGCGCAACGCCACCATCAACTTCAAGCCAAATAGGACGATCGCCAATCATTTTGCGCGCGGCGGCCACTTTATCAACAATTGAATGGGTGAATTTCTGCCCCCCAAAACCGGGGTTGATTGTCATAATTAAAATCAAATCGATCTTATCCAAACAATATTCAATCACCGACAAGGGTGTTGTAATGTTCAACGCCACACCCGCCTTGCAACCAAAGCTACGAATAGCCTGCAATGACCGATCTAAATGTGGGCCAGCTTCGGCGTGAACCGTCAAAACATCTGCACCCGCTTTTGCGAATGCTTCGAGGTATACGTCTGCGGGGGAAATCATCAAATGCACATCCATCACCGTTTTCACATAGGGGCGAATGGCGGCCACAACGTTTGGTCCAATCGTTAAGTTTGGTACAAAATGCCCATCCATAGGATCGACATGGATCCAATCCGCACCAGCGGCTTCGACGTCGGAAATTTCTTGGCCAAGACGCGCGAAATCAGCAGACAGAATAGAAGGCGCAATTTTCAGCGGACGTTGGGGGTCAAATACAGCGGGCATAGTGGCTCCATGGACTATTAATGGTTGCCAACTCTTTAAGCGGCAAAGCCTTGCCAGTCTACCACCATTTAAGTTGCCCCAACCATTTCAGGGTGCTAATCAAACCCAAAGAACAGGGCAAATTATGGCAATCACTTTTCGTTGGCTACTTCGGCTTTTTGTCGCGTTAAGCGTTATATTTTTGGTGTCACTGAGCCTGCTGTATTATTTCGCGTCGCGTTCTCTTCCTGACTATGATCTGGAACGCAGTGTTGCTGGTTTGCGCGGTGATTTGGAAATAGTACGTGATAACAAGGCGGTACCCCACATATTTGGATCAAATGACGCCGATGTGTATTTTGGTCTTGGATTTGCCCACGCACAGGATCGTTTATGGCAAATGACCCTAATGCGTCGCGCGGCGCAGGGCCGGTTATCGGAAATTTTTGGTTCAGAAACGTTAGAAGCGGACAAATACATTCGCCGTTTGGACATATACCGTTCGGCGCAAAATTCTGTTCAGTCGCAATCACCACAAGCGATCGAGGCATTAGAAGCCTACAGCGCAGGTGTGAATGCGTGGTTGAAAACTGTTCAGACGGACGCATTGGGGCGTGGTGGCCCCGAGTTTTTCCTGTTCAAACCTGAGATTGCCCCTTGGGTTCCCGCTGACAGCCTTGCAATTTTGAAACTTATGGCCGTGCGATCCAGCAACCATTTGCAAACCGACATCTTGCGCGCGCGGACATCTTTGGGTGTCGGTTCGGATTTGATGCGGGATATTATGCCAGATGATCCAAGTGCGGGAATGATGGCGATGCCAGAGTACGCAAGCCTGTTCCCGAACCCATCCGCACCGTTGGCAGCTGTTCCCATTCGCAATGCAATGGACAGTGTGTCGCCACGCGAATTTGTACCTGCATCAAACGCATGGGCGGCAGGGCCGTCGCGCACCGCGGCCAAGGCGTCAATTCTGGCAGCAGACCCCCACAATGCATTATCTGCGCCGGGGTTTTGGTCATTGGCGCGCCTTGAATTATCAGGCGGTGGTGTCATTGGTGCAACCGTTCCTGGTTTACCAATTGTGATGTCGGGGCGTTCAAAAAAACTGGCGTGGGGATTTACCGCCAGTTATGCAGATGATGTCGATGTTTATATTGAACAGCTGAATCCTGAAAATGCGGCCGAATATAAAACAGCAACAGGCTTTAAACCGTTTAAATCCCAAAAGGTGATTGTAGAAATCAAGGACAGCCCAAGCCAAACAATCGAACTTAAATGGAGCGATAACGGCCCAATTATCCCAGGTGATAGTTTTGGTTTAAATCAAATCACACCGCGTGGTTATGTGACCAGTGTTCGTACAACCACAACTGCCAAAGACGACAAATCATTTAGCGCACTGTTCAATTTGATGACCCGCACAACGGCGCGTTCCGCCACCGCTCAATTTGAACAATATGTTACGCCCATTTACAACATGGTTGTCGCGGACGCTGACAATGTTGCGATGCAGGTGATTGGAAAGTTGCCCAAACGCAATCCCGATCAAGTTGGCCAAGGGCGCATTCCTAGCCAAGGTTGGTTACCACGCAATCAATGGCAAGGATTTTTCCCCTACAGCGAAAACCCACAGGTTATTAACCCGAATGGGGATATTGTGGCCAACACGAACAACAAAACCACTGATGCAGAGTTTCCCAAAAATATCACCTTTCAATGGGGTGACAGTTTCCGAATTTCGCGGCTAACCAAATTGATGAATGAACGCAAAATTCATACACGCGACAGTTTTATGGAGGCACAGTTGGATACGGTATCATTTGCTGCGCGCGCAATGTTGCCGCTGGTCGCGCGTGAATTGTGGTTTACCGGTGATCCCGCCCCAGATGGTTCGACCCAAAGGCTGCGCCAACAGGCACTTGAGTTGTTGGCCAATTGGAACGGCGACATGAATGAACACGAGCCAGAACCGCTGATTTACGCGGCATGGATGCGCAATCTTCAGGCATTCCTTATCAGGGACGAGTTGGGGCCACTTGCCAGTGAATTCAAGCAGGTAAATCCAGTTTTCTTGGAACGTGTGATGCGAAATTTGGATGGTGCATCGGTGTGGTGTGATATTCGACCATCCACCCGCGAGGAAACATGCACAGATATTGCGAAACAGTCCCTTGATGCGGCATTGTTGGAATTGTCTGCGCTGTACGGCGATCGGGTTGCCAGCTGGCAATGGGGCGATGCGCATATCGCAAATCAGGATCATCAGGTTTTTGGCTCGATGCCGTTAATCAATTGGGTGTCAAACATTCGCCAACGTACATCGGGTGGCGATCAAACATTGATGCGGGCACAGACCAGTAATTCAGGAAAATCCCCGTACACGAATGTCTATGCCTCTGGTTTTCGCGCATTAGTGGATTTTTCCGACTTAGAAAGCTCGCTTTATATTATATCGACAGGACAGTCAGGGCATCCTTTGTCGCGCCATTATGATGATCTTGCACAGCTTTGGCGTCGCGGAGAATATATCCCAATGGTACTTGACCCTCAATTGGCGCGTGCGGGTGCTGTTGGCATAACGAAACTGCGTCCTAAAACAGTGCAATAATTTAGACTTTTTTGAACTGCGCTTGTTGCTTGGGTGTCCATGTTACTGAAAGGGATATTAAATTTTCCTGCACATCCTCGTCAGTTACGACACCTTGTTTATAAAGCCAGGCACGACGCCCGCCCTCAGAAAATGCCAATCTGACAATCTCGTCCATCGTTGTTTCTTGTAATGAGCTCTCGATTTCCGATAGTAAATCAGCGACACCGTTTCCAGTTATAGCCGAGACCGCTTGGACTTTGTCGTGGCGATCCGATGTGTTCATCGCGGCCATTAAATCAGCCTCGGACAGCAGGTCGGTTTTATTCCATACTTCGATCATACCTTCTTTGGCATCGTCCGTAACATTCAACTCTTCCAGAATATCCGATACGTCGTCTGACTGTGCTTGTGTTTCAGGATGCGATATATCACGCACATGCAGGATTAAATTAGCATCCAACACCTCTTCTAATGTTGCGCGAAATGCAGCAACCAACTGGGTTGGTAGTTCGGAAATAAATCCAACCGTGTCTGACAGGATAATCTTTTGACCCGATGGCAATTCCACTTCGCGCATGGTGGGGTCAAGGGTTGCGAATAACATATCCTTTGCGAAAACACTTGCGCCAGTCATACGGTTAAACAAGGTCGATTTCCCCGCGTTGGTATACCCGACCAGTGCAACGATTGGATAGGGCACTTTTTTACGCGCTGCACGGTGCAGACTGCGGGTTTTGGCAACCTTTTCCAACTGTTGTTTCAGGCGCACAATTGCATCGTCAATTTGTCGGCGATCCGATTCAATTTGGGTTTCACCTGCCCCACCGACAAAACTTAAACCGCCACGTTGACGTTCAAGGTGTGTCCATGACCGAACCAAACGTGATCGTTGATAATTCAGTGCCGCCAAATCCACTTGTAAAACACCTTCACGGGTTTGCGCACGGTCACCGAAAATCTCTAAAATCAGACCAGTGCGATCCAAAACCTTCACGTCCCATTCTTTTTCAAGGTTACGCTGCTGGATTGGCGTCAAAGGGCCGTCAATCATGACAAGGCCGATCTCTTCCATCTCGAATATATGTTTAAGTTCTGCGACCTTACCGGACCCAAACAATGTTCCCGCGCTTGGTTTCCTGACCGGAACAACGGTACTGTGTACGATTTCGATATCTAATGCATTGGCAAGCGATATCGCCTCCTCAAGTGAATGCTGAGCAGTGCGACGTTTCGTTTGATTGGCAATGTCCGGATGCAGGACGCTGACGCGCATCATTTATTCGGCTTGCGGCTCTTCGCCATCATACAGCACAACAGGCTGTGCTGGCATAATTGTGGAAATCGCGTGTTTATACACCAATTGTGATTGACCATCTCTGCGTAGCAGTACGCAAAAATTATCGAACCAAGTGATATTTCCCTGAAGTTTCACACCGTTAATCAAAAAAATCGTTACTGAAATTTTTGCCTTACGGACGTGGTTTAAAAACGCATCTTGCAAGTTGCGGTTATCGGCAGCCATTGTCCCAGCCCTCTGTTGATCGTCCCGTCCACTTATGGGAGGGTTCTGTTATCGTTAAGCGCTTAATATGAGGGGTGGTTTTCAGATTAACCAGCAAAAAAGGCAATAATCCGCCATTTTTGGAATTATCGGGTCATTTTTGCCAGAAATTCGGATTTAGGACTGCAATTACCGCCAATGCTTCTAGTCGTCCAAGAATCATTGCGACGCTAAAAATCACCTTGGCCGCGCCTGACAAAGAGGCGTAATCCAAATTGCCCTCACCTGCGACATTAATCAATGGCCCCGTGGTCGATAGACCTGAAATTGCCAAAATCAAACTGTCCTCAAACTGGATACCGGTCAGCGACAGCGCCAACATAATGATCGCAACACTTAAGAAAAACAGCATGAAGAAAATCCATGCTGCATAGGCACCTTCACGGCGAAAACTGCGGGCTTTATTACCTGATCCCATCACTGAATGTGGAAAACTTAAACGCTCCATTTCTCTGACTCCGTGTTTGTACAATGCATAAACACGCAACAATTTCACCCCCCCCGCTGTGGTCGCAATCCCGCCGCCCATCACAGAAAGTCCCATCAAAATAAGTCCAGAGGTCCCAAGCCCAGACCAATCACGCGACGCTGCCCAATACTCGCTCTCGAACCCTGTGGTCGTCAAAAATGACATGACCATGAACACGCCACCCCATAACGCTTTCAGCGCGTCCAAACCGTTCACGTCGGTGTTCAATTCGATCACGCTCATCCAATGGCGCAAAAACAAAAGAAGCGGGATTAAAATCACACAAATCAGCATCAAGTTCACTTCTTTATCACTGCGCAATCGGCGCATGCCGCGCCCGTCGGCATCGTGTTGGTACATAAACCGCGACACAGCAAAAATCATAAATAATGCAATAACGACCTCGCCAATAACGCCTGAACTGGAACCCGATAAACCGCCAACATTGCTAATGCCACTGGTTGAAAACGTGCTCATCGCATGAATGACTGCGACCAATGGACGGTCACCATTTGCAATCAAAAGCAGGCTCATCACGATGGTCAGTGAAAAATAGATGGGGAAAATCTCGATCGAATAATTGATAATCCGAGAGCGCGTGTCGGCACGTTTAATGCGATTCTCAAGTGCAGACTGATCACGTGCCCTATGATAAACCTCGAACCCACCAAGGCCAATCGGTTGAAATATTCCCATGGCAACAACCAGCATCAAAAAACCACCTGCCCAACCAACAATCGCCCTCCAAAGGTGCAACACATCTGGCAAGCTGCTGCTGTCGGAAAACAGCGTTGCTCCTGTGGTTGTCAAGGACGAGAGCATCTCAAAATAGGCGTCGAAAAAACTAATGTGTGGCACCAAATATGCAAACGGCATTGCCAAAAATATGGGCAAAAAGATGAATGAAATAAAGAGATCTAAGATACGGCTTGCAGATTTTTGACTAAGATCGTGTGTTGCAAAGGCAATGGATAAAAAAGCGGTTATGAACAGAAAGAAAGTCCCGTGATAAAAAAACGTCCGCGCATATAGCCAGTCCTCTAATCGCATCGAAAATGCCATGGGCACATACATCGCAAATGACGATATTCCCAACAAGAGAACAAACAACGGTTGTGTTCTAATCCATTGCATTTGCTAGAAAAAATCGATGCTGACTTGGAATAATCGTTCGACTTCTGGAACGTCGTCCGCCAGGGTAAAAATTATAACGACGTCACCGTCTTCTATCTTGGTATCGCCCGCAGGTCGCAGGACTTCTCCATTTTTTTGAATGGCACCAATGATCGAACCCTGTGGCCAATTCACATCGCGGATCAGGGATCCGCTGATTGGTGAGGTCGACATAACCTGCGCCTCGATCACCTCTGCTTCGGCATCTCCGATGGAATAAACAGAACGCACGCGGCCATGGCGGATGTGGCGCAAGATTGACGAAACCGTTGTGGCACGTGGATTGACAGAGGCATCAATATTTAGCGGCCCCATCAATGTCGTCAACGTTGGGTCATTAATCAAGGCGACCACCATCGGACAACCAAGTGCCTTGGCTCTGGCGCAGGCCAGCAAATTCGTTTTGTCGTCGTCTGTTACGGCCAATACAGCGTCAACCTTGGTAATGTTTGCCTCTTCCAGCAACTCCATATCCAAACCGTCGCCGTGCAACACAACAGTACGTTCCAGTTGATCCGCAATCCGTTCTGCACAATCCCTATTGGCCTCGATGACTTTGGCATGGATGCGCTGTTCGCTTTTTTCTAATTCTTTGGCAACAATCAAACCGACGTTGCCGCCGCCGATAATAATCACCCGCTCTTGCTTTTTCGAGGTTTTGCCAAAAATCTCTAGGCAACGCGCTTTGTCGTCTGAATTTGTGCAAACATATATTTTATCACCTGCAAACAGCTGTTCTTGTTTATCAGGGACCATCAAATCGCCATCGCGGCGAATACCAACAACGGTAGAGCGCAGGGTCGAAAACAGCTCTGACAATTGTTTCAGCGGTGTGTTTAAGACGTGGCAATTTTCGTCTAATGTCAGACCGATTAATTCCGCTTTGCCATCCATAAATGGTTCTGAATCAAAGGTGGCGGGCGATCCTAATTGTCGCAATGCTTGGACTGCCACCTCTTGTTCGGGCGAGATAACGACATCAATTGGCAGGTGATCGCGCTGATATAAATCTGAATAGATTACATCCAGATAGGATTGCCCCCGCAGTCGGGCAATTTTTCGCGGAATTTGAAAGACAGAATGAGCCACCTGACACGTGACCATATTCACCTCGTCTGAATAAGTGGCAGCGATAATCATATCGGCGTCCGCGGCGCCTGCCCGCGCCAAAATATCGGGGTAGGATGCGTTGCCCGCAATCCCATTCACATCCAACGTATCGGATGCCCGCGCCACAAGATCAGCATTGTTGTCAACAACAGTCACGTCATTTCGCTCTGATGACAGGTGTTTGGCAATTTGCCACCCCACCTGCCCTGCACCACAAATGATGACTTTCATGTCTTCGTCTCCGATCGGGAAAAGTCCCGCAATTCATCAAGTCTTGTCAAATCACCGAATGCAGGTCAACGCCCAACTTTTATTCATCAGTTCCTGCATCATCCAGTTTGGCAACCCGCGCGCCCGTATCCGTGGATGTCACAACATTCAAAGTCTTCAGTTTGCGGTGCAGTGCGGAACGTTCCATGCCCACGAAAGTCGCTGTTTTGGAAATATTGCCGCCAAATCGGTTGATTTGAGTCACCAGATAATCCCTCTCGAACAATTCGCGTGCTTCACGTAATGGCAATCCAACCATCTCGCCACTCATGGCGGTGGCATCATTTTGCATGGAAGTGTCTTTAATTTCCAACTCGCTGACATCAATATCGCCAGAATCAGTTCCCAAAATCAACGAGCGCTCCAGAACATTTCGCAATTGTCGAATGTTACCCGGCCAACCGCGTGTTTGCAGATGCGCCAAGGCACGTTCGTTCAATTGTCGCTTTGGTAAACCCTGTGTCTTATTCAAATCTTGAATGAAATGTTCCGCAATCAGTGGAATGTCGTCGCGTCGCGCCTCTAATGATGGCACGGTTACGGGAACGACGTTCAGGCGGTGAAACAGCTCTTCGCGGAAACTACCGGTCTCTATGGCTTGCTTTAGATCACGATTGGTGGATGAAATGACGCGGATGTCGACCCGAACGTTATCTTTGCCACCAACACGCATGAATTGTTGATCCACCAATACACGCAGAATTTTGGATTGGGTGCCGACAGGCATATCAGCCACTTCGTCGAAATACAAAACGCCGCCGTGCGCTTGTTCTAACAATCCCATTTTGACATCGCCATCTGCGCGCTCGGACCCAAATAATACCTCTTCCATCTTATCGGATGAAATTGATGCCGAATTTACAGTGACAAAGGAACCGGTGTTGCGATCCGAATTTGCGTGAATATATCGCGCGGCGACCTCTTTGCCTGATCCCGATGGGCCGGTCAGCATCACACGGCTGTTTCCGACTGTGACTTTGTCCAATTGCTGTTTTAAGCCTTTGAAACTGGCTGACTTGCCGATCATAATGGACGACGTCACATCCTTGACACGCAGGGCTGCATTTTCCGAGCGTAACCTGGATGTTTCCATTGCGCGTGAAATGACCACAAGCAGTTGATCTATGTTGAATGGTTTTTCGATGAAATCATATGCGCCTTGCTTGATCGCGGCGACGGCGATCTCGATATTGCCGTGGCCTGAAATGATAACGACGGGAATTCCTGGATTATTCAAGCGGACGTGCTTAAGGATATCGATGCCATCCAACTTGCTCTCTTTGAGCCATATGTCCAATATGATTAACATTGGCGGATCGTCATTTATAGCGGCGAAGGTTTGATCAGAGTCAGCCGCCAAACGGGTATTATACCCTTCATCTATCAAAATATCGGAAACTAATTCTCGAATATCTTTTTCGTCGTCAACAATAAGAATATCACCCATAATTTTGCTCCTTTACGCCACTTATGTGGCTGTTTTTTTCAATTTAACATTGTCTGTTGTGGCCAGGCGAATGCGTGCCATTGCACCAATATGTTTCGTGCGGCCAAACGGCTCTGCATCCAGCAGATCCAGCGACCCGCCATGTTCTTCGATAATCTTTTTTACAATCGACAAACCTAAACCAGTACCACTCGCGCGGTGGGTCACATAGGGTTCGAACAAGCGTGATCGGTTTGTTTTGGGCAACCCAATGCCATTATCTTGGATACAGATTTGCGCACCATTTTCATATGCGTCCAGTGACACCCTAATTTCGGGTTTGTATGATTTAGCAGCGCCTTTTTCCATATAGGTTTCAATTGCTTCCGAACCATTCTTAATCAAGTTGGTGACAGCCTGATTAATCATCGTTTCGTCCAGCTCGCATAAAACATCGCCCATAGTGTTGTTAAACTTGATTTTTACACCCTCGTGCGCGGTTTGGAAAAGCAGAACGGCATCAGACAGCAATTGGGTCAGATTGACCTCTCTTGTTTCAGGCTCTGGCATCCGCGCAAATTTTGAAAACTCGTCAACAATGCGGCGTAAGTCATTGGTTTGACGAATAATAACATCCGCGTATTGTGCCAAATTGTCTTGTTCTGGACCAACCATCGGGCCGAACTTACGCTTTAGGCGCTCTGCGGATAATTGTATTGGCGTCAGTGGGTTTTTAATTTCGTGTGCGATACGGCGCGCGACATCGCCCCACGCGGCCATACGTTGTGCAGACACCAAATCGGTGACATCGTCAAATGAAACAACATAACCCTCAATTTCGTCATCCTCGGTGTGGCGCGCCGCCATCCTGACCAATAACACTTCCGCATTCCCTGCCCGACTTAATGAAATCTCGCGCTGCGCAAAATCCGAACGGTTATCTTTTACAGTTTCAAACAGTGGTGTAAATTCAGGTACAGCCAGCGAAATATCCTTGCCTTCGTCATGCCCTGCGTTCAGGTTCAACAGCTGTTCAGCCGCCGCATTAATAAACGCGATTTTTCCATCACCTGACAGGCCAACAACACCCGCCGAAACACCAGACAGCACGCTGTCGAACAAGCGACGACGACGCTCGGTCACTTCGTTTGCTTTGATCAGGTCATCACGTTGACGTTTCACCTGTTTTGTCATGCGGTTAAACACACGCCCCAACATCGCGATTTCATCATCACCTTTTTCCTCGACAACTTGGACATCAAAATCCCCGGCGCCAACACGTTGTGCAGCACCCGCCAATCGCCCAACAGGACGCGCCAAACGTTCCGCGAATAACATTCCTAACCAAATTGCAGACAGGATGACAAACGATGCAAAACCAAGATAAAGCAACCCGTAATAGGACAAAATCTGATCACGTTGGGTTTCCATTTGATTGTAGGTCTTCGCCGTTGCAGCCGTTTCGTCCAATAGGTTCAAAATTTCGCCGTCGACCGTGCGTGAAATATACAGATACCGATCAATGAAATTGTTCAAACGGATCAATGCGCGAAATTCGTTGATTTCCCAGTCTTCAATCACAACGGCTTGGCCGGCCTCTGCTTGGGTCATGTCGTTCAGGCTGGGCTCTTCGAAATCAAATAAATAACTTAATTCGCCGCGTGCACGCAAACTGGCACCGCCATCCAAAACATAGGCTTCTTTGACGCCGCGTTGCACAAAACCTTGGACGCGCGTCAGTTGAATGCGTAATTCTGCATCCGACATAAAATCGTTTTCGCGCTTTAGCTGATTGAGGTTGAATGCCATGAAGTTCAGGTCAGCTTCTAAATCGTTGCGCTGTTCCTGTTTATACGCCTGTGCGGCAGACAACGACGAACCAACAACGTTGCGAACATTTTCCGAAAACCAACCCTCTACCCCAATGCTCAGGGTCAAAACCGCAAAAATCGCGACCAATACAGTGGGGATCAGCGCCACAATGGCAAATACGGCACTTAACCGTAGGTGTAAACGCGAGCCGGCAGAGTGGGCACGCCGCGCCGCCAAAACACGCATGACCGAAAACCCAATCAGGGCAATGATCACCAACAGATAGACAACATCAATCAGAAGAATTCCGCGCACAACACCGGTGGCACGCCCACCTAGCCCGCCCTGCGTGATGTAAACTGTCAAACCAATCAGAATCGGCCCCAACAAAATCAGCACCCAAGCCAAGGCCATCTGTACGCGCCGCCTTCGCCGCCACAGGCTTATTTTATGGGTCAAATTGATCAGCGGAACGCTTTTCACTGCAATAATGTTCCGTTTTTGCCTCAGTTATGTGACAAGATTACATCATTTTCTTACTGCGTGTCACGACAATATCGAGTTCGTTAATCTTTTTTCGCAGGGTATTGCGATTAATTCCCAATAATTCGGCAGTTTTGATCTGATTTCCGCGTGTCGCGGCCAATGAGAGCGCAATCAATGGCATCTCTACCTCGCGCATCACACGGTTATACAGACCCGGTGGTGGCAAGTCATCAAGATGCATGTCAAAATAATGCTTCAAATGCGCCTCAACCGATGACGACAATTTGCCATTGTCATCAGCAACACCTTGGCCACGTCGTTGTGGCATCTGGCGCAAGGTCTCTTCTACGAAGGTTTGTGAAATCTCGTCTTCTGGACATAATACCGTCAGGCGACTGACAAAATTTTCAAGTTCCCGCACATTTCCAATCCATGCCACATCGCGTAATGCGGTCATGGCCTTGGGCGATATGCCCTTAAATGGCAGTCCCTGTCCTGCGGATTTTTGCAAGAAATGCTGCGCGAGTTCTGGGATGTCGCCGATACGTTCGCGCAACGGTGGTAATGCGATGTTGACGACATTCAATCGATAAAACAGGTCTTCGCGGAACGCACCCTGATTTACCATTGTGTCCAATGATTGCCGGGTTGATGAAATAATACGGTAATTGCGTGCCTTGAATTCATCCGCGCGCAGGATATCCAACAGGTTTAATTGCGCGTCTTCCGACATATCCGCAATTTCATCAAAATAGATGGTCGCATTGATTGGCGCGCACTGAATGCCGTTTCTGTCCGATCCGCCCAATAAAATGCTATGAATCTTCTCGGCGCCGGAGGTTGCGGCATTCACACTTACGAACGCATTGCCAGCGCGATGCCCCAAATCATGTAATGCATGTGCCAATAAATCCTTACCGGTACCGCTCTCGCCCGTGATCATTGTTGCTAAATCAGTATTCACAATCCGCGCCATCAAACGATACACATCTTGCATTGCTGGTGACGATCCGACCAAGGGCAGGTCAGATTTTGTGCTATCTAATGTTGAAACATTCTCGGAACCACGCCCTTGTGACAGGGCTTTGTTCGTTTTGGCCAACAGTTGTTTTAGATCGAATGGTTTTGGCAGGTAATCAAATGCCCCTGATTCAGATGCTTTGATCGCGGTGATCACCGTATTCTGTGCGGAAACAATAATGACGGGCAAATCAGGTCGCTTGCGTTTAATCTGTGGTAATAAATCCAGACCATCGCCGTCGGGCATATTGACGTCGGATATAACCACGTCCCCTTCGCCCTCTTCGATCCAACGCCACAATGTGTTCACACTGCCGGTGGCGCGGACTTTACAGCCAGCGCGCGTTAAGGCTTGGGTCAATACAGTGCGAATTGTGCGATCATCATCCGCCACCAAAATTGTACCATCCATTATTTATCTCCCTTTCGCGCCGTCTTCCAAATTGGCAGGCGCAGAACAAACCTTGTGCCGCTTTCATCCGAATTACATTCCACCAATCCGCCATGTCCGGTCATAATTTTGGACACCAATGATAATCCTAATCCCGTACCATTAACCTTGGACGACACGAAGGGTTCGAAAATCTCGGCTTTGATGTTTTCAGGAATACCCTTGCCGTTATCAATGATCTCGATTTGCAGAGGTAATGTTTCTGTCTTGCCGCCCGCGACCGCATATTTCACGCCCGATTGATAGGATGTGCGCACCCTAATTTGCCCGCGATCACGCGATACGGATTCAGCGGCGTTTTTCAGTAAATTTTGAAAGACCTGTAACAGTTGATCCGCGTCGCCTGACGCATCTGGCAAAGACGGATCGTAATCCTTCGAAAACTGAATATTGGTTGCAAACCCTGCTTGTGCCGCGCGAATTGAACGATCCAAAATATCGTGTATATTGAACGCCTTATGCGATGCTGGTCGGCTGTCTGAAAAATGTTCAAACCGATCTACCAGGGTACCAATACGGTGCGCCTCTTGGTCAATCAAATCAGCCAGCTCTGCGTCTTCGCCCACCGCATTCATGGCCAACAATTGCGCCGCCCCCGAAATGCCCGCCAGTGGATTTCTGATCTCGTGCGCCAACATTGCGGCCATTGCCGTTACGGAACGCGCCGCCGTGCGATGTGTGATTGATTGACCCATTTTCTGTGCCACGCCCGTTGGTTGAATAATCAAAAGAATTTCGCTTTTTTCTGCGTTCATAAAACTCACATGCAGGTCGCAAATATACGGTGTCCGTGCAACAGTTGTCAGATTGACACTGTATTGGGTTATGGACGAATTCTGCTTTAACGCTTGATCCAATGTATCCAAAACAGTTGCGTTTTTTCCAAAAAACAAGGACAGCTTCTTGCCAATCATTTGACGTTGAGAGGTTTGTGCAATCTGTTCGGACGCTGAATTTCCCTGTATGACACGCAGTTCGGCATCAACCACAAAGGCCGGAAAAGGTAAGGTGTTCCAAAGGTGGGCGTAGTCAATCATGATACGCATGTTTTACGGGCAGGTCGGAAATCATCGACAGTACCGTGGTGGTATCCGTTTCGGTCTGCAATGCGCGGCGTAATTTTGGCCCGACATCCAACCCGTCCATGTACCAGCCCAAATGTTTGCGTGCGACTTTGTTGCCATGCTCGAGCCCATAAAAATACAACATTGCCCGGTAATGTTCACGCATCATTTCGCGCAACTGTTCGCCCGATGGAATATCAGGCGCGGTGGTGCCGAAAATATCCGCAGAGATTTGCGCCAATAACCATGGTTTACCCTGTGCCCCGCGTCCAATCATAACCCCGTCGGCACCGGATTGTTCCATTGCCAATCGTGCGGTTGCGCTGTCAATTATATCGCCGTTTGCAATCACAGGAACCTCGACCACGTCTTTGACCCCGCGAATAGCGTGCCAATCCGCACTGCCCTTGTAGAATTGACACCGCGTGCGACCGTGAATGGTTATCATTTGAATTCCCGCATTTTGCGCACTCACGGCCAATTCAGGCGCGTTCAAATCATTGTCGTCCCAGCCCAATCGCGTTTTCAGGGTCACAGGCACATCCACCGCATCCACCACGGCATCAATCAGCCTGAGCGCCAAATCCGGTGTGCGCATTAATGCCGATCCCGCCGCGCCATTCACCACGCTTTTGGCGGGACATCCCATATTAATATCGATAATTTGCGCGCCTTTTCCGGCCACGTATTTTGCGCACTCGGCCATCCAATACGGATCCCGTCCAGCAATTTGCACCGATGTTGCATCTGCATTCAGCCCCAGCTCGGCGCGGGCGTGCGCCGATTGACCCTTTTGCATAATTTCGTGACTGGCTACCATTTCGGACACGACCAATCCCGCGCCAAAACTGGAAACCAGATTGCGAAATGGTAAATCGGTAATCCCAGCAAGGGGCGACAATAATACAGGTGGCGTGATTGCCTGCTTTCCAACCATAATCGTAGACATGCTCAATTAATGGGCATTTAAACCCGCGCATGCAAGCCCAAACCTGCTTGCAACCCAATCACTGCCAACTATAACTGCAATATGGAAACAATTACCGCCCTTATTGTCGCTGCTGGTCGTGGAACACGCGCAGGTGGCGCCACACCCAAACAATACCGCGATTTGGCTGGCCAAGCGGTTTTGGCCCACACAATTAACACCATGTTGGCGAACGACGCCATCACACAGGTGACATGTGTCATTCACGGTGACGACAGATCATTGTATGAAAAGGCCACGGCGAATATCGACGACACACGCCTAACGGCGCCTGCAATCGGTGGCGATACCCGATCCGAGAGTGTTTTGAACGGTCTAAACGCGATCACATCCGAATTCGTCCTGATCCATGACGGTGCACGGCCATTGTTGCCACAGGATGCACTGAACCGTGTGATCAACGGCGTTCGCGCCACGGATGCGTGCTTTCTGGGCTTGCCCGTCACCGATGCATTATGGGGCGTACAAGACGGCGAAACCACCACAGCGCAACCGCGCGATACGTTGTGGCGCGCACAAACGCCACAGGCGTTTCGCACCGATATTATTCGTCTTGCACATACACAGGCGGATTGGCCCGCAGACGACGACGTTGCCATGGCGCGCGCCGCTGGAATTACAGTCACCCCAATTTTGGGCGCAAAAGAAAACATCAAAATCACAACGGCCACTGATTTCGCATTGGCAAACCGTCTACGAGGACAGCACATGGATATCAGAGTAGGCAACGGGTATGACGTACATGCCTTGGGCGACGGCGATCACGTCATCCTGAATGGCATCAAAATCCCCCACGATCGCGCTATGATCGGCCATTCCGACGCCGATGTTGCCATGCACACAATCACGGACGCCATTTTTGGCGCATTGTCCGAGGGTGACATCGGTCAGTGGTTTCCCCCAACCGATCAGCAATGGAAAGGGGTGTCATCCGATATTTTTCTGCGCAAAGCGGTCGAGCGTGCCAAATTGCGCGGCTTTGTCATCAACCACATAGATTGCACCATTATTTGCGAAGCCCCAAAAATTGGCCCCCACGCAATTACCATGCGCGAATACTTGGCCTCTATCATGGGCATTGATATTGACCGTATTTCGGTCAAGGCCACAACATCGGAAAAGCTCGGCTTTACCGGTCGCGGCGAAGGGATTGCGGCGCAAGCAACTGCAACATTGGTGAAATCATGACCCGTTTTATCGCAACATGGTTTTATATCGGGCTACTTCGCCCGGCACCCGGCACATGGGGGTCACTGGCCGCCCTGCCCTTTGCTTATGGGATGTTATGGGCGGACTGGGGCGTTTGGCACCTGTTGATCGTCAGCGGTATTGTCTTTGCTATTGGTTGGTGGGCAACGCATCATGAGACCAAAGGTCAGGATGATCATGACCCGTCTGAAATAGTGATTGATGAAATCGTCGGGCAATGGCTTGCGCTCGCCCCCTTGTTTGTCATGAACACAATGTTTCACCTGTCTGATGGCAGCGGCTTTACCAGTGCTGGATTTTATATATCGTTCCTTCTTGGGTTTGGGTTATTTAGGTTTTTCGACATTTTAAAACCCTGGCCGATCAGTTGGGCAGACAAAAAAACCACCGCACTGGGTGTCATGTTGGATGATGTATTGGCCGGATTATTAGCAGGTGCAACATTGGTCGCTTTGATCTTATTAAGAATGATATTCTTGTGAATACACTGGCTGAAATAACATTATCTGCTGCGCGTGCGCGTGGTTGGCGGATTGCCACAGCCGAGAGTTGCACAGGTGGCTTGATCAGCGCCGCCCTGACGCAAATTGCGGGGTCGTCGGACGTGTTCGATCGTGGCTTTGTCACGTATTCGAACGATGCAAAAATCGATATGCTTGGCGTGCATAAAATTACCCTAACTACACAGGGCGCGGTCAGCGAGGCCGTTGCACAGGAAATGGCGTCGGGCGCGGTGAAAAACGCGCTTGCTGATATAGCCGTTTCGGTCACGGGAATTGCAGGCCCAGGTGGATCAGAGCATAAGCCCGAAGGTCGGGTTTGTTTTGGTTTGGCGCTTAAATCCGGTACAGTTCATTCAGAAACGGTGGAATTTGGTGCGATTGGGCGTGAAAATGTTCGCCGCGCAACGGTGGAGCACGCATTAAATCTGTTGCACAGGTCAATCACGAATTGATTATAAATTAGGCATTAACGATATTACCGTCTAATATTTGCGCATTTTTCGCAAACGCACTCTGAAATTCTGAACCAACTGTTTCGCTTGTATCTCTGTCGCGTAAAACACCCCCATCTAAAAAGGGGCAAGGACATGAATGGCGCTGACACTGCATGGATTATGATCGCAACAGCACTGGTGTTGTTTATGACATTACCGGGGCTTGCCCTGTTTTACGGCGGTTTGGTGCGCGCCCGTAACGTTTTATCCGTTTTCACACAGTGTTTCGCAATCGCCTGTCTGATGTCGATCCTATGGCTCGCCTTTGGCTATTCCATCGCCTTTGGCGACGGCAATCTGTTCTGGGGTGGATTGGACAAGATGTTCTTGATTGGCATCACACCTGACACCTTAAAGGGGTCAATTCCAGAAGTCCTATTTTTCGTCTTTCAGATGACATTTGCAATTATTACGCCGGCATTGATCGTTGGCGCATATGTTGAACGCATTTCCTTTGGTTTTGTTATGACATTTTCTGGATTGTGGATGCTGTTTGTTTACGCGCCCGTCACCCATTGGATTTGGGGCGGTGGTTTGCTGTCAGGGGGCGAAGGTGCCTTGTTCGCCAATGGCGTCAAGGATTTCGCGGGCGGAATTGTTGTGCATGAAACGGCTGGCATTGCCGCGTTGATCATCGCCATTGCGCTGGGGCCGCGTCGCAATAAAAATGTCCCACCACATAATCCGGGCTTTGTCATGCTGGGCGCGGCCATGTTGTGGGTGGGTTGGTTCGGTTTTAACGGTGGATCACAATTGGCCGCTGATGGTGGTGCCGCAATGGCCATCACGGTCACACATATTTCCGCCGCCGCCGCATCCCTGTCGTGGGCGCTGTATGAACGCATTAAATATGGCAAAGCATCCTTGGTTGGTTTGGTCACGGGTACAATTGCAGGCCTTGCATCCATCACCCCTGCCGCTGGCTGGGTCACCCCAGTCGAAGCATTGTTTATCGGCGCTGTTGCTGGCGTGTTGTGCCAATTGATGTGCGAAGTTATCAAAGGTTGGTTCAAAATTGACGACACATTGGATGTGTTTGCGGTGCACGGCATTGGCGGTATCTTTGGCACACTGATGCTTGCGGTGCTTGGCTATGCAGGCTGGACAGAACAAGCTGGCTCGTTGTTGGTTGTGGGACTATTTACCATTGTTGCCACCTATGCCCTTGTGAAACTTGTGGCACTTGTTTTTCCAATTCGCGTATCAGAAGAGCAAGAGATCACAGGCTTGGATCAATCATCACACGGCGAGCGCGCTTACGACTTGGCATCATAATCACTCGTGGCCTTCGATAATATCGAGGGTCACACCTTAGGCGGCATTGCCATATAACTGCGCAGCTCTGTTTTCGAATGCGCCCACAATCCGTTGCATTGCTTCGCCAAACACCACACCAATTAATGTCTGTAAAACGCGGGATTTAAATTCGAAATCCACAAAAAAATCTGCTTCGCAACCCCCGTCGACATCCGTGAAAACCCAATGGTTATTTAGATATTTAAATGGCCCATCCAGATATTCGACATCAATCGCAGTTTGCGCAGGTTTCAATGTCACCCGTGATCCAAACCGTTCGCGGAATACTTTGAATGCGATAACCAAATCTGCATCCATTACCACGGTATCGTTTTGGGGTGTCGTTTTACAAATGCGTGATGCCGCGCACCAAGGCAAAAAATCGGAATAGGATTCAACATCAGCGACCAGATCATACATCTGTTGGGCGCTGTAAGGCATCATTCGTTTTTCTGCGTGTGTCGGCATTCCCCATCCTTAAGACGAATAAATTTACACGTCACCCGTAAAACGCATTACTGGTGGAAAAATTATCGTTGACAGCCGTTGTGAAAAAGAACCCGCATTGGAATTATCCTCACTAAGAAACAGTTATCCTCAACCTGCTGGTTTAGGTCGCTGGTTCCATTGAACGGTCATCAAGGCAGCGGATTTACATTAATTGGACAAAATGCCGCTGAACTCTCTTTAATTTAAATCACACTGCGTGTAATCAGGTGGTGGCGAACCACTGCCACAGGAGCACCGCATGGATCACACGAACTATACCGTCGAGCCGATGATATCGGCAAAATCTATCGCCGCCAGATGCGAAGAATTGGCAGGCGAGATTTCGGAATATTTCTGTGACACTGATCAATTGATCGTGGTTGGTTTATTGCGTGGCTCATTTGTATTTATTGCCGATCTTGCACGTGAATTATCACTGCCGTGCGAAGTCGACTTTCTGGAAACATCATCCTATGGCAACAGCACCGAAAGTTCGCGCGAAGTGCGCATCCTAAAGGATTTGCGCGGCGAAATTGAAGGCCGCGATGTTTTAGTGATCGAAGATATTGTCGACACAGGCCACACCCTGCACCATGTTAAAACATTACTGGAATCGCGCAAACCTGCACGGCTGAAGGTATGTGCATTGTTGGACAAACCATCCCGTCGCGAAGTGGAAATTTCCGCCGATTGGATTGGCTTTGAAATCCCTGACGAATTCGTCGTCGGTTACGGCATCGATTACGCACAACGCAATCGCAATTTGGATCACATCGGCAAGGTTGTCTTTAAGTGAACCTCCTTTGGCTGTTTCGGATGAAACGGTGGGCACAAAACCCACCGTCACCACGTCGGGTCAAATTCATTCTACTAATCGTGCTTGCCTGTCTGGCCTTGGTCGCCTATGAGGTCACATTCGGCTGGCCAGATGTACTCACATTGGACGGCGATTCGCAAAGGCGGGTCCCTAGGTTTTAGCCATTCACAGTCTGTTTTTAGCGCCCACGGGCAAACAGGCCTAAAACACTAGAGAGCGTATCCCCCATGCTTACCGGCACAGTAATTTGGTATAACCCCGTCAAAGGCCTTGGCTTTATTCATCCTGATCAAGGCGGCGCCGACGTTTTTGTTCACATGTCAGCACTGAAAGCGTCGGGCATGAAAGTCGTCAAAGAAGGCGATAAATTAACCTACGAGCTGTTGCTCGACGAAAAAACAGGCAAACAAGCCGCCGCAAATGTGACCGTCTTGAAAAAGGACGAAGCAGCACTTCTTACCTCGACATCCGCACATCCAAAAGTTCTAAAAGAAAAGAAGAAAGAACGCGCCGTTCAACCACAGTCCGATGCCTGTGCATTTGCTGAACTGGGACTAGACGACGAAATCGTCAAAGCACTCAGCTTTTTGGGATATTCCGTCCCAACTGCAATCCAAGAACAGGCGATCCCATCGGTTCTTCTGGGGCGCGATTTGGTTGGCTTGGCGCAAACTGGTACTGGTAAAACCGCCGCCTTCGGCCTCCCCTTGATCCATCAATTGTTGCTAAAACCAGAAGCCTTAAAACCACGTTCGGCACGCGCGTTGATCCTGTCACCCACCCGCGAATTGGCATTGCAGATCCACGATGCATTCGTCAGCTTTGGCAAACGCCTGCCGCTGAACTTTACCCACGCCATTGGCGGTGCTCCAATCCGCAAACAAATGCGCGATTTGGCCAAAGGTGTTGATATCCTTGTTGCTACCCCTGGGCGTTTAGAAGATTTGGTCACCCAAAAGGGTTTACGTTTGGATCAAACCAAATTCTTGATCTTGGACGAAGCGGATCAAATGTTGGACATCGGTTTCTTGCCGGCGGTACGTCGTATCGTTGGACAGGTCAGCAAAGAGCGCCAAACATTGCTGTTCTCTGCTACAATGTCCAAAGAAATCAAAAAGTTAACCGACACATATTTGACCGATCCGGTTCAAGTTTCTGTAACACCAGAAAATTCGACTGTTGAAAAAATTACCCAAACATTGATGCACCTGACCAAACAAAACAAAGGTTTGGCCCTGCAACGCATCGTGTCCGAAAACCCACGCAAACGCATCATCGTCTTTTCGCGCACCAAACACGGATCAGACAAAATGGTGAAATGGTTGGCCACCCAAGACATCAAAGCGGATGCAATTCACGGCAATAAATCACAGGGTCAACGCCAACGTGCGCTGGATGATTTCAAAAAGGGTAAAACCTACGTGCTGATCGCCACAGACATTGCGGCGCGCGGCATTGATATTCCTGACATTGAAATCGTTGTAAATTTCGATCTACCCAACGTCCCTGAATCATACGTTCACCGCATTGGCCGTACTGCGCGCGCCGGTGCCGAAGGCCGCGCAATCGCATTTTGTGCGCCTGACGAACACAAACAATTGTGGGACATCGAAAAAATCATCAAAATGGATATCCCCGTGGTCGAAATCCAAGGCTTGACCAGCAACGCAATTCCAACCTTTGACAAACCTGCGCCCCGTCGGCGTGGCGGTGGTGCAAATCCAAAACGCGGATCTGGCCCACGCGAAGGTGGTAAACCACGCGGCGCTGGTGGTGGCAAAAAGCCATTCAAATCTGGTGCAAACCGTGGCCCGCGCCGCTAAGGGCTTTCGTTACAAGCGACGTATGTCTATGGTTTGAAAAAAACCAAAGGTTGCCCGTGACGCTACAGATTAAAAACACTGACGCGCGACGTCTTTGGTTGTCTACAAACGGATTAACTGGCGCACCCACGGGTGCGCTGGATCTGCCCCAGATAATTAAATCACTGGGCTTTGTGCAACTGGACACCATCCAAGTCGTTGCGCGTGCGCACCATCATATTTTATGGAGCCGTAATCAAAATTATCGCGAGCCGATGTTTGATGCACTGTATACTGATCGTCACATTTTCGAGCATTTCACCCACGATGCATCCATTATTCCGATGGAATTTCTGCCAATGTGGAAACGACAGTTTGAGAGGAAAAGTGAACAAATTGAACGTTCTAAATGGTTTAACGGCAGGTTGGGTGCGGCGGGTTGTACGGAAATAATCGATAAAATCCGTGACCAAGGTGCGCTGTCCACACATGCATTCAACAGTGCGCAAAAGGGACCGCGCGAAATGTGGGATCGCCCTGCACACAAACAAACACTGGATTATTTATGGTATGTTGGGCGTCTGGCGACCTGTTATCGCGAAAATTTCGTGAAATATTACAATCTGCCTGAACGTGTTTTCCCCGCAAGCCTGCATGATCAATCCCATCCAGACGAAAGCCAAATCGACTGGTTGTGCAATGCCGCCCTCTCACGCTTGGGCGTGGCCTCGCTTAAAGAAATCCAACAATTTTGGGAAGCCATGACAATAACCGAAGTGAAATTATGGGCAGAGCGCACAGAACTGCAATCGATTCAAATACAAGGTTCTGATCGGACATATTCCGACGCTTTTGCCCTGCCTGACATTGAACCTCGATTGCATTCCATACCCAACGCAAACACCCGTATCCGCATCATCAATCCATTCGATCCGGCCACACGCGATCGCATTCGGTTGAAGCGATTATTTGGATTTGATTACAAAATCGAAATGTTTGTCCCCGCCGCCAAACGCAAATGGGGCTACTACGTTTACCCAATCTTGCAGGGAAACAAGTTCATTGGCCGCATAGAAGTCAAAGCAGTGCGCGCAAAATCAGCATTAACCGTGCATAATTTGTGGACGGAAAACGGCGTCAAATGGTCTGCATCACAAGCGCAGAAATTAGACGCAGAGCTGGATCGTTTGGCACGGTTCGTCGGTGTAAAAACAATCAATTGGGATTGTTCAAAACAACCCTAGCCGCCAAATTTGGCCAATCGTGCCGCGCGCAGCTGTGCAAAATCATCGCCCGCATGATAACTGGATCGCGTCAGTGGTGACGCAGATACCATCAAAAAACCCTTATTATATGCAGTTTTTTCGTAAACTGCGAACTCGTCAGGTGTGACAAACCGATCCACGGCGTGATGTTTTGGGGTTGGTTGCAAATATTGCCCAATGGTCAGGAAATCAATATCGGCGGCGCGCATGTCCTCCATCACCTGCACCACAGATTGCTTGTCCTCGCCCAAACCAACCATAATGCCCGATTTGGTAAACATCGTCGGATCCAATTCCTTGACCCGTTGCAACAAACGCAATGAATGGAAATACCGCGCCCCTGGCCGCACCTCTGGATACAATCCCGGTACTGTTTCCAAATTATGATTAAACACATCAGGTTTCGCGTCTACCACGACCTTCAGAACACTGTCATCACAGCGGATAAAATCTGGTGTCAGAATTTCAATGGTCGTATGCGGTGATTGTTGCCGAATGGCACGAATTGTTTGTGCAAAATGTTCTGCGCCGCCGTCCTCAATGTCATCTCGGTCAACGGATGTGATTACGACGTGATTCAGTCCCAGTTTTTTGACCGCCGCCGCAACACGCCCGGGTTCAAACACATCCAAATCCTCGGGCGGTTTACCGGTCGCGATATTACAAAACGTACAGGCACGGGTACAAACCTCGCCCATGATCATCATCGTTGCGTGCCCTTGTGACCAACATTCGCCCACATTGGGGCACCCTGCCTCTTCGCAAACTGTGACCAGCTTGTTTTCGCGCAAAATATCACGGGTCTTTTTGTACCCTTGGGACACGGGCGCCTTTACACGTATCCACGATGGTTTGCTGGGCTGAACATTATCGGGTTTGTTGGCTTTTTCAGGGTGGCGCTCGGCCGGAATAGTAAGATCACGCATCACAATATCCTTGTTACATGCTCTTTATACCGCTGATAAACAACAATGTCTCGTACGAAAACAACCTAAAAACTTGGGCGGTCTGAAAATTGGCATTTTAGATTTTTATATCGGCCTTTGCCATTCGTCCTGCCGCCACGAAGGCATCTTCCAACTCTTGAAACCAAGGGCTTGAACCACTGATGGCGCGTCGCACCAATCCGATTGTGCGTTGCGGTTGCACCCCCTCAAATCGGCGGACACATAAATCGGGTGCAGCACGCAGCTCGCTTGCTGCAGCCAGTTCGGGTAACAAGGTGAAACCAAACCCTTCGGACGCCAACCGGCACAGTGTAGTCAGGCTCGATGCCCGTAAATCCATTCGCGCAGTTGGTGAAACCTTACATGCCGCCAAGGCCTGATCCGCCAAACAATGCCCATCATCCAACAACAACAATTGTTCCGCTCTTATATGGGATGATTTCAAACCCGTTGTTGGCAAAGAATCCAAGGGCGCCTGTGCCCCTGCCAACAGGAAGTTATCCGTCATTATAGGTACGTCCGTTAGACCCACAGTGCCCGAGGGCAACGCAATCACAATTGCGTCCAAATCCCCGCGTGTAAGCTCGTCCAGCAAGGCCTGTGTTTGCGCCTCTCGGACACCCAATTCCAGCCCAATGTTTTCTGACCGTAAGACAGGTAAAACATAGGGCAACAAATACGGCGCAATCGTTGGGATCAAACCAATGTTTAATTTGGTTGGCATCTCCGATTTAAACCGCGCAATCTGTTCAATATCGCGCACTTGGTCCAACACCGGCTGTGCACGTTTGACGACTTCGCGCCCTATTGTTGTCAGGGTCACACCGCGCGATCCCCGTTCTACCAGTGCCCCACCAAGGGAAATCTCTAACTCTTTTATTTGTTGGGACAATGCGGATTGTGTCACGAACACTGTCGCAGCCGCGCGGCCGAAATGTCGATGCTCGGCTAACGCCATAAGATATGATAGCTGTCGTAAGGTGATTTTCATAACTAAAACTAATCGCTATTCAAACAAAATACAATTTCCAATCCCCACCAGAATCACGCTAAAGTTTGGGCAATCAATTCATCATCAGGAGAATGACATGGCCGATACAACAGGCAAATGCCCCGTAATGCACACAGGTTCAGGTGGACGCACGAACAAAGATTGGTGGCCGAACCAATTGAACCTTAAAATCCTGTCACAAAACACACCCGACACGAATCCCTTGGGTGCCGATTTTGATTATTCCGCTGAATTTCAAAAACTGGACTTGGCCGCACTAAAGGCGGATTTGGCCGCGGTGATGACTGACAGTCAAGAATGGTGGCCTGCTGATTATGGACACTATGGCCCGTTTTTTATCCGCATGGCGTGGCACTCTGCGGGCACATACCGCACCGCTGATGGTCGCGGTGGTGGACGTTCGGGCGGGCAACGGTTCGCCCCATTGAACAGCTGGCCCGACAACGTCAGCTTGGACAAAGCACGCCGCCTGTTGTGGCCTGTAAAACAAAAATACGGCAACCAAATCTCTTGGGCTGACTTGTTGATCCTGACGGGTAATGTTGCATTGGAAACAATGGGTTTTAAAACCTTTGGGTTTGCGGGTGGTCGCGCAGATGTTTGGGAACCACTGGAAGATATTTATTGGGGAACCGAGGATGAATGGCTTGCGGACAACCGTTACAGCGGCGCGCGCGATCTGGAAAACCCACTAGCGGCAGTTCAAATGGGTTTGATTTATGTGAACCCAGAGGGTCCAAATGGCAATCCTGATCCGTTGGCATCAGGGCGCGATATTCGCGACACGTTCGGGCGTATGGCCATGAACGACGAAGAAACCGTTGCGCTGGTTGCAGGTGGCCACACATTCGGCAAGGCACACGGTGCAGGCGACGCGGCCCAAGTAGGACCCGAACCAGAAGGCGCACCACTCGAACAACAAGGTTTAGGATGGGTCAGTTCGCATCGGACAGGCCACGGCGTTGATACAATTTCCAGCGGCGTCGAAGGCCCATGGACACCAAATCCCATTCAGTGGGACATGGGATTCTTTGATGTGTTGTTCGGCTATGATTGGGAATTAACCAAAAGCCCAGCAGGGGCAAATATTTGGGCGGCTATTGGTTTGTCAGATGATGACCGCGCGCCACAGGTAGATGGTTCAGACACATCGGTTCCATTGATGATGACAACCGCCGATATGGCCATGCGCATGGATCCAGCATACGAGAAAATCTCGCGCCATTTTCACGCCAACCCCGACGCATTTGCCGACGCATTTGCACGGGCATGGTTCAAACTGACCCACCGCGATATGGGACCCAAAGAATTATATTTGGGCGCAGAAGTGCCGGCCGAAGAATTAATTTGGCAGGATCCAGTTCCCGCCGTTGATCATGCACTGATTTCCGATGCCGATGCTAAGGCTTTGAAATCAATGATTTTGAACACTGATCTTACGGTATCTGAATTGGTTTCAACCGCATGGGCATCAGCATCCACCTTCCGTGGATCGGACATGCGTGGCGGATCAAACGGCGCGCGCGTCCGTTTGGCACCACAGAAAGATTGGGCGGTAAACAACCCCGCACAATTGGCCAAAGTGTTGAATGTTCTGACAACTGTTCAGCAGGGTTTTGACAAACCAGTATCCATGGCCGATTTGATCGTCCTTGCGGGTAACGCTGGTGTTGAAAAAGCGGCGGCGGATGCAGGCAATGCAATCACCCTGCCCTTTACGCCTGGTCGTACAGATGCATCGCAGGCACAAACGGATGTTGAATCTTTTGACGTGATGGAACCCCACACGGATGGTTTCCGCAATTTCGCAGCACGTGAATTCAGCGTTCCTGTCGAACACCTATTGGTGGATCGCGCTCAATTACTGACACTGTCAGCACCCGAGATGACGGTTTTGGTTGGTGGTCTGCGGGTGTTGGGTGCCAACACGGATGGTGGCCCACATGGTGTTCTTACGGCGCGTAAGGGTCAGTTAACAAACGATTTCTTTACTAATTTGTTGGGTATGGGGACTGTTTGGACCGAAACAACCAAGGGCATGTACCAAGGCAACGATCGTACCACTGGTGACGCAAAGTGGACGGGTACACGCGCTGATTTGGTGTTTGGGTCAAACTCAATCCTGCGTGCCTTGGCCGAGGTTTACGCCCAAGATGACGCATCCGAACGCTTTACCCAAGACTTTGCAAATGCATGGACAAAGGTGATGGATTTGGGGCGCTTTGAACAGGCATAAACCAATCAACACCTAAAATACACAGAGCCATCCTTCGGGGTGGCTCTTTTCATTTCTGCTTGTTAAAAACGTTTATGAAATACACACCCGACACTTTGGCCGAACATAAAGGCCGCGAACATCATATCAGCCCAATGGGTGAGTTCATCAAACAAATTATCTACGGTGGCAATGATGGCATCGTTACGACCTTCGCAATCGTAGCAGGGTTTGCGGGCGCCGGTATGGACGGGGCCGCCCAAGTTGGCGGATTGGCTGTGCTTTTGTTCGGCCTTGCCAACTTATTTGCCGATGCGACGGCAATGGGGCTGGGCGAGTTTTTGTCGGGTCGATCAGAGCAAGAATTGTACCATTCAGTACGCGAAAAAGAACTGTATGAAATTCACAATAATCCTGAAATGGAACGCGCCGAAACCATGGAAATCTTAAGCGAGCGCGGTTTTTCAAGATCAGATGCAGAAGCAGTAGCAGACATTTTGGCGCGCAACCCTGAACATTACGCCGATTTCATGATGTCCTATGAAATTCAAATGGCGGACCCGAACGGAGAAAGCCCTGCCCTTAATGGCATGGCGACATTCATCGCCTTCCTGATATTTGGTTCGATCCCGCTGTCGCCATATTTTTTCCTAGAACCGATTCAGTCAACATTCTACTTGTCTGTTGCGGCCACTTTTACAGCGCTTGTCATGCTTGGGATTTTACAATTTTTGGTCATCCGACGCAAAATTTGGCGATGCATCGGGGAAACCGTTTTGGTCGGTGGTGTTTGCGCAGCTGTGGCGTTTGGTGTGGGTCTGATGTTCGCTTAAAACACGACGCACAACTTGCACACCGATCCTAGATGTGGATCGCTTTATCGTAGGCGTCCAAAACACTTTCGTGCATCATTTCGGACAGGGTTGGATGCGGGAATACGGTATGCATCAAATCCTCTTCTGTCGTTTCCAGCTGACGTCCAATAACGTACCCTTGGATTAATTCTGTCACTTCTGCGCCGACCATATGTGCGCCTAACAACTCGCCTGTTTTGGCGTCAAATACGGTTTTAACCATGCCAGATGCTTCGCCCAATGCGATGGCCTTGCCGTTGCCGATGAATGGAAAACGGCCAACCTTGATGTCGAACCCTTTTTCCTTGGCCGCGGCCTCGGTGAAACCAACGGATGCGATTTGGGGGTGGCAATATGTACAGCCTGCAATGCTTTCGGGTTTTACGGGGTGTGGTTTTTGTCCGGCAATCAATTCAGCAACCATGACACCCTCATGCGATGCTTTGTGTGCCAACCATGGCGGCGCAGCCAGATCACCAATGGCGAAAATTCCTTCGACATTTGTCCGGCAGTATGGATCCGTTACAACATGACTGCGATCCTCTTTGATTTTCAGGGTATCCAATCCCAAACCTTCGACGTTGCCAACAATGCCCACGGCAGAAATTACGGTGTCGAATTCTTGTTTCTCGACCTTTCCACCCTGCTCGATGTGCGCGACAACTTTGCCTTTGGACCGATCCAGCTTTTTGACCATGGCTTTTTCCATGATCTTCATACCTTGTTTCACGAATGCCTTTTTTGCGAACGCTGCAATTTCGGTGTCCTCGACGGGCAGAATGCGCTCCATCACTTCGACCACCGTCGTGTCCGCACCCAAAGTATTATAGAAACTGGCGAATTCGATACCGATCGCGCCCGACCCAATCACCAACAGCTTTTTGGGCATGCGTGGCGGTGTCAGCGCGGTTCTGTATGTCCAAACCAGATCACCGTCCGCCTCAAGACCCGGTAATTCACGCGCACGTGCACCTGTGGCCAGAACGATATTTTTTCCCAACACCTCTTGGGTTCCTTTGTCCGTCTTCACCGAAACCTTGCCTTTGGCCACCAATGTTGCCTCGCCCATGATGGTATCGATTTTGTTTTTCTTCATCAGATGCGCAACGCCACCGCTCAGTTGTTTTGCAACTCCGCGTGATCGTTTTACTACTGCGTCCAAATCGTACCCAATGTTATCTGCGCTTAGGCCAAATTCAGCGGCGCGGTGCATCAAGTGGTACACTTCGGACGAGCGCAGCAATGCTTTGGTCGGGATACAGCCCCAATTCAAACAGATACCGCCCATATTTTCGCGTTCCACAATTACGACCTTAAGCCCCAATTGTGCACCCCGTATCGCGGCCACATATCCACCAGGGCCTGCCCCAATTACAATCATATCATAGGTTGTTGGCATCTGAACCTCGTCATTTGGTTTAATGTTGAACTATAGTTATAATGCCTGATTGATCTGGCTATTACAAGTGTCACAACTGACGCTACGGCGCCTGTAACTTGCGCACAATGTTGCCATATCCACCATCAAACATAAATTCCTGTTCTGCATCGCTGCTGTCGCGGTTCAAAACCTGATTGCGAAAGGGAAAGCGACCAAAGGTGCGGATGATTTCGCGGTGCGCACGGGCGTGTAAAGCATCGTCATCGTTTTGGAATTTTCGCGTCTGTACGCACTCAACCCCAAAATCCTGATCCGCCATATCCTCTGAATGGGCGAAAGGAAGATAGAAAAATTGCTGTTCACCACCCTTAATCTCTAAATCCAGATCCATCGCAATTGCACCGCGTGCAATGTCACGCGCCAACGGATCAGCCGCAAATGATCGTGGATCGCCGCGAAACATGTTGCGTGAAAATTGATCCAGCAACAACAATAATGCCAATGACCCCTGCGATGTATCACGCCAATCATTCAGATCGCCAGCAACCGCCGCATCGTAAGCAGTCCCAAAGCGCTCAATTATCTGTCGATCCACTGCAGTGTCGGCCTCGTACCAGCCTTTGGGGCCAACATCGTTGACCCAAAAATCAATGATTTGCTTCGCTGTCGCCCGTGTCATTTTCCGCTTCTTCCTCTAACGCCATATCAATAGCGTATTCCTGTGCCAGCTCCATTGCAACTGGTGTCGAAGTCGGGCCAACTGGGGCATATGCGGTGGTATCCTCGACGGCAACGGCCGGGCGTTGGGTCATGCGATACAGCGCATAGCCCCCCATGATTGCCATATTTGCACCCAAAAACCAGAAATAGCTGTTGGCGCCAAATGCTTCCAACATCCAACCAACAACAGCGGGGCCAAAAATAGCACCAACACCCGTCAAAAATATAAGCCCCCCTGACGCAGATGCCATATCATCGTGTTCCAGAAAATCGTTGGAATAGGCAATAAACAAAGAGTACAGCGGGTTTGCCACGCCGCCAATCATAAACGCGACAACCAACAACCAAACGAAATTGTCAGACGCACCTGCCCCAAATGCAAACACCATTCCAACGCCACAAACTGCCACAATCAGCACCCGTCGATCCATGCGATCCGACAACCAGCCAATGGGGTATTGTAAAACCATTCCGCCGAAATAAATTGATGCGACGAACAGGGAAATATCTGCAACGCTCAGGCCTTTTTCCGTTCCGAAAACCGATGCCATGCCGAACAAAGCCGAAAACACTGCACCCAAAAAGAAAAGTCCAACAACGCCCAACGGAGACACCTTCCACAACTCACGGAAAGTCATCGGCTTGGATGTAATAAATTTTGGCGCGGGACTTACGGACAGTAAAATGGGGGCAAAAGACAGGGAAACCACTACGGAAATGATAATAAACAGCGTGTAACCCGATGGATCAGCAAAGTTCAAAACACCCTGCGCCAAAACGATCCCCATCATTTGGACAATCAGATAGGCCGACAGAGTCTGCCCACGCGTTTCATTGGTTGCACTGTCGTTAAGCCAGCTCTCTGCAACCACATAAACGCCAGAAAAACAAAACCCGACAACGACACGAAGAAAGAACCAGAAATACGGATTGGTCCACGCCGCATACAGAATAAAACAGGCAGAAACCAATGACCCAAGCGCGGCAAAAACCCGTACATGCCCAACACGGCGGATCATATTGGGTGCCATTTGTGATCCAAACAGGAACCCCACGAAATACCCTGTCATGACCCATGACATTGTTTGGGGTGACATGTTTTCAATCGCGCCACGCACACCCAACAACGTCCCTTGCAACCCGTTGCCAAGCATCAGCAACATCATCCCAAGCAGCAAAGCCCACGAATTTTTGACAACATAAAACATCACGATTTCCTATAACGATATTTTTGGAGGATAGCAGAATCATCGTAAATGAATTGCGTATTCGCGACGCTTATAAAGTCGTTTCTAATTTATGAAAGCAGTAAAGATGCATCGCCATAAGAAAAAAATCTGTATTGTTTTTCAATGGCATGACGGTAAATTTCTTGCATTTCGCCCATGCCCATCAAGGCGCTGACCAACATTAACAAGGTGGATTTTGGCAAATGAAAATTCGTGATCAAACCATCAGTGGCACGAAACCGAAAGCCAGGTGTGATGAAAATATCCGTGTCACCCATAAAGGGTGCAATTTCGCCACCCTGTGCGGCGGTCTCGATCAACCGTAACGCGGTCGTGCCCACTGGGATCACACGTCCACCATCGGCACGCGTTTGCGCAATTTCCCGCGCAGCGGCGTCACTAACCTCGCCCCATTCGGAATGCATAACATGTTCAGAAATATCATCCACTTTGACCGGTAAAAACGTACCGGCGCCAACGTGCAATGTCACCTTGGATTGCGTGACGCCCATGGCAGATAATTTTGCAAGCAGGGCCTCATCGAAATGCAACGACGCTGTTGGCGCCGCAACCGCACCCTTTTTCTGCGCAAACACCGTCTGATAATCATCTTGATCGCGCGCATCTGCGGGACGTTGCGCCGCGATATATGGTGGCAATGGCATTTCACCGACCGCTTGTAATGCGCGATCAAAATCCTCACCCATCAGGTTAAATGCCAATCGCAAACCTTGGGGTGATTTATCCAACACTGTAGCGTGTAGCACATCACCAAAACGGATCACCTCGCCGACATTTACGCGCTTGGCAGGTTTGGCCAAGGCCAACCAATGCCCTTGCGCATCCATCGACAGCAGGTTCACACCAATTCCTGCCAATGTTTCACCCATATCACCGTGGCGTATTCGTTGCCCCGCCAAACGTGCGGGGATGACCTTTGTATCATTCAAAATCAAACGATCGCCTGCGCGTAAAAATTGCGTCAGATCGCCAAAATGATGATCTGAAATGCCACCGTTTTGCGCCACTAGCAAACGCGATGCTGTGCGCGGCACGGCGGGGCGTAACGCGATCAGATCATTTGGTAATTCAAAATCAAAGTCAGATAACAACATAGCCGCCTTTTTGCGAATTCATGGCACAAGGGCAAGGCTTACTTTGGCGGTGCGGGAATATCCTGTCGGAAGATTTGGCGAAATACACCGGGTGTCAGGATCGACAACGGCTTAACCCGTACCGTTGGATCGGCGGCGGGGCCCTTCATTGTATAGACAAAACTAAATACGCCCTCACCCTTTTGGCGGCCAAATAATTTGCCTGCGATCCGTTCAAACGCGCCATTCACGACATAAAGTGGTGTTACCACACCATCAAAATCCACGGCTTTGCTTTTGGATGCGAACCATCCTTGCAGACTGATTCCTATCGATGCCCCGACCAAAGACACCTCTCGCAATTGCACCCCCTCTGGTCGCAGGGTGAACCAGCCTTTGGCTTGGCCAAATTGAATGCCACCGCCCTTAAGCTTTTGCAGCAATCCAACCAAACTGATACCGTCCAACAGCGCGGCCATAGAATTGGAATGTTGCATGCGAAAATTCGAAACATCAAAACGCCCTTCGTAAACGTCCGAACCTTCGCTGGGTTCCAAAACAATTGTTGTCGCCCCACCGAAAATATTATCAAAGAAACCCGCAGAGCGCAGAATATTCCCCGCATCATTACCTGTCACAGTAATCCTAGCACCTTTTGTGCCGCGCGAAATTGTCCCCCTAATTGCGGCGCCACCATTCACACGCGCATTAAATTTGCCTGTAGGCGCACCGGTGCGGGTGATGTTCGCATTAAAGCTTGTCAAAGACAGATCATCCGTCAAGCGTAACCGATCAAGCGATAAAATCAGCGGGCCCGCTGTTTCACCCGAAGATTGACCGAAATCCAATTGCCGCAAATCCACCGTTCCCCCAGACAGGTTCGTAGTGGCCGTTGATCCCACGCCCGTCAGCATCAGCGATGTAGACAACCATTGCCCCACGGTAAGGCTTGGGAATTCTGCCGAGGCAAACCCACCGTCAGGTGCAAAATTTACTGTCCCATGCGCGGTTAATCCGTTGGCTGTGACGTCGATAGCATCGATTTTGATAGGCTCGCTCAGGACGCCTGACACGCTTAAACTGCCCTTTGTATTCTTGGGTTTAGACCATCCAAGAGGTGCAATTTTAAGGTCAGCACCCATAAGATCAGACTTCAGAACAAAAGTTCCATCCGTTTTAGGGCGCATGACAATTTCAACACGCGCAGGTGTTGCACCCGAAAAACTCCCATTGGGAAGGGAAATGTTAAAGGCATCCAAACTTTGTTTATTCAACGTCAATTGCCCTGAAACCGTGCTTTGCTTAGAGGGGTTATTTTTTAATAATTGGTTCCACTTGAAACGTGTCGGCACATCATCCAAATTGACTTCGCCCGACAGTGATATTTCGCTGTCCTTGGCGCTCACGTTGATCGTATCGGCCGACAATGCACGCCCCTTGATCAATTTGGTGCTGGTCACGCCATCAAGTACACCCGCTAAATCGAATTTGATCGCATCCGGTTTGGCACCCTTTATCAATGGCACCTCTAACCAACCTTCAACGGTTGCATTTCCATTTGCGACATCCACCGTTTTGCCAAATTTTTCGATGAACTGAAACTTAGGCGCGTCCAATACCATCAACGCCGATTGTAAATCACCAGTCGCCTTCAACGCGACCTTACCGATGGCAGGCCGTGCATTAATATCTGCGATATGAAAAACACTCCCCGCCATATTCAATGCTTTACCACCCGTCGGAATCAATTGACCATCGGCCAAATTAAGTGTCAGCTTATTTTGATCCAAACGCCCGTCGCCCCGTCCAAACTGCAATGGATCAACGGTTGGAACTAGGCCAGTTTTAACATCGTCAAATGCAAACTTAAAATCGAACTCAGTTTGCCCATCTTGGCGTGAAAAGAACCCATTAAAATCGGAAACCACGCCTTTTTCCAAATTCTTGGCGATCCACTTTCGTGTTTTCGGAATAAAACTAATGGGCCACAGGCTTTTCATTTGCTGTGCGGTTAACTGGTCTAAGCGTAGATCAAACTTGCTCTGCCAAAAATCTGGACGCGCCCACAGGTCGCCGCTGGCAATAATACTTAAGTCACCATAATTAAGTACAGCTTTTTTAACGCTGACGGCGATGGGCGAAAATTGCACATCCGCTTGAACTTTACCGCGCCCGAATTTCAAAGGCTGATCAAACATTTGCGGTTGGTTTAACAATATTGTGTCAACGCCCATTTCCAATTCAGCGCCAATCACCCGTCCTGCAAGATCGCGTTCCATTTTAGCGGTGGAATTACCAATGACACTGCCCAGCGATGTAATCATTTCGAAACTTGAAAAACTCAGGAAATCGGTTGCCGCATCATAATCGAAATAGGCTTTTACCGATTCAAACATTGCACCCGCATTTGCAGGCGTTTCGCGCAAACGCCCCGCGCCAAGATCCAAAACACCATTCATCTGTTCTAGGCGTGCATCGGTTCCCAATTCCACCACAAATGATGCGCTGGCCTCTGCCTCTATGTTGCGCAACCAATCCAAACCGGGCAACTGATCCGCCAAGTTAACGGGGTCTGCATTCTCGATTTTGAACGTAATATCTGATGTTGAACCACCCTTGGTTCGGCGCCCTGAAAATAGGATCAGAGAAGGCTCTTGCCCCTCACGTTCCAATTCTAAATTACTAGAAATCTTCAGCTCATTATCTTCGTTTACGACATTGATAACGCCGTTTTTAAGTTGAAAAGTTTGATTTTCCTTCAAATCCACATAAGTCAGTAGGATGTTAGAGACTGACAGCGATTCAATGTTTTGCATGATAGGTAGCTCAAACAAATTGTCGATTGTTTCATCAAACGACTGGCTGATTTTTGCGGTGCCGCTGGTATCCGCGGCCCCGACATTAAAACGTCCATCCGTATCGCGCAGTAACAAAAATTGTGCGCTATCGATATTCAAAACACCCTTCTTATCCCCCAGGCCTGTGAGGATATTCAAATCGGCGCCGACACGCGGCATTCTAATCAAAGGAACATCATTTTGATCGCGTAAAACAACCTCTTCAAACACCAGCTTTGGATTTAAAATACTGCCCCCCTTGCTCAGGCCAGCATTGCCCAACTCAAATTGAAAATCTGGTGTGTTTTTATCCAACTTGTCAGCCACAAAATCCTTTAGTTTGGGAATTGATAAAACCCTGTCATCATTTTGACTGTAAATAACCAAAGCCAAAATAATTGGAAATACGATCAGGAATAAACAAAACGTCGCGAACAGACTGGCGACCCGTCGCAATATACGACGACCTTTACGTTTTGGAGGGGTGGTATTTTCCATCTCTTGTGTTCGGGACCTTTGATCAAATGGGCTTTTGGATATTGAGCCGATGGTTAATTCACTATACCCAGTTGCATAAGAACACTAGCAATAAGGATTTTTATGCCCAACATTGGTGAAAAAGTGCCCAATTTTACACTTCCACGCGACGGTGGCGGTTTAATTAGTCTGTCAGACTTTGCTGGACAGTATGTCGTCCTTTATTTTTATCCACGCGATAACACCTCTGGTTGTACGATCCAATCCAAAGAGTTTAGTGCGAATGCACATGCGTTTTCTGCGTTAAATACTGTCATATTGGGCGTTTCCAAAGATAGCGTAAAATCCCACGACAATTTTGTGACCAAGCAAGAGTTGGCTATTCCACTGTTGTCAGATGCTGACAGCGATCTGTGTGAACAGTTCGACGTCTGGGCAGAAAAATCGATGTACGGCAAAAAATTCATGGGGATTGTGCGATCCACATTTATAATCGACCCAAACGGTATCCTTGTTAATGAATGGCGCAAGGTAAAGGTTGTGGGTCATGTCGATGCAGTGTTGAAAACCGTCCAAGGATTATCCGCATGATAACCCTGACAGAAATGGCTGTTGCGGTTTTAAATACCCCGGATGGACGTGAAAAAACTGCCCTCTCACATGCACATGCCAAAACATGGTTTGACAGTGTTGCAGCGGGTGATCCGTTGCCGATTGGTAATGCAACGCCCCCTGATGACCCCGCGCGCCCACCACATCCCGAACTGTTGTCGCCGACCAAGATGCCCAAACGCAAATCTGGTTCACAAAAGGGTCGCATCGCGTTACTGCACGCGATTGCCCATATCGAATTGAATGCGGTTGATCTGCATTGGGACATCATCGCGCGCTTTGCTCATATAAAAATGCCGCACGGATATTTTGATGATTGGGTCAAGGCAGCAGACGAAGAAAGTAAACATTTCAACCTGTTATGCAACAGACTTGAAGCAATGGGTTCATATTATGGTGCGCTTCCGGCCCACGCTGGCATGTGGCGTTCAGCCGCCGAAACAGCGGATGATTTCATGGGGCGCTTGGCCATTGTTCCGATGGTTCTAGAGGCACGCGGATTGGACGTGACGCCGGGTATGATCGAATTATTTAAGCGCCACGATGACACAGAAACTGTCGATGCGTTGGAAATTATTTATGCCGAAGAAGTTGGCCATGTTGCCTATGGTTCAAAATGGTTTCATTTTCTGTGCGGTCGACATGACAAAGACCCCAAAGACACGTTTCATGCACTGGTTAAAACATATTTCAAAGGCGACCTGCGCCCACCGTTCAATGATGAAAAACGCGCCGAAGCAGGGCTGCCTCTTGATTTTTATTGGCCTATCGCAGTGGCTTAACCAATGAAAACTGGCAAATTATTGCTGATTTCATGGTTAAATGCCGCTCAACCCTAGCGTGACATTAAAAACCATTGCTTTAACCCCCTCTGGCCAACTAAAAGAACCTGCGAAAGGTCGTTAATTCGGGGTGGTTTACAATGAATACTAGGTTTGGTGCGATAAATCGCGTCTTGGGTAAACATGTTCCCGAGCAACGTATTTATTTGCGTTCCGATAAAACGACACGCTATGTCCGTCTGTCGCCATTGGTTCAAACGGTTATGGGCACGACTTTTGCCGCTGCGTTTTGTTGGACGATCATCGCTTCTGTTGCCCTTGGTATCCAAGCGATCTCTGCAAGTTCTGAACAAGAGCAAGCTGTCGTTTTACAACAAGCCTATGAACAGCGTCTTGCACAATTGTCTAATGAACGTGATCAACGCTCATTAGAAGCACAGACTGCCCTTGATCGGTTTTACGTTGCATTAACACAGGTGTCAGCACAGCAATCGGAGCTACTAAAACTCGAAGAAGAGCGTCGTGAATTGGGAACAGGCCTGAAAATCATGCAGCGCAAACTGCAAACAGCGGTAAAATCACGTGACCAAGCAGAAGACCGCGCCGATGCACTTCGCGCTGATTTACAATCGGCCACTGGCAATTTGAATTCAAACCTTGGATCGTCTAACGACACGGAAACAACCCTATCTTTTTTGACAACAGCTTTTGATAAAACTGTGTTGCAACGGGACGATTTATCTTTGCAAACCGCAACTATGGAAGAACGGGTTAAAGAATTGGAACTTGACTCCGCCCTGTTGCAAGAGCGTGGCGAACAGATATTCGATGTCCTCGAAGACGCCGTAGATGTGGCACTCACACCCTTAACCAAAGCACTGGATCGCCAAGGTATCAACACCGAAGCATTGGTCAAAGAAGTTCGCCGTGGATACTCTGGTGAAGGTGGCGCACTGACCCCATTGGAAATCTCATCCGAAAGTGTCCTCGCAGACGCCCTCTCGTCGCGCGCAGATAAATTGTTGCGCGAACTTGACCGGGTTAACTTGTTAAAACTCGCGATGGATAAGGTGCCACTTGGACACCCCATCGTCGGCTCTTACCGCTTGACCAGCGGATTTGGTATGCGTGTTCACCCTGTGACTGGCGGTCGTCGGATGCACAATGGCACCGACATGGCCGGTTCACGTGGGCAAAAAATTGTGGCACCTGGTGACGGCGTTGTCACGTTTGCGGGTCGTCAAAATGGCTTTGGTAATTTAGTAAAAATTCGTTATGCCCAAGGGTTCGAAACTTATTTCGCGCATTTGAACTCAATTAACGTCAAAGCTGGTCAAAAGGTCTCGCGCGGGCAACTAATTGCTGGTATGGGAAACTCGGGCATCAGCTCGGGCGTACACCTACACTACGAAATTCGAATTGGCGGCAAGCCAGTAAATGCTAGAAACTATATGAAGGCTGCACAAAATGTTTTCTAAGAAACCAACGACTCCACCTAAATCGAGCACAAGCACAAGCCCAAGTTCGACGGCATCATCGCCAAGCACAAAACCGTCAATGGCGGCCTCTACCCCATCATCACCAACCAGCCCGGCACCCGTGGCAACCAAGGCGAAACCACCAGCATCCACCTTGTCTACTGATCTGCATATTAAGGGCAATCTGAAAACAACCGGTGATATTCAAATTTCGGGCACAGTCGATGGCGACATCCGTGCCCATTTGTTGACAGTTGGCGAAGGCTCCACTGTTAAAGGTGAAATCGTTGCTGATGACGTTGTCGTACATGGCCGTGTTGTTGGTCGTGTTCGTGGCCTTAAGGTGCGCTTGACCGCCTCTGCGCGTGTCGAAGGTGACATCATCCACAAAACAATCGCTATCGAAAGCGGTGCGCACTTTGAAGGATCAGTCACACGTCAAGACGATCCATTGAACACATCCAAAGGAAAACCTTTGCCAAAAGCGGCAGAGTAATTTTACGAAACTAAACCTAAAAACCCGCCCATTGTGGCGGGTTTTTTTTATTTGACGGGTCTATGAATCAAAACAAATAAACCAACAAAATCAATACAACCACACCCAGAAAAACATATTTCGCAACCCAATGTTGCCAAATGGATTTACGGCTATACGCATCCCGCAATGAACGTTCCGCGTTTTGAGCACTATCGTTTGGTTCGTTTGATTGGCGTGCCAATTTCTGTAGCGTTGCGGCTTGTATTTGCTTTTTGATGCTTTTGGGTTCAGATACCTTCGGAACCGACGCTCCCTTCGGCAATTCATCTTCGATAAAACTTAAATACTGTTGGCCAGTATAAATTTGATCCGATTGCGTCCAGTGGATCATCTCGGGTTTGGAATATGTACAGAGATACAACGAAGTCATGTGAAGGAGCTTAAGCCGCAGTTCCATTTGGGCGCTTGTTTCGCGCTTGTGTGGACTGACCGTCACCAAGATATGTTCTTTGTGTGTGTCCACAAGAGCACTAAAATCCAACGTTGCTTGCTCTGAATTGGGCAGCAACAGCACATTTTCGAACGACGTTCGCCCAGCTGGCTGATGGAGCATATCAATTTCGATCAGACTGTTACCAACTTTCAAAATCAATAAATCATCATCTTTGCGTTTTTGGACTTTGGCGCTTAGGTTTTCTTGTTCACCGATCCCGCTGATCGTTTGTATAAAATGATCAAAGTCGATGTCGAAAAAACCGCTCGCGTACAAACACGTTGCTGAAAAATCAATTGATGCCACCCTGTTACCCCTCTTATTCCGCCTGTGCCTCTGCCCGCGATTTGCCCGCCACATCCAACGCCAACGTCGCCGCCATAAAGGCATCCAAATCACCATTCAGCACCCCTTGGCTGTCTGATGTTTCTACATTTGTACGCAAATCTTTAACCATTTGATAGGGATGTAAAACATAAGAGCGGATTTGGTTGCCCCAACCAGCGTCACCTTTGTTGTCATGCGCCTCTTGAATACCTTCGGTACGCTTGCGCATTTCCATCTCATACAGGCGAGATTTCAGTGCCGCCATACAATTGGCGCGGTTTTGGTGTTGTGATTTCTCCGAACTTTGTACAACAATATTGGTTGGAATATGTGTAATCCGCACCGCAGAATCCGTTTTATTCACGTGCTGACCACCCGCCCCTGATGAACGGTATGTATCAACGCGAATGTCGGATGGGTTAATCTCGATCTCGATATTGTCGTCAACAACGGGGTAAACCCAAACGGATGAAAACGAGGTGTGGCGTTTGGCGTTGCTGTCAAAGGGCGAAATACGCACCAATCGATGCACGCCGCTTTCGGACTTCATCCAACCGTACGCATTGTGTCCCTTGATTTGATAGGTCACGGATTTAATCCCCGCTTCGTCGCCCGCACTTTCTTCCATACGGTCAACTTGATATCCTTTTTGTTCGGCCCAACGGACGTACATCCGCGCCAACATATTGGCCCAATCGCAACTCTCCGTGCCACCCGCGCCTGCATTGATTTGTAAAAACGTGTCGTTGGCATCGGCTTCGCCGTTTAACAATGCTTCCAATTCTTGTTTGGCCGCTTCTGTCTGAATTTTCTGAATGGCTGTTTCAGCCTCTTTGATGACCTCTTGGTCATCCTCCATTTCACCCAACTCGATCAAATCAATGTTATCTTGCAGCCCCTGCGACAGTTCAGTGAACCCTTCAATCGCTGCCGCTAACATTTGGCGTTCGCGCATCAGTTTTTGGGCTTTCTCAGGATCATCCCATAACTTGGGATCCTCCGACATGGCATCAAATTCTTCCAGACGAAATGCCGCCGTGTCCCAATCCATGCGCTGTTTTAGCAGATCCAAAGACTTGCGGACGTCGCCGACGATATTTTCAATTTCTGCACGCATGTGACAGCCCTCAATTACACTCCCCCTGTTCTACAAACCACAGCACAGCGGGTAAAGCATTATAGCAGTTTGAGATTAAATAGCGTTGCTAATATTGGCCACCACTGGACAGGCTACCAAAACTGGCTTTACCTGATATTTTCTTTGTACCTGTGGATGTCACAACAACTTTGTCTGCAGTTTTTGTGGTTATGCCAGTTGCAAATCCTTCGAAAATTTCAATATCGGTACTGGCAGAAAAACCACCGTCGATCACAGTGATTATACCATCTAAGAATGGGTCCTCTCCGTTACGGAACAATTCGGAAACGACGTCGGGACCCCTTGAACCATCTGGTAACCGCGTCGCAGTCGCGCGATCAAATTGCGCGAAATACGTATTTGGCGGTTGCTCAAATTTCCCAGGGCTTTGCGTCTCTAGTACTTTAGTCATGAACTGTTTGAACACGGGTCCACACATACCACCACCGGACGCGCCGTGCCCCAGTGTTTTAGGTGTGTCATAACCCATATAACACCCTGCAACCATGTTGCGCGTGAATCCAACGAACCAGACATCCTTGGCATCGTTTGTTGTGCCAGTTTTCCCAGCAATCTGTACACCCGGCATAGCAACCCGTCGCGCCGTACCACGTTCAACAACACCACGCATCATAGAGGTCAAACGATATGCCGTCACAGGATCCATTACCCGATCGCGATTATTGCTAATACGCGGCGAACGCCCCTGTTCGATACCATCGGCCAAACAATCTACACAGTTGCGCTGATCATGTTTGAAAACGGTTTTGCCATAACGATCCTGAACCCGATCAACCATGGTTGGCGCGACACGTTCGCCGCCATTGGCAAACATCGCATAGGCTGACACCATTTTAAACAACGTGGTTTCCTGCGCGCCCAAGGCGGCCGACAAATTGCGTTCCATTTTGTCATAAATTCCAAAACGTTCGGCATAGCCCCCGACCACATCCATGCCGACGTCCTGCGCCAATCGAATGGTCATCAGGTTGCGCGATTGTTCAATGCCCATACGCAAAGGTGCGGGGCCATAAAATGTATTAGAGGCGTTTTTGGGTTGCCACAAGCCTTGCGGTGTATCGATTTCAATCGGTGCATCCAAAATGATGGAAACAGGGCTGTAACCACTGTCCAATGCGGACGCATAAACGAAAGGTTTAAACGACGAGCCAGGCTGGCGTTCCGCCTGTGTTGCACGGTTAAAAACGGAATCTTGATACGAAAACCCACCTTGCATCGCCAACACACGTCCAGTTTCGGTATCCATCGCCATGAACCCGCCTTGCAATTCAGGAATTTGGCGCAACGTCCATTGTTGAATATTACCGGTTTTGTCGCGGTTAGGTTTTACAAAGATAACGTCACCAACCGCCCACATATCAGTGGCCTTGCGAATACGCACGCGCGTGCCATCTTCCAACTCTCGGTTTTTCGCCCATTTCGTTTCTTGCGCAAGGCTCAAAAATTGATTGTCATCGGGGGCAAACCCTTCAACCTCTATCTGTGCAGATTTTTCGCCAACGTCTGTCACAACAGCCAAATACCAGCCGGCAATATCACGCGGTAGTGTTTCGCCTTCCAATTCTTCACGCCACGCACCATTCACCATTAATGCCGCGTCCATTGTCATCAACGGCCCACGCCATGGGCTGTTTGCGCGATCGAATCGTTCTAAACCATCACGCAACGCACGCGCTGCTTCTGTTTGCAAGTCGGGATCCATTGTTGCACGTACAGCCAGACCAGCGGTGAAAAATTCATTTTCACCAAAGGATTCCGTCAATTGGCGACGAATTTCATCTGTAAAGTAATTGCGCGGCGGACGTTTGGATCGCGTTGGTTGAATTTCACCAGTTTGCACGGAAA